>Ga0315273_10013317_pt1 | contig 10560 bp, 9 predicted proteins | sample YL17G02_0_MG_FD_205753 | JGI IMG/M metagenome (GOLD analysis project Ga0315273, IMG submission 205753) | Sediment microbial communities from Yellowstone Lake, YNP, Wyoming, USA - YL17G02_0 | ecosystem: Environmental > Aquatic > Freshwater > Lake > Sediment | place: USA: Wyoming | collected... | reverse complement strand
ACACCGGAGCTGGCTGTCAATGTGGATTGCATAATGACGGTGGCAGCCTACGCACAGTTTAGTGCAGAACTGGAGCCTAAGCAGGTTAAAACCGGGCAATCAGTCAGGGTGAACGTAAAGAACGACGGGAATATTCAACAGGTGTTCCATCTCAGCTGTGTGAGCCAAAATGACCAGTTATTATTCGAATTTCTTCAGCCGGAGGGGGTAAAAGCACAAGTTAAGCAAGTGAGTCCAGAGTCGTCAGTTCAAAAGAATGAGAACGCTTCGGTGGGAAGCCAACAGGGCGTTGCTCTGAACTCGCAACCGTCAGCCTCCACGGTTACTGCTGGAGAACAGGCCGGAGATCCCACAGTCCTCCCCCTTCCACCTGGTGAATCAGGAGCATTCAGGTTTAGCTCCCGGCCACGCCAGCGTAAATTATTCGGAGGTGCGGTTTCCTATCCCTATCAGGTAACGGTGAAGTCCCAGCAACAGGAAGCTCCCTCATTAACTGGTAAGGTAATTGGCCAGGGAAGCCTCCCGGTATGGGTGCTGCCTCTTGTGTTTATATTGTGTGCATCCGTCTTTTTTGTTGCCATCCTTCTGAACCGCAAGCAAGCCCAAACCGGAAGCGCGGACCAGACCTATACGGCAGAGACGACGCTGACTGCTGCCGCAACCCAGACGATCGCTGCCAACCAGACAGCTGCGGTCATCGCAGGTCAGCTAGATTCTGATGGTGACGGCTTGACCGATCAACGTGAAGCTGAGCTCGGAACTAATCCATACAATCCGGATACCGATGGTGACAGAAGCTGGGATGGAGTCGAAGTTCAACGGGGCACCAACCCCTTGAATCCGGACACAGATTCTGATGGGTTACTCGACGGCGACGAAACCCCACCCTGCCCGGGTCCTTTAAACCCCGATTCGGATGGGGATGGTATTATCGACGGAAAAGATCTAGATCCCTGCGACGCAAATAATCCAGCGTTAACCGCCACAGCCGTTAGTTTACTACCGACAGCTACAACAATTCCCCCGACAGCCACTCCCACCGAAGCACCCATTGAAGTCACCCCGTCTCCAACCAGCATCTCCCTGCCGCGATTTGGTGGAGTGATTTTGTTCGAGTCAGACCGCGATGGAAACCCAGAGATCTATGCAGTGGATGATGCCGGGCACATAAACAGGATGACTGATAATCCGAGCGTCGATACACAGGCAGCCTGGGACCCAAGCATGCAGCGGATCGCATTCACCACCAACCGGGATGGACAAAATGAAATCTACTTGATAAACGCGGATGGCACAAATCCGATCAACTTAACCAACAATTCGGCCGATGACCAGCAACCGGCCTGGTCGGTGGATGGGCAGTGGATCACTTTCACCAGCAACCGGGACGGCAATTATGAGATTTATGTATTACACGTGAATGGTCCTGAAGTTATCAACCTGACCAACAACCCGGCGAATGATACTCAACCGAATTGGGTGCGCAGCACGACCTTTGACCCGTCGGGGGAGTCGATCGTTTTCACATCTGACCGGGATGGGAACCAGGAGATTTACCGGATGAAGACCGACGGCTCGGAAGCGACAAACTTAACCGGAAACCCTGCCAGTGATCAAATGGCAAAAGGATCCCCGGATGGTGCCCTCGTGGTGTTCACCACGAACCGGGATGGGAACCAGGATATCTATTCCATGAGGATCGACGGATTAAACCAGGCGAACCTTACCAATAACCCGTCCAGTGATTTTGGACCTTCCTGGGCACCTACTCAAGCGTGGATCGCCTTCACTACCGATCGAGATGGCAATCGCGAGGTCTATATCACAAAACCGGGCTTTCTCGAAGTATATAACATAACGAATCATCCATATCAGGACCAGGTCTCTGACTGGCGTTAACTTTACAGCCAAACCAAATCATATTGCAGCAACCCTCTATCTATGATAGAATTTGCGCGCCTGTTTTAGGCTAACCTGGGGAGGTGCCAGAGTGGCCGATTGGGCTCGCCTGCTAAGTGAGTGCGGGGGCTAAAACCTCCGCCGCGGGTTCGAATCCCGCCCTCCCCGCCAGAAAAGAAGCTGCCAGCCGTTTGCTGTCAGCTTTCAGCCTTTAAATATCATCTTGTCCGCCTCGGGCACCCACAGGGGGTGTGCATTCGAACCCTCCACTCCCCGCCAGAAAAGAAGCTGCCAGCCGTTTGCTGTCAGCTTTCAGCTTTACTAAATGCGAAGACATTGCAGGCTTTGAGCCTTGAGCTGAAATTATCAAGTCCGGAAATACGTTTACAGAAATAGTTAGTAATTCAGCTTGCCCCAATATGTAAGTCGAAAAAAGAACATCAGGTATTTTTGCGTATATAATCAGGGGAAATATTCATCAGGAAATAACAGGAGGTAAGCATGACTTATATTCCATTGCAAACCCGTTACGACAGCATGCGTTATAACCGGTGTGGTCGTAGTGGTCTCAAACTGCCGGCCATTTCGCTGGGTCTGTGGCATAACTTCGGTGGCGTGGATGTTTTAGAAAATTGCCGGTTGATGCTGCGGCGTGCATTTGACCTGGGCATCACACACTTCGACCTGGCGAACAATTATGGTCCACCATATGGCTCGGCGGAGGAATCTTTCGGGCAGTTGTTCCGTAAAGACCTGGCTCCTTATCGTGACGAGTTGGTCATTTCCTCCAAAGCTGGTTGGGACATGTGGCCAGGTCCTTATGGTGACTTTGGCTCACGAAAATATCTGGTGGCCAGCCTTGACCAAAGCCTGAAGCGCATGGGGTTGGAATATGTGGATATTTTCTACCATCACCGCCCCGACCCCGAGACCCCCCTGGAAGAGACCATGGGTGCATTGGATTTCATCGTGCGCAGCGGTAAGGCGCTATACGCTGGCATCTCCATGTACCCGTCAGAACTTACGCGCCAGGCAGCCAGAATCTTGCACCAGATGGGTACCCCATGCCTGATCCACCAACCCAATTACAGCCTCCTCGACCGTTGGGTCGAAGATGGATTAATGGATGTGCTGGCTGAAGAAGGCATCGGCTGCATCGTATTCTCCCCGCTCGAGCAAGGATTTTTAACCAATCGCTACCTTAAGGGCATCCCGGCGGATTCACGCGCTGGCAAACCGGATACTTACCTGAGCCAGGAGGACGTTACTGAAGAAAAAGTTGGCAAGGTCCGTAAGCTGAATGAGATTGCCCAAAAACGCGGTCAAAGCATGGCACAGATGGCGTTGGCGTGGGTGTTACGGCAGCCAGCGGTCACTTCAGCCCTTGTGGGTGCCAGCCGGGTATCTCAGGTGGAGGACAGCGTTGCGACACTGAACAAGTTGGACTTCAGCCAGGAAGAATTGAGCGCAATCGAGAAGATTTTGGCAGGATGAGCTTATTGCTCTCAAGAGCCTCCACTGAAAAGAGGATACCTTTTTTTCCTAGCCAATCCTAATGACAAATTGACTTGTCATGCTATACTTTTACCCATGAAACGCCTACGCTGGTATGATTTTTTATTCATTAACGTGTTCTGGCTGGGGATGAACATTCGCAATACCGCGGTCGGATCCGTATTTATGCCATACCTGGTGGCACTTTATGCCCCACCAGACTGGAAGAACACCGCCTTGAGTGCGATGAGCACCGCAGGGTTGATCATAGCCATGCTCGTCCAACCGTTAGCCGGGTTATTCAGCGACCGCTCCACCTCCCGCTTCGGTCGCCGCCGACCATACATCCTGGTTGGCACCCTGCTCGACCTGGTGTTCCTGGTGGCGATCGGCTTATCCTGGAGTTACTGGTCACTGCTGGGAGCCGTGCTTCTAATCCAGTTCTCCTCCAACATCTCGCATGGCCCATTGCAGGGTTTAATCCCCGATTTAGTGTCGGAGGACCAACGCGGGCGTGCCTCAGCGATCAAAGCCCTGTTCGAGCTGGTACCTATTTTCGTGGTCGGTATCAGCATTGCCAAAATGGTCGGTGCGGGGCATCTTGATTGGGCAATTGCCACCACCGGGGCATTATTATTGATCACCGCACTGGTGACGGTATTCACCGTCAAGGAAGAACCGCTTAAGACAAAGCCTGAAGTATCCTTCTGGCCACCGATGCTGCGGGTGTTCCTGATGCTGGGAGGCATCCTGCTGGGAGTAGCGGCGGGCTTGCTTGGAGGAGTGGTGATTGGTGGAATTGCTGGCCTAATCACCTGGCTATTGGCTGGTAAAGCAGCTGCCATTGCTGTAGCAGTGGGCATTGGAGGAGTGCTCGCGATGGCCATGGCGGTGGTGATCGGTGTGTGGGCTGGCTCAACAACGGCCATTGGTAAAGACGCACGCAATCATTCATCGTTTATTTGGTGGATCGTCAACCGACTCTTTTTCCTGGCAGGCATCACCTCGTTGCAGCGATTCGCCCCGTACTTCTTCATGTACTCCTTTAAGATTGATGTCGGGTTGGCCACCATCTTTTATGGAAAACTGATTACCCTGGTTGGGATTTTCACCCTGGTATCAGCCTTTGTGGGTGGCTGGCTGGCTGACCGATTCAGCCATAAACTGCTGGTCGGGTGGAGCGGTATCCTGGCAACTCTGGGAAGCATCCTGCTTCTGGGAACTATCTGGGTGCCCAACCAAGCCTTGATCTACATAGCGGGTATTGTGCTCGGTCTGGCAACCGGCGTGTTCATGACCACAAACTGGGCCATGGGTACCAACCTGGCTCCAGCCGCACAAGCAGGACTATTTCTGGGTATCTCTAACCTGGCTGGAGCCGGAGCGGGAATCATTGGCGGTAGTATTGGAGGTCCTGTGGCAGATTACTTGAATCTAAGCACACCCGGCTTAGGCTATTTTGTAATTTTTACTGGCTACGCCGTCCTGTTTGCGCTCAGCACAGTCAGCCTGAGATTCATCCATGAACAGAAGCAAACATCCCCGGTAAGTAATTGAGTAAAATGTATCCATGATTATCGCACTTTGGCTCTTGCTCATCGTCCTTCTGCTTATCCTTACCACCGGGTTAGTTCTCTCCATATATTTCACCCACCGTGGACAACTGGCTGAAGTGCACTCTCCCGATGAGTATGGGCTTAAATACGAAGCGATCGAGTTTAAAACCACCGACAAGCTAACACTGCGTGGGGTGTGGATTCCAGCCTCCGCATCTGACAAAGCTGTGATCATCCTGCATGGTCATGGTGGCAGCTATGATTTCGACCTGTACCGCTCCCCTACCCTGCATGAAGCAGGTTTCAATGTGCTCCTATTCGACTTCCGTGCCCACGGTCGAAGCGAGGGCAAGCATATGACTTTTGGCTACGAGGAACGCCGGGATGTGCTCGGGGCGATCGAATTTCTCCATAACCGAGGCGTGCAACATATAGGCTTACTCGGGTTTTCTTATGGAGGTATTGTTTCGATGCTCGTCACCCCTGATTGCCCTGATGTGGAGGCCATCATTACCGATGGTGGACCTGCACGCATGCGCACAGCCATCGCATCCCGGGGAGTGGAGCTGGGGGTCCCATTGTGGCTGACCAAACCGATTGCCTGGCTGATTATCAGCATAACTTCACTACGCTTATGGATAAACCTATTCTTATACGAGCCCATCCGCTGGGTCGGAAAGATTACACCGCGACCAATCCTGTTCATCCATGGTGACCTTGACCAATATTTACCTGATTTTGATGAGCTTTACGCGGCAGCCAAAATGCCCAAACAGCTTTGGCGGCTACCTGACGCTGGTCACACCACTGCAAGCCAGCTTTACCCAGAGGAACACTCCCGGCGGGTGGTTGAGTTCTTCAACCGTTATCTCTAAAATTTCATCCCTGCCATACCATCCCCAATGGCCCTGAAACTGAACTTTCCCGATAACGGCTAGGAGTCCATCGCCCAGAACTGGTCTGCCTTGTGGGCAGGTGAGCTTGACCGAGCCTTGTGGTACTTGAATGTGTTGAATCAAATAATGAAGCCACCCCCCATTATGCCAGTATTTTTTTGGGTAATTACGGTTTAGATACGCCTATTGATTTGCTGCTGGATTTGTTTGTCCCAAGGTTGGAGGCGATTCATTATCTGGGGGATGCCTTCCCACGCTTTTGGCCCAACTTTGGTCCGGGTATTCAGGCAGCTGTCGAGCGCTGGGGAGATCAGCTATCCATCGGCTTCACTGACTTGGGGGGTAACCTGGATATCTTAGCCCACCTGCGCGGCACCCAGCAGCTCCTGCTTGATTTAATCAATGCTCCTCAGGAAGTCGATCGATTGGTGCGCGAAACGAACATGCTTTGGCTAAAGTGTTATGAGGAGTTATTCAAACAGACCCAGCATGGGCATGGAATTACTTGCTGGGGTCCATGCTGATCACCTACCAGGGGCTACTTGTTACAGTCAGATTTCTCTCATATGATCTCCCCTGAAATGTTCGAACGCTATACCCTGCCCGATCTTACAGCTTGTTGCCAGAGCCTGGATTATACGTTTTACCATTTGGATGGCAAGGGGCAGCTCCCACATCTCGAAATGCTGTTATCCTTGGAGGGTTTGCGAGGGATTCAATGGGTGCCGGGTGATGGACGGCCTCAGGCAGAGCACTGGCTGCCACTGCTCATTCGCATCCGCCAGAGCAGGAAGCTCTGCTAGGTGTATGTGAGTGCACTAGCTGCCCTGACCATACTGCGTGAGCTGGGTGGGCAGGGGATGTTACTGGTAACAACGAAGCGCTTTCTCCCGATCAAGGAGGTGCATTTCTGGATGAAGTTTGCCAAATGGGGAAAAAATAATCGTGGAGATTTTACTTTACAGGCGAATATATTCCTTGATATTCAATACAAATATAGCGGCTTTGTGAGTGCCTATTCCCTCCGGGCTGGTGCAGTTCTGCTGGATAATCTCCATTGCCCGATTTATCTTTTCCTCCTCCAGACCAATTAATAGTGTGGTACTTCCACGGCGGAACAAACCTCCAGTTGAGGCAATGCAAGTAACCCGGTATTCTTCATCAGTTAATTGCCGGGCTATCTTGTCATAATCTTCATTATTTACAATGGCAATCATCAATTTCATTGCAGCACCTCCAGATATTGGTCGATTTCAATGATGAAGATGGTCGCACCGCCAACTGTGATTGGGATTGGGCTAGGAATTGGGATGGGCTGACCTTCAATCGGCATAGACACATATTCAATACGCTGCCGGCAATTGCGTTTTAATTCTGAAAGCACCAGCTCCACATTGGTCGTTTGGACTGGGATAAGCAGAGTGACATTTTTTCTTCCGAGGAAGGCTCCCGTACTGGATAGCTCATATCCAGAAATGCCATACTTTTTTAATGCCCCCGTGACTAATTCTGCATCCTGGGCTTGTAAAACCGCCAGGAGGATCACCATGCTTGATTGATCTTGGACTTCCATGTCTCCCTTCCTTGTGGATGAGCAATTTCGTGAGTATATATATTTCAGTCTGCTCCCAAAACGCCTTCTTTCACATAATGGATCAGCTCATCTGTACTCAGATTGTTGATTCCCAATTTTTCGATCGTGCGACCGCGACGCCAATAATCTGTATGATGAATTATACTGGCTATTCTGATAATCGCATCGATCCCGTTTACTGAAACGCCATAACGCCGACCAAGGGAGGCAATTGGCACCAGGCTCATGGGAATGTCTTCAAAAATGTAGCGGTGATTTAGAGTTGGTGGAGCTTTGATACCATAATAGCCTGGCTGATTGTGAATTGCCTCGTTCAGATCTTCACCGACTGCGTCATAAGAAAGCTTCAACCATTCCATACCCGTGCGGGCACGAATTCCAATGGAAGCAGCAACCGTCACACGCTCTCGGTCGAGTGCTTCCAATACACGTGCCACTGAGGGCGTTACACCGTCAATGTAAAATTGAAAATCACCATGTGTCGATTCTATCCATCCAGAATTAAGGATGGTCAGGGCAGGATGAAATATGGCTCCCATGTTGTTCATCCCAGTTTGTAAAACATTACCTCCGTCGATAAATTGAGGAAACACCTCTCGAATATGGTCCAAAACAAGCTGGTTTCGGATAGAAGGCAGGGCGGCTAAAGGTACAGCTTCCTTGATCCTGAAAATGCGGGCCTGCGCAGGGCCATCTGAACGTGAGGCATAAATGAATGTTTCTGCCTCAGCGATGGTCACATCGGCAGTACACCCATTATCTCGGATAATCTTGTTAAATTCAATTGCCCCACAGGTGCGCCCGGGATGCAGGATGACGAATTGGCCATCGGTCAAATACGGCGCACAAGCTTTAGCGATATCCGCATGGGCTGAAGAGGGGACAACCACCATCACCATTTCGGCTTTTTCCAGGGCTTCTGCCATGTTGGAGGTCACCTTTACCAATTTACCGAAACTGTGCGGACTGACATCGAAACCTTCAAGGTAAATTCCACCCAGTTCTTTGATCGCAGCAACATTTTCGGACGTGCGATTATATAAGACGGTCGGGAATTCCATCATCCCCAAGTGTGCCGCCATTGCTTTACCGCCATGTCCGGCGCCGATCACAGTGATCCTTATCTTTCCAGACATTTATACCTCCTGGCCTATTTTAATTGGTTTTCCAGACGTTCTGCCTCATTGAGTGGGAGACCCGCTGGGTTGGTGGCTATACAAGAGCCGTTGAATATACTGGTTTTCAACTTACCCAAGGCAAAGGGGTTATTTTTCAACTGGGGAGCATCTAATATTCCCAGCTTAACCGATTTTGCCAGGATTGCCGGATCAACCCAAGGGTCCCTAGTTAAATTTACACCGAGTCGCCGAATCGCCTGCAATGTAATCTTTGCTTCAGATACCAAGTGATCCACCTGAACTTGAATGGTTGGGTCCGCAGTCATATTTGGGGCACCATTCAGGGCATTTTCAATTGCTTTACGAGCTATCCCACAAGCTTCAATGACATCATCAGCTGTGGCAGCATGGTGAGCTTCGGTGTGACCAACGATGTGGATAATATGTGGCTTAAGTGCCATTTGTAAGTAGATGCTGGTTGCCAAGTGAGCGCGAGCTGAATTTACATCCAAGGGAAAGCTGAGAAGCCCAGTGCGGGTCTGCTTCCAGATATGAAAATTGGAGCCAGCCAGAGGCTCGATCAACTTCAGCGCAGCCAGCATTTTCGCCAGATCCATCGCACCAGATGTGCCTGGTGGGCTATTAAACATCAGTTGGGCAATATAATCCCTTACCCCATAGGCACGTGCATTGTATGCCGACAGGAATGACGACACCACAAATATTACATCTGGGGCATCCCGCATTCCCCAATGGTGAGGCTCATTCAACTCAACCGGGATACCACTTTCACCATACCAAGCCATCAAGCTTTGATGTTCGCGAATGGACCCTTCCAGGTCCCATGGACCTCTGCCATCCATCTGGTTGAACCAAAATAATGGGACTGCGCACCAGGCAATGTTGATGGTTTCGAGGTAAACCTTTGCCAGGCGAAGTAAATCATCTGTGCCGGAATATGTCCGCATGAGGGGATAATTCCCATTACGACTGGAAGCAAAAAGCGTGCGGTAGTCCTCAGCAGAACGGACAGGTACTCCACCAGCCCCTTTCCGCCGTAATTCCTGCCGTTCAGGATGGAAGAAATTTTCCTGAGCGTCCTGATCGATCCCCAGCGAAATGACATCCAATACCTTGGCTTTGGAAATTATTTCAACTCCACGCAAGCTGTCTTCCATCGTAGGCAACCCAAAGTGATGCCTTAAAAGCGGGAGAGGGGATTTCCAGCGGATCCGTTCCACGGTGGATTGCGGATAATCCAGCTCTGATGGCTGAGTTGATGTCTGCCCCTTGAGATATGCCAGGACCTCTTCAAGAGATTCGCTCCCATCAAAAACGCGCTCAAAGAAACCTATTGTGCGGGCTTTTTCCGCCACAGGTGGCGTGCCCCCAAAAGCAAAGCGCTTCCCGGCGGTATGCAGGTCATCCGCCGCTTCAGCAAATTCGCCCAGCAAGCGTTCCCCTGTCTCAGGGGTCAGGCGGTAAGATACCCCAATCAGGTCTGCATTTTCTTTACGAGCAGTGCGTAAGACATCCTCAATGGGCACTGCTGGGCCAAGGAAAACCGTTCGCCAACCGGCTGATTCAGCCAGTCGTAGAAAGTTTAAAACTCCTGCCACATGAACACATTCCCCCAGCGCAGCAGCAACGACTGTCTTCTGCATGGTTCCTCCAACGTAATGAGCGGTTGGACCTACCAGCCGCTCATATTTGCACTCAGAGAAGGATAAGTGATCCGACTGGCTCGAACCAGATGTTGCCAGCGAAAAGCAACTTTACTGGCCTTAACTACCGAAACCGTAACGTATATTATCCCGAAACATTTAGGGTGTCAACGACATCTCTGAAGTTGTTATTTAAACTTCAAAAGTGAACTATTTAAGGCTGAAAAGTGAACTCATAACAATGGAATTCCTTTGAGTTTTTAAAGCTGAAAAGTGAACTGTACATGGTAGATTCCTTCTCAAAAGGAGGAGCAACCATGACCCAATTGCACAAGCGTT
>Ga0315273_10013316_pt1 | contig 10561 bp, 18 predicted proteins | sample YL17G02_0_MG_FD_205753 | JGI IMG/M metagenome (GOLD analysis project Ga0315273, IMG submission 205753) | Sediment microbial communities from Yellowstone Lake, YNP, Wyoming, USA - YL17G02_0 | ecosystem: Environmental > Aquatic > Freshwater > Lake > Sediment | place: USA: Wyoming | collected... | reverse complement strand
CCCGTAGTTGCTACCACACTCCTCACGCGCCGTGCAAGGAAAAACTCCCCCGGGCGGGGGCGCGGCGGTCCCCCGAGTCACCTCCGATCCGCGGGTCAGCGCGGCACGGCCGGGAGGAGGGACCCCCCCTCGGGCATCACCACGATGCCGGCGCACCGCCGGAACACAAACGCCCTTCCGCGACCCGCTGCGGAAGGGCGTAATTCGGTCATGTAGGAGACACCGGACGCTCAGCCCTCCGCGCCGGCCGCCGTTTTCTCCTCGGCCGGAGCGTCGGCCTTGCGCCGGCGACGCCGGCGCCGCCGAGCCGTTCCGGCCTCGGCCGACTCCGTGGGGCCCTTGGCCTTCGCCTTGGGCTTCTTGGTCTCGGCCTCCACCTCGGCCCCCAGGAACTCGATGGCCGCCAGGGGGGCGCCGTCGCCCATGCGGTAGTCCAGCTTGGTGATACGGGTGTACCCTCCGTTGCGCTCCTGGTAGCGGCCGCCCAGGCTGTCGAACAGCTTCTTGACCGCCTTCTCGTCGTTCAGCACCTCGGCAGTCTGCCGGCGAGCGTGGAGGTCGCCGCGCTTGGCCAGCGTGACCAGCCGCTCCGCTACCCGGCGCAATTCCTTGGCCTTGGCCACGGTGGTGATGATCTTTTCGTACAGGACCAGAGAGGTCACCAGGTTCCGCATCATCATCTCCCGATGCGCCGTGGTCCGACCGAGCTTCCGCCCCGCTCTGCGATGCCGCATGGCCGTTGGTCTCCCCCGACTGCGCTGCCCGTGCTAGCCTCGTGCCGCCTTCCGCCTGGCGGCGTCGCCCACGGGCAGGCCGTCCAGCTTCATGCCCAGGTGCAGGCCCATGCTCGCCAGGATCTCCTTGATCTCGTTCAGGGATTTGCGGCCGAAGTTCTTGGTCTTCAACATCTCCGCTTCGGTCTTCTCCACCAACTCGTAAATGTGCCGGATATTCGAGTTCTTCAGACAGTTGGCGGAGCGCACGGAGAGCTCGAGTTCGTCGACGGGGCGGTTGAGGTTGTCCAGCATCCGGTCCCGCGTCTCGTCGACGATCTCCTCTTCCCGCTCCGGCTCTTCCTCGAAGTTGATGAAGATGGTCAGGTGATCCTTGAGGATCTTGGCGGCGTACGCCACGGCGTCCTGCGGAAGCACCGAGCCGTCCGTCCACACCTCCAGGATGAGCTTGTTGTAGTCCGTCGCCTGGCCGACCCGGGTATCCTCCACCTGGAAATTGACCTTCCGGATCGGCGAGTAGATGGCATCGATGGGCATGACGTCAACCGGCATGCCCTCCCGCTTGTTCCGATCGGCCGGCACGTAGCCGCGGCCCTGCCGCACCTCCAGCTCCATGTCCAGCCGGCCGTCCTTGTCCAAAGAGCAAATGTAATGGTCGGGGGTCAGCACCTCCACGCTGGGGTCTGCCGTGATCTGGGAGGCGCGGATCTCCCCCTCCCCCGCCGCCCGCAGGCTGACGGCACGGGGTCCCTCCCCGCTCAGCTTCAGGCGCAGCTGCTTCAGGTTCAGGATGATGTCGGTGACATCCTCCTTCACGCCGGGGATCGTCGAAAACTCGTGGAGCACCCCAGCGACGCGCACCGAGGTGATGGCCGCCCCCTCGATGGAGGAGAGCAGCACCCGGCGCAGCGAGTTCCCCAGGGTCAATCCGAACCCGCGCTCTAGGGGCTCGGCCACGAACTTGCCGTACGTGCTGGTCAGCGTCTCCAGCTCGCACTCGAGCCGCTTGGGCTTCTGGAATCCCTTGAACTTCTGCATGCGCAGCCTCTCCCTCACCCTCTCACTTCGAATACAACGCGACCACCAACTGCTCCTGCACCGGAATCGCCAGCTCGTCCTTGCTCGGCAGCGTCCGCAGGACCCCCTTGAAATTGGCGGCGTCTACCTCCAGCCAGGAGGGCACGCGCCGCTTCTTGGCCCCCTCCAGCGCCGCGGCAATGACCAGCAGGTCGCGGCTCCGCTGGGTGACTTCCACCGCATCGCCCGCCTTCAGCAGGAGGGAGGGGATGGTGACGCGCCGGCCGTTGACCCGGAAGTGCCCCTGGCCGATCAAGACCCGGGCCTGGGCCCGGGAGGCGGCGAACCCCACCCGGTGCACCACGTTGTCCATCCGTTGCTCGAGCAGCCGAACCAGGTTCTCGCCGGTGACGCCCTTCTGGCGCTCGGCCTTCTGGAAGTAGGTGCGGAACTGGGTTTCCTGCACCCCATAGATCCGCTTCATCTTCTGCTTCTCGCGGAGCTGCCGGGCGTATTCGGTGGGCTTGGACCGGCGCTGCCCGTGCATCCCCGGGGGGTAATTGCGCTTCTCGACGGCGCATTTCACCGAGTAGCAGCGGTCCCCTTTCAGGAACAGCTTCATGCCTTCGCGACGGCAGAGCTTACAGACCGAATCGGTGTATCGTGCCACGGAGCCTACTCCTTGCGCGATGGTGCGGCGGTGCGGCGGCCCTCCGGCCCTTCCGGCACCACGGCAGCACGCTCTCCTAAACGCGCCGCCGTTTCCGGGGGCGGCAGCCGTTGTGGGGAATCGGGGTGACGTCCTTGATGGCCGTGATCTCGAGCCCAGCCGCCTGGAGCGAGCGGATGGCTGCTTCCCGGCCGGCTCCCGGCCCCTTCACGAAAACCCGCACCTCTTTGAGACCCTGGGCGATGGCCTTCTGGGCGGCGCTCTCCGCCGCCATCTGCGCCGCGAACGGGGTGCTCTTGCGGGACCCCTTGAAGCCCGCGCTGCCCGCGCTCGCCCAGGTGATGACATTGCCGGTCCCATCGGTGATGGTCACGATGGTGTTGTTGAACGTCGCCTGGATGCAGGCGATGCCGTGGGTGACCCCGCGACCCTCCTTCTTGCTGGGTCGGGCCGAGGCCGGTCGCTTCGTCGGTGTTGCCATTCCCTCCTCCGAGCCAGGATTCTTCACGAATCCTTCGTAAAGAATCCGGGCTTAACGAACCACATGGGCCTTTGTTAAGCTCGCAGTAGTCGCGCGCCGTATGCGCGAATACTGCGGGCTAGGTCTTGGCCGTCGGGGTCGACCTGGACTTCTTGACGCCCACGCCCCGGCGCGGGCCCTTGCGGGTTCGCGCGTTGGTGCGCGTGCGCTGCCCGCGGACGGGCAGCCCCCGCCGGTGCCGGAGGCCGCGGTAACAGCCGATGTCCATCAGGCGCTTGACATCCATGGAGACCTGGCGCTTCAGATCCCCCTCGACCTGGTAGCCGCCCTCGATGACGCGGCGGAGCTTGTTCACCTGGTCTTCCGTCAGGTCCTTCACCCGGACGGCCGTGCTGACCTCCGCCTCGGACAGGATTCGCCTGGCCCGCGAGCGGCCAATGCCGTAGATGTAGGTCAGCGCCACCTCCAGCCGCTTCTCTCGGGGCAGGTCTACGCCTGCAAGTCTCGCCACCTCGTCCTCCTCGGGGATGCGGCCGGAGCGTCTGCCCCGCCGGCATCCTCAGCCCCTCGTCGCAGCGTCAACCCTGCCGCTGCTTGTGCTTGGGATTTTCGCACACGACCCGGATGACACCCTTGCGTTTGAGGATCTTGCACTTCTCGCACATCGGCTTGACCGACGATCGCACCTTCATCCGCGCACCTGCCCTCCCGGTCCCCGCGCCCCGCCACCCCCGTGCGGACGACGAACGCGAGCCGGGGTCACTTATAGCGGTAGATGATTCGCCCCCGCGTGAGGTCGTACGGGGACAGTTCGACGATCACCCGGTCCCCGGGCAGGATCCGGATGAAGTGCACCCGCATCTTCCCCGAGATGTGGGCCAAGACCTTGTGCCCTGTCTCGAGCTCGACACGGAACATGGCGTTGGGAAGAGGCTCCCTCACCGTGCCCTCAACCTCCACCGCCTCTTCTTTGGCCATGCGCCTGCCATCCCTGCGGGCCGGCCGCCCGCACCTCAGGCCGGAAGTCCGTTCAAAGCCGTCAGGACCTCGGGGCCCTGCTCCAAAATCGCGACGGTGTGCTCGAAGTGGGCGGCCAGGGACCCATCCACGGTCACCGCCGTCCAGCGGTCCTCCAGCACTTTCACCTCGGGTCGGCCCGCGGTGATCATGGGCTCGATGGCCAGCACCATCCCCGGCTTCAAGATCGGCCCACGGCCCTGGCCCGGCTCCACGAAGTTGGGAATCTGCGGCGCCTCGTGCAGCGCCCGCCCGATCCCGTGCCCCACGAAGACGCGCACCACCGAGCAGCCCTGACGCTCCACGTAGCCCTGGATCGCCCGCGAGATGTCCGTCAGCCTCGCCCCCGGCTGGGCGGCGGCGATGGCCCGCTCCAGCGATTCCCGCGCCACCGCCAGGAGCCGCTCCGCCTCGGGGGAGATCATCCCCACCGGGACAGTCACGGCAGCGTCCCCGTAGTACCCGTCCACCACCGCCCCCATATCCAGGCTGAGGATATCCCCTGCCCGCAGGGGCGTGGCCGATGGCAAGCCGTGGACCACAACCGCGTTGACCGACGCGCACAGCGTGTTGGGGTAGTCCCGGTACCCCTTGAACGCCGGGCGGGCACCCCGCCTCACGAGGAAGGCCTCGGCGGCGCGGTCCAACTCCAGCGTCGTCACGCCCGGCCGGACCATCCCGGTCAGCTCTCGGAGCGCCTCCGCCACCAAGCGGTTGCTACGGCGGAGGATGTCCAGCTCCCAGGGGGCCTTCAGCAGGATGTTCCGATCGTGCATCGCCTAGACGCCCAGAGCCTCGCGCATGCGACCGGTGATCTCGGCGATCTGCCCGGTGCCGGGTATACGCTTCAAGAGCCCCTGACGCTCGTAGAAGCTCTCCAGAGGTGCCGTTTGCTCCGTGTAGACCCGCAGCCGGTTTCGGACGGTCTCTTCCCGATCATCGTCCCGCTGGGCGGTCTCCCCGCCGCAGGCATCGCAGCGACCGGGTTCCCGCGTCGGCGAGTAGCGGATGTGGTACATCCGCCCGCATCCCCGGCAGGTCCGGCGGCCGGCGATCCGTTCCACCACGTCTTCCGCCGGCACCGTCAGGCTGAGGACGGTGTCCAGCGGCGTCTTCAGCTCCCCCAGTGTGCCGTCGAGGGCCTCGGCCTGGGCCACCGTGCGGGGGAAGCCGTCCAGGATGTAGCCCCCCCGACAATCCGCCTGGCCGATCCGCTCCCGGACCATGCCGACGATCACCGAGTCGGGAACCAGCGCCCCCCGGTCCATGATGGCCTTGGCCTCGCGCCCCAGCGGGGTCCCGGCGGCCACCGCGGCCCGCAGCATGTCCCCCGTCGAGATTTGTGGCACCCCGAGCTTGTCCGTCAGCACCTTGGCCTGCGTCCCTTTCCCAGATCCTGGCGGTCCCAGCAGCACGATTCTCATACTGTCTCCCTTCACCAAGCCGGGCTAGGAGATGCGCCCTCGCACCCGCGCCTTCTTCAGGAAGCCCTCGTAGTGCCGCATGAGCAGGTGGGACTCGACTTGCTGCACCGTGTCCAACGCCACGCCGACCACGATCAAGAGGGAGGTGCCGCCGAAATAGAACGGCACGTTGAGCTGCGTGATCAAAATCTCCGGCAGGATGGAGATGCCCGCCAGGTACAAGGCCCCCACCAGGGTGATCCGGTCCAGGATCCGCTCGATGAATTCTGCCGTCTTGCTGCCCGGTCGGATGCCGGGAATGAAGCCGCCGTACTTCTTCATGTTGTCGGCCACGTCGATCGGGTTGAAGATGATGGCCGTATAGAAATAGGTGAAGAAGATGATGCCGGCACCGTACAGCAGGGTGTAGGGCACCCCGCCGAACCGCAGCCAGGACGAAATCTCCTGCGCCCAGGGGTGCTTCACAAACTGGGCGATGGTTGCCGGGAAGGCGATGATGGAGCTGGCAAAGATCACCGGGATGACCCCGGCCGTGTTCACCCGGAGCGGGATGTGGGTGCTCTGCCCCCCGTAGACCCGCCGCCCCACCACCCGCTTGGCGTACTGGACCGAGATACGACGCTGCCCCAGGGTCATCAGGATGACCCCCGCCACCACCGCCACCATGATGACCAGGAGCAGCAAGAACACCAGGACGTTCATCTCCCCCTGCGAGATCAGCGTCCAGGATGCCACGATGGCCTCGGGCAGACGCACGATGATACCGGCGAAGATCAAGAGCGAGATGCCGTTGCCGATGCCCCGCTCGCTGATCTGCTCCCCCAGCCACATGATGAAGATGGTCCCCGCGGTCAGGGTGATGGTGGTGAGGAGCCGGAATCCCCAGCCGGGATGGGGGACGACCGCCGCCCCCTTGATCAGCATCCCCTCCAGGCCCACGGCGATCCCCAGTCCCTGCACCCCCGCCAGAAACACCGTCCCGTAGCGGGTGTACTGGGTGATCTTCTTGCGCCCCTGCTCCCCCTCCTTCTGCAGCTTTTCCAGGGCGGGGACGACGACCGCCAGGAGTTGCAGGATGATGGAGGCGGAGATGTAGGGCATGATCCCCAGGGCGAAGACCGACAGGCGGCTGAGGGCGCCGCCCGAGAAGAGATCGAAGAAGCCCAGGAGGTTCCCGGCCTGCTGCTGGAAGAACAGCGCCAGGGCGTGGGTGTCGATCCCCGGAGTGGGGATATGGGTCCCGATCCGATAGACGATGAGCAGGGCGCAGGTGAACAGCACCCGGCGCTTCAGTTCGGGGACCCGGAAGATGTTCCGGATCTGCTCGATCACGAGGCGATGACCTCGGCCCGGCCGCCCGCGGCCTCAATCTTGGCCGTGGCGCCCTTGGAGAATCGGTGGGCCGTCACCGTGAGTGCCTTGCTGAGGGTCCCCTTCCCGAGGATCTTCACCGCGGTCGCCGAGGCGGGAACCAACCCCTCCTCCTGGAGGCTCGTCGGGCTCACGGCCGTGCCCGGGGCGAACCGCTCCAAATCCCTCACGTTCAGGATGGCAACGATCTGGCGGAAGACATTGACGAATCCTCGTTTGGGAACGCGCCGGTGGAGCGGAAGCTGCCCCCCCTCGAACCAGGGACGGCTGCTACCCCCCGACCTTGACTTCTGGCCCTTCTCCCCACGACCCGACGTCTTGCCGTGTCCCGATCCGGGACCGCGGCCGACGATTTTCCTGCGGTGGCGTGACCCCGCCGCCGGCTTCAACTCATGCAGCTTCATGCGCCTGCACCTTTGCCTGCCCCGGTCGGTCCGTCGGCTGCCGCGACGTCCACCAGGTGGCACACCTTGAAGACCATCCCCCGAATGGCCGGGGTATCCGGTCGCACCACGCTCGAATCGATCCGTCGGAGCCCCAGCCCGTCCAGGGTTCTGCGCTGTCCGGGCGTCGAGCCGATCCGGCTCCGGCGCTGGGTGATGCGCAGCCAGCCGCTCATGCGTGGCCTCCCTCGACCGGCACGGTGGCCGCGGCCGGCGCGGCCTCGCGCCGACGACGCCGAACGACCTCGGCCACGTCCCGGAGCGCTGAGAGGCCGCTGAGCGTGGCCTTGACCACGTTATGGGGATTGTCCGATCCCAGCGACTTGGACAGCACATCGCGCACCCCGGCCACCTCCAGCACGGCCCGGACTGCCCCCCCGGCCACGATCCCCGTCCCGGGGGAAGCGGGCTTCAGCAGCACCCGGCCGGCGCCGTAGCGGCCCAGGGTCTCGTGCGGAATGGTGTTGTCCCGCAAGACGACCCGCACCAGGCTTTTCTTCGCTTCCTCCATGCCCTTCCGGATGGCTTCGGGGACCTCGTTGGCCTTCCCCAGCCCTATGCCCACGTGCCCCGCCTGGTCACCCACCACCACCAGGGCACTGAAGCTGAACCGGCGACCGCCCTTCACCACCTTGGCCACCCGGTTGATGTGGACCACCCGCTCCACCAAGTGGAGCCCCTCCGCATCGATGCGCTGGACTGTCCGCACGGCACCCATCAGAATCGCAACCCCCTGTCCCGGGCGGCGGAGGCCAGGGCCTTGATTCGACCATGGTAGGGATAGCCCGCTCGGTCGAAGACCACCGCCTGGATGTTCGCCGCCATGGCCCGCTCGGCGATGAGCGCGCCGACCGCCTTGGCCGCCTCGGTCTTTTTCACCCGCGTCCCCGAAGCCTGCAGCTCCTTGGACAGCGTCGAGGCCGACACCAGCGTCCGTCCCACTTCGTCGTCGATGAGTTGGGCGTAAATGTGGTTGAGGCTCTTGAAGACACAGAGGCGGGGTCGATCCGCCGTCCCGCAGATCGTCCGCCGCACTCGCTGGTGCCGCCGTATCCTCGCCGCCCGCTTCTCCTCTGGCCGTCCCACGTCGCTCCTCGCTGGCGGGGGCCTCGTGGCCCCCGTTCCGTGTTGGTCCTACTTCGCGCCGGTCTTGCCCGCTTTCCGGCGGATCCGCTCTTCGGCGTACTTGACCCCCTTCCCCTTGTACGGCTCGGGGGGTCGGAAGCTGCGGAGCTTGGCCGCCACCGCACCCACCAACTGCTTGTCGATGCCGCTGACGGTGATCTGGGTCTGATCCTTGACCTCGATCTTGATCCCCGGCGGCACCGGGAAGACGATGGGGTGGGAGTACCCAAGAGCCAGGCTCAGATTCGGCCCCAGCATCTGGGCCCGGTAGCCGACTCCCACCAAGTCGAGCCGTCGCTCGAATCCCTTGGTGACCCCCTCCACCATGTTGGCGATCAGGCTGCGGGTCAGCCCGTGCAAGGCCTTGTGGGCCCGCTGGTCGCTGGAGCGCTGGCAGCGGACCTCCCGCTCCTGGACCGCCACGCTGACCGCCGGGTGCGTCGTCAGGTCGAGCGTCCCCTTCGGACCCTGCACGAAGACTGACTGGCCGTCCACCCGGACGGTGACGGCCTGGGGAATTACGATGGGGAGTCTGCCGATGCGTGACATGCTCGATTCACTCCAGGCGCGATGGCAGGCCCCGGGGGCGGCGTGCCCTTTCCCGGTCTGCCGGCCGCCTCACCAGACGTAACACAGTACCTCGCCGCCGAGGCGGCGCTCGCGCGCCTCCTTGCCGGTCATGATCCCCTGCGAGGTGGAGACCACGGAGACCCCCAGCCCGCTGTACACCGCCGGCACCTGGGCGGCCTTCCGGTAGACGCGCAGTCCGGGCTTGCTCACCCGCCGGATCCCCTGCAGGATCCGCTCATTGCCCGCCCCGTATCTCAGGTATACCCGCAGGACGCCCTGCCGCCCGTCGTCCACCAGCTTGAAGGTGCGAATGAAACCCTCCGCCTTCAGGAGCTTGGCCACCTCGACTTTCAGCCGGGAGGCGGGAATATCCACCCGCTCCAGGAGCGCCTGGTTGCCATTGCGAATCCGGGTGAGCATGTCCGCGATCGGGTCCGTCATTGCCATGCGTGACTCCACCCTCCCATCCGCGACCAGCGCCGGCGCGCCTCCAGGGCCGCCGGACCGCGGGTTACCAGGAGGCCTTGATGACTCCGGGGATCTCCCCCCGAAGGGCCAGGTTCCGGAAGCAGATTCGGCACATCTGGAACTTCCGCAGATAGCCGCGCGGGCGCCCGCAGATCCGACATCGGTGGTAGCGCCGCACGTCGAACTTTGGCGGCCGCTGTTGCTTCAGGATGAGCGACGTCTTGGCCATGGTGTCTCCCGCCTATTTCCGGAAGGGGAAACCGAGCTGCTCCAGGAGCGCTCGAGCCTCCTCGTCGGACGTGGCCGAGGTTTCGATACAGATGTCCATCCCCCGAGTCATCTCCACCTTGTCGTAGCGAATCTCCGGGAAGATGAGCTGCTCCCGGATACCCAGGGCATAGTTCCCCCGGCCGTCGAAGGAACGGGTGGGGACGCCGCGGAAGTCGCGGATGCGCGGCAGGGCCACCGACAGGAGGCGGTCCAGGAACTCATACATCGACTCCCCGCGCAGCGTCACCTTGCATCCGATGGGCATCCCGGCGCGCAGCTTGAAGGCCGCCTCGGACTTCTTGGCCCGGGTTACCACGGGTTTTTGGCCCGCGATGGCCGCCATCTCCGCCACGGCGGCGTCGATCACCTTGGCGTTCTCCACCGCCTCGCCCAGCCCCATGTTGAGGACCACCTTCACCACCTTGGGGACCTGCATCGGGTTCCGGTAGTTGAACTGCCGCGTCAGGGCCGGGACCACGTCGCGCTTGTAGCGCTCCCGCAGCCGGGCCGGGACCCGGGGGGCGGCGGGAGCGGCCGCTGCGGCCGGACCCTTCTTCTGCTCGCCCTTCTCTGCCTTCTCTGGCTTTGCCGCTGCTTTGGCCTTGCGATCTGCCTTGTCTGCCATGGCCTAATCCATCGTCTCGCCGCACGCGCGGCACACGCGGACCATCCGACCGTCCGCCAACTCTGTCCGACCAACCCGGACCGGCTTGTCGCACTTCCCGCAGACCAGCTGGAGATTGGACACGTGGAGCGGATTCTCCCGCTCCAGGATGCCCCCCCGCTGGCCGAACTTGCCCGGCTTGGCGTGGCGCTTCACGAAGTTGATCTTCTCCACCAAGACCTTGTCCAGCTTGGGGAGGACGCGCAGCACCTTGCCGCGCTTCCCCTTGTCCTTCCCGGCGATCACTTCGATCAAATCGTTCTTGCGGACCGCCAGTCGATGCCCCACGCCCATGGGAAACCTCGCT
>Ga0315273_10013315_pt1 | contig 10561 bp, 7 predicted proteins | sample YL17G02_0_MG_FD_205753 | JGI IMG/M metagenome (GOLD analysis project Ga0315273, IMG submission 205753) | Sediment microbial communities from Yellowstone Lake, YNP, Wyoming, USA - YL17G02_0 | ecosystem: Environmental > Aquatic > Freshwater > Lake > Sediment | place: USA: Wyoming | collected... | reverse complement strand
GCTCCAGCCAGAAACATTCGGCCATCCCCAAAACCACGGCACCAGGCAGCTCGTCACAACCGCTCCGGCTGCTGCGGTAAACAGCAGGGATGTCAGCGGATCGTCATTCCGTACCATGCGTGTGACAATCTGGTAGTTGGCATTGAAGAAGGCGGCCACTAGCAGGAGCAGGACGCCGGCATTGACGCCGCTAAGACCGCCGTTCCAGGGCTGCACAACAATAATCGCACCCAAGAAACCCATGAGAATTCCCGCCCAACGTCGCAAGCCTACCTTCTCACCCAACAGGGGTATGGAGAGCAGGGTAACCAGAATCGGACTGAGGAACATGATGGTAGTACCGGTGGCGAGCGCGGTGGAGCGAATGCCGGCGTTGAATACACCCGTGGTAGACATGAGTAGGATGGAACGCAGGATTTGTTTTCTTGGCGCTACCGACTTCATGAGCTGCTGCAGTCTTGAACCGCACATCAGAACGGCCACGATTGTTGCAAAGAAAAACCGAGCCCATGTCACCTGGACCAGCGAGTAACTCTCCAGTAGGTGCTTCATGATGGCATCGAGCGAGATGAAGCAAAACAGAGTTGCCATCATCCAGAGGATGCCGCGCGTGCGGTTTTCATGGGAATCCAGGGGCGCCATGGGGCTTGTATAGGGGGCAATAGCCCGGCCTTGCAGTGCGAATGAAGAGTTGGCTAGGTTGCGCTCATTGCATGGTGGCCGAGCTCATCCTCGAGATGAACACGGATGATTTCCTCAAAACTGGCCTCCGCCCTGAAGCCCAATGAGAGCGCACGCTGCGGGTCGAAGTTGCGCGGCCAACCAGATACGATCTTGGCAATGGTTTCGTCGGGAACTGACGAAATAAGTTTCACGGCATCGTTCCCGGCAATCTTGCGCAAAGCCTCAATCTGTTCGGCCACCGTGCAGGACAGTCCGGGCAGCGTCAGGGTGCGGCGGTTACCAAGCAGGCCCGTATCCATTTCCGTGGCATGGACAAGAAATCCGACGGCCGCGCGCGGCGATGCATGCCAGTGGCGAACCGTATCGCTCACCGGCAGGATAGCGCGCAGGCCCGCCAGCGGCTCGCGAATGATATTTGAAAAGAAGCCGGATGCGGCAAGATTGGGCTTGCCGGGACGCACGCACACGGTGGGCATCCGCAATGCAACCCCGTCGAAGAAGCCTCGCCGCGAATAGTCATTGAGCAGTAACTCGTCTATGGCCTTCTGGGTACCGTAGCTGGTGAGCGGTGTGGTAAAGAATTCATCGCCGATGGCGTCAGGGAAGGGGGCACCGAAGACCGCAATAGACGAGGTGAAGATAACCCTCGGTCTGTAACCATCTCCGGTCTTCCGAATAGCCTCAAACAGGATCCGCGTTGCATCGAGGTTAATGCGGTAACCCTTGTCGAACTCCTTCTCGGCTTCGCCGGACACGATGGCGGCCAAGTGGAATATCACATCGGGCTTGGAGGCTATGAGTTTTTCGGCCTCGCCTATGGTTGAAAGGTCACCCACAAATGTTTCGATGGGGAATTTGGAGGCGGGCGGTGGCGGAGGAATAACAGCATCGTAGCGGGCTATGCGCGCTATTTCCCTGGCCGCGAGCGAGCCAGATTTACACAGGCGAGTCATGAGCTTTACGCCCAACATGCCGCCGGCGCCGATCACCAAAATATACATATTTCCTCCGTAAGCTAAACGATGCCGGCGGATACCACTCCAGTGACCGGCCTTTCCTTGGCCTTTGCTACACGATAACCGGACGCGCGGTAAATACCTATTGGATCAATGGCCCCCCCCTTGCGACGCCGGGCTTCGGCGAGAATGGGGCTGACATCGGTGTTGTATGCCTGCTTGATCAGGCGGTGTCCTGCCATGGCGTCAAGGCTGTCCTGGGCTGCGGTCAACTCAGCGCGGTTGATGAGCGAGGCCTGCACGAAGCTGCGGACGATTTCAATGGCCGAGCCGATGAGACTCTCGATGGGGTCTGTCACATTGTGCGACTGGTCGATCATGTAGGCTGGAGCAAAACCCCTGGCACCGCGGATCTCCGCGTCGACAAGTTCGTTGAAGATGAGGAACAGGCGGAAGGGATCGATGGAACCCGCATCAAGGTCGTCATCGCCGTACTTGCAGTCGTTGAAATGGAAACCGGCGAGCTTCTGCGCGTGGATGAGGCGGGAAACGATCTGCTCGATATTGGTATTGGGTGCGTGGTGGCCAAGGTCGACAAGGCACTTGGCCTTGGGTCCCAGTTCGCTGGCGGCCATAAAACTTGAACCCCAGTCGGAAATCACCGTGGCGTAAAAAGCGGGCTCATAGAGCTTGTGCTCCAGAAACACGAGCCAGTTCTTGGGAAGTTTCTCGTAAATGGCGGCCAGCGAAACCATGTAACGGTCGAAGGCAGCACTCAGGTTAGTCTGGCCGGCAAAATTGGCACCGTCGCCTATCCATACCGTCAGCGCAGTTGAACCGAGCTTCTGGCCGATTTCAATGCATTCTATATTATGTTCCACGGCCTGCGTTCGCGTGTCCGTCTTCGCATTGGTCAGGGAGCCAAACTTGTAGGAGGCCTCCTGGGCCACTTGGTCCTGGAAGGTATTGGAATTCACCGCGTCAAAACCCAGTTCGTAGGAAGCGGCTTCCTGGCGAAGCGCATTATAGTCGGAAACCTTGTCCCAGGGAAAATGCGGCGACACATTGGGCGTGGCACGCGACAACTGTTGCACCACGCCGCAGTCGGCGAGCTTGTCATGAATGTTGCGCGGCTCGCCCACTCCTGGAAAGCGGGCAAAGCGGGTGCCGCCAGTCCCAACCCCCCAGGTAGGGATGGCCACGGCACATTCCATGGCACGTTTGGCCATCGCCTCAATATCAATTCCCCGCCGCCCCAGTTGGCGCCCCAATGCCTCATAGTCTTCAGCCAGAGCTGTTTTATGCTTCTTGTTTTCTGTACCAATGAAGTCAGCCGAAATCGCAAATGTCATGATTACCTCGAGAAGGAAACTGCGTTGCCCGCGTCCACATTCAAGAAGTTGCCGGTGGACTTGGCGGAAAGATCGGATGCAAAGAAATAGGCGGCTTCTGCAATGTCCTCAGGAAACACCGAGCGCTGCAGCAGCGAACGCTTGCGGTAATGCTCCTCCAACTCGTCTTCCTTGACCTTGTTGGAGGCTGCGCGCTGTTTCCGCCATTCGCCCTGCCAAATTTTAGAGCCTCGCAACACGGCATCCGGATTGACCACGTTGACCCTGATGCCCATGGGTGCTCCCTCCAGAGCCATGCAGCGCGCCAGGTGAACCTCGGCGGCCTTGGCCGTGCAATAGGCGGAAGCCCCGGGTGACGCCGCAATGGCATTCTTGGAGGCAATGAACACCATGGAGCCACCAAGCGACTGGCGCTTCATCAGTCGGTAGCCCTCGCGCGCCACCAGGAAATAGCCTGTCGCCATGATGGACATGTTCTTGTTCCACAAGTCGAGAGTTGTATCCTCCACATTGGCGGCCAACGTGATGCCCGCATTGTTCACCACAATATCCATCCCGCCGAAGGCCTTCACGGCATCCTCCATGGCCTTGATAACGTTCTCCTCACTGGTCACATCCATGAGGAAGCCACGTACATTGTCCTCGCCATAGGTCTTGGACAGGGTGGCAACCGTTGTATCCAACGATGCTTGGTCGATATCGGCAAGGGCGACACACGCCCCTTCTGACAGGAAACGTATGGCTGTTGCGGTGCCGATACCGCCGGCACCGCCTGTAATGAAGGCAATGCGGCCAGCCAGGCTCTTTGCCTTGGGCATGCGCTGCAGCTTGGCCTCCTCAAGCAGCCAGTATTCGATATTGAAGGCTTCCTGTTCCGGCAGGCCCACGTAAGATGAAACTCCCGACGCGCCGCGCATCACGTTGATGGCATTCACATAGAATTCCGCCGCAATGCGCGCTGTGGCCTTGTCCTTGGCAAAGGACAGCATGCCGACCTTTGGCACCAGGTAGATCACCGCATTAGGATCGCGGATCTTGGGCGAATTTGCGTGTTTGCAGCGCTCATAGTAGGCGGTATAATCCGCCCGGTAATCGGCAATCAACTTCTCAAGGGTGTCGGCATCGGCATCATGGGGAATGATGACGGGCCTTATTTTGGTGCGCAGGAAATGGTCGGGGCAGGATGTGCCGAGAGGTGCGAGTTGGCCCAGCATCCTGCTGTTCACGAATTCCAGTACCTCCGGCGCATCGGTAAAATGCCCAGCCTTCATTTCTTCTTTTGAAATGCGGCCCCGGATCTCCGGCATGAGACGCAACGCGACAGCGCTGCGCTCATCTGCACTCAGTGACTTTGCAGCCTCGCCGCCAAAGGCAGGTTTCTTAGCTTGGGCGTCCAACCAGACAGCCGCCTTATTGATGATGCGCAGGGTCGTTTCGTAACACTCCTTGGCCGTCTTGCTCCAGGTGAACAATCCGTGGCTACCAAGAACAACGCCCACATATTCTGGATGGGCAGTTGCCATCTTTCCCAGCTTGATCCCAAGTTCAATGCCAGGACGCTGCCAGGGCAGATAGCCCATCTCAGTTCCGAAAACCTCTTTTGTGAGCTTGGCCGAGTCCTTCGATGCCGCAATGGAGATTACCGCATCGGAATGGACATGGTCGACGTGGGGGTAGGGCACGTAGCCGTGAAGGCAGGTATCTATGGAGGCAGCCCTGGAATTCAGGTTGAAGGTGCAGTGACTGAGATTGTGCACCATCTCATCTTCCTGCGAGATGTCCTTGTAGAGGCCCTTCAAGGCGAGGAGCTTGTCCATGTATAAGGTGGCAAAACCATCCAGCTTCATGGAGGCGATATCGCCACCCGAACCCTTCACCCACAGCACCTCGACGGCTTGCTTGGTAAGGGGATCCGTCATCTTGACCTTTGCCGACGTATTGCCTCCGCCAAAGTTCGTGATGCGCAAATCGCTTCCCAGCAAGTTGGAACGGTAGAGCAAAAGCCCTGGCTCATCGAGCTTGGCAGCCTGCGCATTATCCCACAATGAAGGGATCAGAAGAGGTGATGTCATGAAAGGATATCCGATTTATTTTTGTGCAAGTTATGATCAACTTCGCTCAGGGTCAATCACAAAAGCAGTTGCTGCAACGCAGGACATTTTTCGTTGCAGCGTCTATTGACGTTTGTGATTACTAATGATTAAATTTGATTGAACTGGAGGGGCGCATGCACGAACGAGAACGTTGGCAGATGATATTGGGTGCGGTCCAGGGCAGAGCCGTTGTAACCGTCCGCGAACTGATAGAGCGCACACAGGCTTCGCCCGCCACCTTGCGGCGCGATCTCGCCAAACTGGAGGAAATGGGCCAGATCCGCCGCGTGCACGGGGGTGTCGAAGCCCTCAAGTTTGAAGACCGTCCGCACTTGGCAACCCGTTCCTTTGACGTGAGCCAGAACCTCAATGCAAACAGCAAGCGGGCCATCGGACATGCAGCCGCTGCCATGTGCGAATTCAACGATTCCATCATCATCAACGCCGGGACCACCACCTTCCAGATGGTTGACTTTCTGCGCGCCCACCAGATGCAGGTGCTGACGAATTCTTTTCCGATTGCTGAAGCGCTTATCGCCCGCAGCGAAAATCGCATCATAATGCCGGGTGGCGAGATATATCGCGAGCAGGGCATTGTCCTCTCGCCCTTTGATGGCGATGCCACGCAGCACTATACCGCCTCCAAGATGTTCATGAGCTGCTACTCCTTTGGGCCGCTCGGCGTCATCGAAGGTGATCCGCTCATTGCGCGCGCCGAAGCAAAGCTCCTGGGACGCGCCGACAAGCTGATTGTACTTGCCGACTCCTCAAAATTCGAAACGCGCGGCAGCATGGCGGTGTGCCCGTTGACGCGCGTGCATACACTCATCACGGATTCGGGTGCTCCTGAAAAGATACTGGACTTATTACGCCGAGCCGGCGTGAATGTCGTCGTCGTGCGCGACGACGTTGCAAACATTTCGTCAGCCGCATAAGTTGACGGAAAATGAAACTTAACCGAGCGGTGGGAACGCTGTTCAAATTCCAAATGGGAGACGTACATGATTAAAAAGACACGTAGACAAACTCTTCAAATTCTGACGGCCGGCGTTTATACAGGCGTGGCAACAGGACTTTTTTCCACGACAGCGCGCGCTGATGGCAGGCGCATCGCAATGGTCGTTAAGAACCTGGGCAACAGTTATTTTGACGCCTGTTCGAACGGCGCCAAGGAAGCGGCAAAGGAAGCTGGCGGTTTCGAAATCATTTATACCGCGCCCACCAAGGCAACTGCCGAAGAGCAGATCGCTGTGATCGATGCGCTTATCGCCCAGAAGGTTGACGGTATCATCGTGTCCTCGAACGATGCCGATGCCCTCGTACCTGTCGGCATGAAGGCCATGGACCGCGGCATCAAGGTTATCAGCTTCGACTCGGCCATCGGCCAAGCCGGCCGCATCATGCACCTCAATGCCTCATCAACGCCGCTGATCGGTGCCAAGCAGGTGCAGATGATTGCCAAAACACTTGGCGGAAAGGGCGAAGTGGCTATTCTTTCCGCCGCTTCCACCATGTCCAACCAGAACTCCTGGATCGAAGCCATGAAGGAAGAGTGGAAGAAACCCGAATACAAGGACATGCCGCTAGTGGCCACGGTCTATGGTGACGACCAGGACGACAAGAGCTATCGCGAAATGCAGGGCCTGGTTAAGGCGCATCCAAATCTGCGCGGCGTGATTTCACCAACTACCATCGGCATCCGTTCAGGCGCCAAGGCCATCATTGATGGCGAGCTTATTGGCAAAGTGTTCATCACTGGCCTCGGCCTGCCATCTGAAATGAAGGATGCCGTGCTGAAGGGTGCCTGCGATACGTTTGCCATCTGGAACCCAGTGGACTATGGCTATGCGTCAACCATGATTATGATCAACATCCTGAACGGCGCCGAAGCCGGACCAGGCTCAACGGTCAAGATGGGCCGCATGGGTGAAACCAAGGTGGGTGACGATGGCCAGGCCGCCATGGGCGACCCCTTCACCTTCGACAAGACCAATGTTGAGGAATTTGCGAAAATATTCTGATGCAGACTCCACAACACAGCTCCTCTCCGCAAGGAGGGGAGCCAGTCCTGTCCCTTCTCGGCATTTCCAAGTCATTCCCCGGTGTGCGTGCTCTACACGATGTTTCGTTTGAATTGCATGCCGGGGAAGTCACCGCCCTTATCGGAGAAAATGGCGCTGGAAAATCTACCATCGTCAAGATTCTGACTGGCATCTACACACCCGATGCCGGCGAAATTCGTGTGGGCGGCAAGTCCCAGCATTTTTCGTCACCGCGCCATTCTTGGGCCGCAGGCATTGCCGCCATCCACCAGGAAACGGTGATGTTCGACGAACTCAGCGTAGCAGAGAACATTTTCATGGGTCACATGCCGACAACTGCCAGCGGCCTGGTGGACTGGCAGCAGATGCGGCGGCGTGCTTCTGAACTTCTCAACAGCATTGATGTCGATTTTAGTGCCGACGCGAAATTGAAGCAGCTATCGGTCGCCCAGAAGCACATGGTGGAAATCACCCGCGCCCTCAGCCACGAAGCCTCCGTCATCATTATGGACGAGCCCACGGCCGCACTTTCACGCAACGAGATTGACGATCTCTTCCGCATCATCGCGCAGCTGAAGTCCGAAGATCACGCCATTGTTTTTATCTCCCACAAGTTCGATGAAATCTTTCGTGTTGCTGATGCATTTGTGTGCCTACGTGATGGGGAAAAGGTGGGGGCAGGCAAGTTATCCAGCATTACCGAGCCCCAACTGGTGAGTCTGATGGTGGGCAGGCCCATTGAGCAGGTTTTTCCCAAACGCGACATCGCCGTCGGCGACGTGGTCTTGAAAGTTGAAGGCCTCTCGAATGCCACGGAATTTGCCGATATTTCCTTCGAACTCCGGCGCGGCGAAATTCTAGGATTCTACGGACTCGTCGGAGCCGGGCGCTCCGAGGCCATGCAGTGCCTGTTCGGCATGAGCGCTGCAACCCGAGGGCGGCTTGAACTCAACGGTAAACCTATTAACATTACAAAACCAGGAGATGCCATCGCAGCAGGCATTTCCTATGTTCCCGAGGACAGGCAAGAGCAGGGCGCCATCCTTCCCCTTGGCATCCGCGAAAACATCACGCTGGCGTCGATCGCCTCGCACGTGAGGAGCATGTTCCTGTCAAAGGCCTCGGAGACAGTTGACGTACGCAAGCTGGGAAAGAGGCTGGACGTGCGGGCCGTCCACTGGGAACAACGCCTTGGCGAACTTTCTGGCGGCAATCAGCAAAAGGTGGTCATTGCCAAGTGGCTGGCCACCAAGCCCAAAGTCATCATCCTCGACGAACCAACCAAGGGCATCGACGTTGGCTCCAAGGCCGCAGTCCATGATTTCATCGGCGAACTTGCGGAAGAAGGGCTTGCCGTCATCCTCGTAAGTTCGGAACTGCCTGAAATCATGGGACTGACAGACCGAGCCATTGTGATGCAGGAAGGCCGGATCGCGCAGATTTTTGAGCGGCGCACCTGGTCAGCGGAAGCCATCCTATCGGCCGCGACGGGCACACGGAAGGTTGCATGAACTATCTCTTGAAAAATCGCGAGATGGCACTTGCCATAATCATTGTGATCATGGTGGTGGGCATCAGCAGCTACGCACCGGCCTTCGCAAGCCTGCAAAACATCTCGAGCGTGCTAAACGACACGTCGATCCTTTGCATGTTGGCTCTCGCACAGATGATCGTGATCATCACCCGGGGCATTGACCTTTCGGTCGCCTCGAACCTGGCGCTCAGCGGCATGCTGTCGGCATCCCTGGCCCAGAGTCACCCGGATCTTCCTGTGGTGGCCTATATTGCGGTGGCCATGGCTACCGGTCTCGTACTTGGGCTCATCAATGGGAGTCTGATCTCATCGCTCGGTATTCCACCGATTGTGGCAACTTTGGGAACACTCGCGATCTTCCGCGGCACGATCGTCGTTTACGGCGGCGGCAACCAGGTGAACGCTTCTGAAATGGGGGATCTGTTCCAGTCCTTTCCCAAATTGACCTTACTTGGCCTCTCGACAATATTCTGGATCATGGTGGTCGTCGCTGTGGCCGTGTGGGTCTTCCTTGCCATGACGCGCACCGGGCGCGGACTCTATGCCGTGGGCGGTAATCCGGTTGCCGCACGCTATTGCGGCATTGACCTCAAGCGGCAACAGTTGCTCGTCTACGCGCTGTCAGGCTTGATCTCGGGCCTGTGCGGCTACCTCTGGGTATCGCGTTATGGGGTTGCCTATTCCGAAATCGCGTCAGGCTTTGAACTGACGGTGATTGCCGCCTGCGTCATAGGTGGTGTTTCCATTGCGGGTGGCGTCGGGACCGTGCCGGGCGCATTGCTGGGCGCACTGTTTCTGGGCGTCATCGTCAATGCGCTTCCCGTCATGCAGATCACACCCTTCTGGCAGATGGGCATTTCCGGCGCCGTAATCCTGGCGGCGGTTGTCGTCAATGCACGCAATGAAAAGCGCGGCGTGAAACTGATACTGCCGGAAGCACGCATGCTGGCGGGAGCCGTGAAATGAGCAAGACAACCCGCATCGAAGTGGCCGATGCAGCACCCCGCAGTTTCATGGATCTTCTGTTACGCTGGGAGACCATCCTGGTGGGCCTACTGGCCATCGTCATTATCGGCAACACGATAATTTCACCGTATTTCCTTGATATTTACAATCTCTCGGATGCCACCTTCAATTTTTCCGAAAAGGCTATCATTGCCCTTGGCATGACGCTGCTTATCCTGGTGCGTGATATTGACCTGTCCATTGCCGCCATCATTGCACTGGCTTCTCTGTTCATGGGTCTGGGCGCAGAAGCGGGCCTTACCACACCGCTGCTCATCCTCATCGGCATTTCCGTAGGTGCTGTGTGTGGCGCTTTCAACGGCTTGCTGGTAGCCCGTGTGGGCCTTCCATCCATTGTCGTCACCATTGGGACAATGTCGCTGTATCGTGGCCTTGCCCAGGTGATCCTGGGCGACCAGGCCATCACAAAATATCCGCGTGATTTCCAGACCCTGGGGCAGGGCTATTTAATCAAGTGGCCCCCCATTCCCTATTCCTTCGCACTGTTCCTGTTCCTAGCAGTCATCTTCGCACTTGTGCTCCACCGGACATCCTTCGGCCGCAAGCTCTACGCAATGGGCAATAATCCAACAGCGGCACAATTTTCCGGGGTTCCGGTGAAAAAGATCCGCTTCTGGTTATTTGTATTGACGGGCGTGCTATCAGCCGTGGCCGCGGTTTTCCTGACGGCACGCATCGGCTCTACTCGGCCAAACATTGCGCTCGGCTGGGAACTGGAAGTGATTACCGCAGTGATTCTCGGCGGTGTGTCCATCGCCGGTGGTGCCGGCACCATTCCGGGCGTTGTGCTGGCTGTGCTCATCCTGGGACTGACTACCTTCGGCCTTTCCCTTATCAATGTGCCAGGCATCGTCATCAGCGTGCTGCTCGGGCT
>Ga0315273_10013313_pt1 | contig 10561 bp, 6 predicted proteins | sample YL17G02_0_MG_FD_205753 | JGI IMG/M metagenome (GOLD analysis project Ga0315273, IMG submission 205753) | Sediment microbial communities from Yellowstone Lake, YNP, Wyoming, USA - YL17G02_0 | ecosystem: Environmental > Aquatic > Freshwater > Lake > Sediment | place: USA: Wyoming | collected... | reverse complement strand
GCGCTACGTGCCGATGGCCTCGGTGCGCTCCGTGGGCGGCGCCTACATCGCCCACTATCGCGCGCTGGCCGAGCGCAACCTGCGCCCGTTCCTGCCGCGCGAGTTGGGCGACGTGCCGATGGACAACATCGAGTTCCTGCCCATCAAGGACGCCTGGTTCTCGGGCTCGATGAACTACCTGGGCCGCAAGCGCCGCCCCGGCGGCCGGCCGGAGTACGAGGCCTCCTACGAGATCAACGCCTCGCTGCAGATCACGGTGCCCGAGTTCGAGCAACTGGTCTCGCACGAGGTGGTGCCCGGCCACGTCACCACCTTCGCCTTCCTGCAGGACCTCTTCTGGAGGAAGCAGGTCGGCTTCGAGGCCTCGGTACTCACCATGAACACCCGGGCGGCCACGCTCTTCGAAGGCATCGCCAACAACGCCATCCTGATCGCCCACGGCGTGACTGAACTGGAGCAGATCCCCGACGACGACTTGAAGATCGGCCTGCTGCTGGCACTGCTGCAGGACGACGCCAAGAACCAGGCGTCGTACCTGACGTGGAAGGTGGACATGGCGGAGAAGGACGTGGCGCCCCTGCTGCGGCGGGACTTCCTGATCTCCGAGGAGCGCGCGGGCAAGTTCGCCGGAGCCTGGGCCAGGCATCCGCTGCTGGGGCGCATGTACCTGCCGTGCTATCGCGCCGGCACCGATCTCGTCGCCAACCTGCGCCGCCGCCACGCGCCGGAGAAGTTGCTGCCCGTGCTCTACGGCTGCAAGGGCCTGGTGGATTGCACCACCATCGAGGAGGCGCTGGTGTAGGGTTGGCTCGTTTGCCGGCCAGGAATGGGATCGGCTCCTGCACACGGTCACGGAGGGGGCCGCGATGAGAGCAACCTGCATCCTGACGGGAGCGTTGCTGATCGCGGGACTGGCCGCCGGCCCGGGCTGGTGCACCGCTGCGGATGGACCGGATTCGCTCGCGACCGAAGCGCTCCGGCACAAGCTCGAGTTCCGGTCGCTGGCACGCGTCACGGGAACCTGGGGCGCGGTGCGGCTCTCGGACCCGCGGGTCACGGCCGCCGGGCTCGAGTTCCTGGCCGCCCGGCCGGATGAACCCGGGTCGGACACCGGGCCATTGCCGAACCCCATCCCCCTGGCGCGGGTCCGCGGAGTCGAGATCCAGGCCAACAATGCCGGCGTAATGGCTGTCGTCGGGGGTCTGATCGGGGCGCTCATCGGGTACACCACAACGCAGGAGATGTCCCAAATCATGGGTCCAAACCCTTCCCCCAGCGGCGGGGAGACCCTGACCGGAGCCTTGATGGGGGCAGTGCCTGGAGCGGCCCTCGGAGCACTCCTCGGCTCGGCAGTCCGGCACTGGAAGAGGATCTACCCGGAGGACCCGCCGCCGGACCCCAGCTCGCGCTGACGAAACGACGGAGCGGATGCCGGGGTCGGAATCGTCGCCGGGTGCGAGGCATCGAAGCGCTGCCTGGCGCGGCGCTCAAGCACTGGAAGACCGTCTGCCAGAGACCAGCCCACGAGCCTCCGACCCGGGCCCTGGAGAAGGCGAAGCGACCGGACATCGTCCGGCCGCCTCGTGCAACCGGCCACGAAAGGGTCCGTCAGGATGCCTTCGCCGCCACCGCCGGTCTCCGTGCCTTGGGGAACAAGGCAACCCAGCGATCGAGGAGGCGGGCGAGCGCCAGGTCGAAGTCCGGAGCCAGGCGCCCCTCGAATGGCATCGAGCCGCCACTCAACGGTCGCGAGTTCAGTCCACTCCGAGCCTCCTTGAGGAGGCGCTCCTCACGGTCGTCGCGGTAGTTTGGATTGTAGTAAGGCGGGGGCGACGGAGGCGGGGGCGGGGGCGTGGGCGTGCTGGGAATCGGTGTTGTCGTGCCCGGGCCCGGCGCGGAGTTGGGCTGGGAAGGCGTGGTGCCCTGAGCCCCCGCGAGCACCGCTGCGTGGCCACCCGGAGTGAACGAAGCCAGGACCAGCATGGAGCCGGCCAGGCGATCGTCGTGCGAGGGCTGCAGCGCGTTCCCGACCTTACCTGTGGGAATCCCGAAGAGACCGTCTACCGACTCCGCCCCCGTGACCTTCCATAGCAGGTGGCCCGAGGAATCCCGGAGGGCGCAGGTCGCCTCGACACGCGCGGTGGTCTTCGAGCCTCCCCCCAGCCGTTCCCAACGGTCGAGCCTCAGGGACAGGACGGCGTCCGCTCCCATCGCCCTGGCGATCTGAGTCGCGCTCGCCGAGTCCACCTCACCGTTGCGGCTAATCTGCTCCCGAATCCGCGCCAGCAGCACCTCACCCTGCCGCGGATTGCGTGCCAGATGGTCCACTACCATTGCCGACGACAGCCAGCCACGTCCATCCCGGAAGACCCGCAGGAACCAGCGATCCTCGAGGCTGAGCGCGCCCTCCCTGGGCTCGCCGACCGGCGGAAGAATGGCGATGCGGCGAAGGTTGCAGTTCTCGAGGCCGGTGCGCGTCCACACTCGATCGGCCGGCTTGCGCCCGCCCAGGGCGCCCGACCCGAGGACCGCAACCAGCAGCACCGCCAGCAGCGGCACGCACGCACGCCGTCTCATGCCGGCACCCCCAGGCGCTTGACCAGGCCGGCGAAGCGCGGATCCGAGCGGAGCGCGTCCATGATCGGATCCACCTTGACCGTCGTCAGGTAGCTGGCGTGTTCCTGCAGCGCCCGGTTGAGCCACTCGAAAGCTTCGTCCTTCCTGCCGAGCCCGGCGCAGATGGTGGCCAGGTCGTAAGCCGACACGTAGGCCGAGTTCGCCAGCGCCAGCGGGGAGAGTTCCGTCAGCATCTGGCTCGCCTCGGTCTTCTTCCCGGAGACCGCGTAGGCGTAGCCCAAGGGCCCGATGGCCGACGGACCCTCGACCTGGCGCAACTCCGCGATCGCCGCGTCGGTTTGATTCGTCTGCTGCAGCGTGAGGCCCAGCCAGTAGTGCGTGGACGCATAGTCCGGCTCGAGTTCGCGGAGCCGGCGGAACTGCGCGGCCGCACGCTCGTACTGGCGCGCGTAGTAGAGCCGGACGCCCACGTTGAGCTGGATGGGGAGCGACAGTGGATCCAGCGCGGCGGCCTTGCCCGCCGCGCTGATCGCCTCGGGATGCCGCCCCATCGCGGAGAGCAGCACGCCGTACCAGTTGTACGCGTAGGCCGAACCGGGGTTCAGGGCGATGGCCTGCTTGAACTCGGACTCGGCGTGCACCCAATCCCAGTCGTGGTAGAAGAGCGCCAGGCCGAGCGAGGTGTGAGCCTCCGCCAGTCCTCCGTCCAACTCGAGGGCTTTTCGCGCCGCCTCTTTGGCCTTCGTGTAGCCCTCCCCCGGGGGGAGGCTCCCCGAAGAGGCCAGCAGGACGTAGGTGTTGGCCAGCCCGGCGTACGCCTCCGCATACTGCGGATCGCGCCCAATCGCGTCCTGGAAGTACTTGAGGCTGACCCGCAGCATGCCTTCGCTCGCCTTGCTCGCGAAGTACCGGCCCTTGAGATAGGCGTCCTGCGCGGCCGCATCCACCGGGTGCGGCGTCCTGCGCGTTCCACTCCGGCTGGAGCCCCGGGCGAGCCCCGCCCGTTCTTGCGGCTCGAGTTTCACCCGGATCTCCTCGGCGATGGCACTGGCTAACTCGCTCTGCAGCCCGAGGACATCACCGACGGTCCGATCGTAGCTCCGCGCCCACAGATGCTCGTCCGTCGAGGTCTTGATGAGCTCGGCGGAGATGCGGACCTGGTTTCCCGAGCGGATCACCACGCCCGTGACGATCGCATCCACGTCGAGCTCGCGCGCGATCTGGCGCAGGGGCACACGCCGGTTCTTGTAGCCCATCACCGACGTACGCGAGATCACACGCAAGGCCGAGAGTTGCGCGAGGTCGGTGATCAGCGCGTCTGTCATTCCCTCTGCGAAGTACCCCTGCTGGGGATCCTCCGACAGGTTCTCGAGTGGCAGCACCGCGATGGACCGGATGTCGTGCCTCGCGGGCATCCCGAGCAGACGGGTGCGAATGCCGCCGAGGTCGAACCCCAGGACGAGCCCCGCCAGGGCCAGAACCACGGCGGCCCCCGTCCCCCACGACCCGATCCGGCTCCAACCGGTGCTCACGGAGGACCGCTCGGAAGCCACCGCCAGTCCCCGCAAGTCCCCCAGCAGCGCCGCCGCGTTCGGGTAGCGCCGCGCCGGATCCTTCTCCAGGCACCGCATCACCACGCGCTCGGCCGCGACAGGGATGTGCCGGTCCACCTGCCGCAGCGCGCGGGGCACGGCATTCAGGATCGTGTTGGCCAGCGACAGGGTCGTCTCACCCTTGAACGGGCGGTCGCCCGTCAGCATCTCGTACATCACGATGCCCAGGGCGAAGAGGTCCGTACGGGCGTCCACCGTTCCTGACAGGAGTTGCTCCGGGGCCATATAAGACGGTGTGCCCTTGATCGTGTCCACCTCGGTCACGGTCCGCGGCTGCGCCCCGAAGGACGAGGTCCTGGCGGCCCGATCGAGCAGCTTGGCCAGGCCGAAGTCCACGACCTTCACCTGTCCGCGCGCGGAGACGATGCAGTTGCCGGGCTTGAGGTCCCGGTGGACGACACCCCGGTCGTGCGCCTCCTCCAGCGCCTCGGCGATCTGGATTGCGGTCCGGACCGCTTCGCCCAGGGGCAGGGGCCCATGCTCGAGCTTCCGCTCGAGGGTCTCTCCCGGCACGAACTCCATGACGATGAAGTCCACGCCTTCGGCCGTGTCGAAATCGAAGATGGTGCCGATCCGAGGGTGGCTGAGGCGCAGGAGGGCCGCGGCCTCGTTGCGCAACTGCCGGCGGGCACCGGCGTCGTCGAGCACCGGCTCCGGGAGGATCTTCAGGGCGACCGCGCGATTGAGCCGCTCGTCGTAGGCACGGTAGACGACGCCCATGCCTCCGGCGCCAAGCTGCTCCTCGACCCGATAGTGAGAAAGCATCCTGCCGATCATGGCGCGCCTATTGGGGGAAACTGCACCGGCAGGTTAGCACCCCTCCAGATGGAATGGAACCGGATCCTCTTGCCCCGTGGCACAAAGCCCCGTGCACACGCCGCTGCGCCCGGCACTTTGGTGGGCGAGCGCGGGGTGCGAGGAGCCACCCACCGGCTGCCCGCTACCACCTCGCCCGACTCAAGCGCTCAGGCGCTCGATCAACCGGTCCAGCAACACCGGCGGGAAGACCCCGCCCGCTTCGAGCACGGCGCGGCTGGCCTTCAGCGCCTCCGCCACCTCGAGGAACCGTGTCGGCACGGGCGTGGCCGCTCCAGCCCCGCGCCGCAGCACCGTCACCGACGTGCGCTCGAGCAGCGCTTCGACGTCCGTGCCCCCGCGCGCCTCGACCATCGCCTGCGCCACCGCCGCCAGCAGCAGGTGCGGGTGGGCCGAGCCGTCGGGCAGCCGGAACTCGATGGTCGGCGGGCTCACCGGACGGCCGTCCTCGGTCGTGGCCACGATCGGCAGCCGCACCAGCGCGCTGCGGTCGAACTCGCCCCAGACGATGGCGTTCGGGGCCTCCTTCGCCTGCGTGAGGCGGATGAGCGAGCCCTCGGTGCGGTTGCCGAACGCCATCAGCGCCCCGCCCATGCGGACCAGTCCAGCGATCAGCCACTGCGCCGGCGGACTCAGCGCCCCGTCCGCGCCGCGGCCACCGAGATGCTCCCCGTGGCGGACGGGCGAGAAGTGGAAGTGCAGGCCCGTGCCGGCGTGACCGCGGCGCAGGATGGGATCGAAGCTGCAGCGCATGCCGCCCCGGTGAGCGAGATTGCGCAGCACCCACTGGGTGAGCACCACGGCATCGGCGGCGGTCGCGAGCGGGGCGAGCCCCAGCTCGATCTCGTGCTGCTCCCAGATGAAGCCGTCCGCCTTGCTGGCCTGGACGTAGCCCACCTCGCTGTGCCCGTACTTGACCGGCACGCCGATCTCGGCCAGCACGGCCATGGCCTCACGCCGCAGCGCCTCGCCGAAGACGAACGGCGAGGTGGCGTGGTAGCCCCGGTCGTTCGCGCCGTAGACGTCTTCTTCGCCCGAACGCCGGCCGAGGAAGTACTCGACCTCGCCCAGGGCGTACAACTCGACATCCAACTCGCGCGTGAGCCGCTCGCCGGCCTGGCGCACGATGGTGTCGGGTGACTGCGGCAGGCGGGCGCCGTCGCGTCCCGCATGGCCGCACAGCAGCACCAGCGTGGGCTGGGCCGCGAACGGGTCGAGAAACGCGGTCTCGACCCGTGGCCGCAACAGGATGTCCGAGGCCCCCACCTCGAGGCCGAGCCCCGCGAACAGGCTGGAGCCGTCCGCGCGCTCACCCCCGGAGAGGATGTCGCGCAGGTGCTCGCGGCTCCTTGGCACGAAGTCGAGCGCTTTGAGCCAGCCGTCGCCACCCACGTGCATGAGGCTCACGAGGCGCACACCGCGCCCGGCGGCGAGCGCCACCAGGTCGTCCACCGTCCAGGTGACGGCCGGGCGACCGATCAGGCGTTCGAGCAGACAGGCGGGCAGGCTCGCGGCCTGTGCGCCGGACGCGGCGTTTTCGGGCGCTGAAGGCATGGTGCGCGGCTCCGGGTCGGGAGGATGAGGCGACGGACCTGAGCAGACGGGGCGCCCGGACGCTGGGCACCCGACCCGCGCAGCGGGTCGGGTTCGCCGGACGCCCCGCGTTGGTCCTACTCCAGCACGTGGATGTTCTTCTTCGCGCAGATGTCCTTCAACTGCTTCGGCCACGCCGTGACGCTGACTTCGCCCAGGTGAGCGTTGCGCAGCAGGAGCATGGTCGTGCGCGACTGCCCGATGCCGCCACCGATCGAGAGCGGGATCTGGTCGTTCAGGATGGCCTGGTGGTACGGCAACTTGAGGAAGTCCAGCTGCCCGGTGATCTCGAGCTGCTGCCTGAGCGTCTCCTTGGTGACCCGCACGCCCATCGAGGTCAGCTCGTGGCGGCGCTTGGTGACGTGGTTCCACACCAGGATGTCGCCGTTGAGGCCGTGCATGGGCTGGCCCTTCTCGGAGACGGTCGGCGTGCACCAGTCATCGTAGTCCGCGGCGCGCATCTCGTGCGGGTAGCCGTCCTTCAGCACCCAGCCGATGCCAATGATGAAGATCGCCGGGTAGTGCTCGGAGATGACCCGGGTCTCGCGCTGCTTGCGCGGCAGGTCCGGGTACATGTCGAGGATCTCCTCGGCGTGCAGGAACTTGAGCTCCTTGGGCAGGTTCGGGAAGCGCGGGTCCTTGAGCTTGGGGTACATGCCCTGGACCATGTCCTCGGCACCGGTGATCACCTTCCAGATCTTCCGGACGGTGTCCTTGAGCGTGTCGAGGGTGCGCATGTCGGCGGTGATGCGCTTCTCCCAGTCCCACTGGTCCACGTACGAGGAGTGGTCGTGGTCGAGGAAGTAGTCCTTGCGCACCGCGCGCATGTCGGTGGAGATGCCCTCGCCCACGTCGCAGCTGAACTGCTTCAGGGCCATGCGCTTCCACTTGGTGGCCGCCTGGACGACCTGGCACTCCATGCGCTTCTCGAGGCCGAGCCCGCAGGGAAAGTCGATCGGCGTGCGCGAGCCGTCACGGTCGAGGTAGTCGTTGACGCCGCTCTCCTTGGTGACGATGAGCGGGACCTCGATGTGGAAGAGGTTCAACTCCTTGCAGAGGTTGTCCTCGATGTAGCGCTTCAGAGCGCCGACCGCGATCTGCGTCTCCTTGGGATTCAGGATCGTCTGGTAGCCGTTCGGCAGGATCTTCTCGACCTCTTCGTAGGTCGAAACACCCGGGCCGGCGAGGTCCGCCCGCTTGTCGCCCGTGTCGCTCATGCCTGTTCTCCCTGGTGGAGGTTGCATGGTCTCGGACCCGGCAGGCCACGGCTCTGTCGCGCCGCGTCGCATCCGTTCCGGCGTCCATGGTCACAAGAAGACCGCTCGGTCGACGGAGTGCGCGCCGTGCATCCGGTCTCCTGCGCGGCGCGGCCGACGGGCGGCCATCAAGCGCCGCACTATACACACTCCTGCGCCCCGTGCCCACGGCAAGCGGGCCGCTTCCCGGGGAATCGCGGTCTCGCGTACCCGGGCAGGCCGAAAAACGTTCGGCAACGGGCCTCGACCGACCCCGCGGCGACGGGCCGCATCTCCCGGCTCCGTGGGCCCACGGAATGGCAGGTGGAAAGGGATCCCACAGGGGAAGACACGGGCGCACGCCACGGGAACCCGATCCCCGGCCACTCGGCCGGGTCCCCGCCTCCGCTACCGCCCGTAGGTCTCCGCGAGGTCCCGCAGGCGCTCTCCCACGGCGGCGGTCACCTGCTCGCGCCGGAAGCGCCATCCCCAGTTGCCGCCCGGGCGGCCGGGCAGGTTCATGCGCGCCTCGGGTCCCAGGTCCAGGACGTCCTGCAGCGGCGCGATGAACGTGTCGGCCACCGACGCCATGCCGGCGCGGATCAGCTCCCAGGTGAAGTCGTCGCCATCGCATCCCAGGTAGGACCGCGCAAAGTGGCGCTCCCTTTCGGGCGCGCTCGCGTACCAGCCCCGCGTGGTGTCGTTGTCGTGGGTGCCGGTGTAGGCCACGCAGTTCGTGGGAAAGTTGTGCGGCAGGAACGGGTGAAGGGCGCCCTTCTCGAAGGCGAATTGCAGGATCTTCATCCCGGGCAGGCCGAAGCGATCGCGCAGAGCGAGGACTTCGGGGGTCATGAGGCCGAGGTCCTCGGCGATCATGGGCAGCGCTCCCAGCGCGGCGCGCACGCTCTCGAAGAAGGCCGCACCCGGCCCCTTCACCCAGCGGCCCTTCTCGGCCGTGGTCTCCCCTCCCGGGACCTCCCAGTACGCCTCGAAACCACGGAAGTGGTCGAGCCGCGCGATGTCCACGACCTCGAAGGTGGCGCGCAGTCGCTCGACCCACCAGGCGTAGCCGTCCCGCACCAGGACGTCCCAGCGGTAGAGCGGATTGCCCCACAACTGCCCGGTCTTCGCGAAGTAGTCCGGCGGCACGCCGGCCCTGACCGCGGGCACGCCCAGCGCGTCGAGTTGGAAGAACTCCGGGTGGGCCCAGACGTCGGCGCTGTCGTGCGCGACGAAGATGGGCAGGTCACCGATGATGCGAACGCCCGCCGCCCGCGCGCGTTCGCGCAGCGCGCTCCACTGGCGGAAGAAGAGGAACTGGCGGAAACGCTGCGAGTCCACCGCCACGGCGAGGCGCTCGTGCGCGGCGGCCAGGGCTTCGGGCTCACGCTCGATCAGCCCCTCTTCCCACGAGGTCCAGGTGGCGCCCCCGTGCGACTCCTTGAGCGCCATGAAGAGGGCGAAGTCCTCGAGCCAGCCCGCCTGTGCGCGGCGGAAGCCATCGTAGTCCCTGCGCAGCCCGGGGGCCGCGCCCGCGGAGAAACGCGCGTGGGCCTTCGCCAGGATCGCAAGCTTCCACTCGATTACCGGGCCGAAGTCCACGCGATCGGCGGGGAAGGCGGGCACTCCCGCGAGATCCGCAGGCGCCAGCAGACCGTCCTCGAGCAACCGCTCGGGGCTCACGAGGTACGGGTTCCCGGCAAAGGCCGAGAAGCTCTGGTAGGGCGAGTCGCCGTATCCGGTGGGACCCAGCGGCAGGACCTGCCACAACTTCTGCCCGGCCGCGGCGAGGAAGTCCACCCAGCGCGACGCCTCGGGCCCCAGGTCGCCGATGCCGAAGCGGCCGGGAAGCGACGTCGGATGCAGCAGGATACCGGATACTCGGATGGTGGCCATGGTCAGGACGCACTATGCCACAGGGCGGGACTGCGACTCCACCGGGGGGCCGGCGCAACCGATCACCACCCGAATGCCGGACGAGGGCCCCATGCGCCGCAAGACCCGCCTCGCTCCCATCCTGCTGCCAGCGCCGCTGCGCTTCGCCGGCGGCTGGCGGAACGTCGCGCTTGCGGTTACTTCCCCTCCACCTCGTCCGCCAGCGCGCCCATGTCGTAGATCTTGCGCAGCGCCTCGGTCAGCGCACGCGAATGCACCGAGACGCAGCGCGCCTGCTCCTCGGTGTAGTAGTAGTCCCAGGCGTAGGCCTGCAGGTTGCCGTCGAAGACCAGGCCGACGTACTCGCCCTCGCGGTTCAGCACCGCGCTGCCGGAGTTCCCGCCGATGATGTCGTCGGTGCTGACGAAGTTGAGCGGCGTGTTCAAGTCCAGATCCCTCTCGTGCTCGGCGATGCGCGCCGGCAGGTCGAAGGGCGGCTTGCCACCGAAGCCCAGCGAGCGGTCGAAGAGGCCGTGGAACGTGGTGGCCCAGGGCACCCGCGTGGTCAGTTGAGGGTAACCGATGGCCTTCCCGTAGGAGAGCCGCAGCGAGCCGGTGGCGTCCGGCGGCAGCGCCCGGCCATCCAGGACGAAGCGCGCCCGCGCGATCCTGCCGCCGTCCAGGGTCTCGACGCTCTGCACGCGGTCCTCGTGCCAGGCGCGCAACTCGCGGTAGGGCGCGTCAAGCTTGCGCGCCCAGACGATCAGCGGATCCTTCGAAGCGGCCACGGCCTTCGCCCCACCCTCGATCAGGGCCTTGCGAACGGCGGGATCGCCCAGCTTGGTGCCCGCG
>Ga0315273_10013310_pt1 | contig 10563 bp, 8 predicted proteins | sample YL17G02_0_MG_FD_205753 | JGI IMG/M metagenome (GOLD analysis project Ga0315273, IMG submission 205753) | Sediment microbial communities from Yellowstone Lake, YNP, Wyoming, USA - YL17G02_0 | ecosystem: Environmental > Aquatic > Freshwater > Lake > Sediment | place: USA: Wyoming | collected... | reverse complement strand
TTCCTCGTCGGAAACTGCTGGGAACCCGGCCTCGATCTGGTGGACCCCTATCTCTGCAAGCCCCCGGGCTATTTTGAGCTTCTGCTCGCGGGTGAACCGCACCCCCACCATCTGCTCGCCGTCCCGGAGGGTCGTGTCGTAAATGATTATTGTCTTTGGCAGCTTGCGACGGGCCCCCGTTTCGGCCTCTTTATTGTAAGGGCTGACCGAGCTGTGCGGTTTTGCGAGCTTGCGTGCCGTCCTTTTTCCCCCTGTAGAACCCCAGCAGAAAGGAGGTATTTGTCCTTTGTCAACTACCACCCAATAAATTGGAGGGTCTCCGTGGAGGTTGTGTCATGAAGATATCCATGGTCTGCTTCGTCATAGATTGCCGTTAGGCCTTGAAATTCCACGCATCTGTTCCGTATCGGTCCATGACAAGCTCGTCGACCTTCTTCTTCTCCTGGGATGTGAGGTGGCCTTTTTTTACCGTCGCGCCCAGGGCGTCCCCTATGGCATTTGCGACCGCAGATTTGACATCGTCCATCAAAACAACCCGGCCCAAGACCTCTGTAAGGGATGTCACTCGTTCCCCGGGATTGCTCAAGCCCTTTGACCGGAGCTTCGCGGCAGGCACCTTGAGGGCACAAAACATACGGTCCCTGTCAAGCTCGACGATGATCGTGCCGTGGACGAGCTTGGTCCGTCCCTTGTTGACGATGGCCGAGCCCGAGACCTTCTTGCCATTGGACAACACATCATTGACAGGAGAGAACTCGCATTTGCACCCCAGCGAGCTGAGGGCTTTGACCAAGGCCCCACAGACAAGCTCGAAGCATTTTACTGGTGACACGGGGAGCAGGTCTTGTACCGCAAGTCCATAGACGAGCTGGCCCTCGTCGGTATAGATGGCTCCGCCACCGCTGAGCCTGCGAATGACCTTTATCCCATTCTTTTTACAATAGTCCAGATTAGCGTTCTCGTTGGCCTTCAGGAAGTATCCCAATGTGACGCCCGGGGGCCTTCGCCGGTAAAAGTGTAGTGTCTGTGTTCCGTCCGTGGCAGAGGAACCTAAGATTACCTCGTCAACGGCGGCAGTGTAAGATGGGTCCGCCAGGTCGGTGTCGATTAGCCGAAGCTCGTTAGGGCCTGACGTGTATATCGCCCCTTGACGGCGCCATCAGCGGTCGCCGGATTTTACCTGGTCGTCCTTGTCCCTGTCGTAGCTGTGCTCGGGATATTTCTTGTGCAGCTCGAGCTGGACATACAGCCCGGCAATGGTGATGGGTATCCCTATGGCGAGCAATACAATTAGGTTCCCGCCAAAGAACTTGTAGGACACAATGGCACCGATTATGAACCCGCCCAGGAACGCGGTGACGATGGACAGCACATCGTCGAACTTTATGTAGACGATTATGAAGATTATGACCGCGACTATGACCGCGATTATCAGAGCGTCGCTTGTGCTTTTATGAAGGACACCGGCGATCGAAAATGTCATCATGAAGGCGGCCCCGGCGATCATGAAGCACATGATGTTTCTGGCCCACTGGAGGACCAAGAACCCGCCCGCTACGAAACCGATGAGGGCCCCGATAATACTACATACGGTCTGGTTATAGACATAACCCCCAAGGAAGTAACCAAGTGCCAGGCCCACGGCAGCACCCATCAGCCCGCCTACCAGGAACCATGTGGCCTTGAAGAATGTCTTTCCAAAGAATGCGAGCACGAAGCCCACCAGTATCAGGACGATTAATGCGTTCCCTGACAGGTATCCGCCGAGGTCTGGGGTTCCGACCATGTTGGGTCCCTTCCGCTTTAATCATATAATAAAGGACAGATATAAGCGATTCCTTTGGACCGGGGACGGTCTTATCGAGATGGGGCATGCCAGGATTTTAATCAAGTTAAGCACAAAGATAATAATCCCAATGCATTATGGGGTCCTGCCCGACTAAGGATGAGCAGAAATATGGGCCTTGGAACGGCAAACTTAGAACATGGTAGGTGATGATGTGAACTACATACCCAACCTCCATCTGAAAGAGCAGATGCTCAAGGAAATGGGCCTGAAGAACATCGACCAGCTTTTCGAGGACATACCCCCGAAGATACGCATCAATGATGTCAAGCTCCCAGAAGGGATGTCCGAGCTTGAGGCCACACGCGACATCACGGCTATGTTCAATAAGAACACTACATGTGGTAAGGCAGCGTCGTTCCTCGGCGGCGGGATGTACCGGCACTATATCCCGAGCTCTGTCAACGCCATAGGGTCCCGGTCGGAGCTGTACACAGCGTACACACCATACCAACCTGAACTGAGCCAAGGCATGCTCCAGGCATTGTGGGAATACCAGTCATACATAGCCGAGCTCACCGGACTGCCCGTCGTCAACACATCCATGTACGACTGGGCCAGCGCCCTCGGCGAGGCGGTGAGGATGGCCCTGCGGGTGTCTAAAAGGCCCAAGGTCCTAATCTCCAAGGCCATACACTGGGAAAGAAAGCAGACATTGGCCAACTACAGCAAAGGCACGAATGCCGTCATAAAAGAGATCCCATACGACCTCAAGACCGGAAGAATCGACATGGGCGCCCTCAAGGCCGAGATCGACGACAACACCGCTGCCCTCTACATTGAGAACCCGAACTTCTTCGGCGTCTGGGAAGAGGAGGCCCCCAAGCTTAAAGCCATGCTCAATGGCGGGGTCCTCATCGTCGGTTGCAACCCCATGTCATTAGCCATCGCCAAGCCCCCGTCAGAGTATGGGGCCGACATTTGCATCGGCGAGGCCCAGGTGTTCGGCAACCCCATGTCCTATGGTGGCCCGACCCTGGGGATGTTCGCGTGCAAGAAGGAGTTCATGAGAGGCATGCCCGGCAGGATAATAGGCCTTACCAAGGACATCAAAGGCAAGCGGGCATTCTGCATGACATTGAGCACGAGGGAGCAGCACATACGCAGGGCCAAGGCCACGAGCAACATCTGCTCTAACGAGGCCCTGTGTTCGGTCAGGGCGGGCGTGTATCTTGCAATCATGGGCAACGATCTGAAGAACGTCGCTGAACAGAGCGCTATGAAGGCCCACTGGCTGGCCGAGGAGCTCGCCAAGATCGACGGCTGCGCTGCACCAATGTTCAAGAGCGCCTACTTCAATGAGTTCGTCCTGCGCGTCCCGTCGGCCAAGAATGTCTATCGGCACCTTCTGAACCAAAACATCTTCGGCGGCATCAAGCTCAAGTCCGAGTTCCCGGACCTGGGCGAGACCTTGCTTGTCGCGACGACCGAGATGACCACCCAGGAGGAACTGGAGCGTTATGTCAAGGCCATGAAGAATCTGGAGGTGAAATAGATGCAGCAGGGAAATGAGCGCAAGGAACCTGCTTACCAACAGGCCAAGTTCGACGAGCCGTTGCTCTTCGAGTATCCCAAGTCCTCCAAAGGCGTCGTCGTCGGGACCTGCTCAACCCGCCCAGGGTTTGTCCCTGCTTCGCTGTGCCGTGAAGGCCTGAACCTCCCGCAGCTTAGTGAGGTCGAGGTCGTAAGGCACTACACGAGGCTTTCCCAGATGAACTACGGCGTCGACCTTGGCATCTATCCGCTGGGAAGCTGCACGATGAAGTACACCCCCAAGTTATGCGAGGAGATGGCGGCCCTCCCCGGCTCGACGGACCTCCACCCGGCCCAGGACGAATCCACGGTCCAGGGTGCCCTCCAGATGATGTACGAGCTCCAGGAGATGCTTGCAGAGCTCGGCGGCATGGCCGAGGTCACGCTGCAACCCGCCGCGGGAGCCCATGGCGAATATACGGGCCTGCTCATCGTCCACAAATACCATGAGCTCAAGGGCGAGAAAGATAGGAACCAGATAATCTTGCCAGATACGGCCCATGGGACCAATCCTGCGACCGCCGCGATGGTTGGGTATGATGTCGTAGAGATCAAGTCCCTATCAGACGGTACTGTCGATCTGGATGCACTGAAGGCTGCCACCAGCAAGAAAACAGCAGCGTTCATGCTGACGAACCCGAACACCTTAGGCATCTTCGAGAACAATGTGTGTGAGGTTGCGGCCATGACGCGGGAGCCCTTCTCTATTACGATGGGGCGAACTTCAATGCCATTTTAAGCAAGTGCCGGCCAGGCGACATGGGCTATGATATAGTCCACTTCAACCTGCACAAGTCCTTCGCTACGCCCCACGGCGGCGGTGGGCCTGGTTCTGGCCCGGTCGGGGTCGTCGACAAGTTGACCGAATATCTGCCTGTGCCCGTGGTCGGCAAGGACAAGCAGGAGAACCGTTACTTCTTGGACTACGACAAGGCCAACACCGTCGGAAAGGTCAGGTCGTTCTTCGGCAACTTCGGAGTCATGGTAAAGGCCTACACATACCTGAAGGTCCTGGGCCGAAAGGGCGTCAAGGACGTGGCCGAGATGGCGGTCCTGAACTCTTGCTACATGAAGGAGAAGCTCAAGACGCACTACCCGCTCCCCAACAAGGACGCCAGGAAGCACGAGTTCGTTCTCAGCGGTGAGAACATGGCATCCAAGGGTATCAAAACATTGGACATCGCAAAGAGGCTGATAGATTATGGAATGCACCCACCGACGATATACTTCCCGCTGATAGTCCATGAGGCCCTGATGATCGAGCCCACCGAGACCGAACCCAAGGCCGAGCTCGACAGGTTCATCGACGCCATGATAAGGATCAAGGATGAGGACCCGGCCATACTACACGAGGCCCCGCATAACGCTGTCGTGACTCGGCTCGACGAGGTCCTGGCCGCAAAGAACCCGATCCTGAGCTACATGATGCTTCGAGATGACCGGAAGAAGTAATGGGCCGCATTGCCCTTTTTTTCTTGTTTTTTTCTCTTTTTTTATCAATTCCAACGATAGTTCCGTCGATGTTCCAATCGGTGTACCATAGATAATATTAAGTACTTTCTAGGAAGGTTACAGACAGATGTCTAAACGGAAACTGGGCAAGGCCGCCGAAAAGGCACGCGAGGCGCGTAAGCGGAAGCGGTACATTAGAGCTCAAGCCATAAGTTTTACCAAGGACATTTTAATGGCCCTCGCCGTGGTCGGCATCGTGATGCTGTCGATGTGGATATACAGCGGCGGGATCTGGCCCCCCATGGTGGTCATCGAATCCGAGAGCATGATGCATGGCAAGGACAGCCAGGTCGGCGTCATAGACACCGGAGACCTCACATTGGTCAAAAAAATCGGTTCTAAAAATGACATTATAACCTATGTAGAGGGCAGGCCAAGCTACACGGTATCCTACGAAGAGGCCGGCCAATCTACATTGAAGGAAGAGACATTCAAAGGTGCACACCCTGGAGTGATGACCTACGGGGACTATGGGGAGGTCATCATCTATAGAAAGAACGGGGACAAGAGCGAGACCCCGGTCATCCATAGGGCCATGGCCTGGTTCGAGCCAAATACCACCGCCGAGTGCAGAGCAAATGCCACAATGGGTGTCGGAGGTGACTTTCCAGATATAAAGAACTCCGCGCATCCGAAGGGACTCAAATGCGTCGACTACCTTGAAATAAAGAACGTAGGATATGAAAAAGATACATTGGTCATCCATGTTAATGTGCTTGTGCAGAATGGTGTCACCCTAAGTGGGAAACCGCTTCATGGCTTTTTGACCCACGGAGATCATAATGGTGCAGGTAGCGGCTCGTTCAAATGTGACCAAGAGACCCATAAATTAAACGGCAAATATTTTTCACCCAATGATGTGAAATGGGTAGTTGGAAAGGCCGTCGGGGAACTGCCATGGTTCGGGGCCCTCAAGCTCGTTGCTTCGAAGACCGTCCTATCGGAGAGGATACCTCCTTCGAGCTGGAATGGTCTCATAGGAACGATTGTTCTGATCATCGTTGTCCCGTTCATCCTCGATGTCATTGCAGCCCAATATGCAAAGAGAAAGGCTAAAAAGAAGGGGGAAAAGGACGAAGAAGAGAAAGATGATGATGAGAACGAAGAACATGAAGAAGAGGATGCGGAGAAAGAAACCGGCGATGAAGAAGATACTAAAGACGCTGATGAGAAGCCGTCGAAAAAGACTGCGGAAGATTCTGAGGAGCTCGTCGACATAGATGACGAGTATGGGGACGAGTTCGAGCAAATGGCCTCGAACAAATCTGAGCCTCCTTCGAAAAAGAATCGAAGATAGGCGAAGCTGTTGTACCTTTGTGTTTTATAAGAATTCTCTGGTTCAGAAGAGCTTGGTCTGCCTGGACCTGTAATCAACGATGCGCCTGAGCTCGTCATCCTCGGACAGAATGTGGCGAGCCTCTGTCGGGGAAACGCTCATCCTGATTATGCGCGTCCTACCGCCGCCCCTGCCGAAGGACTTGAGGGTCGCGGTGATTATGCCCAGCATATCCAGCTCGGAGATGAGGTCCGTAATCCTCCTCTGTGTGAGGGGGCCAACCCGGGCAAGCCTGCAAAGCTCATAGTAGACCTGGTAGACCTCCCCCGTTGTGAGCTGGTTCTGGCCCTCTAGGTTCTCGAGGATGATGCTAAGTAAAAGCACCTTGGAATGCATTGGCAGTGACCTGATGACCTCGTTTTGCACATCCAACTCAATCTTGTTCTTGGCCTTGTGGACGTGCCGTTCGGTGACCTTGGTCCCGTTCTCGCGCTCGGCAAGCTCGCCGGAGACGCGCAGAAGGTCCAGAGCCCGCCTGGCATCACCGTGCTCCTGGGCCGCCAGTGCCGAACAAAGCGGAATGACCGCGGGCTCCAGGGCGCTCGGATCGTAGAAGGCCAGGACCGCCCGGTCCTTCAATATGTCTTGGAGCTCGTGTGCGTCGTATGGTGGGAAGACCACGCTCTCTTCACCAAGCCGGGTCTTGACGCGTGTCTCGAGTCGCTCGGTGAACTTAGAATCATTGGTTATACCGATGATGCTGACCTTTGCGTTCTTGAGCTCGTCGTTGATGTTGGTGAGATGGTAAAGGACGTCTCCGTTGGATTTGAAGACATACTGGTCGATCTCGTCAAGGACTATCACAGACACACCTCGGGCCTCCTCGACACGGTCCTTGAGCGTCTTGTAGACCTTATCCATGGGCCAGCCGGTAAATGGTATTTGCTCGTCGGGTGTCTTTGCAAAGTAATTTGCAATGGTCGCAAGGATGCCGTACTCTGTATCGACGACCTTGCAGTTGATGTAAAGGTAATTGACCTTCTTAGCACGCTCGTCGGTCTCGACCTTCCGTCGGACCTCTTTACCGAGGAACTTCGCACAGGCCGTCTTGCCCGTGCCGGTCTTACCAAATATGAGGATGTTGGATGGCCGCTCACCGCGGAGTGCCGTCGACAGTATCGCTGCGAGCTGGTTCAAAAGCGCATCCCTGTGGGGAAGCCGATCTGGTATATACTCTGGCCTAAGGAAGTGTCTGTCCTTTATTAAGAGAGGCTTCGACTGAGCCTCCAAGAATGGGTCGAATATTGATGTGTTCTCTTGTACCATTGGTGTTCCCTTCGTCTTGGCCCACGTCCCTAGTGAGGACCGCGACGAGGCGATAGATTCCTTATAGTGGCTAATCCAACTTATTTCTATGTTAGGGATACTTGGGTCCCCGTTGTTCCCCCTCTTTCCCTACATTCTTCTCTAAGGGCCCCCCCTTCGTTTCCATTGTATTCGGAGCCCGATATGCCACTTTTCCACCGCGCCTTTACCCCGAGATCTGTTCCGGTTTTCCGGAGAGTTCAAGTTTCCACCATTTTGAGTGCCCTTTCGGATTCTCGATTGTGGCGTAAACTTGTGTTGAGTGCCCCACTAGGGGATTCCTGGTATTAGCAGGGGTATTAAAATAATTTATCGTTCCCAAAGGCAAACATATATAATGATTTGGATGAACCGCTTCTTTGTTGAAAATTTTTAATAAATTTTTTCTTACTTCAGAACGAAATGTCTAAATGGTTTTTATAAACAACTCTATAAAGTAATGCTTATTGACGATGACGCGATAAAAATTATTTCAGATAACAAATTGATAGCGAATGCCATAACTTACGATACGGTTCCAACTTTTTGTTGAAATTTCTACCATTTTAAACACCAAAGAGGGTTTTGAGATTGATTTTCGTGTATGCGTTTCCGACGATAAACTCGAAATTTGAGGATACGGGGCGGCCAATTACAAATTTTTCCGTCGAAAATCGTCAAGCGACGATTGCCCGATGGGGCTTTTCTATTTCCCGCGGTTTAATCGTTTTAATAATTCCAAAATGCAAGAATTAATAATATCCCCGACGATATAGGAGTCCCAGACGGAAGCTCGCCGATGCCGCAACAGATGAATCCGATACTCGAGCGAGTAGAGGCGGTAATCGTCTCGCTCGATCCGGATACGAAAGAGCTGGAGGAGCTGGCCCGTTCAATGAACTATCTCGTCAAGCGGGTCTTCGTTCAGAAACGACCGTCGCCTGACCCGCGGTTCTTCATTGGCTCGGGCAAGGTTGACGAGATAAAGCTGTTCCTACAAACGCCCGAGGGGAAGAGCGTCAAGGTCGCGGCATTCAATTCTCCAATGAAACCGACGCAGATATTCCATCTGCAGAACGCCCTTGGCCTTACGGTATTCGACAGGACAAGGTTGATACTTGAGATATTCTCGAACAGGGCCCGGAGTCAAGAAGCGAAGCTCCAGGTCGAGCTTGCAAAACTCGAGTATGAGATCCCATTCGTCAAAGAGCTCATCCATAGGTCCAAAACCGGCGAACATCCGGGGTATATGGCAGGCGGTGAATATCCGGTCAATACATATTTTGATATGATTACTAAAAGGGTCAAACGTATCAAAGAAAAGCTTCGGACCGTCAAAAAGGACCGTTCCGAGCGGAGAAAGCATCGACGGGATGAGGGGTTCTTCCTGATATCTATCGCGGGGTATACAAATGCTGGAAAATCCCAATTGTTGAAGGCTATAACGAAAGAGGATGTTATAATCGAGGACCGGTTCTTCTCAACGCTGTTTACCATTACCAGACGTGGAGAGGGGAAGGTCGGCGGGGCGTTTCTTTTCTCGGACACCGTTGGTTTCATACGAAATCTCCCTCCGTGGCTTATCGATGCTTTCAATTCCACTCTCGAGGAGATCTACCTTTCAGATATGGTGCTTTTGGTGGTCGATGTGTCCGAACCTGAGGAAATCGCAGAGGAGAAAATCGCAACCAGTTATAAGTTCCTTCAATACCAAGAGGCTGTTCCATCGATTGTCCTAGTTCTAAACAAAATGGACCTGGTAGCTGATAATTCAAATCTCGAGGGCAGGGCTACACGTATCGTTAACTGGGTTAAAAGTTCGAACATCCCAATAATTGATCATTGTCTTATCTCAGCAAAGGAGCGAAAAAACCTCGACGCGCTCATGGACCGTTTGATGGAGGCTGTTCAAAAACTGGATTATATAGAGCGTTTGATCGTATCAATCAGTAAATCAAAAAATGAAAATACCTTTTCTAATGTGAATGTGTTCACCAATTGGCTTTTCGAACGCTATGTTGTTCTTTCAAATGTTCAAAAACTAGATATAATTTCATTTGATATTCTTTGTAAACGGTCAGATCTTAAAAAAATCCAAAATAGAATCCTTGAACTACAGTTGGTCGTAGACCATTGATATTTATTATTTCGTACCAATGTATATTAATTAACAAGTCTATAGATAATGGGGTATATTTTATTTTTTCTATAGATATGAAATCATATGATAGATTTTTGATTTATACAGAAGAAATGGAGGGGGGTCTCCCTATATATATAGTCAATAGGGAATTTATCTCGATATTCAAAGGAAACGTCTTATCGGTTTTTTGGATTATATGTAGCTAAGAACGCAGCTATACAAATTATAAGACCACCCAACACGGTCCCAGGGCCAAAGCGATCTTTAAAAACGACGAATGATATAATAGCTGCAAATGCCACTTCAAGAAGGACCAACACTTGGGTCGCGATTGCTGATAATTCTTTCAATCCATTATACCAAAGCAGATATGCCAAGATGGTAGTAAAAACTGCAAGATAAATAGCAAGCCCAATCACAATCGGATATTGTTCTATTGGGCCTTGAATTACCAAAGGCAACACAAATGAAAGCGGGACCAGGGTCGTAATACAAACTCCCCCTGTCAGCTGCTCGGGGCTGAGCCGGTCTTTTTTTTCACCTACAGACAAAATCATCTTCGACAATATTATGTAAACCGACCATACGAGGCCCGCAATAAGCGCGAAGATGTCTCCTTTAACGGTCTCAAACGATATCGAGGCTGTTCCGGCGTTGGTCTCCACAAGATAGACCCCGACGAAACCCAGCCCGATCGCCACCCCCAGTGGCCAGGACGGGCGCTCTTTAAGGAAAGTCACTGACCCCACGGCCACGAAAATGATGTAGAGGTTGATGAAAAGGGCCACATTCGTTGCAGAGGTCCAGCCTTGCGCTGCATATTGTAAAACGAATGCTAGTGCATTGAGGGCCCCGAGGAACCAAACAGTTCCTGAGCGCAATGCTGGTAGCAACGGCTTCTTCAGAGCA
>Ga0315273_10013309_pt1 | contig 10563 bp, 11 predicted proteins | sample YL17G02_0_MG_FD_205753 | JGI IMG/M metagenome (GOLD analysis project Ga0315273, IMG submission 205753) | Sediment microbial communities from Yellowstone Lake, YNP, Wyoming, USA - YL17G02_0 | ecosystem: Environmental > Aquatic > Freshwater > Lake > Sediment | place: USA: Wyoming | collected... | reverse complement strand
GCGCATCCTGGCCGCCGGCGCCGTCGAGGACTTCCGGGTGGAGCGCGCCGACCTCGAGGCCGTATTCCTGAACCTGACCGGACGGAGGCTGCGCGACTGATGGCTGCCTCCAGCCTCCGCGCCGTCCTGGCGCTCACCGGCAAGGACCTGCGACTCTTGTCGCGGAACCGGGCCACCCTCTTCTTCGCCCTGGGCTGGCCCATCCTCATGGCTCTCTTCTTCGGCTACGTCTTCGGAGGAGGAGGCGAGAAGGGGCGCATCCCGGTGGCCTTCGTCGACGAGGACCGCACCGCCGAATCGGCGCAGCTCCTCTCCCGCCTCCAGGCCACCGCCGGACTCGAGGTCACGCCGTCCATCCGGGAGGAGGGCACGCGACTGGTGCGCCAGGGCAAGCGCTCGGCGGCGGTGATCGTGCCACGCGGATACGGCCTGGCCTCCGAGCGGCTCTTCCATGGAGCGCCCCGCAAGCTGGAGCTCGAGGTCGACCCGGCCCGCAAGGCGGAGGGGTCCATGCTGGAGGGGATCCTCACCGGGGCGGCCATGCAGTCGATGCAGGACCTCTTCACGAATCCGGCCAAGACGCGGGGCATGGTCGATCGGTCGATCGTGGATCTGGACGCGGCCCCCGGTTCCACGGACAAGGAGTCGACCCGGAAGTTCCTGGGCGAGTTGCGCACCTTCGTCGACCGCCCCCGACAGACGGCCGAGGGCGGGAGTTCCGCCGCGAGCCAGGGCTGGAAGCCGCTCGAGATCGAGCTGCGGGAGGTGCGAAACGAGAAGGTGGGGCCCCGCTCCGCCTTCGACTTCACCTTTCCTCAGGGAATCCTCTGGGGCGTCATCGGGAGCGCGCTGGGCTTCGCGCTCTCGCTCGTCAGCGAGCGCACCCGCGGGACGCTGATGCGCCTCGAGACCTCGCCGCTTTCCCGCCTCGACGTGCTGACCGGCAAGGCCCTGGCCTGTTTCCTCACCATCGCCGCCGTCGAATCCTTGCTGCTCGCCCTGGGGGCGGTCTTCTTCGGCATCCGCCCGGCCTCCTGGGCGATGCTCGCGGCGGCCGCACTCTCGGTGGCGGTCTGCTTCGTGGGCATCATGATGACCGTGGCCGTGCTGGGAAAGACCGAGCAGTCCGCCGCCGGGCTGGGCTGGGCCATCATGATGCCGCTCGCCATGTTCGGCGGCGGGATGATCCCGCTCTTCGTCATGCCGTCCTGGATGCAGACGGTGAGCAACGTCTCCCCGGTGAAGTGGGGGATCCTGGCGCTGGAGGGCGCGACCTGGCGCGGCTTCAGCCCTTCCGAGATGGCCTTGCCCCTCGGCGTGCTGCTGCTCGTGGGAGTTGCCGGCTTCGGGCTGGGGGTGCGGCTGTTCCGGGGCGGCGAGAACTAGCCGCCCGCTTCACTCCCAGAAAGATGACGTGACGCGCCCCGCCGGCACCCACCCCGCGCGCCGGAACCGTCACGGCCCGGCCCTCGAGGCCGGCCGCCTCGAGCCTCTCCAGATAGGGCTGGTCCGGCCCGGCCGACCATACCGCCAGCACGCCGCCGGCGGAGAGCGCACGGGCACAGGCCCGCACGCCCTTCATGCCGTAGAGCCGGTCGTTTCCGGCCAGCACCATCGACGACGGGCTGTTGTCCACGTCGAGCAGGATGGCGTCGAAGGCCCCGCTCGCCTCGGCGATTCGCGCCACCACGTCGCCGATCTGGAGACGGGTGCGGGGATCGTCGAGCGGGCGGCCGGCCAGGTGGGCAAGCGGCCCGCGGTTCCAGGCCACCAGCTCGGGCGAGATCTCCGCCACCACCGCCCGGCCGTCGGGTCCGAGGCGGTCCAGCGTCGAACGGAGCGTGTACCCCAGGCCGAGACCGCCGATGAGCACGGTCCGGGCCTGGCCCGGCCGGGCCAGGCGGGCCATGGCCAGCTCGGCCAGCGCGTCCTCCGAGCCGTGCTGGCGGCTCGACATGAGCACGCGGCCGCCGGCCCGAACCACCCACTCCTGGCCGCGCCGCGCGAGCAAGAGCTCGGTCCCGTCCGCCACGCGAGCGCGCTCCACCGTCTCCCAGGGCTGCATGCCGACCTTGCTACCACGGAGCCGCCGTACCTGCCCCCTCTGGCGGCACGACCCCCGGTTCGGGTAAGGATCTCCCATGGCCTACCATGTCCGATTCGCCTCCACGACCCAGGACCGCGACCTCGCCTACGAGCTCCGCCGCCTCGTGTTCGAGGTCGAGCAGAACGTGCCCCGGCCGCTGGACCGGGACGCGCTGGATTTCAACGCCGACCACGTCGTGGCCCTCGACGATCAGGGGGGCTGCGTGGGCACCGGCCGTGCCGTCCGGCTCGACACCCGCACCTGCCAGGTCGGGCGCATGGCCACCGCGGCATCCCATCGGAAGGGCGGGGTGGGCGCGGCGGTGCTCGAGGCGCTCGAGCGCATGGCCGAGCTGCGCGGCCTGCGGGAGATCACCGTCCACTCCCAGCTGCCGGCGGTGTCGTTCTACAGCCGCCGCGGCTACGTCACCGAGGGTGACACCTTCCTGGAGGAAGGCATTCCCCACGTGAAGATGCGCAAGATGCTGCCGATCTAGCCGTGCCTGGGTCGCAGCGCTAACGCACCAGCCGGATGGGCTGGACCACCCAGAGCAGGGTGGGCTTGCCCTGGGCGTCGGCGCCCGGGATCCACTCGCAGGCCAGCACGGCGCGCCGGATGGCCTCGGAGATCCTCGGGTCGGCCACCGGCCCCATGACCTGGACCAGGGTGGGCGCGCCAGTCGCCCCCACCGCGACGCGCACCGTGACCATGTCCGGCGCGGCGCTGCCGAGGTTGGCCGGAACGCGCAGGTTGTCGGAGATGCAGGTGCTGTTGACGAGCTGCGGGGCGAGGAATCCGTCCGCCACGTAGCGCGGTCCCGGGGGCTGCTCGGCGGCGGGTGCCGCGACGGGAACGACGACCGGAGCGGTGACGGGCTCGGCGGCGGGAGCGGCGGCCGGCGGCGGTGACGGCGCTGGCACGGCATCCGCGGGGGGCGATGCGATCGAGGCAACTGCGGTCTTCTGTTCGGGCGGAGGGTCGGCTCTGGGCGAAGCAGGAGGCGTCGCGGCGGCGGCGGGCTGCTGCTGGGAAGGGGTCGCGACCTCCCTCGAGCCACGCTCGACCGGAACGTCGCGACCGGCCGCCGCGCGCTCCGTTCTCGCAGGTTCAGGCGCAGGCGCTGGTGCTGGGTTGCGTGTCGACGAGGACGCTGGAACGGACGCGGAAGGTGCCGCAGCCGGGGGCTTCGCACTCGTGGTTGGGGCTGCCGGGTCGGGTCGTCCGGGCGCTGGCATCGTTGCCGCATTCGAAGGGGCGGCCGCGGCGTCCTGGGCCGAGACCGCGGGAGGCGCGGGCTGCGGCTCGGCGGGGGGCATGGCGGCCCCGACCACGGTCCTTGGCCGCGCGGAAGCCGGCTGGTCTGGCGTCTTCCCTCGCACGAAGAAGAACCCCGCCCCCACGACGAGCAACATCGCGAGCAAGGCCAGGCCCGGCATCAGGAGCGACCGGCGGCGCGGAGGAGCTACTGGAGCCCTGGCCGTCACCGGCGCGTGAGGAGCGGCGCGCGGCTTCGCGACGTCGCGGGGCGGGGGCTTCGCTGGCGAGGGCGGCGGCGGGAGGGGAGGTGTCGAATGAGCAAACGGGTCGGACTCCACTGCAACCGGAACGGGGGGTGGCGGGGGGGGCGCCTCCTGAACGGGGACCGGTGGCGGCGGCGCGACCGGAGGCGGCGGCGCGACCGGAGGCGGGCGGGGCGCAGCTGGACCAGGCGGAGCGGGGCTCGCGACGGGAAGCGGCCGGACGCCGGTGGTCTCGGCCTGTCTTCCGGAGCCTGGGTCTGCAGGGCGGACCACGATCTCCTGGCCGCAGGCCTTGCACTTCATCTTGAAGGCGCGCCCCGAGAGCTCGTCGCTCACGGCGTAGGCGCGGCCACAGCTCTGGCAGGTGAAGCGCACGTGGGTTCCTCCAACCCTTCCATCCTATTGGGTATTGCCATGCTTCGCGAATTCGCGAATCCCGGATCCGTTCATCCCACATTGTGGTAGTTTGTGCCCCAGTCGGGTTGCCCAATCAGGGGCACCGCTGATGGGCAGAGGGGCCCATGAGAACGATCGACGAGAGAATTGGGGGCCTGGGTGCCGCGGTCCTGATCTTCCTGGCGCTCATGCCGGTGGCGCCGGCGAGCGTGCGCGCCGACGACGCGGTGCCGGCGCTCCCCGGAGAGTGGAACCTCCTCGATGCACCCCTCGAACCGCCGGGCGAGCTCCGCGTCGAGCCCTCGGGCGAGACGTCGGTGTCGGTGAAGTGGAGCCCGTCGCGGGACGACGAGGCGATGGTCACCTACGAGGTATTCCGGGCGGGCAACCTGGCGGTGCGGACCCGGTCACTTTCTTTCACCGACTCGGGCCTCACCGCGGCCGCCCACTACTGCTACTTGGTCCGGGCCGTCGACCTGGCCGGAAAGACCTCGGAATCGACCGGAAGCGTCTGCGTCACCACGCCGGACCTCACGCCACCCGAGACACCGGCGGCACCGACCATCGTGCTCGATTCGCCCACCTCGGTCACGGCGAACTGGCCGGCGACCACCGACAACGTCGGTGTGGCCGGATACGAGGTCCTGCGCGAGGGACGGCCGCATCTCTCTCTCTCCGGGCTCCGGGGCGCAGACGGCGCCCTGCTCGCCTCCCAGACCTACTGCTACTCGGTGCGGGCCTTCGACCGGGCCGGGAACCGGTCGCCCTCTTCACCAAGCGTGTGCGTCACGCCGCCCGACGTGACCCCACCGACGCCGCCTCGCGCCGTTGCCTCCCCCGGGCCCCGCACGTTGACCCTCGACTGGCCCGCCTCGGTGGACGACGTCGGCGTCGCCGGATACGAACTGCTCCGCGGCGAGGAACGCCTCGCGACCACCCGCACCCTCTCGGCCGCCCAAACGGAACTCGCCGCAGGCCGCCACTGCTTCTCGGTGCGCGCCTTCGACGCCGCCGGCAACCGTTCTGCGCCCGTCGAGGCCTGCGCGGTGGTCCCCGACACGGCACCGCCCAGCCCGCCCACGATGGTGGACGCGGCGGCGCCCGGAGAGACCTCGGTGGTGCTGCAGTGGTCCCCCTCCACGGACGACGTGGGCGTGGCCGGGTACGAGGTGGTTCGCGACGATCAGGTCATCGCCCGCGCAGAGGCGACCAGCGGCGGCGACGAGGGGCTTCGCCCGTCAACCTCCTACTGCTACAAGGTCCGCGCCTACGACGCAGCCGGCAACCGCTCCGATCCCTCGGCGCCGTCCTGTGTGATGACGCCCGACCTGACGCCGCCCAGCGCGCCGGCGCTGGCCTCGGCCACGCCGCTGTCCGACCGATCGCTGCGCATCGTCTGGCTCGCCTCCTCCGACAACGTGGCCGTGGCCGGATACGAGGTGCTTCGCGACGGCGCGGTCATCGCGCGCTCGACCGAGGCCGCTGCCGAGGTGAAGGGGCTGTCGCCGGGCCGCGAGCACTGTCTCGAAGTGCGTGCCTTCGACGCCGCTGGCCTGCGGTCGCCGCACTCGCCTCCGGCGTGCGCTAGCACGCCCGACCTCACCCCGCCCACCGTGCCGGCCGGGCTGCTCGCCGCGGCCACCTCATCGTCACGGGTGTCGGTGGGCTGGAGTCCATCGGTCGACGACGTGGGCGTGGCCGGCTACGAGTTGTGGCGCGGCGACGTGCTGGTCTCGCGCTCCCCCTCGATCACCTGGCTCGAGACCGGTCTCGGCGCCGCATCGGAGTACTGCTACCAGCTGCGCGCCTTCGACGCGGCTGGCAACGTGTCGGATCGATCCTCGAGCATCTGTGCCCGAACCACCGCGGCGGGCACGCCGGCGGCGCCGGTGGAACTCGAGGTCGACGCGGTGAGCCCCCGCACGTTGGCGCTCAAGTGGAAGCCCTCTCCGGATCCAGGGGTCGTCTACGCCGTATTCTGGGACGGCGAGAAGCGCATCGGGTCCACCCGCTTCTTCACCTACAAGGTGGACGGCCTGAAGCCCGGGCAGCGTCGCTGCTTCCAGGTGGCAGCGATCGACGAGTCGGGGAACTCCTCGCCGAAGACCTGGCCGGTCTGCGCGGCCACGCCGCCGAGCCCCTCGGCATCCAGCCGATAGGCGGTCTTCGGCCATCCAGCAAGGGCTTGCACGAGCTCGAATGAATTGGTAGTATCCCTATATAGTTGATAGGGAATACTCTCGTGCGCTTCAGCCTCAAATCCGACTATGCCCTTCGGGCCACCCTCGACCTCGCGCTTCACGCGTCGTCAACCCGGCTCGCCCGCACCGCCGACGTGGCGCGCCGCACCGGGGCCCCGGCCAAGTTCCTCGAGGCCGTCCTCGGCCAGCTGCGCCGGGCCGGCATCGTCGAGAGCCAGCGCGGCTCCCGCGGCGGCCACCGGCTGGGCCGGACTGCGTCCCGGATCCGCGTCAGTGACGTGATCCGGGCCGTGGAGGGGCCGGACGCGCTCGTCGCACGCCCGGCCGCCCGGCCCGCGACGCTGGGGGCCACGGCCAGCCCGGCTCGCGCGCTGCATCAAGTCTGGACGGCTGCCGAGCGCGCGCTCGAGGCGCACCTCGACGGGGTCACGCTCGAGGACCTGGCCGGCCGCGTCCAGGAGTCCTCGAACGTCGCCGATTTCAACATCTGACCGGCGCCCGCGCGCCCAGGGAGAGAACGCCATGCCGATCTTCGACGACAACAGCCGCTCCATCGGGAACACCCCGCTCGTCCGCCTCAACCGGATCTCGAAGGGGCTCCCCGCGACCATCGTGGCCAAGATCGAGGGGCGCAATCCGGCCTACTCGGTGAAGTGCCGCATCGGCGCTGCGATGATCTGGGACGCCGAGCAGAAAGGCATCCTCCGGCCCGGCTCCCGCGACGTCACCATCGTCGAGCCCACCTCGGGCAACACCGGCATCGCGCTCGCCTTCGTGGCCGCCGCGCGCGGCTACCCCATCATCCTCACCATGCCCGAGACCATGTCGGTGGAGCGGCGCCGCATGCTGCGGGCCTTCGGTGCCGAGCTCGTCCTCACCGAAGGGGCAAAAGGCATGAACGGCGCCATCGCGCGAGCCCGGGAGATCGTGGCCAGCGATCCGAAGAAGTACTGGATGCCCCAGCAGTTCGAGAACCCGGCCAACCCTCGCATCCACTTCGAGACCACCGGGCCCGAGATCTGGAAGGACACCGACGGCCAGGTCGACATCTTCGTGGCCGGCGTCGGCACCGGAGGCACCATCACCGGCGTGGCGAGATACTTGAAGAACGAGAAGCACCGCAAGGTCTGGACGGTGGCGGTGGAGCCCTCCCACTCGCCGGTGCTCACCGCGGTGCGGGCCGGCGAGCCCCCCAAGCCCGGTCCGCACAAGATCCAGGGCATCGGCGCCGGCTTCAAGCCCGACGTCCTCGACCTGGGCGTGGTGGACGAGGTGGTGCAGGTGACCAACGACGAGGCCGTCGAAATGGCGAAGCGGCTTCACCGGGAGGAAGGCATCACCTGCGGCATCTCCTGCGGCGCGGCGGTGGCCGCCTCGGTGAAGGTGGCCTCGCGCCCGGAGAACGCCGGGAAGCTGCTGGTCACGATCCTCCCCGACGCCGGCGAGCGCTACCTGTCGTCGATCCTGTTCGAGGGGATTCCCGCATGACACCGCGGAGCTTGCTCCGCGGAAGGACCGGAGCGACGCCCTCCTTCCTCGCGCCCGCCATGCCTGCCGCACAGTCCGCGCCGCGGACCTCGGCCAGATGGGGCGTGCTGGAAGTCCCTATTAACAGGGATCCCGCGAGATCTGGCTTCATCGATCGCCCGAGCACGAGAGTGCCCTTTCCGTTGCCGCATCGGGCCGTGGCGCCACGAGAGACCCCACTGGCGAGGTTCGGGAGATCACCCTTCACGAGAATGCTGGGAAGCGCATTCTCGTGCGTCTGGCGAGGGCGGAATTTCCCGCGAGACAGTGGATTCATGAACGCACGCAAATGGTCCCTCCGAATCGCAGACTTGCTCCGCCGGGAGCGCGTCGCCGTCGTCGACGTCCTCCTCGCCCTCGCCGAGTTCGACCGGCTGGCCGTCTACCGCCAGCTCGGCCACGCGAGCCTCTTCGACTTCCTTCACAAGGAACTGGGCCTGTCCCGGGGAATGGCCCATTACAGGCTGGTCGCCACCCGGCTGGTGGAGAGGTTCCCCGAGGTGGTGGAGCCACGGACCGTGGTGGAGCCGCTCACGCGGCAGGAGAGCCGGATGCACATCACGGTGTCGCCGGCGTTCCTGGCGCTCTTGAAGAAGGCGAAGGCGGGGCAGGGCCACGTGCAGACGGGGGCAACGGACGAGCAGGTTCTCACGGCGGCGCTGGAGTTGCTGGTCGCGCATCAGGAAAAGAGGAAGGCGTCGGTGCCGGCCAAGGTGAAGCGGGAAGTGCGGCGGCGCGACGGCGGGAAGTGCCAGTGGAAGCTGGAATCGGGCGGCGTCTGCGGTTCCGAGGTGCGGACCGAGATCGACCACGTGGTCCCGCGCGGCAGGGGCGGTCCGTCCACGGTCTCGACCTGCAGGATCTTCGGCAAGGCGCATGACATCGAGGCCGCGCGCCAGGTTTACGGCGACGCGCACATGGATCTGTTCACGAAGAGAGTGCCGACCGCGGAGGAGCCGGTCGCGGCCTACGCCGCACGTCGCCCGGCCGCGCGCCACCTTCGCTCGGGTAGCTTCTTCGGCCACGGCTCGTTCCCGGGCGCAACCCGCGCACGGGGCCGCGCAGCTCCTCCTCGGCCCGCTCGGCGTTGAGCTTTTCGAGGACGATGTACATGCCGGTGAGGGTGAGGGCGGGATATCGAGTCTGCCGCTCCTTGCCGTGTCGGTCGAAGGCTTCCGCCGAGATCGCTACTCGCGAGCGAGCGGTCTCATCGCACCCCGGGACGGCGAACTTGTAGAAGCGATCGGCGTGGTCGTAGGTCGCATCGTTGCCAACCCCGAGCCAACCGCCGACTCGCGTCGCCAAGACGAGCTGCGGGCGCGAGTTCGGGACCCCCGGCGTGAAGGCGTCGCTGGCGGCGATCACGATCAGCTTCGTGTCGGGCATCCAGTCGCCAGGAAGGACCTGGGCGAAAAGGGGCACGCCCGTTGACACGCTCCTCCCCTCGGCCATCCTCTCCTCATGGCCCCCCTCACCGCGCTGGCGTCGGCTCTCGGGATCGCCTGGTCCTCGAGCATCAGCCTCTACGCCACCGTTGCCTTCACCGGCGTGGCCGGCCGGCTGGGCTGGGTGACCCTGCCGGAAGGGCTGCGCGCGCTCGAGAGCCCGGTGGTGATCGCGGTGGCCATGGTCCTGACCGGCGTGGAGATCGCGGCCACGCTCGTTCCCGGCATCGCCACCGCCTGGGAGGCGCTCCACGTCGCCATCCGTCCGGTGGCCGCCGCCGCGCTCGCGGTGGCCGCTACATGGGGCGCGAATCCGGCGCTCGTCCTGGTGGCAGGCCTGCTCGGGGGAAGCCTGGGGGCCGCCACCGCCCTGACCAAGCTCAAGCTCCGCAGCGCCATCGACGCCTCGCCCGAGCCGGTCTCGAACGCGGTGGCCACCGGCGCGGAGCTCTCCACCGTGGCCGGCATGGCCTGGCTGGTCTGGAGCCATCCCTGGGTCGCCCTCGCCCTCGCGATCGCGCTACTGGGAGCGCTGATCCTCGTGGCCCGCGCCGTCTGGAAGGCGCTGCGTCAGGCGGCGACCTGGGCGCGGGGCGGTTGACCTCCCGACGTAACGGACCGTGCGCCTCCGGATCCCCGAAGGGTACCCCTCCCCGGCGAGCCAGCCGCGGCCGGATTCTGCCTTGACAGTGGGTGCGAGACTTGGTGTTTAGCAGGGCTCCGCGAGCAGGTGCTGAAGCAGACCGCAACCTCCCGCCGAGCAGCCCCTTCGGGACCCGCCAGGCATCTCGAGCCCTCCGGGCAAACGAAGGACCACACAAGGAGACGGCATGACGACCAAGACGTCGAAGATCATCTGGACGCAGATTGACGAGGCGCCCGCGCTGGCGACCTACTCGTTTCTCCCCATCGTCAAGGCCTTCGTGAAGGGCACCGGCGTCGAGGTCGAGACGCGCGACATCTCCGTGACGGGGCGCATCCTGGCCAACTTCCCGGAGAAGCTGAAGCCGGAGCAGCGCGTCCCCGACTTCCTGGCCCAGCTCGGCGAGATGGCCAAGACGCCCGAAGCCAACATCATCAAGCTGCCCAACGTCTCGGCCTCCGTCCCGCAGCTCAAGGAGGCCATCGCCGAGCTCCGGGCGCACGGCTACGACGTGCCGGAATACCCGGAGGTCCCGAAGGACGACGCCGAGAAGGCCCTCCAGGCGCGCTACGCGAAGTGCCTGGGCAGCGCGGTGAACCCGGTGCTCCGCGAGGGCAACTCGGACCGCCGCTCGCCGCCGGCCGTCAAGGCCTTCTCCCGGAAGAACCCTCACAAGCTCGGCGCCTGGAAGCCCGACTCGAAGGCCCACGTCGCCCACATGTCCGAGGGGGACTTCTACGCGAAC
>Ga0315273_10013307_pt1 | contig 10564 bp, 10 predicted proteins | sample YL17G02_0_MG_FD_205753 | JGI IMG/M metagenome (GOLD analysis project Ga0315273, IMG submission 205753) | Sediment microbial communities from Yellowstone Lake, YNP, Wyoming, USA - YL17G02_0 | ecosystem: Environmental > Aquatic > Freshwater > Lake > Sediment | place: USA: Wyoming | collected... | reverse complement strand
GCTTCAAGACTTGTCGTGTCAAGAGGATTGCCGTTACGACGGCTCACCTCAAGAACACGCATATTGATCTCGAAGTCAACGTGAATAATAGGCAGGGGCAAATAGTTGGTCGTGTAGACCGGTCTATCGCCAAGCCCACGAGTCACGCCGTCCATGCTCAGGTTTGCCGTCATGGCATCACTGATGTCATGATATTCAAGGACCGTAGTCCCCATAGCATTGCCTAAGCTGAACACTAAGCCGTTCGATACGAGGTCATCAATGCCCCCAAGTCGGTTGCGGCTGATTCCCAGAATGGCGTCATCCAACTGCTTCCACTCGTCCCGCCGAAGCGTCCCATTCGTCTGAAGGGGAACGCTCTGGTAGCTCTGCGGAAGTTTCGGATCGCCACCCTTATACAGAGTGGCGTAGGTGCGACCGTCCTGTCCAACAAATGGTCGCATCGAGCCTGGATCCAATCGACCCTGAGAAGCAAACAGAGCAGCGACATCACCCTCCGTTCGTCCTTGGCCGATGAAATCTATGTTTGTGTTTTCCATATTGGTCTCTACCTCCTTTATGCGACCATGACCCTGATGCGTGAAACTGCCGATTCAGGACTACCGCTCGTATCAATCGCTTCAAGAGCGATACCTACGATGGAGTTCTGATGCCCCGTGGCGTCACTATCAGTCAAATGGTAAAGTTCAAGATAACCATCACCATGTGACTTCAACGGATCGCCAATATGTACGTCCTGGTCGGTGCTAAGTAGGGCGAAAACCACTTCTCCCCGCTGCGCTACCCAAACCTGGACAGGTTGCCCAGACGCATAGGTGTCATCGATCTCCTTACCCTGAAGTTCATCTTCCAGAGCAAACAAGACCGGCACAACTTCCTGACCCAAAGCAGCATGCACAGCCACTTCATCGTCAGCGTTCAGGGCAAGCAACATACCAGGAGTAATCGTCTCATGTGCAGTCTTCTCGATGATTACATCCAGATACTTTTTCAACTTAATTGTCTTCGGTACCAGTGGCATTACGACTTACCTCCTTCCTGTTTGTATTCGACTCCCGGCGGGAGCAACAGGTTGTCCTCGTCGTTCGTCTTCATCGGCGAACCACCGCTCTTCCCCGAGTAGTCCCGAGGCTTTGCCATTTCGGACAACTTGCTGAGTTCCGCCATCGTCTTGGTTTTGAGTTCGTCGTCGGTAAATGAGCTAGCAGACTTGATCGTCTCGATCAACTTCGCCTTCTCACTCTTGTGGAGCGTTAGGGCGGAAGTCATCTGCTCACGCATTTCATCCGGCAACAGTTGGATGAACTGCTCAGGCGTCTTCAGCTGCTCACGCAGCACCTGGACGGCCTGTTCGTTAGTGACTGGCTCTGGTTCCGTCACTGGTTCAACCACAGGCTTGACGGCTGCGTTACGTTCCATTGTAACGAGTTTGTCAATCTGAGGCTGATCCAATGTCTCCAGCCACTCACGATCTGCTTCCTCAAAAGGCGCATGCTCGCTCGCTATGAGCGCCTGCACCTTTTCAGGGCAGCATTTCTTTTTTTCCTCTGGCATCGTTTTTCCTCCCTTGTCAGAGTTGGTTTGTGGATTGTTAGCAACAACAAACGACACCTGCCGTATGACAGATGTAGCGACGCCGGTGAGCATAACCTCCCCCTTGTCGTTTACCTCGTAGGTCTGCCTGTAAAGCAAGGGCGGACCGCCCTGTCTGGTCATGACTTCATAGACAACTGTGTCATCATACACTTCTTGCAGGAAGTGCATCTTGTCGTTGTTGTCCATAGCGTCTAGAACAGACTGGACTTTTGACATACGCTCACGGTACCCCAGTTCCGCATTAGTTTGCATCACGGTGTAACCGTTGGTTGTCAACTTTTTGAATAACTCAAATAGAGTTGGAACCTTTTCCACGGCGTCGGCTTGTACGTCTTTCTTTTTCTTCTTCTTGCCGTCGCCACCGGCGCAAGTCGCGTCGTTCTCTATTTCGTCAACTTCCTCTTCATCGTCCTCTTCGACAACTTTTTCAGCAGCTTTATTGCCCAAGGGCTTTGTACCTCCTTCTTCGGCGTTAGCCCGAACACCGCAACCGTCTTCCCAACTACAAGCCCCCTGTCCTCCAGGAAGCAACGCTAGGTGATCCGGTCTGTGGCCACGGGCAATGCCGACATATTCCTCACCATTCCAGTTACCTGGAGTGAGTTCATCTTCGCTAAATACGCCCACACTAACATCCAACCGTCGCTGCGCTTGGATAATGGCCAAAGTTTCTGGACTAACCTCAGTGATGCGTGCAAGATCGATCCAGGCTTCAGCGCGTAGCCGTGGGCCGTCCATATAAGCGTTATAAATGCGGCCTACGGTTTGTTCATCTATGATATCGGGAGAATTGGCACTGACGTTGACGCCTTCACGTTCGGGGTGTTGAATGACGACGGGGATGCCATTCCATGTTTGCACGAAACGGCCAAGTTCTTCAGCAGAGTGAAACAGTGGACCATGACTGCCGCTGTGAACCCCTTCTACCATTAGTACGATAGGCACTACAATGTTAGGATGCCCTTGATGCTGTTCGTTGCGTATAACATATTCGGCAGCCTGAAGTTGATGAACGGCCATTTCATTACCAGCAACACCGTTGGCTTGCCGTATTGCTTTAGGCGCACAGATCTTGTCCGAGCCACCATCAGCTAGACATTTAGCTAACACTGAATTGGCCACTGTAACCCACTGGCGTTTCTCACGAGCCGATAGACCCTTCTTGTGGGAATCTACATCACTTACGCTCCATGGCATATTATCCTCCTAATTTTTTGTAATAGCCACGGGTATGGCTACACAACGACATTGAACATGAAGAGGTATCATTCCCTCGATCTCATTAAGAGAATAAACATTACCTTCTAGGGGTTCACACTTCCCGCACACCCGATCGTCATCAGCCGTAACCCACTCAGCTTCAACGCGAACCCCTTCAACTCCCCAATTCCGGTACTCCTGTACAACAGCAGTGTGGTATGCCCGGATAATTTCCGTCCTAGCTAACAATTGAGCCCGCTGCCTTGCAGGTCCAACAATTATCTGAGTAAGAGATTGAGCTATTGCACTATTACTAAGATTCTCAGCCAATGCCTGAGCCAATACTCGACTTACTTGCTGTGACATAAATGCAGAAACTCCTTGTAATTCATTATAAACACGAGCATAGAGTAAGTCAACCATATTCAAATGTTGTGGTTGGTTAAAAACTACCGCCATGCCACCAGATTCATCAATCGTAGGCACTCTACGCGCACTATTTCTTAATTCTTGTCTAGCGCGTAATATACCTCGTTGGTAGGCGGATTGTATGTAAGTATTCATCCAAGATTCTGTGACAATAGTTCCCATACGACGAGCTAAAAACGAATCGAGTGGGCCAGCTCCCACTTGTCGATCAAACCACCCCATAAAAAATGCAACCCTCTCAGCAGGAGTATTTTGCGTATTCAATATACCATTGTCAACAATAGCATTGCGGACGGATAAAGCCAAGTCATTAAATTGGACCCTAAACCGCCTAGCGAAATTATTGCGCAACACTAGCGTTCGTGTTGGATCATATCGTGTAACCGCATTAACTGAAAATGTAATATTACTCATTTTCTTCTTGCACGGTTGGAACCACCGGTTCTGGGTGTCCCGCCGCTGGTGCTCCTAGCGATGGTTGCCTTCCACCCCCACCAGCGGGTTGGGCCGCCAATGATTCACGTATAGCATTCAATTCCTCACTTACACCACTTTCCAAAGACGCCTTATGCACCTTCTTGATATGTTCAATATCATCCTCGTCAAGGCCGAGCATATATTCGTAGAACACTTCCGGCGGCACAACAATCTCCGCAGCTGGATTATTCATGTATGACTGCAGCGCCGAAGCCCGAGTTTGTCCGATCTTCGCCTTATCCAAATCAGACGCGGCAAATATATCGGACCAATCAACTTTATAGGTCTTCTTTGGCTTTGGCAAGGCTCCATATTGTGCGCATCGGGCAATGAATGGCCGTATGATCTGCGTCTCAGCATAATCATCACGGCGAGTTTGAATTGTCTCCAACCAACTCTGTTTATCTTCACTGCTGGCCAATTCGCCACGTTCGCTGCCAACTAAGATACGTTTCGGTATTCCCGTACAGGCACTTATCATTTGTAATTGTATCTCTAGGTGATTTAGCGGATCCGCAACTTGCATGGCCAGCGGGGTTAGATCAAGTCCTTCGTTAACTAGAATGCGCCGAAGGTTGTTCTCATACTCATCGATCTGTGCTTGCAAGTCAGTTTTAGTAGCTTCCGTGAGCGTGTATCCTTCAGCGACCTTACCGTGATAGCCAGGACGCGCACCGCGCCAAAACATCTCGGCGCTTGCACCAACCAACTTCTCCAAGTCGATCATACGGTTATAAACGGCCTGTAAAACGGGAGTACCTTCAATTTCACTTTCAAGCAATTCACCTGGAACGTGTATCACGCGCGAATTATGAACCTGTATCTGTCGTGACATGCCAGCAGCACCTGATACATTGCCCTGCGAATTAGGACTATACGTCGATACGTCGTATACCAACGGCAGACCGTATCGCTCGCTGGCAGCATTCTCTTCCCAACTATAGACTTTCGCACTAATCTCGGACAATGGCTTGACGTACAGCAATTCATGCTTGCCCGAGCTGACGGGTTTTACCAAATCTTCACTCCTACTGGCATCATCAAAGCCAAGCAGCAAAGCACCCCACCGTCCGAGGCTGGCCAACTTGTCCAACCGTATGAAAGCCGACTTCAACGATAGTTTGGTATTTAACTCTTGCCACGCCTTTTCAAGTCCAGTCACTTTCTCGTCATCGGTTTCTACTATCTCAACAGGGCCGCGCCATGTAGCCTCTACCGGACGATTGATGATCGCCTTGGCAATATCTTGCCTAAGATAGCGGGTGGCAAAATCTTCATACCTCAAGTTAAGCGGATAGCCTAACGCCTGATACACATCGCGGTCGGTGCCGTATTGCATACCTAACCGACTCATCATCGACCCACGACTGAGCAACCCACCTTGCAGCACGACATTTTCCAACGTCTTAATACGTTGGAGTTGATTAGCATTTATCCCGCTATTCGTTGCTGGCCCCTTGGTTCGCATTATCGTTGCCTCACTTTAATCTTATGACTGCGATCATCTTCACGGCCATCGGAAGTCGTGATGTGGTTGGTGACCTCGTATTCTTCATCGGCCTCACCACCACTGAGCCAAGCCGTTGTGGCCGTATTGTCGAAACTATCACTATCCTTGGCCAAACCTGGAGAATCACTTGGATCTATCGACCATGTCGATGCCGTGATCGTCTCATTAGTCCGTAACCAGTCGGACCAATCAAATCCATAGTCTAATACTGCGTCGGGATCTTTAACGTAAGTAGACATATCAGTTAGTCCTACACACTGGTTTAGACGTTCTCGTTTCAGCCGCTATGGCTTGAAAACGATTTTCAGCACCTATCTCTTGCACACGGTCCTCAAACGGCACAGCAAAGTACCTACACGACGGGGGCAAAGCGAAGGGTGCCAACTCACCTGAGCTGCCCCACATTGCTGCTCCCCATAAGTGTGTGCCCCACATAGACTTTAGCCCCTAGTAAATAAAGGCATGTGTGCTTTACTTCCCACCGCCATGCCAAACGGATAGTCAAGTCCGTTGCCGCTGTTATAGAGCTGCGTTATTTCTGCATCAGACAGTGACCGATGCCAGAACGACATCGAATCAATATAAAAATCAACTGAAAGCACGGAATGAGAACCTACCTTCAAGGATGCTGCGCTGCCCCCGTCTGTCCAAGACATTATAGACGCTGCCAATGCCGTCGATGGTGTGCCGTTGTTTTTACTGATAGATATTTCAGATCCATTCCAGCGGATAACGAAGAATTCCCACGCCTGTAAACTGGACGCAATAGATATCGCCGGAGCAGCTCCACCGGACTGCGTGTGAAAATACCGCATCTCGTATCCCGAAGCATATCGCATGTATATATCTAGCGTATCGCCAGTAGTGTTATCTTCCCAAAAACATGCACATTGCGCCGCTTGGTCAAAATCTGTGTTTCTATACAACCAAAATGCAACTGTGTATGCTATCGTAGGATGAAACGCTTCCTCTAATGAACTACGCCGTAAATAGTAGTTCGTCGATTCATCAAACGCAGCAGCGTAACTGCCGATCTTTCCCGCTACCCGTCCGATAGACCCAGGACCACCGTAATAAGGAAGATGGTAGCTACCGTGACTATCTGCTCGGGTAGTCGTTCCGTCCTCTTCCATCTTCCAATGAGCAATGAGATTATCAATTAAAGCCATCTAACGCGTTCCCCAAACGTTCATTGTATGTCCTATCACGTCACCGCTAAGTAGTTTGACGCTGGCCTTGGCGCACCCCTCAACAGTTTTGATGACTGAATCGGTACATGTTAGTGATATCCAGCCGCCTTTACCAGCACCTCCGGCCCTAGCTGCCCCCGATGCCGTGTGACCTGCCCCACCACCGGCACCACCATAAGACGTGCCATCTACTCCTGCTACGTGGGCTGCCCCACCGTTACCACCATCACCACCCGTCGCTGCGCTAGTGCCGCCACCAAGACCTGTTGCGTTTACCCCTGCCGCAGTCGAGCAAGCCCCCTCACCACCACCACCGCCTGTGCCGTTATTAGCACCAGCAGCGCCATTACCACCGGCTTTGGACGTTGCTCCAGTGCAACTACCCGTAGCGCCACCAGCACCAGCAGTACCGCCAGCAGCCGCACCGCCCGAACCACCAAGAGCACCACCAGCGGCCAAGCAAGTGCCGCACGTACTAGCACCACCTGCAGTACCGGGATTGCCACTTGAGCCGCCAGCCCCGCCCGTACCTACTAAATAGTTGTAGCTAGTACCGGGAAGTGCAATCGTTATTACCGCAAAAGCACCAGCACCTCCGCCACCACCGGCACCAGCAGCGTTAGATGTGTGCCCACCACCACCGCCACCGGCACCGCCGTAGCATTGTATGATCAGGTTCGTAGCGCCAGCCGTTATCGCTACCGTGCCGCTACCTGTTGTATATGATGTACTGCCCATAATTTCCTACGGTGTAAAAGGCATACAGAAACCGAATGGATAATCTAGTCCGTTGCCACTGTTGTATAGCAATGCTACTTCGGCGTCAGTTAAGACGCGATGCCAAAGCGAAACGGAATCAACAGAGTCATCTTGGGAGAGATCGTCGCGCCTACCGATTCTAAGGTTTGTCGGTGCTGCGTCTACCCAAGATATTTTGCCCGTACAAGTCACTTCTACGGGCGTCCCGTTGTTGACGCTGATACTTAGCTTGTTCCTGCCAGCATCGAACCGCGCCGCAATGAACTCCCACGCTTGCAAAGCCGAAGCTACGTCCGCAGACTGTGCTGCCTTCGCTGCGTCAGTTTGCCCCACCCGATGCACATAGCCAGTCGTGTATTCGCTGTGAATCGAAAAGACAGAATAAGTGGCTCCATGCAGACCCAAATAAGCTGTGCTACCAGTTGGCGTATCGGTGCCACGATAGACCCACGCAGTAAACGACCATGATCCTGTCGGGTAAACCGCTTGTTCAATCGAGTCCCGGCGCAGGTACTTGTTCGTGGCCGGATCGTTGAACCGCGCAGCGTAACTCCCGATCTTGCCTGCGACACGCGCAACGGTTCCAGAGTATTCGGGAAGGGTGTAACTACCGTGGCTGTCCACACGGGAACTACCCGCATTTTCTTCCAGTTTCCAATGGGCTATTAAATTGTCGGTTAGGCGCATCTCGCACCCGCTTGCTGATACACCGTCCTAAGACCAGCACTCATACTTACTTCAACTGGAAACATTTCCCTAATCTTCTCACAGGACCCATCGACATCTTCCGTAATAAGCGTCACGCCTTCTTCGTCGTCGTAAGCATGACAGTACACTTCAAGGTCACGCATGAACACGGGCATCGACCACGATAGGGCTTCCTTCACGGCTAAGGGGAATAACTCCCCCACGCTAGTGAACAAGAAAGCATCCATAGCGGCGTAGAAAGCATCGCAGTCCGACCGCTCGTACCACAACACGACGTTGGCCGGTTGATCGGCCAATAGCGATTGCCAATACGGCTTAAAGTTGTCCGCCATATTGCCTATGAAGTGGAACTGTATGTCCGGCAACTGACGGGCAATCTCAAACGACTGACGCTGATTTTTGCGCTCGCAGAATAGCCCCACGTTGAGTATGTGGCGTTGTGTGGGGTCCAGGCCAAGGCGGTCCAAAGCCACGGCGCGGTCGGGCCGTTTCTGCTTAGGTAGAGTGTACTCGACGACCGTGGCAGGTACGCCATAGTCTTTGAATAGGTCTAGGTGATAGCCATTAACGAAGGCGAAACCGTCAGGGCGGTACTTCTTCTCCTTAGGCCCGATGCCAGGACTGTGCGGGGTTTCCACTACCTTCCATGTTCTGTCTGTCTTGTAAACGACGGCAGCACTATCAGCGTCCAGAAAGCGTTCACCAAATTCGTGCAAGTGGATGATGCCCGGATTAAAGTTGGCAATCTCAGCCGTAAGCAAGCCAGCTTTATTACCGTTCAGCGTATGGAACGGGACTATGGCTTGCAACTTCTTCTTTTGCACAGTGTAGTCATTGCTGATGTTCGCATACTCGATGACCAGCACTTCATGCCCCGCACCTTTCAACTCTTGCACGCAACGCAGCAGGTATTGCGGCCCACCACCGGTTGAGCAATGTGGGGTTAGGAACATGACCTTCTCCGCCGTAGTCTTTGCCGGTGGCCGATTGGTGAGCATAGTCTGCAACGCACCCCATACCGTGTCAGGGGGGATAGACGTGGTGCATTCAAACATGCGACCACGAGGGCAGAACTTCCAGTTACCACGATCAACAGGGTGACTAAGATCGGCAAAACATCCATGACATACATTCTGGTTTATCACCCTTGTGCATTCGTTAAACTCGGACCAAGGCATTGTCGAGCCACTGACTAGCAGTACAGGTACGCCCAAAGCCCAAGCCAGAACGGTCGGGCCACAACTACCACCAATGAACGCTTCGGCATGCTGTATGTTGCGGATCGTCGATTCAATCGAAGCATTGTTGCGCTTTACAATGCCTTTCAAACTGCTAGGTTCTTTGCTGATGGACATAACGGCATAGCCAGCCGCCTTAATCTTGTCCACCAATTGCTGCCAGCCGCCAGGAAAGTTCCATTGCTTTGCATACCAAGTGGAAAACTCCGTTATGGCTATGTAAGGCTTATCCAGCGGGCGGGGTTGGTTAGACCGCTTTACACTTGGCCTAATCTCTTGTTTCGGGATGCCTAGCATATCGCTAGATATCTGCTGCAATGGTATAAGGTGCCAATTGTTGCGATTCTTCTGGTAATCGTTATCGTACGCGCCCACGCGATAAACGGCGTAAGGCTTGAAGGGCAGTTCGACGTCAGGCTTATGGAACTTCAATTCAGGAAAGCAATCTTCAAATATGCTGTTCCAGAACGTAGTGACCGTGACATGACAATTATGCTTCTTACGAAACTCCTCTACCATTGGCAGCCAAGCTATATTGTCCCCAAGGCTTTTGCTGTCAAACGCCACGAGCACTTGCGTTTCCGTCAGGTCTAGCTTGTAGTCTAGTACCTCTTTATCATCAGCGTAGACCTTAATGCGCCACGGCACGTAGTATTTCGGATTGGCCGCACACCACTGGTCGGCTACGATCTCGGTCCTGTAGACGAGTTCCTCAGTGGTGGTGTCGATAAATTCCACCTTATACTGGATGGACTTATCCTCACCTTGGATCTCAGCCTTTGGCCCGTTCTCGAAACTGATGATTATGTTATTACTCATAATTCTATGTGTGTGTAAAGAACATTAACTGCGGACTGATAAGGATCTTATCCGCGTGAGTTGCAACTCCAACCACCTGAATCACCTGATCCGTTGCCGCTGGCTGAGTCTGCGTCAGCAAACCGGAAGTTTGCGCCGCATAAACTAGGCCGCCGATAGTCCAAGCATAAAGATCGTCATGGCGGTACAAACCGTTTATCAGCATCGTTAACACGGCACTAGCTGTACCACCTGTAGGAACTAAACCAATAACGGGCATCGTCGTGGATGTAGCGGCGTTGGATTTATATATCTTGCCATCATTCTTCAAGTAAACACTATCACCGTTGGCAATCGTTTCACCTGCCGTAGCAGCTAACGTATTGCCTGTATAGGCTTCATCAGCGGGAGCATCGTTATATGCTACGGCAATTGTACTGCTTGTACCGCTGGTACCGCTTGTCCCTGACGTTCCACTGGACCCTGCTGCACCATTAGTACCTGATGTGCCACTTGAACCAGCAGCTCCATTAGTACCTGATGTGCCACTTGAACCAGCAGCTCCATTAGTACCTGATGTGCCACTTGAACCAGCAGCTCCATTAGTTCCGTTGGTTCCAGAAGTGCCACTTGAGCCAGAGGTTCCACTAGTGCCACTG
>Ga0315273_10013306_pt1 | contig 10564 bp, 13 predicted proteins | sample YL17G02_0_MG_FD_205753 | JGI IMG/M metagenome (GOLD analysis project Ga0315273, IMG submission 205753) | Sediment microbial communities from Yellowstone Lake, YNP, Wyoming, USA - YL17G02_0 | ecosystem: Environmental > Aquatic > Freshwater > Lake > Sediment | place: USA: Wyoming | collected... | reverse complement strand
CCGACCTACACGACTCCCTTCCAGAACAAGAAGGGCGTGCCGTTCAACCTCGAGCTGGACCCGATCAGCGACGCCGTGACTCTCGCGTACCAGGTCTGCATCTAGCCGTACGCCGGAGCCGAACCACCGCGGTTGGCCTCGCCTGGGCGCGCTCCAGGCCTTCGGCATCGAGCGTTTCGAAGGCGCCCGCCGAGTGGGCGACGGGGGCGAGGGGTTGAGCTTCGCTGGCCACGATCCTCAGCACGCGCGGGTGCACACGAATCACGTCTCGACCCGAGGGTACGTCCACCGCGCCGCGCATCCGCGGGAATCCCTGTCGACGCGGCCGGGTCAGGCGTCCGGCGAGTAGCCGTACCGGCTGAAGGAGCCGCCGGCGGGTGAGGTCGCCTCGGGCGCCGGCACGAGGCGCGACGGATCCGCCGGGTCGACGACCATCCCGACGACGTCGACCGTCTTGCCGGTTGCGACGAGCGCCCAGCCGACGATCCTGGACCGGGTGACCTCGCCGTCGGGCTCCTCGAAGAGCGCCCTCCAGCCGGGCTCGGCCGCGACGAGCTGTTGGATCGCCATGCGCACATCCTACGGTGTCGCGATGCGGGGTTCCGCCGATGCGCGCCCGCCCGCGACGTGGCAGGAATGGCTGCAGGAGGTGAGCGGTATGACACCGCAGTTCACAACCGACGACGCGCGCCGCATCGGTGAGGCCGTCGGGATCGACTGGGAGACCTCTCCGTTCGACGTCGAGCAGTACCTGATGGGGCTCGAGGTCGAGCTCGAGCACGGCAGTCACGACCCGGTCACGAACGTGACCGACGACGACGAGCTGCTGACGGGCAAGATCGCGCTCGCGCACCTGAAGGAGTTCCCCGACTACTACACGCGCCTCGACAGAATGGAGGAGGAGGCCAAGGCCTACTTCGCGCCGTCGATCCCCGGCGCGTAGCATTCCGCGGCGTGAGCGGCGAGCCAGGCGGAGCGGGGGAGGGTGACGAGCTCGTCTCGGTGTTCACGCACGAGCTGAAGACGCCGATCGCCGCCGTGCAGGGGCTCGCCGCGACCCTCGCGCGCTCGCTCCACGATCTCGACCACGCGGCCGCCGTCCAGATCGCGGAGGCGATCGAGCGCAGCGCACGGCACCTCGGCGAGCTCGTGCGCTCGTTCGCCGACGCGCGGGCGCTCGAGGCGGGCGGGCTCGCGCTCCATCCCGAGCCGACGGTGCTCGCAGGGCTCGTCCGCGAGACGGTGGAGGAGCTCCAGCCGCTGCTCGCCGGGCGGCCGGTCGCGCTCGAGCTCGACGAGCGGGCGGCGCCGACCGTCGATCCGGTCCGCATCCGCCAGGTGCTGACGAACCTCCTCTCGAACGCCGCCAGGTACACGCCGCCCGGGAGCCCGCTCGAGGTGACGCTCAGCCGCACTTCGGGCGGTGTCGAGCTCGCCGTGCGCGACCACGGGCCCGGGATCGCGCCCGCGGAGGCCGAGCGCATGTTCGAGCGCCATACCAGGCTCTCGCACGGGGTTCCCGGCTCGGGCCTGGGTCTCTACGTCTCCCGCGGGCTCGCGCGTGCCCACGGCGGCGACCTCGTCGCCCTGCAGCCGCAGGGAGCGGGCGCACTGCTCGTGCTGCGCCTCCCCCTTTGAGGGTTCCGCGCCGCCGCCGCGAATGACAAGATCTGCTCGTCGCGCAGCCCGACGCCCCCCGATGCGGAAACTCCTCCTGAGCGTGCTCCTCGCCCTCCTCGTCGCACCCGCCTCGGCGCGCGCGGCCCAGGGCGTCTCGATCTTCTACTACCCCTGGTACGGCGCGCCCTCGCTCGACGGCTCCTACGAGCACTGGCAGCAGAACAACCACGCGCCGCCGCTCGACCTCGGGACCACCTTCTACCCCGCCCGCGGGCCGTACTCGAGCTCGAGCCAAGCGGTGCTCGACCGGCAGATGACCGAGCTCGCCGCCGCCGGAGTGGACGAGGTCGTCAGCTCCTGGTGGGGCTGGGGCTCGCCCGAGGACCGGCGGCTGCCCGCGGTGGTCGCCGCCGCCAACACGCACGGGCTCGCGGTCGCCGTGCACCTGGAGCCGTACCCCGGGCGCACGGCCGCCACGCTCGAGGCGGACGTCGAGCACCTGAAATCGGTCGGGATCTCCGACTTCTACGTCTACCAGCCGCAAGACCTTCCGGCCGCCGACTGGAAGGCGCTGATCGCGAAGGAGGCCGACGTGCGCTTCCTCGCCCAGACGGCGGTGCCCGGGCTCGCGGCCGCCGGCGGCTTCGCGGGGCTCTACACCTACGACATCCTCGTGCACGGCGGCAACACCTTCGCCCGGATCTGCGCGCAGGCGCGGGCCCTGCACCTGCTCTGCGCCCCGTCGGTCGGCCCGGGCTACGACGCCGTACGCGCGACCGGCGACGTTCGGGTGAAGCCGCGGCGCAACGGCGCCACCTACGACGCGATGTGGCACGCCGCCCTCGCCGCGCACGCCGACCTCGTCACGATCACGAGCTACAACGAGTGGAACGAGGGCACCCAGATCGAGCCGGCCGCAATCGCTCCGCGCGCCGGCTACGCGACCTACGCGGGCACCTACGGCGTGCACGACGGCAGCGCCGCCTACGCCTATCTCGCCCGCACGGCCTTCTGGACGCGAGGCGCGGCCGGGGTCTCACCGGCGCGGCTCTCACCGGCGCGCGCGACGGCCGCGCTACCGGCCCAGTGGCCACGGCTGACCGGGGGCAAGTAACTAGTGGTCTGACCGGCAACGTTCGCCGGGCCCCTGACCCGCGATCACGCTGCGCCAGAGCCCGCCCTCGCCCTTGACAAGGCCAATCGGCCTTGCCCGCGGGCAATGACGAACTCTGGCTTGGTGCCCGCAGGCCAGGAACCGGGCAACGTTACCGGCCAAACCACTAGAACAGCGCGCTCGCGAGCGCCCGCCGGTAGCGCAGGCTGAGCGGGTGGTCCTGGCCGAGCTCGGCGAAGAGCGCCACCATCAGCTCGCGGATCCGCTCGCGGCGCCCGGCGTCTGCGCCCTCCAGCTCGGCCAGCAGGAGCTCGAAGGCGCGCTCGTGGTCACCGGCCCGCACGGCCTCCGCCACCGCCGGGCGCTCGCCCTCGAGCAGCTCCTCGGACGGGGAGGCCGCGGTCAGCTCGTCGAGGAACGCGCCCACCGCCTGCGGTGGCAGGACCCCGACGAACTCCTTCACGACATGCCCGTTCCGGAACGCCTTCACGGCCGGGATGCTGCTGATCGCGTACTCGCGGGCGACGGCCGGGTTCGCCTCGATGTCGAGCTTCGCGAGCACGACGGCCCCGCCGCGGGCGGCCGCCTCGCTCTCGAGCACCGGCCCGAGCATGCGGCACGGCGCGCACCACTCGGCCCAGAAGTCGACCACGACCGGGCGCTCGCGCGAGCGTTCGATCACCTCGGCCTCGAACGTCTCGTCGGTGACGTCCATCAGCTGAGCACGTCGGCGCCGCAGCCGTGGACGAGCGCCGCGAGGGGATCGTCGGCGCCCCGCAGCGAGCGGTGGGAGAGATCCGCCTCGACGTCGTCCCACCGCTCGAGCGCAAGCGCGGCGGCGCCCTCGTCGGCACCGATGGAGAGGAGCGCCTCGACCGAGAGCACGTTGCGGCGGCCCGACTGCCGCCGGGCGATCCCCTCGAGCTCGCGCAGCTCCTCGAGCGGGTCGATCCGCACGTTCGAGTCGGAGCCGATGCAGAGGCCGATGCCGCGCTTCAGCACGCGCTCGACCGGCAGGAAGCCGTCGCCCAGGTTCGCCTCGGTGGTCGGGCAGGCGCAGATCCGCGCCCCCGCGGCGGCGAGCAGGTCGAGCTCGCGCCCGTCGGCGTGGGTGGCGTGCACCACGGTCGTGTGCGGGCCGAGGCAGCCCGTGCGCTCGAGCAGCTCGATCGGGCGCAGCCCGTGCTCGGCAAGGCACTCCTCGACCTCGCGCGGCTGCTCGTCGGCGTGGACGTGCAGCGGCAGGCCCTCGGCGGCGGCGTAGCGGCCGAGCTCCTCCAGCCAGTCGGGCGGGCAGGCGCGGACGGAGTGGGGGGCGACCCCGACCCCGGCCCCGCGCGCGCGCAGCTCCTCGAGCCCCCGCAGGTACTCGGCCGCCGAGGCCTGGCGGAAGCGGGGGAGCCCGCCCCGGGCGTACGCGGCCAGGAGCAGCACGATCGCGATCCCCGCCTCGCCGGCGGCGTCGAGGACGGCGTGCGCCTCGGGGAGGCCGAGGTAGTGGAATTCGCCCACGGCCGTGTAGCCCGCGGCGCGAAGCTCGCGGTAGGTGTCCGCGTAGGAGGCGCGCACGAGCTCGGGAGTCTGACGCGCGGCCTCCGCGAGCATGTGCTCGCGCCAGGCCCAGAAGTCGCCGCCCTCGGCGCGCCCCCGCAGCGCCCGCTGGAAGGCGTGACAGTGCGCGTCGACGAATCCCGGCAGCCTCAGCGTCGCGTCCACGGAGCAATCGTGACGCACTTCGGCCGGTCGCGCCCGGTTCTCGCGACGCACTATCCTTCGGGGGGTGTCCGCCCGCGCCCTCTCAGCACCTCGCGCGCAACTCCCGAACGCGCTGACGATCCTGCGCCTGGCGCTGGTGCCGGTGTTCGCGGTGCTGCTGATCCGCTCCGACGGGGGCCACAGCAACGCCGCGGCCGCTGTGTTCTTCGTCGCCGGCGTCACGGACCAGGTGGACGGCTACCTCGCGCGGCGCTGGCACGTCGAGTCGCGCTTCGGCGCCGTCGCGGACCCGCTCGCCGACCGGCTGCTGATCGACGTCGCCGTACTCCTGCTCTGGCTGGACGGACGCCTGCCGCTTCTCGGGCTCGTGGTGATCCTCCTCCGCGACGTGCTGCTCCTCGTCGGTGCGAGGGTGCTCCAGCCGCGCGGGATCGAGCTCAAGGTCAACCTGCTCGGCAAGATCGCCACCTGGGGCCTCTACGCATCGATCTTCTTCGTGATGGTCACCCCCGACGGCACCCGCTGGCCGCTCGTCTGCTTCTGGATCAACCTCGTGCTCGCGGTCGTCGCGGGCGCCCAGTACGTCCTGACCGCACGAAGGGAGCTGCGCCGGTGAAGGCGGTCGTGATGGCGGGCGGGGAGGGGACGCGGCTGCGCCCGCTCACCTCGAACCAGCCGAAGCCGATGGTGCCGATCGTCGGCAAGCCCTGCATGGAGCACATCGTCGAGCTCCTCGCCGAGCACGGGCTCACCGAGGTGATCGTCACCGTCGCGTTCATGCCCCAGGCGATCCGCGGCTACTTCGGGGAGGGCGAGTCGCTCGGCGTCTCGATCGAGTACTCGGTCGAGGAGTCGCCGCTCGGCACCGCCGGCTCGGTCCGGCTCGCGGGCGACCGGCTCGACGAGACCTTCCTCGTCATCTCCGGCGACGCGCTCTGCGACATCGACCTCTCGCAGCTGATCGCGGCGCACAAGGAGAAGGGCGCGGCGGTCACGATCGGGCTCAAGTCGGTCGCCAACCCGCTCGAGTTCGGGATCGTGGTCACGGACGACGACGGCCGGGTCGAGCGCTTCCTCGAGAAGCCGTCCTGGGGCCAGGTCTTCTCCGACACGATCAACACGGGGATCTACGTCTGCGAGCCCGAGATCCTGCGCCACGTCCCGACCGACCGGCCCTACGACTTCTCGAAGGAGCTCTTCCCGCTGCTGCTCGACATGGGCCGCCCGCTCTATGGCCACGTCTGCGAGGGCTACTGGCAGGACATCGGCAACCTCGACCAGTACCGGCAGGCGAACTTCGACGCCCTCGACGAGAGCGTGCGCCTGCGCGTGCCCGGGATCCGCCTGCGCGGCAACGTCTGGATCGGCGAGGGGGTGGAGATCGACGACCTCGATGCGATCGAGGGGCCCGCGTTCGTCGGCAACTACTGCCTGATCGCCCCCGAGGCGCGCGTCGGCCCGTACTCCGTGCTCTCGCCGAGCGTGACGCTGCGCGAGGGCGCGCGCACGACGCGCTCGGTGATCGACGCCTCGACCTACGTCGGCCGCGCGGCGCTGATCGAGGGCGCGGTGATCGGCCGCTCCTGCGAGATCCGCTCCCATGTCCACGTCCACGAGGGCGTCGCGATCGGCGACGAGGTGACGATCGGCGCCGAGAGCGTGATCGACGCGGGTGTCCGCGTCTATCCGAACAAGGAGATCGAGCGAGGCTCGCAGGTGCACGAGAGCCTGATCTGGGAGTCGCGCGCCTCGCCCCGCCTGTTCGGAAAGAACGGCGTCTCGGGCCTCGTCAACGTCGACCTGACGCCGGAGTCGGCCGCGCGGCTCGCGGTCGCGTTCGGCACCGCGCTCAAGCGCGGGGCCCGCGTCGTCGCCAGCCGCGAGTCGCCCGCCGTCTGTCGCGTGATCAAGCGGGCGATGCTCTCGGGCCTCGCATCCACGGGCGTGGACGTCGCCGACCTGCGCGTCCTCCCGGCGGCGGTCGGGCGCCACCTGCTGGGCACGGAGGGCTTCGACGCCGGCTTCCACGTCGGCATGAGCGCCGCCGACCCCGAGATCGTCGAGATCCACTTCTTCGAGCCGCCGGGGATCCAGCTCACCGCGGTGCTGCAGAAGGAGATCGAGAAGCACTTCACCCGCGGCGAGTTCCGCCGCATGGCCGCCCGCGAGACCGGGGAGATCGTGTATCCGGCGCGGGTGCGCGAGACGTATGCCCAGGATCTGCTCGACAGCCTCGACGTCGGCGCGATCCAGGAGCGCGGCTTCCGCGTCGTCGTCGACTACGGCTATTCGGCCGCCTCGTACATCCTGCCGCTCGTGTTCGGCCCGCTCGGCGTCGAGGTCGTCTCCGCGCACGCGTTCTCGACCAACCGCACGCAGGCCGAGCCGACCCAGTTGACCGAGTCGGTCGGGCAGGCGAAGCGGCTCGTTCCGGCCGTCGGCGCCGACCTCGGCGCGGTGTTCGACCTCGCGGGCGAGCGCCTCTACCTGCTCGACGAGCAGGGCAACGAGGTGCCCGCCGAGCAGACGCTCCTGCTGTTCCTGAAGCTGATCGGCGCGGGCGGCCGCAGCGGCAAGGTGGCGGTCCCGGTCACGGTCACGAGCCTGGTCGACCGGCTTGTCGAGGGCACCGGCCTCGAAGTCGTGCGCACGGCGCACTCCCTCGCCGACCTGACGCTGGCCGCTGCGCAGGAGGGCGTCGTGTTCGCGGGCGCGGTCGGCGGCGGCTACGTGTTCCCCGAGTTCCTCCCCGCCTACGACGCCGTCGCGGCCCTCAGCAAGCTGCTCGAGCTGCTGGCGCCGCTCCCACGGCCGCTCTCGGAGCTGGTCACGGAGGTGCCCGTCTCGTCGCTCGTGCACCACGAGCTGCCCTGCCCGTGGGCGATGAAGGGCGTCGTGATGCGCGTGCTCAACGAGCGGCTGGCCGACCGGCGGCTCGACCTGACCGACGGGATCAAGGTCTTCGACGACGGCGGCTGGGTGCAGGCGCTCCCGGACCCCGACGAGCCGCTCCTCCACATCTACGCGGAGGGGCGCGACGACGAGGCGACGGCCGTGCTCGAGCGGGAGCTGCGCGGGCTCGTGGCGGAGATCCTCCAGACCGACGAGGCAGGAGCCCGCAACGCGAAAGCTAAAGTATAGGTTGACCCTTTCGGAGCCTGCTGCTTTACTGCGGAGGGCCCGACCATCCGAGCGAAAGGCGCGCCGTGGAACCGCTCCCCGATCTTGCCAGTCTCTCCGACACCGATCTCAAGCAGCTGATCGAGGATCTCAAGCACGAGGAGTCGGAGGTGTCGTACCGCCGCCGGATCCTGCACGGCAAGATCGACATCCTCCGCGCCGAGCTCGTCGCCCGCCTGCAGAAGACGGGGGGCAGGAGCGTGCTCGACCAGGTCGACATCGAGTCGCTGACCGACATCCTCACCGCCAAGGCCGCGCCGCCCTCGTGAGCCACGTCTACTGCCCGGAGTGCGGCTTCCAGAACCCGGAGGCCGCCAACTACTGCTCGAAGTGCGGCACCCTGCTCGTGAGCGACGAGGCGGGCGCCGAGACGACGCTCGTGTTCACGCTCGAGCCCGGCGATCAGGAGCCGGCGGCGACGCTCGAGGCCGGGGCCGTGCACGGCCCGACCCTCGTCGTGCGCGCCGGCGGCGGCAGGGCGGGGGAGACCTTCCACCCTGCCGGCGAGCGCACGACGATCGGCCGCTCGCCCGACTGCGAGATCTTCCTCGACGACGTCACCGTCTCCCGCCGCCATGCAGCCGTCACGCGCCACGACGACGCGTTCACGGTCGATGACCTCGGCAGCCTCAACGGCACCTTCCTCAACCGCCGCCGGATCGACTCCGCGCCCCTGGAGGACGGGGACGAGCTGCAGGTCGGCAAGTACCGCCTCACCTTCCTCGTGCGATGACCGCTGCGACCGAAGCCGCCAACGAACGCCGCGCAGAGCGCCGGCTCTCGACGATCGGGGCCGTCTGCCGGCGCCTGAAGCCGGAGTTCTCGGACATCTCGATCTCGAAGATCCGCTATCTCGAGGACCAGGGGCTGCTCACGCCGCGGCGCACGCAGGGGGGCTACCGCCTCTTCAGCGAGGAGGACGTCGAGCGGCTCGAGACGATCCTGCGCCTGCAGCGCGACGAGTTCCTGCCTCTGCGGGTGATCCGCCAGGAGCTCGCGGCGCCGGGCACCACCAAAGAGCGGCGCCGGCGGCGCCCCGCCGGGGTGGCCGAGCACGAGGACGAGCTCGACCTCGCCGGACTGTGCGAGCGCGCCGGGATCACCGCCGAGCAGGCCCGGGAGCTCGAGGAGTTCGGGCTCCTCTCACCCCGGGTCGAGGGCGGGGACCGCCTCTACCGCGAGACGGACGCCGAGATCGCGTTGGCGAGCGGGCAGCTCGCGCGCTACGGGATCGCGCCTCGGCACCTCAGGGCTTTCCGCTCCGCCGCCGACCGCGAGGCGGCGCTGCTCGAGGCCCTGGTCGCCCCGGCGCTGCGCTCGCGCAACCCCGAGCGCCGCCAGTCGGGCCTCGAGGACCTGCAGGCGCTTGCCGGGCTCGCGCAGGAGCTCTCCCAGCTGCTTTTCTGGCGCGACGTGCGCGACCTGGCCGCCAAGTGAGCACGATCGACCTCGCCGCCAAGATCCGTGACGTCCCGGACTTCCCGCAGCCCGGCGTCGTCTTCAAGGACATCATGCCGCTGCTCGCCGACGGCGAGGCGCTCCAGGCCGCCGTCGAAGCGCTCGCCGAGTGGGCGGAGCCACGCAGGCCGGACATCGTGCTCGGCGCGGAGGCGCGCGGCTACATCACCGGCGGTGCGCTCGCGTGCCGGCTCGGCTGCGGCTTCGTCGCGGCGCGCAAGCCCGGCAAGCTGCCCTGGCACACGGTGGCGGTGAAGTACGCGCTCGAGTACGGCTTCGACACCCTCGAGCTCCACGCCGACGCGATCCGCGGCGGCCAGCGCGTGCTGATCCACGACGACGTGCTCGCGACCGGCGGCACGGCGAAGGCGACGGTGGAGCTCGTCGAGCAGCTCGGCGGCGAGGTGGTCGGGCTGCCGTTCCTGATCGAGCTCGAGTTCCTCGACGGCCGCTCCAAGCTGACCGGCTACGACGTCTTCTCGCTGATCCAGTACTAGGCCCTTCACACAGCGTCCGCTTCAGCCGATACAACGTGTAGATGTACGACGCGCTCACGAGCACCTACACGCTCTCGTGCCCGAATCGGGGCGAGAGCCGCGTTCACCTCTCGGCGTTCCGCATGCTCGAGCGCCTACCCGGCGCCGCGCATCCGGCTGTGTACCAGGTCAGCTTCGCGTGCGGGTGCGGGGAGGAGCACCCGGCGCTCGTCTCCCACGACGAGCTCGACTGGGCGCCGCTCGGGCTGGCCGACGGGACGTTCCTGAACCTGATGACCTCGCGCCTCGATGCGGTGGCCGCCGAGCTCGGCGATCACGCCGCGCGCCGGATCCAGGCCGGCCAGTGGCCCTGGAGCTTCTTCTGCTACCCGGAGGAGCGGCCGCGGCCGGTCTTCCCGTCCTCGTTCTTCCTGCTGGCCCCGGCCGACGGCTCGCTCGGCCTCGCCGTGCGCTGCCCGGTCTGCAGCGCGGTCTCGGTGAACCTCGTCTCCTGCGAGCACGTCGACGTCCCCTTCCACAACGACCGCCGGATCGGAGTGATCGCGCATGCCTTCCGCGGCGATGCGGAACGGACGGTCGAGGCGTTCTCGGCCGAGCTCTATTCGGCGCGGTTCGACGCCCGCCGGCTCGATCTCGGCTAGCACGCGGCTCCTTGACCCCCTGCGCGAGGGATCACGGCGGCGTCCGTCCGCCGCCGATAGATGGGCCAGGATGGAGCATGCCGCACGGCAACCGGGGGGAAGAGGACAGGCGCTGCTGCTGGCTCACTGCCTGGCGCTCGGCGCCCTCGACGTCCAGCCCCGGACACCTGCCCTGGAGCGCCTCCAGCGGACGGTGAGGCCCGATCTGCTGCGGCTCCTCCTCGTCGCTCTCACGGGCGACAACAGCATGCGCTCGAACGAGCTCGTCGCCTAGAGGTTTGATGTGTATTAGGCATCCGTCGTGGTGCCGTTCCAGGCCAAGCCAGGGTGGCTCGGCG
>Ga0315273_10013305_pt1 | contig 10565 bp, 8 predicted proteins | sample YL17G02_0_MG_FD_205753 | JGI IMG/M metagenome (GOLD analysis project Ga0315273, IMG submission 205753) | Sediment microbial communities from Yellowstone Lake, YNP, Wyoming, USA - YL17G02_0 | ecosystem: Environmental > Aquatic > Freshwater > Lake > Sediment | place: USA: Wyoming | collected... | reverse complement strand
TCTTCGCTAAATATTCTTTTGCTCATGTGTTTTTGTTGTTAATGATAATATTCTAACTCATCTGCTTTCCAAATACAAAAAGCAGACACTTTCGTGTCCACTTTTTGGGGTACAGATCAAGCGGAGGGTTTTTTAGTTAGAGCAATCAATCCTTTGATAACCATCTCAGGGTTAACACTGAACAAAGCCAAAGGGTCAAAGACCCGCTCTCTGATTATTATACGAGATTAATTGCTAATTGAGTTTGTGTAAACAGCAGGAGAAATTCCTGTAATATTTTGCTCAACCCATTGGTCCTGTCCTGTGATTTTTGCTTCCCCTATAATTTGCTCTTGACTTGAAGAACCGTTTAAAGAAACCTGAAAAGCGATTGCTGGCGGAACGTCTAAAACGCCTTTACCTGCTTCCATATCAGAAACATTCCAAACAACTTCCCTGCTTTGGCTGTCAAATAAAAATTTTGACGATTCTAATTCAGGCGAAATTTTTCCCGTTAAGCTTACGTTGGAAGGCAAAATTGCTCTTACTTTTATGTTTTTTGCGTCGTTATAATAGTTTTTCGCCTGCCATATTATAGTATAAGTTGTTGTTTGCCCGGATTTTGGAGGATTAGGGCCAGAATTTCCGAAATAATCGTCGTCATAAAAACCTTTTTGCAAAACAACTAATTTTGATTTTACTTTTGTTTTAAACTCTTCTCTGGCGCTAGAAACCAAAACCGTGTTTTTTATTAAAAAATTCTTTTCTTGAGGACTAGATATTAAAAAATTGTCTTTTAAGTTTATCCAAAATTCAACTTTCCCTTCTTCGCCCTGCCCTAAAAATCTTAACCTCGGAACATCTCTCCAATCAAACATTATTGAATTGTCGCCCTTGCTGAATTTTCCCTGCTCGGTTCTTATACTGTCAAAATCAAACATATTGCCTTCCATTTTTGCCACCAAAAATAAATCAGTAAAAGGACCCTGCTCCACATTCCTAAAAGATATTTCGTAATGAAGAGTTTCCCCGGAGTTTGCCGTATAGTTTTCCTGGCCGTTTATCTGCTGGAAAACATAAAGATTGGCTTTTGATATTTCAACGCCCACAGTAATTTCTTTTAAGGGCGAAAAGTTATCGCCCTGCCACATGCCAAAAACAGCGCGGAAGTTTCTTTGGTCTTTCATCGCCCCTGTTAATCTTCCCCTTACTTCTATTCTTCCTCCTTCTGTTTTATTTAAAAGCGGTATATTCCACTCGGAGTTGCCCATTGTTTTTGGTTTGCTGCTTATAAATTCAAACCCGTCCGGGTATTCAATTTTTATTTCCATATTATTTAATGGAAAATCCAGCCTTGAAAAATAATTTAAAGAAAAATCAAACTCCTGGCCTGACTGAACCTTTGAAGGCATATCAAAATCAAGAGTAATGGGCGCTGATTTTATTAATGTTGCCAAGCTTGTTTTTGATTCATAGTTTGCGTTCAAGTTTTTGGGATGATAACTTAAAACAGCTTTCGCCACTTTTACATCCCCCTCTTTGCCAAGCAATCTGCCCTTGAACTTAAAAACTTTTTCTTCGCCGGGATAAATATCTCCCAGTTTTTCCGAGCCTATCTCCTGTCTTATTGCCTGTCCCTGTTCCAATAAAGTATATTCCGGAAATTCAAAAACAAGTTTTGCCTCTTCCAATCTTACATCTCCGTTATTTTTATATTTTACGGTATATTCAATCTCGCTTAAAAGATCTGTTTCAGAAGGCCCTATAATTTCTAATTTTAATTTGTCCTTTGAGTAGGAATTTCTCTGCCAAAACCAAAAACCAAGTATGCCTAAAACAGCCCCTAAAACTATAAATGCTATGATTATTTTTTTCATAATTATTTTTTTTCTTGTTCTAATGCTTTTATTAATTCCTGCATTAGCTGAACAAGTTTTTCTTGTATTGCTTTTATCTGCAATTTTAATCTTTCAATCAATAGTTTTTTATCTGTTGGCGCTTGCAAAGATTGCGCGTAAAGCTCGTTAAGTTTTATTCTTGTTTTAGGCCCCGCCAAACCATAAGCCAAAAATCCCTGCTTTATAATATTATACTTTATCTGAAATCTTTTTACAGCCTCTGTGGTAGAGTTATCATAATTCCCAGTAATGGCTTTTTCAGGATAAATATCACTATCTTGAGACAACATTCTCTGGAGATTTTTTACTTCTTCTGAATTCATCAAACCGATATAAAACGGCCCTGTTAAAACCGGAAATTTTAATGGAGTTTTTGGTTCGGGATTTACGGGCTGTGAAGAACTTACAACAATGGTTGTTCTACTTTCTGCCTGGAAAGAACCTCTTTCTACAATCACTTTTGCCGTATAGTTTCCAGATAAAGAATAATTACAAAGAGCATAAACGGTTTTTGACATTTCAGAAATATCGTTAAATTTAGCGTCGTAGGGGCTAGTAATGTTAATTCCAGAATCCTGCCTGTTGCAATAAAAAGTATAATTTATGTTCCCGTTTGAGTTCCCTGAAACATTGGCTGTTAAAGATACGTTATTCAAAAAACTCTGCCCAGAGTTCGGACTTGCTGATAACAAAACCGAAAGATTTGGCGAAGGAGGCGGCGGCAAAACTTCCTGCTCAAATTCAATTTCATAAATATGCGTTGCGTAATCAATAAATTTATCGGTAAAACTCGTTTTATCTGAATTTATTGCTATATCTCTGCCAAAAAAATCAATATTGGTTATGCCGCGCTTTCTAATTGCATTTCTGTTTTCTTCGTTATAAGATGACGAATCGCCCACTCCATATGACGGCCAAGGAAGAGGATTTTCTAAAATAGTATTGGCATTCTCAAACAGCGCTTTTATTTTAGCGATTTTTTTGTTTCCTGAAATTGTTATTTTTACATTTCCTAAAGAAAACTCTGAAGGATTGGTGGAAATCAAATATAATTTTCCGTTATATTTTTTAAGCATTGCCTCTATATATTTATCGGCACTCCATTCGTCGTAAAAGTTTGGCTCAAGATATACGTTATAAAGAGAGTTAATCTCTGCTGAAAGTTCTTTTATTTGATTCCAGTTTTCTTTTGAGTATGTATCTTGGGCAAAATTCATTTTACCGCCCCAAAAATAAACTCCGCCAGCTCCATTTGCTAATTGATTATATACTTGAAATCTTTGAAGATGAAAAGGAATAATTTGATTTTTATGGTTATAATTATCGGAAAAATCCCATTGCGACCAATAATATACTCCTAATCCAAAAGCTATAACCGGCTTTGGTTCTCCTCCATTAACTTTTGCCGTAACATCAAGCCATTTTCTTACAAACTCTCCTGCTCTTCCCATATAAGCCGCCGCCTTGCTGTTAGTATATGAAAGAGGCGTATTCCAAGTAAACGAAATAATATCCGCTAATTTAGCATGCGGTTCGTTATTAGCCAAATCCCAATCTTGGGGCATAACGTTAAGCATATAAGGAATATTTTTCCCAGCCGTTGTTTTTATCTGTTGTTTTATGTAATTTAATTCCCGTAACTCAGGAGGAGCGCCATTAGTTGATATTCTGTAATTTGATTCGTCAACGCCGCTAAATAATAATATCTCAGGGCCTTCTGGTTTTATCAAGTTTTTAACTCTTTCTATTGCTGACTGCAAACCGACATATTTTGAAATACCAAGTTTAAAACCAATAACACGAGAAGAATTAGGGTCAGCTGGATTAGAAAGTTCATCGCGCAAATAAGGAATTGTTCCAGTATATCCCATACCGTATAATCCTGAATCTGCCATTTCTTTTAATCTTAAAGCAGTTGTGGCGTTAAAACCGGCCTGTTTCAATTGGTTATAACTCATTTTACTTCCATCTTCTAATGTGGGAGTGTCTCCTACTATTCCAATTAGAAAAACTAGCTGATTTTGGCTATTTTTTACGAATTTTATGGAACCTGATTTTTTAAACAAAGGAGTATTAAAATCCCGTTCAACTTTTTTCATTTTGATATAATCAAACCAAACCTTGCCCGGCGAAAACGCTATTGCCCTTACTCTGATATATTTTGTGTCAGGATGGGGCTTTATATAAACCTTGTATGTTTGCCATCCGGAAGTGTATTTCCCGACATTATGATAACAGCCGTCTTGATTACTCCAATCGGTAAACGCCGCATCATAAATAAAAATCCGAGGACCAATACCCTTGGAATCAACTGGTTTGCCAGAAGCATTTTCGCCACCAAGATAAACTCCGCCCGCGCTCTCATTGCTTGAAGATACAATCGTACCATCTTTGTTAAAATTAAATCCTCTATCTTCAATTTTTACTCTTGCAGTAATTTCATAAATATCTTTTTCTGAAAATTTATCTCCTGACTCCGGATTGATATAAACATTTTGATACCAGCCCAAATTCCATTGGGGAGTTTCGGTTGCCTGATAATTTACTTCTGATTTCAAATGGCGTGGCGGGTTTTCCGGATTATTAGGATCATCTCCCACCCAGCTTGTTGTAAGCCCGGCTTTCGGATTTTCATAATATTTAGTCCATCCAACTGGTTTTTGTTTATCTAATGGCAAGCCAATAGTGGATTGGTCTTGCCAATAAAACCCCGGGTTAACTATTAAATTTCCGTTGCCTATATAAGATTCCGGGTCATTGGGATCTGTCATTATAGAACCAGTGTCTTGAGACCCGCCGGCTAAAAAAAACCTTAAACCGGCAATATAATTTAAAAAATTAAAATTTAAAGAATATTTAGAGTTATTTTTCGCCAAATAAAAAAAACCAGCGGCGAATAAAAATATTATTAATAAAATTGTAATAGTTTTTTTCATTATTGGTTTTTTATTAATTTTATAACTAAAACCTCCCCCTGTAAAGAAAAACGGAGGTCTGACCTCCGATGATTATCTTTAAAAACTATTGCTTTTGTTAATATTTAGAAGTCAAACCTCTCAATTATTTTTTTATAGCTGTTTTTTTCTTTATAAAAAGCAAGGCAGTAATCGGATATTTCCTTCAATGGCTTTATATAATTTTCTTTGGCTTTTATTTTTTGCAAAGTGCCCCAGTCGTTTTTTAAAAAAACCCTTAAAATCTTTATGGTTTCTGGCAAAACAGGAGTTCCCTCTTTTATTTTATAAAAACATTCAGAATCAATTATCCCGCCTTCCTTGAAATTAAAATAAAGATTTTCAGGCAAAAGCTTTTTACTGCAGGAAACGCAGTTATAAAAATCTTTTTTGTATCCTAAAATAGAAATCAAGTTCCACAAAAAATAATAATACAGCATATCGCAATCAACCGCAAACAGAAAGCAGTTGTTAAGCTTGCTAAAAGATTTATTAAGCAAATCAAAAATCTTTTCGTCTTTTTCCTGGCCGTTCACCAAATCTGCCAATGTTTTTGAAATTTTATAGGCGGTTTTCAGTTTTTCATAATCCCCCTTTATATTTTTGAAAACTTCAACTGGTATTGCGTCAACAAGTGTTTTTCTGGCTTTTCCCTGTATAAACTCAATTTCAGAAAAATAAAAAAGATCTATGCCAAACCTTAATTTTGCTCTTATTTTTCTTATTGCTTTCCCCAAAACTTCTATTTTGCCAAAATCCTCGCTAAAAACAGAAAAAATCCTGTCCTGCTCTCCTGAATCTTTTTTATCCAAAACAAAAGCTTTTGTCCTGTATCTAAACGTCATAACCCTTATTGTGTTTTTTAATTATAAACTTTTATTCCGATATAATATTTTTTTCCGTCTAATATCATTTCTTTTTTATTTTTTTTGTCAACGTCTATTTCGCTTTCTGTTTCAACTTTTTTGAAAGTTTTTGCGCCGATTTCTTTCAATAATTTTTCGTCAACGTCAACCAAAACGGTAGAATAAACAACAAAAACCTGGTCTTTAAAAGTAAGGCCTGCTTCTTTTCTTAAATCCTTTACGTTTCTTATAACCTCCCTTTTAATCCCCTCTTTTTTTAATTCTTCTGTAATTTCCAAATCCAGCTCCACCTCTTTTTCTATTGAATTGTCAAAAACAATTTTTTTAATATTAACTTCGTCTTCTATAAGTTTTAATAGTTCAATGTCATTTTTGATTTTTGATTTTTGATTTTTGATTTTAAGCGAAGCCAACGGCTGCCTCACCCTGATTTCTTTTTCCGCTCTTTCGGCTAATGCCAAAGCAACAATTTTTCTTGTTTCTTCCATCTTTTTTTCAAGGCCGTTATCAATTAATTTTTCGTTAACTTTTGGCCAATCTTCTAAATGTACGGACTCCAAATCTTTTTCGCTTTTTATCTGCTGATAAATGTTTTCTGCCAAGAACGGAGTTATAGGAGCCATCACTTTTGATAAATTAAACAAAGCCAAGCGCAAAACATAGCTTGCCTGATTTTTATCGTCTTTGTTTTCACTATCATGCTTGAAACGTTCTCTTGACCTTCTTACATACCAAATAGATAAATCTTCTATAAACTTGGCGACTGCCCTGCAAGTTTTTACAGTATCGTAGTTATCCATTTGCCTTGAAACTTCTTTGATAAGATTATTCAATTTGCTCAAAATCCATCTATCAAGAATATTTTTAGGTTTTTCGCCTTCTGGTTTTTTTTCGCCGTACATATTGTAAAACTCCGCCACATTCCACAGAGTATTTATTATTTTATTATAACTATCCCTTACTTCCCTGTCATTAAAAAAAAGGTCTTCTGCTGACATTACAACCCCTGACATTAAATAATATCTCAAAGAATCCGCGCCGTATTGCTCTAAAATAGCAGAAGGATCTGTATAGTTTTTTTTGGACTTTGATAACTTTTCACCTTTTTCATTAAGAATTGTTCCTGTGCATACCACGTTTTCAAAACTGATTTTATCAAACAGCAAAACAGCAATTGCATGCATATAATAAAACCAAGTGCGGGTCTGGGCTATATATTCTGCTATAAACTGGCCGGGAAACCGTTTTTTAAATAAATCTTTGTTTTCAAAAGGATAATGCAGTTCCGCAAAAGGCATGCTGGCAGATTCCACCCAGCAGTCAATCACTTCAGGAACCCGATTCATTTCTTTTTTACATTTTTTACAAAGCAATTTTATTTTATCTGCTTTGTGCTTGTGCAAATCAATATCTTCCACTTTATCTGTATTATAAACTTCGTTAAAATTTATGGCTTTTTCTTTTAGTTCTTTTACAGAACCTATGCACTCCTGAAAACCGCATTGGCATTTCCAAAAAGGCAAAGGAGTTGCCCAATAACGGTTTCTGGAAATATTCCAGTCAGGAGCGTCCTCTAAAATATTCAAAAATCTTCCTATTTTTAAATGCTCGGGATACCAGTTTATTTTTTTATTTAATTCCACTAATCTTTTTTTAATTTTTTGTATGTTTATAAACCAGGCAGAAACCGCGTTGTAAAAAAGCTGGGTTTCGCATCTCCAGCAAAAAGGATAAGAGTGCGTGTAAGTTTCAACAGAAAAAAGCAATTCGCGATTTTTTAGGTCGTCTTTTATTATTTTTTCCGAATCTTTAAAATATTTTCCTTTAATAAGCAATGGGGATTTTTCGTTAAAAACTCCTTTGCTGTCCAGTAAAGGTATCATTGGCAGATCTATTTTTACTCCCAAATTATAATCGTCTTCGCCGTAAATTACAGCTGTGTGAACAATGCCTGTTCCCTCTTGTGTGTTTACAAAATCAGCTAAAGCAATATACCAAGCTTTTTTTCCGGAATTTTTTACATCATTTATTTCGTATAAGGGCTCGTACTCCAAGCCCGCCAAATCAAAACCTTTTATATCGCTTGAATTTTCGTATTCTTTGCCTTTCAAAATAATATCTACTCTGTCTTTCGCTAAAATATAAAATTCTTTTTCGTTTTTTATTTTTACAACCGAATATTTAATATCTTTGCCAACAGCCAAAGCAACGTTTCCAGGCAAAGTCCAAGGGGTTGTAGTCCACGCTAAAATAAATGTATTATCAGCAAGATTATATTTTTCTGGGTTTTTTATTTTAAATTTTACGGTTACCGCCTCCTCTGTAACATCTTTATAAGTATTATCCATTGCCACTTCTGCTTTAGAAACAGGCGTTTCGCAGCGCGGGCAATACATTAAAACTTTTTTGCCTTCATAAATAAGCCCTTTATCCCAAATTGTTTTTAACGCCCACCAAACCGACTCCATATAAGCAGAATCCATTGTTTTATAAGCGTTATCAAACTCAACCCAGCGCCCAATTCTTTCTATGGTTTTTTTCCATTCTTTTGTGTAAGTCAAAACTTTTGACCTGCATATTTCATTGAATTTTTCCACGCCGATTTTTTCTTCAATATCTTTTTTTCCGGATATTCCCAATTCTTTTTCAACCAAGTTTTCAATAGGCAAGCCATGGCAATCCCAACCCCATCTTCTACGTACGTATCGCCCTTTCATTGTTTGGAATCTTGGAACCACGTCTTTTATAACAGAACTTAAAATATGGCCATAATGGGGCAAGCCAGTTGCAAATGGCGGGCCGTCGTAAAAAACAAAATCGCGGCGTTTACGCCCTGATCCCGCCAAAGGGTTAGTTTTTTCAACCGTTTTTTCAAAAATTTTGTTATCCTGCCAAAACTTCAGGATTTTTTTCTCCACTTCCGAAAAACTAAACATAGTTTGAAAAAATTTTAAATTATAAAATCCAAATGCTAAATGGATTATTAAGCCCCAATAACCAAACCCGAACACCGAAAAAATATCTCCCCCTGCGGGGGATCTCCCGAAGGGAGATAATACCCAATACCCAAAAAATAATTAAATTAAAAATTGGAAATTAGGATTTGGTTATTTTTTCGGTATTCTGGTTTGGGATTTGGTTATTTAATTGTTTGAACTTGATTCAAAATTTTCCTGCCCGCCGTAGTCTCGCTTTTAGCAAAACGAAAAACGGTAAAATTAGAAATTGTTTATCATTCTCAACTCTCCCACTTCCGGCATTTTTTCTTCTGATAAAAATTTTAAAAATTCCTGGTCTGTTTTCAACCCTTTTATAATACCCTTTATTAGCATAATCGGATCCCCGTGGCTTACTATCAATATATTTTTATTTTTATACTTTTTTTCAATTTCTTTTAAAAAACTTTCCATTCTTTCTTTGCAGTCCTTCTGGCTTTCCCCTTTTTCCGGCCTTTCGTAAAATCTTTTTTCAGGGGTAAAAAATTCCTTTTCAAAATCTTCTTTGGGTTTTCCCATATAAACTCCGTAATTCGTGTCTATTAACCTTTTATCAAATTTTGGCTTAACTCCAATTTCATCTGAAACTATTTTTGAAGATTGTTTTGCTCTAAATAAATCCGAAGAAAAAATCAGATCAATCTTTTTGTCTTTTAAGGATTTAGCGGCTTTTTTTATCATTTCTTCCCCTTCTTTCGTTATTTCTACAGGCGGATTTTCAGGAAAAGGATACATTATCCCGCTTTTGTTATAAATTGTCTGTCCATGCCTTAATAAAAAATATTTATTATTCATAATATATCAAGTTTAACTTATTTTTTGTTTCAAATCAATTAAAGGCGACAAAGCAGAGTGACAGAGCCCCGCCCTCCGTCAACTCTATTTTAGCAGTTTGTGATAAAAAAAGAACCCCTTGCGGAAATACGTAAGGGGAATTTATCTCACGATTAGGATTCATTGTCTGGTTTCATATATTTTCTAAATTTTCCGATACCTGATCCAACCTGCTGTCTACCTGTTTTATCCTTAAAATCGGGCGCAAATACACTGAAAACATCACAAACATATGATGTTTTTTCCCCTTGGGAATTCAATGTCCACTGATTTTCAGCCCAACAATCTTCGCATTTTCCATTGTACAACGGATGCACAGGTTTACCACAATTACATACATTTCGTACTGTTTCGGACATTTAAGTCTCTCCCTAAAAGTAAGACCGAATGTACTAATTAAAGCACAACAAATAAATTTTTATTTGTCAATGTCGCTTTTGTTTGTTATAATAAACCAATGAAGATATTTGCAGAAAACAAAAAAGCGTATTTTGATTATGAAATACTGGAAAAGTTTGAAGCTGGAATGGTTTTGAATGGCCAGGAAGTAAAATCAATAAGAATGGGCAGAATAAATCTGGCCGGTTCTTATGTTATTTTTAATGGGCAAGAGCCTTATTTAACCGGCGCCAAAATACCAGCTTACCAGCCCAAAAATGCGCCCCCTGATTACAACCCAGAAAGACCAAGAAAATTGCTTCTAAATAAATCGGAAATCAACTATTTAATAGGCAAAACAAATCAAAAGGGCTTGACTTTAATACCAATTAAAGTGTATACTAAAAACGCCACCATAAAGATGGAATTCGGCTTGGCAAAAGGAAGAAAAAAATCAGACAAAAGGCAAGTCATAAAAAAAAGAGAAGCAGAGAAGGAAATAAAAAAAATCATAAACGAATAAAATATGTATTATGTTTATGTTTTGAAAAGTTTGAAAGACGAAAGACTTTATGTGGGACATACTAATAATTTAGTTAGAAGATTTAGAGAGCACAATGAGGGTTTACAAAAAGCAACAAAAAATAGAAAGCCCTTCAA
>Ga0315273_10013304_pt1 | contig 10565 bp, 8 predicted proteins | sample YL17G02_0_MG_FD_205753 | JGI IMG/M metagenome (GOLD analysis project Ga0315273, IMG submission 205753) | Sediment microbial communities from Yellowstone Lake, YNP, Wyoming, USA - YL17G02_0 | ecosystem: Environmental > Aquatic > Freshwater > Lake > Sediment | place: USA: Wyoming | collected... | reverse complement strand
TGATGATCAAGAATGCATATTTGACGTTGGTATCGACGACTCCATCTGGTCCTGCCCTGGCGGAAAGCATCATTAATACCAGCACTGGTTTAGATGGCATGCCAAAAACCTACTCTACCTACACAAATCTCGGGTATATTCCCGGGGGAACGATGGGTTTGCTGGGCCTAGCCAAATCACCGAAGGCAGTGTTACCGTACTCATTGGATGGAACTAATGTCTGGGCAATACCTCCATTGAATACAATCTCGACCATTAATGATTTCAGCGCTGTGATTGTGATGACGAATGACCCTGATATCGCCCGTTCCTGGATCGAACAATTGGGTCCAGTGTTGAGGGCGGATGGTACACCGCTTTTGATCATAACCAGTTCCCAAGCCGAACCATTGATCCGCCCATACTATGAGGCTACTCCATCTCAGGTTCAAGGGCTGGTGACTGGTCTTACCGGAGGGCTGGCTTATGGTCGTTCAGTCGGCAATATGCAGCAAAACGGCGTGTGGGATGCTTTTAGCATTAGCATGACAACTTCCGCCTTGATCATTATCGTTGGAAGTATTATCGGCGTTGTAGTGAAGATGCCGACACCTGGCAAAAAGAAGGAAGGCTAGGAGCGACCATGTTGGAGCGAATCAGCCAAATGGCTGACCCAATCGGTGCAATCATCGGTTTTGTGCTCACGATTATGGTACTCAGCTACATTATCGGAGATAACATTCTTTTCCGACTGGCGATCTCCATGTTTATTGGTGTTGCTTCGGGTTATGCAGCCGTGCTGATCCTCTATAACGTGCTTTGGTACCAGGTATTGGTGCCTGTCTTCCAGGTTTTTGGCACAGGTAAAGCGGATAGTTTTCTCACCTATACTACGCATGTGTTGCCAGCGGTCATTCTTGGTATTTGGATGCTGACCAAAGCATCACCGCGTTTATCGCGTTGGGGAACACCAGTGTTAGCTTTCTTGACTGGTGTTGGGGCAGCCACAGTGATTGCAGGCGCTGTTCGGGGGACGATATTCCCTCAGGTTGGAGCATCGATAAATTTGCTCAACCTCCAAACCGGACCAGCCGAGTTAAACAAGTTGGCAGGTTGGTTCATCAATGGACTGGTAGTCCTGGTGGGTACGGTGACAACGCTAATCTACTTTCAGTTTGGAATCAAGCGGCAAGAGGATGGTGTCCCTGTCCAACGATCGGTTATCTTGGAGTATCTATCCGCAGTCGGACAGGGTTTCATTGTTGTCACGCTGGGAGTCCTGTTTGCCGGGGTGTATATCGCCACCCTCACGGCGTTGATAGATAGAGTTCTTTTCCTATGGGATACTGTTATCCGTTTTTTCTAAAAGTTAATCGATATGCCTACTTCACTCATTGATGCTGACTCAGTCCTTGCAATAGAAATCGGAACGGTTTCCACGCGGGTGATTCTTTTTGATGTTGTGGATGGAAGATATCGTTTTTTGGGACAAGGCAGCGTGCCGACTACCGCAGCTGCTCCAATCAACGACGTCAGCGTGGGTGTCAAAGAAGCAATGGATCAATTGCATGAAATCACCGGCCGGGTGTTTTTTGGTAAAGACGGGCAGCTTGAAATTCCCTCTCAACCCGATGGGACTGGGGTGGATGCATGCGTAGCCACAGTATCGGTGGGACCTCCACTCAAAGTAGTAGCCATTGGCTTATTGGAGGATATCTCTACAGAGAGTGCCAAAAACCTGGCTTCCACGACCTATGCCGAGGTTCTGAAAACTATGAGTCTGAATGACGGGCATAAAACCGTTTCCCGTTTGGATACCATCCTACAACTGCGACCAGACTTGATTGTTGTTGCTGGAGGAATTGAAGGCGGTGCCAAAGGATCGGTCATTGAGCTGCTTGAAGCAGTAGGTTTGGCGTGCTATCTCATGCCCAAGGAACAGCGTCCAGAAGTATTATTCGCTGGCAATTCCGCACTGGTTAATGACGTGCAAGCCACACTGGGCTCGATAGCGAACCTGCACATCGCCCCGAACGTCCGCCAGTCATACGATAGCGAGCAGCTGACGCCATCACAACCTGCCTTGGCTCAAATATACCGCCTGGTCCGCTCACGCCAGATCCGGGGCATCCAAGAGGTTGATTTGTGGACGGGTAACAACCTGATGCCTGGTGCCACCGCTTTTGGGAGAACCATACGTTATATCAGCAAGGAATACGCCCACACCCGGAAGGGCGTTTTAGGGATCGACATTGGTGCATCTGCAACCACAGTGGCTTCAGCATTTTCCGGGGATTTAATATTAAGCATCTACCCTGGGCTTGGTTTAGGTGAGAACCTGCCACAGATGCTTGACTTGTGTCCTTTGAGTGATATCTCGCGTTGGTTGCCGGTAGACGTGTCCGAGCAAAACCTGCGTAATTACATATACAATAAAGCCTTATATCCCAACAGCCTGCCAATCACGGCAGAAGAATTGGCAATTGAGCAGGCACTTGCCTGCCAGGCGATGCTGTTAGCAGTTAAACAAGCCAGTAAGGCTTACCCACCCGATACCCTTGGCTCACTACCGGGGCTTTTACCATGGTTTGAGCCGATCATTGCGTCAGGTAGTGTTTTGACCAAAGCGCCAATCCGTAACCAGACCTTGATGATGGTATTGAATGGTCTTCAACCCACTGGTGTAACTACCATTGCTGTGGATCGTAATAATTTAGCAGCTTCGTTGGGTGCAGCGGCAAGTGTAGCCCCATTATTGACCATTCAATCCTTGGATACAGCTAACTTTGTCAATCTGTGCACGGTTATCTCACCCGTTGGTAAAGCACCTACCGGGGCACCTATCTTACGAATCCAGATGAAAACTGACGAAGGGCAGGAGTCTGAACTGGAGGTTAGGCAAGGTTCATTAGCCACTCTTCGTTTACCTGCCGGGCAAGCAGGAACACTACACCTGACCCCCCTACATCGCTTCGATGTAGGCATGGGCGGGCTTGGCAGAGGGGGAACAGTGAAGGTGATTGGTGGTGTTTATGGGGTTGTGATTGACGCGCGTGGGCGACCATTAAAATTGCCTGCGGAACCTTCCAGACGACGGGATATACTTAATAAATGGCTGGCAACAGTAGGTTCTGGACAGCATTAATGGCATTTAACTTGCACCGAGTGTATATCGAGCGGCAACGTATAAACGTTGCTCTGGAGATTTAAGTATGCAAGCTCCAATCACACATATCCTACCGGTTGCGTCAATCCGGCGCGAAAGATTAATGTCCGCTGAAGGGCGGATTATCGCTCGTCGCGGGCAACAGGTAAACCCTAATGATGTTGTCGCTGAAGCAGTTCTTCGTCCTGAACATCTATTATTGGATATTGGGCTTGGCTTGGGTTTGTCACCCAAAGAAGCCGACCATTATATCCAACGTCGAGCAGGAGATGAAGTTGGTGAAGGGGATGTAATTGCTGGTCCGGTTGGAATTGGGCGGCGTGTTGTGCGCGCTCCGAAATCTGGAACAGTTGTGGTGGCAGGTGACGGACAGGTGCTTATGCAGCTTGAAGGGAAAATTTCCGAATTAAAGGCAGGTTATTCTGGAGTTGTTGCAGAGATTGTTGGCACTCGAGGTGTGATAATAGAATCAGTAGGTTCTCTCATCCAGGGGGTTTGGGGCAATGGCAAAATTAATTTTGGATTGTTAAATATCCTTGCGCATGCTCCAGACGAATTGGTCGCACCCGACATGCTGGATGTCAGTTTACGTGGCTCGGTAATCTTGGCAGGTTATTGTGAGGATGAAAAAGTGCTGCGCTCAGCGGAAGAGCTGCCCGTTCGCGGTATGATTCTTGCAAGTATGGACTCAGCCTTAACGCAGGTCGCACTAAGTGTGAATTATCCAATTGTGCTGGTTGAGGGTTTTGGGAAACTTGCCATGAATAAAGAAGCATTTTCAATTTTGTCTTCGAGTGGAATGCGCGAAGTAGCGATGAATGCTGAACCATGGGGCCGGATTGGGAACACACGTCCTGAGGTGGTGGTTTCAGCAGAAGAAGGGTCTTATCCTGAGGTTCCGACAGAGTTGGCTGCCTTTGCCATTGGTCAAACCGTGCGGGTGGTCAGCCCGCCCTATAAAAGCATGATTGGCACTTTGAACAACATGCCACAGAGTCTATCGCTTCTTCCGAGTGGTTTAATGGCGAAAACAGCAGAGGTACATTTATCAAGTGGTGACACAGTCCAGGTTCCACTGGCAAACCTTGAGATTATCGGGTGAAAATCCATTACCAATATTGGATTAGTGAGGAGAGAGTACTATGGCCTTTTCAGACATGAATGACGTCGAACATGAACTTGGAGAAGAGAAACCAAATAATGGCAATGGAAACGGAAACGGAAATGGCAACCGTAGTTTTCTAATCATTGCGGGTGTTTTGGGTGGGATTATGGTATTGGCGTTACTTTGTATTGCCGGTTTGGCTTTATTTAGATATTTGCCTGGCCAGAGGTCTGCTCAGAGTGTGAATGCGACGAATGAAGCCCAGGCAACCGCGATTGCTTTAGGTGCCAGCCAAACAGCTTCAGCACCTAAATCCACATCCACATCCACCGCCACACGCCAACCAACTGCTATTCCAACCAACACAAAAGCACCCACGAATACACCAGTCATTGTTTTAGGTCCCACAAAATCTCCAACGATTGATATTGCCGTTGCGACTCGTAACGCTTTGCTAACCCAGGCAGCACAGCCCTCTGATACTCCAATCCAACCAACCTCAACTGCCCTTCCAAATACCGGGATCGCAGATGAGCTGGGTACCCCTGGTCTTATTGCTGCTGCGTTGGTCTTGGTGGTGATTATCTTCTTAATGCGTAGATTGAGAACTGCATCCTAGCGGACGAAATTCTCAATTAACTGAAGATTGGGATTGTATAGGCCTATTGAGCCTGGACGAACCCAATCTTCAGTTTTTATATGCTCATACAGCCTTGATTGCTACCTGTTCACCGTATCCAAGTAAAGCTTGAACCATTTGCTGTGTACGACCTTCCGCATACACTCTTAACACCGGTTCCGTGCCTGAGGGGCGAATCAGCAACCAGGAACCATCCGCAATCAGATATTTGACTCCATCAATTGTAGAAATACTGGCGACTTTCTCTCCCCCAATCTCGGCTGGCGCATCTTCCACCAACCCGCGATTCATCGCATCTTTGGAAACTGGATGGCTCAGCCGCAAGTCAGTTCGTTGGTAAAAGGCTGGTCCCACTTCTGCCAGCAGGTCTTCCACCAACTCATATAAAGTTTTACCTGAAGTGGAGACTATCTCCAGTAATAAGAGCCCCATAAGGATACCGTCACCTTCAGGGATGTGTCCATGGAACGAGATGCCCCCAGACTCTTCGCCTCCAATCAACACATCACCCTGGAGCATATAATCAGCAATATGGTTGAACCCAACCGGTGTTTCGTGCATGGGAAGCCCATAACGCTCTGCTAATCGATCAATCATGCTGGTGGTTGATACCGTACGGATCACAGGGCCACGCCAACCACGTTTTTCAACCAGATAACGCAAGGCTAATGCCATGATTTTATGAGGGTCGACAAAGTTACCTCGTCCATCCATGGCTCCAATACGATCTGCATCCCCATCGGTCACCAATCCCATCTCTCCCATGCCTGTGCTGATGGCACTGGCAAGCGCCCCCAGGTAGCGACTGATAGGCTCGGGGTGAACCCCGCCGAAACCTGGGTTCAACTCAGCCCGGATTTCCTGAACTTCACAACCTGTTCCTTGCAAAACACCTTTGATGACCCCTCGACCAGAACCATACATCGAATCGACAACTATCCTTTGAGGGTTCTCGGCAATCAGGTCAAAATTTATCAGCTTGCGCAGGTGATCATAATAAGCAGGCAAGGGGTTTATGCGTTGGATCAGCCCTGCCTGCCGTGCCTGCTCAAAGTCCATCTGGTTGGGGCCTCGGCCGCGCTCCTCGTTGTCATTTAAATACACCTCAACCCGACGGCACTGTTCGGTGAGTGCTGATCCACCATAGGCGGCTTTTAACTTAACCCCATTGTATCTGGGCGCATTATGTGAGGCAGTGATCATCACCCCACCAATTGCACCTTGGTGACGAACAGTGAATGAGATTACCGGGGTGGGGGCATCGGATTGTGATAAAAGGACCTTATAACCATTGGCAGCCAGTACGCGGGCCATATCCACCGCGTAGCGATCGGAGAGAAAACGTGTATCGTAACCGACCACCATTTTATGCAGATCGATATTTCCTGGTGTGGTCTTACCATTCAGCCAGTGTTCTGACCCGACTGCATCAGCTATCGCCTGACCAACCAGGCGCAGGTTGTGAAATGTGAAAGTATCTGAAATGACAGCACGCCAGCCATCAGTGCCGAAGTGGATGGGCATGTAAGCAGCCTCCTTTAAGGGATTAAAGAGGGTTTGATTCTATCACAAGCTTATTTATCCACAGTCTTGATCCAATGGTAATCCGGTATGCATCGTGCATCATTATCTACGAAAGTATTGTTCGTGCTACAATCATGCTATGCCTGAAAACAATCAACAAATCATTACGGATCTTAAAAAGATAAGGCTTTTCGATGGGATGGATAATGTACAGCTCGACCGGGTGGCGGCTTTTATCCGTCCGGTCCAGTTGAAAGAAGGTGAAACACTACGCCCGGATGGGAAGAACTGCCCGTTTTTTATGGTTGTTTCTGGAGAAGCACGCGTTACCAATCGTATAAAAGGAAGCGATGGACAGTCTTATGCGCTTAAGCAAGGTGATTTTTTTGGTGCAGATGTAGTATTCCATGGCAAGCCGAAGTCCTATAATCTTGTTGCACGAAATCCAGCCTTACTCTTCAGCATCCAGGTAGAACCGCTGCGTTCATTGCTGAATAGCATCCCTGGTTTAACAAAAAACATAAAGAAGCAATTGGCCTGGTACAGCTTAATCCGTTCAAAGCCATTCAGCTTTCTGGGGGAGGAAGAGACGGTTAAGTTGATTTGCCGGAAACACCCGGCGTATCTGTTTATGACCGAGCTTTTACCACTTGTGATTGCCTGGATGGGAGCTTTGTTAATTTATTACGCCACTCAAATTACAACCAGCTCCATCCGTTTGGCGGTGGGTTGGTTTGGTGCTGGAATGGTAGGTGTGGCTATATTGTGGGCAATCTGGCGTTTTTTTGATTGGGGAAATGACTTTTATATCATAACTGACGAACGTATCGTCTGGTTGGAGCGTACGGTCGGGCTTTATGATAGTCGTCAGGAGGCACCCCTGGTGGCGATTAAAGCGGGTGAGACTAAATCTTCACAACTCGGTCGCTTGTTTGGTTATGGTGATGTGATCACCCAGACATTTATGGGACAGATTATTTTCCAGCATACTAGGAACCCGGGAGAGATTAAGAATAGGATCGATCTGGAGCGCAAGCTGGCAATGGAGCGCCAGGTTACGACCGATATCCATACCATCGAAGGCACGATCAGGCAGAAAATCGAACCTTTACAAGCTGTAACAACCCCGAGCGCAGTGAATGTTTCCACCTCAATCACAACCGGACCAACCGACCAGGAAACAAAAACCAGCACCGAGCCATTATCTTTCTGGCAGTCGTTCCTGGCGCGCTTTCAGACCCGCCTGGAATCGGGGGGGATGATCACCTATCGCAAGCACCTGTATGTGCTTTTTAGAATGACCTTGTTTCCAGCCGCGTGCTACCTGATAATGATAATAGGGACGGGCATCCTATATTATTGGAGTGTGATAGGTCAGATCAACCTGTCCAACCCTGGGTTGATCTTGCTGATTGGCGTCTGCATGGCGGTACTGGCATTTTTATGGTGTCTTTATAGGTTTGTGGATTGGAGTAATGATATCTACCGGGTCACAACCGAAAAAATCATTGATAGCGAACGCAAGCCGCTCGGTGATGAGATCACCAAGTCTGCCCCATTGGAAAATATTATCGGATTGGATTATGAGCGCCTGGGCTTTTTGGGTGTGGTGCTCAATTTTGGAAATGTGATCATTAATATCGGGACGGATAATAAATTCATCTTCTATGGCATACACAACCCGGCGCGCGCCCAACGGGATATCTTCAACTACATGCATGAACGGCGGCGCAAGAAACAACAGACTGATATCTTGCAGGAACAGGAACGTGTCTCAAACTATATAGCTGCCTACCACCGCCAGGTAGAGGATATTCGCCAATCTGCTAAAAAACCTCCCCAAAGTTGACCAAATTAGGGTAAAATAGCCGCCATGTCTATTCTGGAAATTTCCTCTCTGCCACAGGCAGTTTTGCGCCAAAAGGCGCGTAAAATAAGTGATTTTGGGCCCGACCTCCAAAGACTGGTGGATGATATGGTTGATACCATGCACCAGGCTCCCGGGGTTGGATTAGCTGCCCCACAGGTGGGTGAATCGTTCCGTTTGATTGTCGTTGAGTATGGCGATGAAGAGGACGAAGAGGTCCCACCCAAATTGTACGTCATGGTAAACCCCGAAATTACCCATGCCTCCCAGGAGACTGTGCTTGGCACCGAAGGTTGCTTATCGATCCCAGGCATCCAGGGGGAGGTAGAGCGCAACGAAGCAGTGACGGTTAAGGGATTGAATCGGCATGGTAGCCCAATGACTGTCAAAGCTAAAGATTGGTTGGCTCGCATCTTCCAGCATGAGATTGACCATCTGGATGGTGTATTATTTGTGGACCGAGCCGAAAAACTCTGGCAAGCTGAGGAACACCAGGGGCAGGTGAGCCCCGACAATGTGTAAACTGACTGCTTATCCGGTCTGCGCCTGACCCACAGAACCCCGCTCTTTGATATAATTTATGCACACCTAGAATGCCACGGTGAAATCTCCCCGTGGCATTTATATGAGTGGCTCAGGAAATGCAGCTTACCCATCTTTCCCTTACTAATTTCCGGAATTTTACCCGGCTGGATATCGATGTGCCGGGCGGAACGGTCATGCTGGTAGGTAATAATGCCCAGGGTAAAACCAGCCTGCTTGAGGCAATCTATTTTCTGGCTACATTAACCTCGTTCCATGCCAGCTCTGACCGGCAGCTGATTAACTTTATCGAAGCGCGCGCGGATCTTGCAGTGGGCCGGATTGTAGCTGACTTTAGCCGTGGTAAAGAGAACCATCGCATAGAAGTGCGCATCATCCAGGAACCCAATAGTCAAAACGGGGCCAAGCATTTGCGCAAGGAAGTGCTTCTGGACGGTGTCAAGCGTAAAGCCAGCGAGGTCATTGGGCAGTTTAATGCTGTCCTTTTTTTACCCCAGATGATGGGTGTGATAGAGGGAAGTCCGGAGGAACGCAGACGTTACCTGAACCTGGCGCTTGCACAGGTCATTTCACATTATCAGGCAGCCTTGGCGGAATACAATAAAGCCCTCTTGCAGCGCAATGCCCTGTTGAAACAACTTTACGAACGTAACGGTGATGCCTCTCAGCTGGATTATTGGGACGATCAACTCGCCACCTTCGGATCACAACTGATCCATGCCCGCATTCGGGCCGTTCAAGAATTGGAAAGGCTGGCTGCACGCACCCATCGCGAGCTTACCCATGCCAATGAGGTTCTGCGCCTGAGCTACCAGCCTGCTTATGATCCACTTCCTCAATCACCCGGTCAGTTTGCCTTACCCTTGGATGCGGCTGTGGACCGCTGTGGTTTTTCTCAGGAGCAGATCCGCAAGGGATTTTTGGAGAGCTTGGGAAAATTGCGTTATGAGGAGATCGCACGCGGTGTCACCACCATTGGACCCCATCGGGATGAGCTGCGTTTTCTGGCCAATGGTATCGACATGGGAACCTACGGCTCGCGCGGCCAGGCACGTTCAGCCATCCTGGCTATGAAAATCGCTGAAGTAGCCTGGATGAACGCCAAGAGCGGTCATTGGCCAATTCTGCTGCTGGATGAAGTGCTGGCAGAGCTGGATACTGAACGCCGTTTCGACTTGCTGGCAAGGCTGGACCAAGCGGAGCAGGTGCTGTTATCTACCACCGATTTAAATCTATTTGATCCGGAGTATGTAAAAAAGGCAGTTGTTTGGCGAGTTGCAGGCGGTAGGGTGGAAAAGGTTTGACCCAGGGTATTTATAAGGGGTGTTTGGCAGGCACACCCACTTTACGCGGGTATCCATCGGGTGTAGCAGCTACCTTGTCGATCATCACCAGGTAGCGTTCCTCTGCCACTCCTGGCAGTGTTACCGGCATTAATTGGCGCAAGTGACCCCCAAGCACGCGCAGTGCGCGTTCAGCGGAATGTGCTTCTACTGGACCGCTTTCCCCTTTCATGGCTAACATACTGCCTCCCACGCGCACCAGTGGTAGTAAATACTCTGCCAGCACAGGCAGGATAGCCACAGCGCGCGCCACTGCCCAGTCATATTGCTCGCGGTAGGATGGATTCTGCCCGAGGGCCTCGGCGCGCTCCTGGACCACCTCCACCCCATGCAAGTCGAGGATATTCACCACATGACGGCAAAAATCAGCTTTCTTACCCACCGATTCCACCAGGGTT
>Ga0315273_10013303_pt1 | contig 10565 bp, 8 predicted proteins | sample YL17G02_0_MG_FD_205753 | JGI IMG/M metagenome (GOLD analysis project Ga0315273, IMG submission 205753) | Sediment microbial communities from Yellowstone Lake, YNP, Wyoming, USA - YL17G02_0 | ecosystem: Environmental > Aquatic > Freshwater > Lake > Sediment | place: USA: Wyoming | collected... | reverse complement strand
GATCTCTTAACATGTGGAACTCTCCTTCCGGCAACATCGCCACAGCCTTAGAGGTCTGATGCTAAGGATGTGGAGGTGTGCACTTTCAGACCGCCAGGATTGTGCACTTTGGGACCGCTAGTGACAGTAGAACGCCTTAGAATTGATGATATTAATCCGATATATCATATGCGTCCCGCAAAGGTGATATCATCAAAAGGCTAATCAAGATAAAATAGGTGCGCGTGATTCAATTGCCACAAAAACCTAATAATGCTATAAGAATCATATTTGGAATAATAGGCATAGCCATTTTTATTATTGGATTTTATACGATTTATCGGATTCTGGTTTCCTTATCTGAGGTTATAAGCTGGGGGGTTGAATCTTTTCGTTTTTGGTTTTTTGCTGATTACCTACCACCATCAAGTCGGATCGGGGGGGTTGGTTTAGTTATAACGGGTATTTTTATAACTATATTGGTGGCGATCTTAATTGCTAACATGCTTAAGATAGCATATACCCTTGTCGCATCTGCTATACAAGATGAATCCCCTAAAGAGATTTGGCAGGGTTGGCTTGGTGGACGAGTAGTCAGATATTGCTGGATAGGCTTTGGGATTTCAATGATTGGCACTCCGGTATTGTCATTCCTGACGTATTGGTACACAGATTCCTATCCTTATGTTGGCATTGTTGTGCATGAAGACATTTTAACCTCCACGGAAGGCTGGTCATTTTCGCTTTGGGATCTTTCAATAAAAGATCAGATTGAAGTTGACTGCAATCGGCGTGATTATTACAAGACGATATATTTCAATTCCAGCAGCGGATGGAAGTTTGTTGTTTTAGATCTGAGAATATTTAACTATTTGAATGAGACACTAGTATTTAAGGCAAAAGACATTAGAGACAAAGAAGGCATTAAATACAATATCGAAAATGTTTATTTGAATTGCAAAGAGAGTGGGGACGATTATTATAATACAACCAATGAATATTGGGGTCGTCTTATACAATCGAGAAATGCGCCAAAGCCACAAGGAATGACTTTTAATGGGTCCGATCAATTTGAGATTATATATATGTTGCCGATAACATCAGTGCCAGACGAATTTAATTATGAGATTTACCCGAAGAATTACAGCAACACTGATAATTCCCGCAGCGGATCAATTTATTTAGGAAAGTTCCAAAAACATATTGATTAGTGCGGGCTTGTTTGCAACCCAGTGAGAGAAAAGTGGTTAAATTTAACTTTTAACTAATTTCTGCCTATCTCTCTAGATCTATTTTATATAATATATTGCGCTATATCTATCTCCATCTCAAAGTAATCAGTATCATTAAATCACGTAAATTCCCACGCGATTAATGCAGATTCAACCCTTTAGCAGAAGAAGGCTAAATTGGTTAAAGGTTAAATTGAACTATTTTAACACAAGGAGATTTTGCCTCTTATCCAGCTTATAGGGTCCTATCTCGATGTCTTCAACCTTCGCGAGTAGTTGAGAGAATAGCACCTTATCAAGCCTCATCTTTTTACGTGCATCTTTGGCAAGCATCTTCCCGCCGTTGGCCGCTAGCAGAGCCCGTAAGATCTCTCCTCTATCCTTCTGCATGGGCTGAGCTTCTTTCTTGGTAGCTTCCCGGAGCTGGCCGATCAGGCGGAGTTGGATGAGGCCATTGTCTTCTTGCAGTCCTATCCTGGCTTCCAGGCCGCATCAACCACATAGCATCCCGGAGGTACTTCTATCTCTGCATGGCCCATCTTTAGAGGTGTTTGATAAATCAGATCTTGATTTCGAGCGCAACAGGGCTTAGCCCACGCGTAGCCATTCATTTCAGAAACAGTGCAGTCTTCTGGTTCTCTGATCCAGACATTAATCTTTCCAAATCCCATATTAAACACTCACCTTTTTTATTTCCTTTAACCTGCCCATTCTCATTGGACGGTATTCATAGTAGCATCGAATCGTATTTAAATCTTCTCACAATTTATATTTTTTTAAAACTTGTATTGATAACTTATTTTATTTATTATAAAGTAAACGATTGTAGCACCATGCATTTTTGCTCAATCTCAACATTGATAACAATGTAATTATAAAAATAGAATTTGATTTGATTTCAAGTCTCCTCTCTCGCAAGGGAACTCGGCAACTTTGACCGCATATACGCCTCTCGCCTATGGTTCGGGCTGGCCTTGAGATATATGCCTGTGGTAGCCAGCGAAACGTGCCCGAGCTGGTCCTGGAGATCACCAACTGGCACACCGCTGTCGAGGCTCCAGACAAGCGAACGAATGCCTGAATAAGTGCGGATGTATGCGATAGCCGTCCAGGTCCCTTCGTTCTGGTGTACGAGCTTTTGCAGCTATGCTCTCTGTGCAGTCTGGAAATAGCAAACCAAATACGCGCGTTTCCGAGTTTTTGGATAATTAAGGGAAAATGATCGGCCGAGGTTTAACGTTAATTAGGACGCTGTCCGACATGCTTCCAACTACTCCATCGCTCACGGATAGTTCTATCTCATATTCGCCAGATGCATCTGGAGCGAAAGTTGGCTCAGCGACATTTGGATCGCTTATTACTGGTTTACTTCCAGCGGGTCCTTTCACTACTGACCAGTTATAGAATAGTTTATTCCCATCTTCATCAAAGGAACCCGTGCCATTCAGCTTGATCGGTAACAAAAGGTTCATGACTTGATCTTGGCCTGCATTAGCAATCGGTTGCCTGTTGATTGGCCTAGTCACCTCGACAATAATATTAGACCTTCCCACATGGCCGTCATTATCAAGAGCTCTGAGTGTGATCTCATGCACTCCCGGCGATAAAACAGTCACATCAAGCCTGCAGCCAGTGCCTAGCAAACCATCACGACTTGAGTACCAAGATAGCGCACTGCCATTGAGCACGCCGTCCTCGATGTCGGTTGCTGTGCCGATCAGGACGAGCCTATCACCTTTTTCGATAATTATAGACCTAGACCCTGGCGTCAAAGACGCTGGTGAAGGATAAATGATTGAGGCAACAGGTGGCTTATTTTCCACTTTGAAGCTTGGCGAGACCGCAACTCCTGTGTTGAATCCATCGGTCGCTAGCACTCGCATCCTTGCTCTATCGCCACCAGGTAGTTTAGATAGGTCGATGGGAAGTTTTTCGGCTTTCAAGTTTGCAGCTACGGTCCTCCATTCAGCATCTTGCCTCTCGCCCGACCTTCCTCTTGATGGTCCCCTGTTGTATTGGACCAGGTAACTTAGAGAATCGTTATCCGCGTCTCGGCCTATCCACTCGAGCTCGATGTAACTGGATTCGTTGTTAACGCCCGATCCGGAAGGGGAGATGATCTCTACAACAGGTGTGTTTTCGCTCCTCCACTTCCTGGCAAGGGATACATTTCTTTCGCGAAGCTCGATTATGACTACATCCTCAGGCAGCGGTATGATCTCAATGAAAGAGAGTGGACTAGCTATGCTCATCCTGGGCTGGGATATATCAATATGAGATGGTTGAGGCTCGAAGTATTTGATGGCTATCACATTTCCGCTATTGTTCATCAGGACGATGCTAAAGTTCCCCTGCCCTATCTCGGCAAAGTTCTGTGTGCCTGCAGGAAATTCCATTTGGTACGATGGCTGTAAGACCCAGGTGCCATTTTCATCTTGTTCTCCTTGAACAAGCATGTACTTTTGCTCGCCTGCCCCTGCCCCTATCTGGCCGTTTATCAGCACAAAAGACGCTATGCACAGGAAGGTTATCGCTAATTTGGACATCTCAAACCTCAATTTTGTTTCTTTGGCCAGCTCAGACTATTGCCTGTGAAGACATTGTACATCCGTATCCAGGTCCTGGGAGAGACCCAATCCCAATCGACTTTGCCACCGTAAGACATGAAATCATGAGGGTCCTGGTCATTTCCGTCATCGAAATCTGGCGGAAACACTTCCAATGTTTGAGTATCGAATCCAAAGGCCCCTATCGTCCCGTGAGGCCACGGCCAGTCTGTATCGCAACAGCAAAATTGCTTTTCCCCTTTCTCATTCAACTTACTACACTCGGAACAGCATCCATCAGCTTTGTCTTTGCTGCAGACACCGTCATTTTGAGGACAGAACCAATGTCCAGGAGGATTTCCTGCATGAAGAAGGCCTACAGCATGACCGAGCTCTTCATCTACTGAATCTGGCGTCAAACCCACAGCATTGCCGCCGCCGCCTAAGCCAGCACATGGAAATTGGGAGTCGCCAAGAGCAAATACAGCCTTTCTTTGACCTGGGGTAGATGCTGCATAAGTTCCAAGGTCGTTCTTAGCATCCTCGCAGTCCCCGATTTCGTCAATCCAAGACCAAGCGGCAACTTGCGTGGGCAAAGTGGTTTCATCTATCGGCAACCTCTTCCCAGCATAATTTATCGCATCGCTTATCTGTTGTTGGGTAGGGCGGAAGGTTTGGCCAGACTTTTTAACATCAACTCGATCGCAACTGACAAAGAGTATCAGGTCATTGAAATTGGGAACAGATTCAAACTTTATTCCATGAAGGCGAATCGTGTTTGAAGAATCTCTACAGCCTGCACATTCGTCAAGCCCAGCCGGAGCTTGAACATAGGCCTCAAGATAAATCGTTCCAGGTACAGTCCATTCCTCAGGTAACATGAAGTTCCAACTCTGTTTCTCGTCCCTACGCATGGTATCCACGGTTAAGCCTGGAGTTACTGTGAGCTCCTTCAGGATATTTCTTTGCGGGATATTCTCGGCCTCGATCACCTGAGGGCCTGGACAAGGAGTGCTATATGACGGATCGCTAAAGCACCTTAACTGAGCCCTGACTTTATCGAGGGGTACATTGTTGGTCGTCCCCTCTAGTCCCGGATAAACCCTGACCACTGTTGTCCTCCCAGCCACTAACGGGACATACGAAATATGGTTGTAGATGAACTCTGGCGGCGATCCGGTAGAATGTGATTTAAGATTGACTGCTACTCCTGGCTGGGTACCCTGAGTTATCTCTATGCCCTGTGCCCAAAGATTGAATGGGCCGGGCTTAATGAGATTGATGTTTCTTTCAGCCTGCCCCGTATGACCTGCATAGTCCCATGCATTGATCTGGATCGTTTTTACACCATCAGGGAGGGTTGTGGAGTAACCCCAATGTGATTCGGTGGCGGGGAAAAGGTTACCTCCGCATGGTGGTGACGTTCCACCAACAATATCACCTGATTGGATGACCTTTCCGTTCCCATCCAGATATACAACCTGGATCCTGGCCACACCAGATTCGCTATCCTTGACTATATATTCCATCTCAGCGTCATACGGGTTATAGAACTGCTGGCCTTCCACGGGTTTGATGATCTCCACAATGGGTGGAGAGGTGTCTGTTATGCTAGGCGGTCCGATATTTGTAAAGGTCAGATCATCAATGACTTCGTACACATACTTTCCAGGGTATCCCTGCTCGAAAAACTCGATCTCCACGCTTTTGATGTTGCCTGTTGAAGAGGACACCTCTAATTCGTGCGTTATTTTAGTCGGCCCAGTTCCCAAATGGACAGTGTCCGAATCGAGCATGGGCGAATCGCCAGGCTTATCGCTACTATATGCTCTAAGATGGGCAAGTACTCCATTGGGGTAAGATTTAATGAGTCCCGCCTGAACGCTAACCATGGACTGGCCTGTAGTGAACCGAATTTCAATTTTGTCGGCGCTAGCAAACTCCACTCCTGAATATTCATTGATAATAGCATGAGTGGGGCTTGAAGTGGGATCTATGATCCCAGGAATATTCGGTTCGAATATGCGGCATGGTTTGATGAAGTAAACACCAAAATTATTTGGATTTATGCTATATTGGCTTGTAATAGTGGTTGGCTCAGGAATAGGTTCCTCGAAGGTGATCGTAACCGACACTACTGGATCTATCATTGGGAAAATGACTACTATCAGGATTACGAGTACTTTCTCGAAATTCATGACACGACCAAATTAGTCATTAAAGATTATTATATATAAGATTTTCGCTACCTATTTACTGGTGTGTAGTCCCGAATGTTTGGACTTTATATACTCCGGCCTGATTATTATATTCTTCAGTAACCATTTAATTCAGTCTCCATCCGATTCAGGAACATTCCCAATTTGCATCCTTCCGGCAGCCTTGACCAGAATGCGATATCTGGCGTCTGTAGATACCATTTTGTATCAAGCGACTCATGAAATCTAACTGTATTATACCAATTCACGAAATTGTCAAAATTTTCGAACCTAAACCTGTTGATTTCATAAGTATCATTCCATTTTTCCACTTTTCCATTGGTCTGAGGATGCTTGACGCGAGCTTTGATATGTTTGATTTTATTCTTTTCAAGAAAGTCTTCAAATCTGCTATCAGCATTGCCGTTTTTGTCTCGCTTGTTGGCATAGAATTGTGTCCCTCTATCGGTCAACACCTGCCCAATACTTGTCAGCCAGCCAAATCTATCCATGGCTTCTCTGAGAAGCTGTAAGGCGTTATCTGTTGTTTCGGCATCGAACTCTCCGCCCGCGAGAATGCGCCGCGAACTATCATCAAGAACCACGCAGACGTACACTTTTTTTCCATAGTGAATGCTTGTATGCCAATCCAGATGCACCATGGACAGGCTGTGCTTGCGTTCGTACCTGATCCAGGGCTTTCTGCGCTTCGATTTGTTGCGGTTCACATTAGCCAGGCCATGAGAGAGCAGCATCTTATGAATAGCATTATGCGGGATATGCTTTCCATGCGTGAACTCGATGATCCTTTCCAGTCTTCTTGCGCCCAAATTTTGCTCTTTGTGGACTTCAAGTATCAGCTTAACTGACTCTTCATCCAAGGTCTTTTTCTTTCTTCCAAATTTTTTAATGTTTAGGGGCATCTTGGTTTTCGTCCAGTGCATCCAGACACGTTTCACAGAGGACGGACTCAACTTCATATCCTCCGCGATTCTTTTGGTGCTCTCGCCTCTCTTTTTGGCCCGAATGATATATCTGATCTTCCTATCTGTTAGCTTTACAACTTTATTCTTCTTTCCCATGCCCCATTGATGGGTATATAAAGTCAAAGGTTTCGGGACTACACACTACCTATTTACTGGATATTAATAATATATTCAATACTGTCGCCTTTGGTTGGGCCATGCAATACAAGGCGCGGCGATGGCATTGCTGCGAGGAGCCTCCAAACGATCTCAGTGATATTGTAGCCGACCACCTACCCAAAGTTCAACGCCTAGGATTTTGACACTGGCAGATCGATTTAGCTCTTAACCGAAGACGCATGCAGTTTAGTGTAGATATTTGGTCCGAAAACAAAGGTTGATTGGTAATGATTCCAACACGGAAACATATTAACACTTCCAATTTAGAATTTTTATGTAATATAAGCATCTAAAGGATATGAATGTTTCGCTGCATAACGTATATTTCGAATGCAGAACTAATTATTAACAAACATTTAGTTAAATTAGTACGAGTTATATACTTTTCCGACACCCTCTAAGTATGGTAGGTACTGCAACTTAACTATTTGTAAAACAACAAGCATGAATTTGCCCTATGTCTGATTACGAAATATCCATGTTTTACTATTTTCAAATCTGCATACAAATTTTGCGATTTTATTAATTTAATATTATCTTCGCTATCAAGCGAATAAACGTTTCCAAGCCCAGTGTCCTTATCGTAAAATAGTAGATCACAGAATCCTCCGCGATCAATATCAACGGAAACGATCATATCCCAAATTCCTAACCAATTATTGTATGATCTTATTAATTTAATATTAGCTTCGCTATCAAGTGAATATAAGTCTACAAGCCCAGTGTCTTTATCGTAAAATAGTAGACCGTTTCCACCTACTACATTAACGGGGACGATTATATCCCAATTTGGACCCAAATTATTGTATGATCTTATTAATTTAATATTAGCTTCGCCATCAACCGAATAAAAGTTTCCAAGCCCAGTGTCTTTATCGTAAAATAGTAGATCATATTCTGGCGTCATTAAATCCAAGTCGGGGACGATTATATCCCAATTTGGACCCCAATTATTGTATGATCTTATTAATTTAATATTAGCTTCGCTATCAACCGAATAAAAATTTCCAAGCCCAGTGTCCTTATCGTAAAATAGTAGATCGGTTATTTTGTCGCCATTAAACTCAACGGGAACGATTATATCCCAATTTGGAAGCCAATTATTGTATGATTTCATTAAGTTAATAATGATTGGGCCACTTTGATTAAATTGAGGGTAATATTCACCTTCAACCGAATAAAAATTTCCAAGCCCAGTGTCCTTATCGTAAAATAGCAGATCGGTTTGCCAGGATGGAGAAAAGGCTCCAGGCACTATGATATCCCACTCACCAATAGTATTGAATGACTTTATTAATTTAATATTGCCTTTATAAAGACCCCCTATGGAATAATCAAATATATAAAATTTGACTAACCCGCCAACCCCGAAGAAGGGGGAGTCATCGCAAGCATCGCCGATTCCATCCTTGTCATTATCCGCCTGGTCATGATTTTCAACCGTTGGGCAGTTATCGCAAGCATCGCCGACACCATCCTTGTCATTATCCGCCGGGTTACCATTTCGAACCTTCGGGCAGTTATCACAGGCATCGCCGACACCATCCTTGTCATTATCCGCCTGGTTACCATTTCGAACCTTCGGGCAGTTATCACAGGCATCGCCGACACCATCGCCATTATATAACCTTGGGCATCTATTGGGTTTATAATTCCCTTCTAGACAATCCCATTCTGCCTCTGTAAATTTGTCTAGGATCAAGATGCCATGAGGGCCCTTTAGCCAAACCTGCTCACTATCAAATTGATCGTGATTGGGAATTTCAATACAATTATCAACACCATTAAGTACACCATCGCTGTCCCTATCCAACAACCCAATTCTATCTGGCAACCTAAAATCTTGGGCTAGAACAATAATGGAGAATAATTGTATTAAGCAAATTGCTGAAATGAAAATCTTTATGAAAATGAACTCGTTTGACCTCATGGAAACTGGCCTCAATACTCAAGAATTCTTCACTATTTATCAATAACATATACTCTATTACTTATTGGTTGTGGTAAGAGGATGCCGGCCATGCGGTTATAAAAGACTTCAAAAATAAAGAGTTCGATCCTAGGTCGTGCGTGAATGTTACTGAAAATCATTGCGAGAATCGAATATATGCGATTCATCTTGGCAGCAAACATCAATTACGTCACTTGCAAGCTTTTTTCAGTAGCACACGTACGCGACCCGATCCTAAAAGCTGGTGGAATTAGGAATAGATCGCTTCAACCTCTCTGAGGCTTTCCAAGGCCCATTCTCCTTTTGGAGTCGTTTTGTAGATAGGCCGATTGCTCTGAGTGGCTTCGATAAGACCTTTTCCTAGAAGCAGATCCAAATATGTGTTCACATTGTGAAAATTCAAATTTACCAGATAAACGATCCTGGTCTTACTTGCCCCGTCTTCCTGGCATAAGCCGAGGATTTGAGCAACGATCTGATCCTTGCTTCTTCTTACCGACATATAACTTAGATCAGTATCTTTCATACTTATAAAAGTTCTCAAACCGTAAGATGTCTTTTCTTATGTAGCCAATCCACATAAGATAATATCGAAGCATTACATAAGAAACGAGCGGCTATATTTTTATATTGTAGTTATTATAATTCCTGTAATGCCCCAGGATCAACGATCTCCCGGGTCAATAGATTACCCCGGCCACGGCAAGATATCGCAGGAAGGCTGGTGGTGGTAGATGGAGGTGAAGGGCGAGGTTGGATATGGTGGAATTATGGCACCCTTCGCCCAGGATCACAATGACATACATGAATAATTGCTTTATGGCCCGGAAGAAACTCATCTCTATTGGGGTAGCAAATGGGGCCTTCCGGGCCGATTGGATATAGAGCGGCGATGTTTATGAAGGCTGTGGGCTAGCTGGCCGGAAGGAGTGATTGATAAACGGACCTGCCTGTACGAACCTGGGCGACCTGTACAAAAAACTTAATGTTCTTGTAGCCTTATCCCTACCGCGGCCAGGAAGGGGCCAAGGCGAAGGGCTGGTGGCGATTCTGGAAATGAGGGGTTAATCTATGGACACAGAACTCGTGAAAGAAGAAGCAAAAAGTGCAACTGAGCCGCTGATAGAGGGATTCATCCCCAGGCTGGTGGGCAAGAAAATCGTTATCCATCTGACCACAGGAGGCCAGCCAGTTACCGGGACCGTCGAGAAATACAACCCTTATGAGATCCTCCTCCAGACGGCGAAAGGGAAGCTGCTGGTCTTCAAGCACGCCATTGCCACCATAGAGGCTGTAGATGAGCCAAAGGGGTACAAGCTATGAAGGATAAGAGAGAACTAAAATAGGTTAACGAATACATATCAAGGGTGACATGAAGCTGAAAATTAAGATTACCGGTCCCAAAGTGCATGATGTAGGCTACAGGTACTTCCTGATGAGCATGGCCATGACCAATAGAATCCGGATGTTTGAAGCCCATAATATAGAGAGCAATGAAGGTGATGAGGTCTTGG
>Ga0315273_10013302_pt1 | contig 10566 bp, 5 predicted proteins | sample YL17G02_0_MG_FD_205753 | JGI IMG/M metagenome (GOLD analysis project Ga0315273, IMG submission 205753) | Sediment microbial communities from Yellowstone Lake, YNP, Wyoming, USA - YL17G02_0 | ecosystem: Environmental > Aquatic > Freshwater > Lake > Sediment | place: USA: Wyoming | collected... | reverse complement strand
CGAATGAAGTCCCAGGCGTAGTCGGCGAGCGCGGCCTGGGAGCCGGCCCGCAGGCGGCACCCGCGCCGCAGGAACGCACGGGACTCGGGCAGGTCGGGCAGCTCGCGAGCGATGGCCGAGGCCGCCCCGTCCTGCTCGTGGCTCAGGGGATGGAGGTAGACGGGCTCGTGGGCCTGGGCGAGCATGGGCTGCCGGGCGAGCGCGTCGCCCCAGGTGAGGACGCGCTCCGGCCCGTTGCCGCCGGGCTTCTCGTCCCAGACGGCGAGCGAGACTCCCACTGGCTGCCCCTCGACCTCTGCTTCGCTCGGCCTCCGGCGGGATCGAGCCGCGCGGGGGGCCACGGGGATGGTCAGCTCGTACGTCAGTTCGCCGGTCGCGGGGTCGTGGCGGATGCCGACGCCGAGGTCATCGGGCGCCTCGGTTCCCTCGAAGCGGTCTTTGAGCACCCGGCCGCGAGCGTCCAGGCCCACGCCCCAGCGCGAGGAGCCTGATGGTGTGGTGATGCCTACTTCGAGCCAGTCGCCGCCGCAATCGTCCGTGCCCACCCGCGGCGCCGGGCGCGGGCAGGGATAGCTGACGGCCAGGCAGAGGGCCTCGCCGTCGTGGGCGAGACGCAGGCGGCCCGTGAGCCCGCCAGGGCCTTGGAGCGGAATGACGCCGGCCTTCGGCCACTCGTCCAGGGAGCCATCGGCCGTCACGGGACTCGCGACGAAGTGCGCGATGTGAATGGGCCGATCCGCCGTCTCCTCGGGGATTCCCGGCGCGAGGCCATGGAGCCCCTGGGGGCTGGTGACGCCGATCGCGCCATCGAGCCAGGCGATCTGGCTCTCCGGGCTCACCAGGCCCTGGAAGACCTGGCCCGCGAGGTGCCGGCCGCTCTGGCGGTCGAAGGCGTCGAGCCGCAGAGACATCGCGTGCGACGAGGGGACCGGACAGGCCGAAGCGGCCCAGAGGGTGCTGCCGGCTTCGCGGAAGTCGAGGATGCTCCGGGCGCGCTCGACATTTCGGATGGGCGGGAACTCGAACCGGATCTCTTTGCGGGTCGGGAGGTCCACGACGGCGAGGGCCGTCCCGTTCTCCGTGCGCTCGTAGAGACGGTCTCCCAAGAGGGTGCCCGGATAATCCCTGAAGAGCGTATAGGCGGGGTCGCCGCGCCGGAGGACGCAATGCTTGCCGGGTTGACGCGACGGGCCGCGGTCCCAGTCGACCTGGAGCCAGTTCCCGCTGATATCGAAACGCTGAATCTGGTTGAAGTCGTTGGCCTTGGGGTCGACGGGATGGCGGAGTGCCGCGCCGTCGCCGAGCGCGACCTCCCAGAAGGTGCGGTCCCGGGTGGTCAGAAAGCAGAACCCCTCGCCGAAATCGATGCGATGGGGCCAGGAGACCTCCTTCGGCTCCCCGGTCGGGAAGCGCCGGACGGCGAGGATCCGGCCCTCCTCCGGGCTGACAAGAAAGTCCGCCGGAGCGGGTCCTTTCTCCATCTGGAGCCGGCTCGTGAGGAGATGGAGTGCTTTGCCGTCCCAGGCGACCTCCTCGATCTGGCAATTGTACTCGCCGGCCAGTGTGTCCAGGTATCGGCGGTACCAGAGGCGCTCGCCGGTCGCCAGGCGCACCAGGGCGATGTGCCGCCCGTCGCGCAGGCGACCCAGGAAGAGGTAGGGGCCGCAGAGCCGCCATTCGTGGATGCGGAATGGGGCTTCCGCCTCCCATCGCCGGGCGCCCGTCGAGACGTCGAGGGCGAGGACCTTTCGCGGATAGACGAAGAGCATCGAATCCGCGGTCCAGAGCACATCGAGGTGGCCCGGCGCCAGGACGCGCTGCCACTCGATGGCACCTCGGGCGCTCATCGCGACGCACTCGAGGACGCCTTCGGAGAGCGCGAAGAGTTTCCCCATAGCCTTGACGTATGGGGGAGGGGAGAGAAGCCGCAGGTTGCTCCTGGGCAGGCGCCAGGATTCTTTGAGCGGGAACTGGAGGGGGGTGGCGGCGGTGGGTGCCTGGGGGTTGAACGGCTTCCCGCGCGGATCGTCGGCGACGGAACCCGCCCGGGCGCCGATCGGTGCGCCGTCGCGCACGACGAAGCTCGCCATTGGCTCGCCGGCAGGCAGGGGCCGCTCGTCGAGGATTCGCCCGGTGTCGGCGGCGAGGCGAACGAGGGCGCGGGGGGTGAGGACGACCAAGGAGGGAAGACCGCCTAAAGGCGGGACTCCAAGCGAAGAAAGACCGCCTGAAGGCGGGACTCCAAACGAAGAGCATGACAGCGCCGGGCGGGCGGAGATCCCCTCGGGGAAGCGGCGCTCCCAGGCCACGCGGCCCGAGGCCGCCTCCACGGCGACCAGGTGGTCCTCATCCGCGAACACGACGGTCCCTCCCGAAGGCCATTCACGAATAGCACCTTCGGGAGGGTATGCCGGGAACTCTAAGGCAGGAAGACTCCGCGGAATACCCTCCCGAAGGTGTGAAACCTTCGGGAGGGAGGGATGAGGATCGATGGGGCCGACGGCATCGACCGAGGGGATGAAGGCGTTGTCCCAGAGCAGGCGGCCCGTCTCGGGGTCGAGCGCGAAGGCGCCTGCATAATCGCGAGGCGCGAGAACAATGGCCGCGCCAGCCACGAGCGGCGAGAGTCCCTGGCGCTGAAGCGCGCGGTACAGGTTGTGCCCGAGTCGGGCTCGCGCGTAGGGGTAGACCCATTCGACCAGGCCGTCGCGCGCGTCGCACCGGGCGATGAAGCCGAGGTTGGCCGAGCAGTAGACGGCGCCGCGGTGCGCCGTCGGAGCGTTGCCATAGCGGGCGAGGTCGACGCGCTCGCCACGGAAGTCGGGCGCGCCGGAGGCGCGCGGCAGCTCGACGCTCTGCGAGGCCAGGTGGCGCCGCCAGAGGATGGTGCCCCGCTCGGCGTCGAGGCAGACCAGGTAGACGGGCGCCCGCGCGCTGAAGCCTTCGTGGAGGGCGAGGACGTAGAGCCGGCCGTCCGCTGCCGCGGGATCGCTGATGGGCGAGAGGTCCCGCCAGTCGGGGTCGCGCGCGGTGGACCAGAGCATCTGCCCCGTGTCGAGGTCGAACGCCGCGAGATCCGTCAGTTCGCGGTGGACGGGGCCGATGCCCCACCGCGTGTAGACGCGGCCATCGGCGACGGCCGGCCGGAACGGCCCGGGGATCGGGAGCCCGGCGCTGCCGTGCTCGTCGGTGCGCGAGAGCGTCCGCAGGCCGCTCGGTGTTCGCGTCCACAGGGGCCTGGCTAGGTCGTTGCCGAAGCAGGCCAGGAGGCGCGGCCCGCTGGCCAGCACGCAGGTTGTGCCACGGCTGGCTTGCCCAGCCGTGTCTTCTCCCCTGGCACGGTCGGGCAAGCCGACCGTGCCACGGGGGAAGAGCTGGAGCTGGGCCGATGGCGGCGGGTACGGCGCCGGCGGCTCGTCGGGGCCGCGCCGCGCCGATTCGAGGGGCCAGGGACAGACAGCCGGAAGCCGGAGAGCAGCAATTGAAAATTTGCCATTGGGTCCGCCGCCTCCGGCCCTTCGTTCCTCGTCCCGCTCATCCGGCGCATCGTTGGCCAGAGCCAGCCGAAGTCCGAGCTGTGCCTTGGCCCGTGCGTCGGGGGCAGCGGCGTGGGTGAGGACGTCCTGGAAGCAGCGGAGGGCCAGGCCGGAATAGCCCTTGCGCAGCAGGCGCTCGCCGTGCTCGAGAAGGGCATCGTGGACCTCGCTCGCCCAGGCGTAGCGGCGAAAGAGCGCGACGAGCGCCGCGGTGTCGCCCGCCCGGCGGGCCGAGTCGACCCGGCCGCGGGCATCGCGGCCGTGCGCCTGGCGGAGCGGTTCGAGGCCAGCGGCCGGAGGGGCGAGGCCGGAGGAATCCTTCCCATCCCTCTTCCCCTCGTCCCCCCGCAGGACGCGGTCGATGGCGGCCCAGAGGGAGGTGAAGCGGGATTCGCCCCAGGGGACGAGGGCGGCGGTCTTGGACGCCTCATCCAGCAGGGCGCGGAAGCTGTCGGGGTCGTCGGCGGCCTTGCGGACGCGGACGGTGTCCCATCGCATCTCCAAGTTCGAGCTGGCGGGGAACTGGTGCGGCTCCTCCTCGCGCTCGCGGACGAGCTGCTTGACCCGCTCCCGGAGGTGCCCCTGGTCCTTCTCCTCCGCCAGTTCCTGGAAGAGGTGGAGAGCATCCTCCCCGCGGCCTGCGGCGAGCAGCAGTTCGGCCTCCTGAAGGCGCCAGGGCACGTCGCGTCGGGCGACTTCGCCCAGCGCGTCGAGGGCTTTGGCGGCCTCCCAGACTTCGCCCTCGTCGACGCAGAGGGCCAGGCGCGCTTTCCACGCCATCTCGATGGCGGGATGCTTCTCGGGCAGGACGCCTTGGCGATGGAGCGCGATGAGCCGGTCCGCGGCGTAGTGGACCCACTCGGGGCCATATTCGAGACTGCGGTAGTTCGCGTGGGTGCGCTCGAGCAGGTGGGCGAGGAGATCGGCGGCGCGCTCGGGGCGCCCGGGCGATTCGTCGATCAGCTTTTTGAGGTAGGTGTTGCCGAGATCGCCGCTCAGGTTCCAGAGTCGGTCGGCGATCTCACGGGGAGCCGTGCGGGCCTCGGCGGCGGCGGGGAAGCGCTCGATGAGCGCCTGGAGGAGCCTGGCGGTGCGGAGGGCGAGGCGCTGCTCGCGGAGGCGTCCGTCGCGCGTCTGGCTCTCCAGTTCTTTGCGCCAGCGGTCGACGTTGGCCTTGTACGTCGGCTCCCACTTGTCCTTCCACTCGATCTGCGGCTCGCCCGATTCGATCCAGGGGACGTCGGGCAGCCGATAGGCAGGCAGAGCCTCGGAAGCGAAGAGAAACTCAAAACCCAAAGCCCAAGAACCAAAGCAATAGGCCAAGAAACGAAAACACCAAGCCCCAAACGAGGGGAAACGCTCCCTCCGTTCTGTGCTGTGGTGGCTTCTCTTCATTGGAGGGATGACCCCCGATCCTTGCCGCCTAGTCCCCGGCCCACCGTGGGGGCTACGTGCTGCCGTCGGAAGGCGGTGATCCTTGGCTCTTGCGCCGCGCCGCGGAGGGGAAAAGCGGCGTCAAGCCGCCGCACTCCAAAGCGTCCAGCGGCTTCACCGCTGGACGCAGTCCCAAAGGGCCGTCAGTGCGAAGATACGCCTTTCCTTCGCTCAGAGCAAGCCGTCGATGAACCCGAGCAGCCGCCTCGCCCGGTCGGCGGTGGCGTGCTGGCGGGCCTCGGCCAGGGCGCCGGCAGCCAGGCGGCGGGCGAGGGCATCGTCGCCCAGGATCCGGCGGAGTGCTGCCGCCATGGAGTCGGCGCGGCAGGGCTCGTAGAGGAGGCACGTCTCCCCGTCGCGCAGCAGGTCTCGCGCCATCCTCAGGCTCGGGGCGACGAACGGGAGGCCGTGCGAGAAGTAGTCCGCGAGCTTCAGCCCGGGCAGCAGCGCCACCGCCACCCGGAACCGCCCGAAGAGGTCCCGAAGCTGGCCGGGGCGCACGTAGCCCTCGAAGACCAGCCGGTCCGCCACGCCGCGCTCCGCGGCCCGGCGCCGCAGGGCGGCGACGTGCTCCTCCTCGTTGCCGCCCACGATGTGGAGCGTCTCGCCTTCGACCCCGCTCAGGGCATCGACGAGGACGTCGGGGCGGTAGTGGGGATAGAGGTTGCCGACGTACCAGATGCCCTGGCGAGCCGCCGGGTCGTAGGTGGCTTCGGGAAGGGGGTCGGTGGCGAACCAGGCCCGGAGGACCGGGGTCGCAGGATAGCGCGTGCGGATCAGCTCCGCCGTGTCGAGCCAGGCCGCGACGATGCCGCTGGCGTGGCGGTAGGCGAAATCGATCAGCTCCTCGCGATCGGAGCGGCGGCCCTCTTCGAGGGCGTCGCCGGCGTAGCCGAGTTCGAGGTAGCCGTCGCGCTTGTGGGTCTCGACGACGACCGGCATGCCGACGAGGGGCCGGAGGCGGATGAAGCGGCGGGCGAGGTGCCAGTCGCGCGTGTAGATCGCCGCTCCCGCCCGCTGCCGCCGCAGGCGCCGCGCGGTGACCGCCAGAAACCGCCATCCCTCCATCGCCTCGGGCGGAAGCCAATGGATCCGGAACTGCCCCAGCGGCTCCAGGCCGTAGGCATCGAAGACCGCCTCCGGAGAAGGAGGCGGCGCGCCGCGCACGTAGAAGTCCACCTCGACGCCCTGCCTGGCCAGAGCATGGCACGTGCGCATCATCTGGATCGAGTGCGCGTGCAGGTTCGGCAGCGCGATGCGGGAGACGTAGATGAGGCGTTGCAGGGCCAAGCCGACTCCTAGCCCGCGGGGCGGGAAACCCAGGTCAGAGTCCCGCCTTGAGGGCGATTTCGAGCGAGGCGAGGAGATGGAGCGCGGTGCCGTGGTTCGCCTCGCCCCGCTGATGGCTGGCCCACAGGCCGTCGATGTCCACCCAGGGGACGAGGCCGCGGCGCTGGAGGTCCTGGAGGTTTCCGCGGACCAGCGCCTGGAAGTCGTCGCGGGTTCGGAGAAACACGTCGTAGTCGAGAGTCTTGCAGCTCTGGCGGAAGCCCCAGGGTCCCCGGGGGAAGAGGCGCCGGGCGTAGCGCCGGGCGCGGTGCAGGGCGCGGCTCCAGGCCAGACGCCAGGCGGGCGCATCCGCCCGCAGGCCGTAGGTGCGCGTCGACGGGAGGTGGAACAGCCTGGGAAATGCCTGCTGGAGAATCTTCCGGTAGAGGTGCTGCCGCAGCCGGCAGCCGCGCGGCACGCCGAGGATGAACCGGAGCCAGGCCGGCTGGAGGAAGGGCGCCTGGCAGGCGTGGCCCGGCGGGATGACCGAGGGTCCGACGTAGCACTGCTGCCGAATCGCATAGTCGATCTGGTCGTAGTAGTCGAGGAACGCGGCGTCGAACCACGGCTGCTGCGGAAGCAGGTCCCGCGGGCGAAAGCCGGGGCGCGCGAGGCCGACGCTCCGAACGATGCGGTTGCGCTTGATGAACTTGGCCACGGCCTCTGGCCACGTGGGGTAGCCTTTCCGCGGCAGATGGGAGCCCGAGAGGGAATCCCCCATGTAGCCGCTCCAGTACAGCGTGCCCGGCGCCAGGCGGGACCAGACCTGGGTCGGCGCATGGCAATCGAAGAAGGGGAGCGGACGGCCGCATTGGCGCGCCACCTCCACCAGCGCCTCGGTGGTCCAGCGAAGTGAAAGGAGGTCCAGCCGCTCGTGGCGGACGCCAGCCGCTGCCGCCACGGCCGGGGCCAGCTCGAAGTCGTGGGTTCCGGGCAATCCCCACGTGATGGTCTGGACTTGGGCCGGCGCGCGACGCGTCAGCACGCCCGCCAGGACGGCTCTCGAATCGAACCCGCCGCTGAGCGGCACAAGGTGCGACTCCGCCGCGCCCTCCTCGAACGCCGCGAGCAGCGCCGAAACCCCCTCGGCCACCAGCTCCTTCTCGCGGGCAGGACTCGCCGCCTCGGCCTCGTCGGGCACCCGCGCCGGGCTCTCTCGCCGGACGACGATCAGGGGGTCCGATGCGAGATCGTCCGGCCAGCGGGGCACGTAGCCGAAGTAGAGGAAGGCCGAGACGTCGGATTCCGTCATGCGATTGAGCCTTGCGAGGCAAACTCCATCGAGTCCGACTGCGGCGCCGTGCGATCCGCGAGCGATGCATTCAATATAGCCCGGGCGCAGATCCTGTCAAGCTGCGAAAGCCGCCTCGCTTGATCTCGGGCAGGGGGCAGGTATAATCGGTGAAGGGAGCATTCCTGAGAGACATCCTCTGTGGGCGAGCCGGTCCGAGCACGAGTCATCTTTCGCGGGCGGGTGCAGGGGGTGGGGTTCCGCTACACCGCCACACGCCTCGTTTCATCCCACGACGTGACAGGGTATGTGATGAACCGGGCGGACGGCTCGGTGGAGCTGGTTGCCGAGGGCGAGCGCACCGAGGTGGACGCTTTCGTCCGCTCGGTGTCGGAGCGCATGGCCCGCCACATTCACGGCGCCGAGCTGTCCTGGACGCCGGCGACAGGGGAATTCACGGAGTTCGGCGTGTCCTTCGGCGGGGATTAGCCCGCATTTCTCGCCGCGGCTGGCGGCACCGGCCGCCGAACGAGAAGCGGCCGGAGTTCCGCTGGGCCGACTTCCAGTTGATCGGCCCCCGCGCGCCTCGTATAATCTGAGTGAGCGGGAGGTAGGACATCCCGCGCGGCAGCGCGCGTCGGGCGGCCGCTGAAGCGTTCCACCCTTGCCCCTATCCTCACGCAGGCGCGTCTGGACATCGGGCGGATCCTTATGCTGGCCTGACCGCCCAGGAGCCGATGCGTCTTGCGATACGGTGTGCTCGGTGACATCCACGGGAACCTCGAGGCGCTGGAAGCCGTCCTGGCCGACGCGGAAAAGCACGGCGTGGAACGCTACCTGTGCGTCGGCGACATCGTGGGCTACGGAGCCAATCCGACCGAGTGCGTGGCGCGCATCCGCGGGCTCACCTCGCAGATCGTCGCCGGCAACCACGATTGCGCCGTCGTCGGCCGCGCCGATGTCGAGTACTTCAATCTCTACGCCCGCGATGCCGTCCTGTGGACTCGCGACCACCTGGCCCCCGACGACCAGGCCTTCCTCCGCGGCCTGCCGCTCTCGCTCCTGGTGAACGGCCTGACGCTCGTCCACTCGACGGTCCACGAGCCCGACCTCTTCGGCTACATCGAGAGCGCGCTCGCCGCGCGCCTCTCCTTCGAAGCCCTCCAGACCGATATCGCCTTCGTCGGCCACTCCCACGTCCCCGTCACCTTCTTCTACGAACAGAACGGCGACGAAATCTGGTACAGCCAGGACGCCGAAATCCCCCTGGGCGACTTCTCGAAGGCGATCATCAACGTCGGCAGCGTGGGGCAGCCGCGCGACGACAATCCGCAAGCCGCCTACGCCATCTACGACTCGTCGCTGCGCACCGTGACGATTCGCCGCCTGCCCTACGATGTCGAGGCCACGCGCCAGAAGATCCTCGCCGCCGGCCTCCCCGAGGTCCTCGCCGCGCGGCTGCTCCTGGGACGATGAGCCAGCCGCCCTCGGCTCCGAGGGCATCTGTGTCATTTTCGTCCGATCCGTCCGATCCGACTGATCCGACCGATCATGAAGACCCATATCGCCTACGGCCGGCGCCGCCTCACGCTCGAACTCCCCGCGGGAGCGGTTGAGTTGCGCACGGCCGCGGTCGAGCCGCTCCGCGCGCCCACCGAAGCCACGGCTCACGCGCTCCGCAGCCCGATTGGCTCGCCCCCGCTCCGCCAACTGGCCCAGGGGAAGCGCCACGCCTGCGTCGTCGTCTCGGACATCACCCGCCCCGTCCCCTATCGCGTCCTCCTGCCGCCGCTGCTCGCCGAACTGGAGGGCGCGGCCGAGCGCGTGACGCTCCTCGTCGCCACGGGAACCCATCGGCCGAGCACCGCGGCCGAGAAGGCCGAAATGTTCGGCCCGGACGTCGTCGCCCGCTATCCCGTCATCGACCACGACTCGCGCGACCCCGCGGGGCTCGTGGCGCTGCCGACGGGCACGGCGAGCGGGACCCGGCCGCGGATCAACCGCCTCTACCTCGATGCCGACCTCAAGATCCTCACGGGCCTCGTCGAGCCCCACTTCATGGCGGGCTACTCGGGCGGACGCAAGGCCGTCCTCCCCGGCCTGGCCGACCTCCAGACCGTCCAGCGGTTCCACGGCCCGCGGTTCCTCGAAGATCCACGCGCGACGAGCGGCGTCCTCGACGGCAATCCCTGCCACCAGGAGGCGGCCGAGGCCGCGCGCCTGGCCGGCGCCGACTTCACGCTCAACGTGGCGCTCGACCTCGAGCGCCGCATCGTCGGCGTCTTCGCCGGCGACCCCGAAGCGGCCTTCGCGGCCGCCGTGGCGAAGGTCGACAGCTACTGCCGGGCGGAGGCCGACGAGCCGGCGGACCTCGTCGTCACTTCGGGCGGCGGCTACCCGCTCGACAAGACCTTCTACCAGACCGTCAAGGGCATGGTCGGCGCGCTCCCCGTGGTCAAGGAGGGGGGCGCCATCCTCATCGCCTCCGAGTGCTCCGAAGGCATTGGGAACCACGAGTACGCCGACCTGATGCTCCGCTACGACGGCCGGCACGAGGAGTTCCTGCGCGACATCCAGGCGCGTCCCGAGGTCGAGCAGGACCAGTGGGAGTTCGAGGAGCAGTGCAAAGTTCTGCGGCGGGTGGGTGTCGCGGGCCTCGTCGTCTGCACCAACGGCGTCCCGCCGACGTTGCTGGCCCGCCTCTCGGTCACCCCGGCTTCGATGCTGTTCCGTTCGGTCGAGCCGGAACGCCAGCTCCAGGGCGCCCTCGACGCGCTGCTCCGCCGCCGCCCCGGCGCCCGGGTCGTCGCCATCCCCGACGGTCCCTATGTGCTCGCTGGCCTTCGTTCCCTCCCGAAGGTTCCAATACCTTCGGGAGGGTAGGGCGAGGAAGAGACCAGGGCGCACTGAATCCCCTCCCGAAGGTCCGAACCCTTCGGGAGGGGATCTCCTCTTCCTCCCGAAGGTTTCACACCTTCGGGAGGGTATTCCGCGGCGTCTTTCCTCCCGCCGGCTTGGCGCCTTCGGGAGGGAGGA
>Ga0315273_10013301_pt1 | contig 10566 bp, 11 predicted proteins | sample YL17G02_0_MG_FD_205753 | JGI IMG/M metagenome (GOLD analysis project Ga0315273, IMG submission 205753) | Sediment microbial communities from Yellowstone Lake, YNP, Wyoming, USA - YL17G02_0 | ecosystem: Environmental > Aquatic > Freshwater > Lake > Sediment | place: USA: Wyoming | collected... | reverse complement strand
CTATTGGCGGGATATATCCATTACTGAATTAAAAAAAGACAGGACAGCGGAAAAAGCGGTTGCACAGGAGCGACAAAAGGGCGCTTACATATCTCTATCAATACTAATCGCAATTGTGATCATGAGATCCTGGACGCAGATGGGCCTTATGACTTACATCCCGTTTTACTACATAAACCATCTCAAGGGAGACCCTCTCTATGCGGGGAAGCTGGTATTTGTTTTTCTTCTCGGCGGAGCCCTTGGTACCTTGGGCGGAGCGCCTTTGGCTGACAGATGGGGTCATAAACGCTATCTGATAATATCCATGCTTTTCAGCACACTTCTCCTGCCGTTAATATTCATCGTTGATGGCTACATGTTGTTTGTCGTACTGGGTCTTCTCGGCATGACTTTGATTTCAACCTTTTCTGTCACTGTTGTCATGGCGCAGCAGTTGCTGCCGAGGAATCTCGGTGTTGCCTCCGGTCTCATGGTAGGTTTTGCTATCGGAGCAGGTGGTATTTGTGTCACGCTCCTCGGAGTTATTGCGGATCATTTTGGCGTGCCGGCCGCCCTGGAATCGATAATGATTATTCCCCTTGCCGGATTCATATTGAGTATGGTTTTACGATACCCGGAAGATAGCAAGACAAGAATATTAGCCGAGCTTTGATACGATGGGCGTTGGCCTTTCTCAAGGTGATTCGGGAGAAACAAACTATGTCCAAATGGCCCTTAGCCGGTGAACGGGGATTTCGTCAAATCCGCTGATCTTGCTTTGGCGAATTTATGGTTTGCGCCTGCCCGCTGTGAACCTGTTCGACTATGTCTTTTTTTCTACGGCTTTGTCCCTGTAATAAGATGTTGCGATTGCCACCATCAATAGCTTTGGGCTTTTTCGTATTCGGCATTCCAGAGGAAATAATACGATTTTTTGTGTAAACTTGAAAATCGCTTGATATTATTTATTAAAAGGGCTACATGTATATTGTTCTGATTAAGGAGACAATCGACTAAAATATGGAGGTGTTTCATGCCTGCCACTAAAAAGATTATCGATGAAGTCCTTTCGCTTCCGGTCGAAGAGCGGGCGCATATTGCAGATTCCTTATTAAGAAGTCTTAACGTGCCAGATCCTGCAATTGATAAAAAATGGGTTGAAGTTGCTAAACAACGGCTTGAAGAACTTCGCTCAGAAAAAGTCAAACCAATTCCAGGTGGTGAAGTCTTTGATAAGATTCATGCCCGGTTTGCCGGATGAAATACTTTTTTCACCCTGAAGCCGAGAGCGAATTTCTTGCCGCTATAGACTATTATGAAACTTGTGAGCCAGGTCTCGGTTACGATTTCGCAGCTGATGTGTATTCCACCATCGAGAACATCCTCAGTTTCCCCAAAGCCTGGCCCATACTCGAAGACAACATACGGCGATGCCAGACTCGCCGTTTTCCATATGGCATTATCTATGTAATCAATCAAGATGTTCTCTACGTCCTTGCCGTTATGCACCTGCATAGGGAACCTGAATACTGGAAAGATAGATTGAAGTAACTGGCGGATCACAATATTTTACCAGGGAAGATATTCGGGAGATAATAAACATCCAGCCAAAAAGATCAATTGCTAAGCCAAATCAGGTTAAACAGATTAGAAATCTCAATCCCGTTTCTGAATAGGAGATGGGTTTTTGTTGAGGAGTGGATTATGAAAAGACAGGTGATGTTCATTGCCCTGCTACTACTATTTGGATCTTTTTCATCTTCCCTTATAAGATTTCTCCCTCCGGTCGGAATGACATGAGGAGAGATAGAATTGCCCATAAACAAATCGAATATAGAACTGGCCAAAGCGAAAGGTAACTTATAAGTCATATGATCCAACAACCCTCTGATTTCTGGAGCATCCCACAGGCCGAGGTGCTGGCGGGGCTTGATACCCGGCAGGAAGGCTTGGAGAGCGGCGAGGCGAGGCAGCGGCTGATCAGGTACGGAGCAACTCTCCTCAAGCCGCCAAAGCGATCCGACACCGTCGCGCTCTTGATCTCCCAATTCAAGAGCCCCATTATCCTCACCCTTATTTTTGCGGCCGGATTATCTTTCTTCCTGCAAGATCATGTGGATGCCGCTATTATTCTTTTTATCGTTCTGGTCAGCGGCCTTCTGGGATTCTGGCAGGAACGAGGCGCCGCTGATGCTGTCGAAAAGCTCCTGGCAATCGTCAGAATCAAGACGACCGTTATCCGTGATGGTAGTCCCAGTGACATTCCCATAGAAGATGTCGTCCCGGGGGACATCGTTATCCTGAATGCCGGGGATGCCATCCCCGCAGACTGCCTGATTCTGGAATCAAAAAATCTCTTTGCGGATGAGGCAACCCTGACGGGCGAAACCTACCCCGTCGATAAGGAGGCCGGTCTATTACCGGCGCAAACGCCCTTAAGCGGGCGCGCCAACTGCCTCTTTATGGGAACCCACGTCATCAGCGGCACGGCCAAAGCCGTTGCGGTTCTCACAGGAACGCAGGCGGAGTTCGGCAAAATATCGGAAAGGCTGAAACTGAGACCCCAGGAAACTGAATTTGAGCATGGCGTCCGGCAATTCGGGTATTTGTTGCTCGAAGTAACGCTGGTGCTGGTTTTCCTGATTTTTGCCTTCAATGTCTATTTCCACCGCCCCGTCCTGGAATCGTTTCTTTTTTCTCTGGCTCTGGCGGTGGGGCTGACGCCTCAACTACTGCCCGCCATTATCAGTATCAATCTGGCTCATGGCGCCAAGAAGATGGCACAGCAAAAGGTCATTGTGAAGCGGCTCGCCGCCATAGAGAATTTCGGGAGCATGGATGTCCTCTGCTCCGACAAGACGGGAACCCTGACCGAGGGAACAGTACATCTCCATTCGGCATTAGATCTCGCAGGCAATTCCAGTGAGCGGGTCTTTTTTCACGCCTATCTGAACGCCTTCTTTGAAAAGGGCTTCTCAAATCCTATCGATGAAGCGATTCGCTCTTACAAGCAGCCGGCCGGGAAAGTATCTGTCCATTGCCACAATCGCTGTTGTCATAGCCACGCTCGTTTTACCTTTTACTCCCATCGGGACGATCTTCGGGTTTATACCTCTGCCTGTATCGTTTCTGATGATGATGGGCTTAATTGTGATCCTCTATATCCTGATGGCAGAGCTCGCCAAAAAGATATTTTATCAGAGGGTGAATCTTCAAGATTGTCCGTATGAGCGAGTCTGGACGAGAGAATCGGGTAAATTATGCAGATTCTGCCAATTGCAAATTCTATGGAAAGTTATTAAAGTCTTGACAGAATAGAATTTAATACTAAAAATATAAAGTGAATCGGGACATTGATGCGAGAATAATCTGAAGGAGCGAACTTATGTGGGAATATACAGACAAGGTCAAGGAGCACTTCCTCAATCCCCGCAATGTCGGGGAAGTTGAGAACCCCGATGGCATAGCCGAAGTAGGTTCCATCGCCTGCGGAGATGCCCTCAAACTTTCTTTCAAATTAGATGAGAATAAGAGGATCAAGGACATCAAGTTCAAGACCTTCGGCTGCGCCAGCGCGATTGCGACATCATCTGCATTGACGGAAATGGTCAAAGGGATGACCCTCGAAGAAGCCATGAAAGTGACAAACCAGGACATTGCGGCCTATCTCGGAGGCTTGCCCCAGGAAAAAATGCACTGTTCTGTCATGGGAAAGCAGGCCATGGAGAAGGCTATTGAAAATTATAAGGGCGGCCCGCCAACGGAACCGGCGACGCAGATCATCTGCGAGTGCTTCGGCGTAACGGAACGCGAAATCGAGCAGGCCGTGAGAGAAAACAATCTCTCCACCGTTGAAGAGGTAACGAACTACACCAAAGCCGGCGGCGGTTGCGGGGGCTGTCATGACGCCATCAGGCAGATCATCGAGAGGGTCCGGGCCGGTGCCGCGCCCGTTGCCAGACCGAAGCTCTCCAACATCCAGAAGATCAAGATGATCGAGGAAACCATCGATCGCGAAATCCGGCCGTCACTGAAGAAGGACGGCGGTGACATCGAACTCGTCGATGTCATCGGCAACCGCGTCCTCGTCGCCACAAGAGGAGCCTGTGCAACCTGCAAGGCGGCCGATATCACATTGAAACATTTCGTCGAATTAAAACTCCGTGATTTCGTATCGCCGGAGCTTGTTATTGAAGAGGTGACTACATGAAGACGATCTATCTCGACAACAATGCGACAACGCAGGTCGCAGAAAAAGTTCTCGATGCCATGCTGCCCTATTTCCGCGACCTTTACGGAAACCCGTCCAGCATGCATACCTTCGGAGGTCAGGTCGGACGAAAAATACGTGCGGCCCGCGAACAAGCGGCAGCCCTGATCGGCGCTCAACCGGAGGAGATCATCTTCACGAGCTGCGGTACGGAAAGCGACAATGCAGCCATCCGGTCAGCCCTGATGGCCCATCCCGACAGGCGTCACATCCTGACAAGCCGGGTCGAGCATCCCGCAGTCAAGTCTCTATGCGCCAATCTGTCAAGGCAGGGCTATCGCATCACAGAGCTCCCCGTTGACAAGGACGGCATCCTGGACATGGCCCAGTACGAAAGGGCTCTTACGCCGGATACGGCTATCGTCAGCCTCATGTGGGCGAACAACGAAACAGGGGTTCTCTTTCCCGTGGAAAAGGCGGCAGAACTTGCAGCGGAGAGAGGCATTCTGTTTCATACAGATGCCGTCCAGGCAGTGGGAAAGATCCCCATAAACATGAAGGCGAATGCCATCGATATGCTCTCCATATCCGGTCACAAGCTTCATGCGCCAAAGGGTATCGGAATCCTTTATGTCCGCAAAGGAACAAAGTTCTCGCCTTTCCTTATAGGCGGGCATCAGGAGAAGGAGCGCCGGGGCGGCACGGAAAACACGCCCAGCATTATCGGACTGGGAAGGGCCTGCGAATTGGCGGCGGCCAATATGGATACAGAGAACAGGATGGTCTTGCTCCTCCGGGACAAACTGGAGGCCGAGATTCTGGCCCGCATTCCCAACAGCCGGGTCAATGGAACCAGACTGTACAGGCTCCCCAACACGACGAACATCAGCTTCGAGTTCGTCGAGGGTGAGGCCATCCTCCTCCTCATGGACGATTATGGAATTTGCGCATCCTCCGGATCAGCCTGTACATCAGGGTCATTGCAGCCCTCACATGTGCTCCGCGCCATGGGTGTTCCCTTCACCATGGCCCACGGCTCCATCAGGTTCAGCCTCTCAATCTACAATACGGAAGAGGAAATACACTTCGTCATAGAAAAGCTGCCTTCCATAATCGAACGGTTGCGCAGCATGTCGCCATACTGGAACGTAGGCGATCAGGCATGCTCTGCCCAGTAAAGGAGGAAAAATCACCATGGATGATGACAAGGCTAAAATGGATCAATGCAAAACGGATATTGCGATTACCCGGACATTTCGCGATGAAATACCGGCCATCGTTCACGAGCTTGTATCGTCCTGCGCCCGCCACGATTGCTTTGACCATGTGGGTCCGGAACCCATTCCCTCACGGGAGGCCATCATCGACACGGTGCACATGGCGAGCCGCATTCTTTATCCCGGCTATTTTATCCGCACACGCGTGGATCAGGTAAACGTGGGATACTATTTCGGTCAGGAGTTGACCGCTCTTTTTGAAGCACTCTCCGAACAGATTATGCTCGCCATACGGCATGACTGCGTCCGGCACAATCAGATCTGCACAAACTGCGAAGAACGCGGCCAGCAGGCTGCTATCGGCTTTCTCACCGGCATGCCTAAATTGCGTGTCTTGCTTGCTACGGACATTATGGCGGCCTATGAAGGAGATCCCGCCGCTAAGAGCTTCGATGAAATCATCTTCAGTTATCCGGGGCTTTTCGCCATCACGGTGTATCGCATCGCACATCAGTTGCACAGTAACGACATTCCCCTTATCCCGCGCATCATGGCGGAATACGCCCATAGCAGAACGGGGATAGATATCCATCCCGGAGCCGATATCGGAGAAAGTTTCTTCATCGACCATGGCACGGGTGTGGTAATCGGAGAGACGACCACCATCGGCAAACGTGTCAGAATTTATCAGGGTGTGACCCTGGGCGCCCTGTCACTTAGCCGAGAAGAAGTGGAAAGTCTCAGAAATCAGAAGCGTCATCCAACCATTGAGGATGATGTGATCATTTATGCAAACGCCACAGTCCTGGGCGGGAAGACCGTCATCGGAGCCCGTTCAGTGATCGGTGGGAATGTCTGGATTACTGACTCGGTGCCGCCGGATACGGAGGTGTTTATGAAAACACAGGAACTCGTGCTGAGGGAAACCAGGAAGAAGTAAAAAAGCAAGTTAGAAGCCTTTTCGCATTTTCTTTCCTCGCCCGTCGGTAGCTTATACATGCCATTATTCTCCTAATTGGTCCTCATTGCTTTTCAATGATAAACAGACTTATTTTAACACAGGATGGCAACCTGTTATATGGATCGTTGTCTTGAGTGATCCCGCCCGCACGGGAGGGGAATTTACTGTAGCATCTCTGTGAAATCTGCCCTTCACCCTCTATGCCTGTTCAAAAAAAGGGTGAAGGGCAATAAAACGATAAATTTCTATTTCTGCCGCGTTATGCTGAAATGATCCCTTCTGTTCTTCGCCCAGGCTTCTTCATTGTTACCCGGATCGAGGGGGCGTTCCTTTCCGTAGCTCACGGTCTTTATTCTATTCTTGCCGACGCCCAGGTCTACAAGGTATTTCATGGCGCTTGCCGCCCGTCTCTGGCCGAGGGCCATGTTGTATTCAACTGTTCCGCGCTCATCACAGTTTCCCTCAATGCGCACGCTAAATTCCGGATGCGCCGTAAGCCATTTGGCATGCATACCCAGAATCTCCCGTGCATCTGGCCTGAGGTCGAAACGGTCAAAGGCAAACTGGATGTCTGCAAACTGGGAGGCATCCTTGTCAGCCAGCGCTGCCGCCGCCATAGCCGCCTCTTCGACCTTCTGTTCTTCCGGGGACTTTGCGGGAGCGGCCTCAGCAGCCTGCGCGGACGCCTGCTTCTCCACTGCCGCCTCCTTTTCCACTGTGGCCTCCTCCTTCATGACTGCCTTCTTCGCGCATCCTGCGGGCAGAACAAAAGCGCATATGATGGCGACCAAAAATAACGTCATAAAAATCTTTTGCCTTTTCATCTTTCTCTCCTTTCCTTTCTAATCGTTTTCCCAATCCTATTGATCCTTCAGCCTGCCGCATAAGTGGCGAGGCTGCCATTGGCCTGTTGCTGATTCTTGGGGAGACCTAAGTACATCATTTCATGATTAAGGTGTTATATCGACCCCTTCGTTTTTACTCAGGGTAAACTCCGGGAGATATCTTTTAGTTTTACCCCCCCTGCTACTACGCTCGAACGAATGCGAGGAATCTTAGCATGTCATTCTTATTAATCATAAAGATATCTCTTTGTCACTCGAAATGACAAGAAAAATAATTGCGACACACTCTCCAGGCAGGGAATGACATATAAGAGTTTGTTTTCGCACTGGTTATGCGCTATCTACTCACGGAGAAATTGACTTAATCTATCACAAGCTGGCTAACCTGCCAGCCGAAGCAATGACGTTAAAATCATAGAATAATGGTAGGTGCAAGCCACTATGAATAGAGGGATGTAAAAAATGACCTCAGATTCGTCTTTTTGCTTTTTATACCAAATTTGGAACGAAGGTTTTTTCTATGGAAGTCTACGGCAGTGGTGGATATGTTAAGAAGCCTGTTTATTTCCTTGGTCGTCTTTCCTTCTTTGACAAGGGTGGCCACCTCGATTTCCCTTGGCGTCAGACTGAGGTACGCCGAGGACAGATTCCTCAAGAAAGGCGATGCGATGTCATTCAAATGGGCATCAATGATCTCTATATGAACCCGCTGGCTGCTGTCTAATCTGGGGCCCTTCAATTTTTCCAGATATGGCAGAACAAGCTTTTTGACGTTGGCCAGCAACTGCTCTTCCAGGGTAGCCTTATCTTCTTCCCGGTGCTTCAACAGGAACTTCAACGCCATATTGGCTTCCTCTATGGCATGAACCCTGGTAGAGATATCCTGCTGGCTGAGGGTCTCCAGAATCATCTCGGCATCGTGGGGATTATCTTCGACGAGAAGAATATCAATATTACCCATGAAAAAATGTCACTCCTCCATATTAGGTAATAACTCATATAAAGGACTCCCTTACCCGCACTGATGCGAGAGGGTGGCGCCCGCATCCGCGGCCCTTTGTTCTTGACAGAGAAGAACATAATTTTCTATACTTAACTTGCCCGAAAGGAGCTGCTTATCAAGCGCCCATGCCTCTCTGGGGCACCACGAAGAGATTAGGTACATCTCCGAGAACGTTTTCGCAAACCGGGAAAAGTCAGGAAGTGGAACATGAAAAAAGAAGCAATGTTTTATGAAGAATATAAAGAAGGGGTTCTTCATTGTTTTCTCTGCAACCATCACTGTAAGATTTCCGAAGACAAATTCGGTTTCTGCGGGGTACGCCGGCATGAGCAGGGAAAGCTTTATACTTACGCTTACGGCAATATCATCGCTTCACATATCGATCCCATCGAGAAGAAGCCGCTCTATCATTTCCTCCCTGGATCAAAATCTTTCTCCATTGCAACCATCGGCTGCAATTTCAGGTGCGGCTTCTGCCAGAACTGGCAGATATCACAGCTTTCCATAAAGAAGGGCGATTTCGCGGGCTATGAAACGAAGCCGGAGGATATCGTAAGAGGGGCGCTCGAAAACGGCTGCAAATCCATATCCTACACTTACACGGAGCCGACAATTTTTTTTGAATATGCCTATGATATCGGGAGGCTCGCAAAAAAGGACGGCTTGTATAACGTCTTTGTCACCAACGGCTATATGACCGAAGAGGCGCTGGAAACCATTCACCCCTTTCTCGACGCCGCCAATTGCGATTTGAAAAGTTTCCGGGACGATTTTTACAAGAAGGTCTGTTTGGGAAGTCTCCAGCCTGTCCTCGATTCCATAAGACTCATGAAAAAACTTGGCATCTGGGTTGAGGTTACAACGCTCATTATCCCCGGTGAGAACGACTCGGAGGAGGAGCTCAATGCCATTGCCGCCTTCATCGCTGAAACCGGAAAAGATATCCCCTGGCACATCAGCAGGTTTCATCCGGATTACAAGTTCGATGCCCATGAGCCCACCTCTCTGGGAGTTCTCAGAAAGGCGAAGGCAATAGGAGAAGAACACGGGCTCCGCTACGTCTACATGGGGAACGTCAATGAAGAATCGGATACATATTGTTATAACTGCCATGCCCTCCTTGCAAAGCGGACCTATTTTACCGTCAAGAAATCCCATGTGAAGGAAGGGAAATGTGAGTTCTGTGCCGCACCGGTAGAAGGCCGATGGTAGAGAGGTTACAGGGCATGCAGAAGAAAGGGCTCCTCATTATCGATGTTCAGAACGATTTTTGCCCGGGTTATGATTGCCGGCATCTATGCAGTATCCAAGAGACGTCACCTCTCAGTTCCCAAATGCAGACAGGGTAACAGGGATAAGGAACAGGAGAGAAAACGCGATAACGGTCCAGCAGAAAAGGTCTATCCATTTCTCCAATCCCCAAAGATCGTGATCCCAGTTGGTTTCCACTACGAAGCATCTGAACCGCCTCATAAGTCCTGTAGGCGGTGAAACAGATCTTGCCTTCCCCATTCGCCGCATGTATGCAGGGAAATCTGCGTTTGCCTGTATTTTATAATTCCTGCTTGCGTTCATTCTGGTTAGTTCCTGCTAAAGGTGATACTTTCTTATGACGGCCGTGATGATGCCGCCCAGCCGCAGTTCATTCCTTGGCCTGATGGTTGGGTATTTCGGGTTTGCCGCCTCAAGGACAATCTCTTTTCCCTTTCTTACGAAATACTTCATGGTCCACTCTCCATCTACTTCGGCAAGAACGATGTCCCCATTTGTGGGCTCCCTTCCCTTCTCCACAATTACCATGTCGCCATCCATGATGCCGGCGCCGGTCATCGAGTCCCCGCTTACTTTGACAAGAAAGGAAGATTCCGGCCGGGTTATAAGATACTCATCGATGGAAATAATGTCCTGAAGCTCTTCCTCAGCAGGTGACGGATACCCGGCGGCTACGGCTCCGGCCACGGGGATACCAGGAGCCGGGCATACGTGCAGAAGAAATGTCTTGGCGGTTATCCTTGTCTCCATATCCGCACTTTATAGAACAATCGTTCTATTGTCAAGGAAAATTTGCTTACCCCAGAGACTGGATAAATATATCAACAAACATTCCCCCTCTTGACAATACGGACGCAATTAGGTACGTTTCTCAAACGAGGTGAAATTATGACAACATTGACGGCGACCGAAGCGCGGGCGAAGCTTTACAAGCTCATGGATGAAGCTGCGTCCTCTCATGAACCTATCCAGATAACGGGCAAGAGGACAAATGCTGTCCTCATCGCGGAGGACGACTGGCGTGCGGTCCAGGAGACGCTTTATCTTGTTTCAATCCCCGGAATGAGGGAATCGAT
>Ga0315273_10013300_pt1 | contig 10567 bp, 5 predicted proteins | sample YL17G02_0_MG_FD_205753 | JGI IMG/M metagenome (GOLD analysis project Ga0315273, IMG submission 205753) | Sediment microbial communities from Yellowstone Lake, YNP, Wyoming, USA - YL17G02_0 | ecosystem: Environmental > Aquatic > Freshwater > Lake > Sediment | place: USA: Wyoming | collected... | reverse complement strand
CGCGCGACCTGGGCGTGCTGGTCGCGGGCGACCCTGGGCTCGCACCAGAGCGGCAGGTCGTAGGCGGCCGTGGGCGCGGGCAACAGGAAGGGCCGCTCGGTCTCGAAGTGCTCCCGGGGCAGGCGCTGGGTCGTGCCATGACGGTGCATGCCGTACTCGTGCTCGCACCAGTGGCGGGCGTGGATGCGCGAGGGTTCGACGTCGGCGAAGTGTTCGCCGCCGAAGCAGTCATCGCGCACATCGCGCACGCTGCGCTCGCAGCGGGCCTTGTCGCAGGGATGGCGGACCCGGGTCGCGTCGATGTGGAAGCCGCGGGCCTGGGCGTACTCGAGGAACGCGCGGGTGAAGCGCGGCTCGAGCGGATCGGCGAGCTGGACGATGGCCTTGGTGTTGTCCGGGATCAGCGTCCGGAACACGCCGCCATAGAACTCCCACGCCGCCTCGCACGCCTCGATCGCCGTGGCGATGGTCTCTTTGAGGCAGGGGTACACGAACCGGTAGCGCGACACCACGGGCGTGAAGATCCAGGCCCTGATCCGCCGCCGCTTGCCCAGGGCGTCGGGCTCCAGAAGGATCATCCAGCCGGTATCGACCTGCAGCTCATCGCCGGGCTCGCCGTCCGCCAGCGGGATCGTCGCCGCCGTCCGACCGAAGGCGAGCTCCACGATCGCGAACCGGCGCAGCGTCGGATACGACAGCTCGACGCCGCGGCGCTTGAGCAGCTTGCGGATCTTGGAGAGCCGCACCCGCTGCTTCAGGTGCGAGGCGATGAACTCGCGTTCCCGCGCGCACAGGGCCCACATCTCCCCGCGGGGCCGGCCCCACTCCGGCTGGAGCGCGGCGACCACCGCCGTCACCCGCGCCTCATCGAGGGAGGCCTCCCCGGCGGGCCACGGTCCCAGGGCCTGGGCGGCCCCCAGGTAGCGCCGCACGGTCTTGATGTCGAGGCCGAGCTGCGCGGCGATACGCTTCTTCGCGGCCCCGCCGCACCACAGCCTCAGGACTTCCTTGATCTCCAGCATCGTGACCTCGCGGTAGCTCATCGACCCTCCCTGCCCGTTCGGGCAGGAGGAGTCTCAGCGGTCGGTCACGCGAGGGGGGAATGGTTCTGAAAAACCTCAGTTCAGAGGGGGGAATGGTTCTGCAAAACTACCCGGGATGGGGTCCCATGGTTCTGAAAACTGACAGTATCCTCAGATGCAATTCGCCACACGGTAATCGTGCTGATCAGGGTGTCAGTTGCCAGAAATACTTGGCCCTCCGCCTCACCGAGAATCGGCCCACCAAGACCAGTTGCCAGCGATGTGTCGACACCGATACTACGGGTTTCGCACGCCGCGGCAAGACTTCGGGGCGGAGGCAGTCCACAAACGAGCCCCAGGGCGAGTGACAAGCAACCGATAGCGCTGACACCTTGAATCCGTTGCGAGACCGAAGACATAGCCCTTCTTGCCTTCAGGGGATGTAACACAGTTAGCCGACCTCCGACGCTCTACTGCTGCACTACTCGCAGCGGGCTTCGTCACCAACTGAGTGGGTGCCGATCGAACGATGAGGCCATTGCGATAACGGCCGTGCTCAAGTATGCGCGGGCCTAGGCCCCAGAGACAGTCATTTCCTTCCGTAAGCTTCCCCGTGAAGTGGACAGCTCAAGATCGCGCTCCCGCCGTAGCTGACTCCTTCCAAGAAGACGGGCCTTCCCCGTCCGCAGACGAGGGAGGCTCGAAGCGCAACCAACCACAACTGGCTCCCCTTCCTTTACTCGTATCGAACTCTATGCCTGGCGCCGAGGAGAGCGGCTGCGCTGCGGCTCAAGGATCTCTTGGGTCTCTGAAAGCGGCTCCCGGCGCCTGGAGCGCGTCTGAATGCTCCGGGGTTGGGGAGCAAACCAGCCTACCGGGCCGGGCTGCTGACGCCAACGGCCGAATCGGGGAACGTGATGTTGATCGTCGCCGGTGTCCCCGCCTCGAGCCGGCACCAGCATCGCAGAGCCGGTCGCAATCGTGGGGGCGGGTCTGCAGTCGCCGCCATTCAGTTCGCTCCGGGCAGCCACCCTAATCGGCTCGATGACGTATGCATCGGCCCGGATCGCATCAAGGTCTGCGCCACCCTGGCGGTGTCGCACTCCGATGGCCACCAGTGAGTGAGCTGCTCGAGATTCCCGGTGGCCACGTCGACGGACCAGATGGTGCCGTTCTCCCTCGAGAACACCAGCGGGTCGTAGGCGAGGTACGCGATCTTGTCCCCGTCCGGTGACCAGCAACAGTCTTCGATGCGTCCGGCCTGAAGGGCCATCGGCGCAGTTGCTCCCGCTGCGAGTATGTAGATTCCTGGGGCGTCCGGACCGCCGCTCATGCTCACAAACGCGATCGACTTTCCGTCCGGCGCATATCGCGGATAGCGAATGCGCTCAGTTTCTCGGAAGGTGCGAAGCAGCGTTCGATACCCGCCGGTCTTTACGCTCACGCCCACGAGGTACTGCCCCTTGGCCTCGGGCTCCCACATTGTGCAGAGCAGAGTGTCCGGCGTGATGGGATTCCAGTCGGGGAAGTCGGCATTAGCAAGTAACAGCCTCGGGGAGGTGCCGTCACTGTTGGCAACGTACACGCCTCCGCCCGGACCGATCCGCTTCGCCCAACACAACCGGGAGCCATCCGGCGACCAGCGTGGGGAGAAGTTGCCCTCTGCGGGGGTGATCTGACGCAGCTCCGACCCGTCGATCGCCATGGTGAAGATGCTCCCACTCCACGGGGTCGCGAACGCAATGTGCTGGCCGTCCGGGCTCCATGAGGGCGTAATTCCAAAGCTGCTGACACGCCGCGTGATGGACGTCGCCGGATCGAGAACCCAAATCCCGGCTTTCGAAGTGTCGATCTGATCGACACAAATGAGGCCCTTGTCCTCGTACACAATCTCACCCTGGCGAGACCAATCTGGTCCCTCCTGAGCGTTCGGGTAGGTATCTTCCCACCCCAACCCTGTGTCGGGCTCGACGGGTTTGGATGATTCGCCACAACCGCTGCCGAACGCGACGCAGAGGAGCATTGCGACGACGATTGCCCGGCCATTGCCGGCAGCGTGATCGCTAGCTTGGCATGTCACTAATTCATCAGTGCGGCGCATGGAACCTTCGATCTCCCGTTCGAGCCGCAGGATTGTCCTGTCGGGCGACCCGCACATCAACGCAGAAGGACGAGTCGCCCTCGGAATCCCAGCTCCGTGGCGCCAATGGGCTTCACCGAAGCCTGGTAGAGGTAGATCCCAGCGGCCACCGTGCCGCCACGGCTGTCACGACCGTCCCAACGCACCTGAGCGTCCCCGGCGTCGCTCGAACTCTCGAGCCGGCGCACCAATCGCCCTCGAATGTCATAGATGCCGACCTCGGCCGTACTCGCACCTGGGATTCCCGTGAACAGGATATCGGTGCCCGTGTTCGCGACGAACGGGTTCGGCAGCACCCAGGCACGGACGTCGGCGGATGCAGCCACGCTCACGACGCGAAACTCCACCGTCTTCGTGGTGCGGTGCTGCTCGCGGGTGGAGGGGCCGGCGAGGTTGTCGGACGCGGAAACGGTGAGCGTGTGCACGCCCTCGCTGATGCCGGACTGGAGGAATTGCACTGACCCGCGGGTCGCGGACCCGAGATCGTAGCGAAACGCAGACGTCACGATCACGGGGCCGGCGCCGTCGTAGGCAATCGTGATCGGATCCAGCGGCGTGCCACCGAGCGTCAGGATCCCGCTCGGGTCCTCAATCGTGACGGTCACATACTCCTCGGGGCCGGTGAGGTTTCCGCCACCGGCGAACCGAACATCCAGGACCGGCCCCGTGGTGTCCGCCGCCTCCGGCGTGCCGTCGACGAGTCGCGCCACGGCGGCCCCGCTCCCATCCGTGCCCGAACCGCTGAAGTAGGCGGAAATGCGGGCGCGCACGCCCATGGTCGCCTGGGTCGGGACCACGAACCGGGTGACAAATCGCCCATCGGATACGGGCACGTCGTACTCGTACGCAGTGCGCGGGTTCGCGTCATAGCCCACGTTTCCGTACATGGAGCTGACGATCTGCCGAACCGGGGCGTCCGTGACGAGGATCCGCGCCTGCCCGCTGCGATCGGCTTGCAGATCCAGGACGGCAGGGTCGCGCGTGCCGTGCACCTCGCCCTCGATCCGCACCCTGCGCCCGCGCGGCAAGGAATCGCCCAGCGCCTCGCCGGTCGCGTCGTCGTAGACACGCAGGCGAATGTCGTCCCGCGGCGTGGCCAACCGGGTGCCGGGATCCCCCAGGACGTGATACGTGCGGTCGTTCTCGCTCGAGGTGTTCCGGTGCTTGGCGATGAACGAGGCTTCCCCAATGGTCCGGGCGCCGCCCATTTCGGGGGATGGGAGCAGTGCGTCAAACAGAGCCCGGCCGAGGTCGAAGTTGGCGTAGGAGTAGGTTGCGACCGTGCCCGCGTAACTCGAGATCGAGCCGCCGCCGGTCCGCTTCACAAGCGATTCGCCGAGATACGAGCCGTAGGGACTGTCGAACGGCCCCACGTCGCACGAGGCGGCGAAGAAGAACGGCTGGCGTGCACCGTTGGACATGCCGGCGACATCGTCTCGCAGGAATGCGTTCTCATCGGCCAGCTTGAACGCATTCCCGTGGCCGATGTAATCCCAGAACACTGCGCCCTCGTCGAGCCGGTGCAGCAGATCCTGCCGAGCGCCATCCTTGCTGATGCCCTGCGTGAACGGAAACTCGACCAGTTCCACCTTCTCCCGGTCCATCCAGTCGGGCAGGTGGCCACGCTCGAGTGAATCCGCCTGCTCGATGTGTCCGCCCCCGATCGGATCGGGCTGGAATCCCTGGTTCAGGTCATCGACCAGCGCGAGCATGCGATTGCGCCACGGCCCCAGTTCCGGACTGGAGTCGTACGCGATCATCTTGTCGACGAGCGCGGCGGCCTCGGCAGCATTCCCGGCCGGCAACCGGCCGGTGATGAGGTCCGGGATCCCCCCCGCGGGACGAGATTGCTCGGACGTGGTGTCGAGGTCGGCCAGCCAGTCATCGGAGGGGTACTGGGACGCAAAGTGATTGTGGCCAAACGTGGGAACCTGCGTCCGGCCCAGGCCCGGCTCTCCTACACCCAGGATGTCCTTGTAGTCGAAGCTCGCGTCCCCGAGCAGGCAGACGTAGGACGGCGCCGGGTTCCACTGCCCGCCCGCCACGGCGTCGTGCAGAAAGTTGCGGATCGCGACCGGGTCCATGCGGCCCCCCGCGTACCAGGCGAGGATGTCGGACATGCGCACCACCGCCGCGGTCGCTCCCGGGAACGGCGGCGCGGCCCCGCTCCGGTGCGCGGCGAGTCGGAGCGCATCGCCCTCGAAGGCGTCGGAACAGATCACGAGATAGTCTGCGCCCCCGTGCCGGATGTCGCGAACGTTTGCGAGTTCGAGCTGCGGCGTGCGCCGTGCGGCTGCCGTCGCGGCAAAGTAGAACCCCGCATCCTGCACATCCTGGAAGTGCACCGCCTTGCCCCCTGTCGTGTCGCTCGCGATCCAGCCGGTGAGTTCGGCCGGGTGCAGAGGATCGCTGACATCGAGCAGCAGGAAGCTGCCGGGCACCGCATCGGTGAACGGCGAGAGTGCGTAGGCAGCGGGCTCGGGGATTCCCGCGCTCGCGAACTCGAGCGTATCGTTCACCGCCAGGAATCGGCGCGCGAACCGAAGCTCCCAGAAGAGTAAGTAGAGCTGGTCGGAGCTCCCCGGTTGCGTCGAGCCTGCAAGCGTGAGCGACAGCCGATTGGGCCCGTCCACGATTCCCACCGTCGTCGTGTCGAGATCCCGATGCCCGGGGCCGGACCAGATTTCAGTGCTCAGGGGCAGCCCGTTGAATGTTGCCGACAGGCGGTGCGTGCCGTAGGCCGAGTTGTTGGAACCGGGGGGAAACACCCGGGCGCGCAGCCGGGCCGGGGGACCTTCGACGGCCCCGGAGGCATCGCCATCGAATTGCACCGAACCCTGCAGGCTGCTGATCCTGTTCCAGGCCCACTGGTCCCATGGAAATCCTGGCTCGTAGAGCTCGGGCTGGTACGTCAGGTTCGCCTCGAAGTGAAGCCGCGCCGTGTACTGCGTCGCGGGAATCGCGTCGGGGCGTGACGGGGATACATCGCGCGCCACCCAGCGCGCCGGCGTGCCGGTGGAGTTGTCGTTCAGCGCGAGCCAGTAGACGTTCTGGCGCTCATACGCGTGGTCGAGCCACTCGTCCGGAGCGCGACCTGGCCCTGTGAAGTCGCCCTGCCACCCGGACGCGCCGAGCCCGAAGAACAGGATCCGATCCCCCGGGTCGAGCCGTCCGTCCTCGCCGCCCTCGATCCGGATGGCAACCTCGGCCAGACCGCACGAGTCGCAGAACGAGGTCTCGGGTAGCTGCGGGAGTCCTGGTTGCGTGAACAGCCGGATCGCGTCGGGGGCCACCCCGGCCAGCGAAACGCCCGCGGTCTCCAGGTCGGATCCGAGGATCTCCTGCACGCCCTTGCCCACGACGCGAACGCGAATCCACGTTGCGGCGGGATCGAACCCGGTCGTCGTCCGGGAGCGCGCGATGGCGCGGGCCGCCGGTTGATCCCAGCTAACCGGCCGCCGAAACGCCCGCGCACTCTGGTAGTTGACCAGCAGGTCCCGGTAGATGCCCTCGAATGCCGGCTCGAGCGCGGCGGAGGAAGCCGCGGTGGCGCCACCTTCGAAGGTGACCTGGAGCATGATTCGCGTCGCAACGTCGAGGTGACGCGATCCGGCATCGTAGCGTGCGGGTCGAACCTCGATGGCCGCCACGCGCTGCGATCGCAGTCCGCTCACGCCCCTGACCACCGCGAGTGGGGCAGCGAGTGTCCTGGTGAGGTACGCCGGGCCCGAGGCGAGCGCGGCAAGACGATCCGCCCATGCCGGCTGCGTCGCCGCCTGGTTTTCGGAGTCCGTCCCGACGACGAGCCGCGGCGCCAGTCGAACGGCGTCGAGGGATCGCGTCTCGAGCGCGGATGCTTCGACGTGGATGGTCGCGCCTTCGGGAACGCCGACCCACAGCGTGCGAGCGGGGAGCGCAGGCTCGCCTTCACTGCCGGTGGGTGCGAACCCCGACAACCTGAGCTCGGCAAAGTCGGGGGCTGTCGGGAGCGGCGTGAGGATCGGTGCCCCGACTTCCAGCTGGAGCGTGACCCCCCGGGCGTCGGAATGGAGAACACGAACCCCGCGCTCCCCGGACGGAGCGTCCGACGCGAACGCCGAACTGGAGGGAGCGAGGACAAGGAGGGCGAGGAGGGCGCCAATCCGGCTGGGCTTGTACGGCATGCTCGATTGAGTTTACTTGAGCGGCGTCCACGTTGCTATCGAATGGGAGCGTCGACTTTGTATGACGGTCATCATGCAGCCGTCTCCGCCATGCGTACAGCACGCTCACACGCGAGTAACTCCTGGGCGAAATGGGATGCCTCTCTCCCGCCCGAAGGTGGAGGATTGCACGCCCACACGGAATCAACTGGCTCCCCTTCCTTTACTCGTATCGAACTCTCTGCCTGGCGCCGACGGGAGAGGCTTCGTTACGGTTCAACGACTTCGCTGACCTGCGGGCGATCGGCAGGCCCGTGCGCTCCGGGGTTGGTAGTAGACCGGTGGGGAGGCTGCTATCGTGATCTCCGGGCCGAACAACGGGGGTCACTCCACCCCGCCATATGGAGCCTCAAGCTCATTGCCATCATTCAACTCTTGGGGGTTCCCACATGTCTTCGTCGTGGCCTCAGAGAGTCGCTGTCGCGCTGCTCTTGCTCGGTCTGGCATTCATCATGCCCGCGAAAGCCGGAGCACAACCTCCCGTCTACGTCACTCAGTGGGGCTCGCTCGGTAGCGGCAATGGGCAGTTCGGGTTTCCCATCGGAGTGGCGACGGACGCTGCCGGCGACGTCTACGTTGCGGATCAGCAAAACCATCGCATCCAGAAGTTCACCGGCACGGGTACCTACCTGACCCAGTGGGGCTCGCACGGCAGCGGCAACGGGCAGTTCGACTATCCCGCCGGAGTGGCGACGGACGCCGCCGGCAACGTCTACGTCGCGGACATCAACATCCATCGTATCCAGAAGTTCACCGGCACGGGCACCTACCTGACCCAGTGGGGCTCGCTGGGCTCGGGACCGGGGGAGTTCAGCAATCCCTTCGGGGTGGCGACGGACGCAGCCGGCAACGTCTACGTCACGGATCAGGGCAATGACCGCATCCAGAAGTTCACCGGCACGGGTACCTACCTGACCCAGTGGGGCTCGCACGGCAACGGCGACGGGCAGTTCGAGGATCCCAACGGACTGGCGACGGATGCCGCCGGCAACGTTTACGTCGCGGACAGTAACATCGCAATCATCGACGGCTTCCATAACAACCGCATCCAGAAGTTCACCAGTACGGGCACCTACCTCACCCAATGGGGAGGGGGACCCGGGGGGTTCAACGGTCCCACGGGAGTGGCGACGGACGCCGCCGGCGACGTCTATGTCACGGACCAGTTCAACGACCGCATTCAGAAGTTCACCGGCGCGGGAACCTACCTCACCCAGTGGGGCTCGGCCGGCAGTGGCGACGGGCAGTTCGCCTTTCCCTCTGGAGTGGCGACGAACGCCGACGGCAACGTCTACGTCGCGGACTTCGCAAACCACCGCATTCAGAAATTCGGTCCGGCGAAGACTCCCACGAACACCACGAGCTGGGGACGCATCAAGAGCCTTTACCGGTGAGATCGGGCGTTGCGGGATCTGGCTACCGATTTGCCTTCCGATTGTCGTGCGGGCGGACCGCCACCACGTTCACGAGGATTTGAACGTCCGTCGCGGCACAGCAGCCCCAAGACAGATCTGCGCCTGTCAACTGGCGCCCGGCGAACGTCGCGCTTGCGTTGCCAGGAACGTCGAGCTGTCGGCTTACGTCGAAGCTCGCGTGCCAGAGCTGGGCGGTCCAGAAGATCTCTGACTCGGTCGCCTGGCTCCCATCCGCGAATGTCGGCAGGGGCACAAGATCGCCGATCGAGAGCAGGCTTTGCTGGACCGCAATCTCCCCGACCATGCCCCCCTTGGGGACCGTGCCGAACACAGTCCGCTCCGGCGTTGCGACGCGGTCGAAGATTCCCAGAGTCGATTTTCTTGGGTCGGGAGAGAGGAACGAGTGGACGGACCAGAACCACGCTGTCTGGGCTCCCACCGCTTGAGGAGTAGCGATCTCGGCCAGAAGCAGGAGAAGGACGGGGAGGAAACGACTCTTGGCTCTCATGGTGGAGTCCTCGGGGATCACGCATGTGGGTGTGCGGCAAGAGGGCACGCGCAGCCTACGCGCCTTCCGCTCCCCCAAGCAATCCATTCGAACGGGATCACCAGCATGAAATGCTCCGACGCCGCCATCCAGGCATAGGTGAAGGAAGTGAGAAATAGTCGTCCCCGATCTCCACGTAGCTAAGCCGCTTGGCGCCAGTCTCGGGATCCTCGTCCAGGACCTTCGCGTCCGCCGTCATGTGCCAGGCGAACAGATCAACGATCGGCTCCCGCCTTGGAATTAGGATCCGACTATCGACGGGGACCTTTCCGCCGCCGAGGAGAAGCTCGCGCGCTGCTAGCGGGCCTACATATGGCTCCCCAAGTGGGACTCGAACCCGGGCCCTTGGTGGTCCCTGGTTCGGTCCCTTCAAGCCGTTACCGCCAACCGCCGAGTCAGCGGTCGCACCACAGCCGCCACCGCCAGTAGCGCGCCGAACACGCACACGACGCTCGCCCCCGGAGGCGCCGACAGCCAGATCGACGCCAGCATCCCGAGCGCGCTCGCGATCGTCGCCACGACCCAGCCGATCGCGAGCCGCGTCCCGAACTTCTCCGAGAACAACAGCGCGGTCACGCTCGGCACGATCAGGTAGCTGAACACGACCAGCACGCCGCCCAGCTCCACCGACGCGGTCACGGTAAGGCCGAACGTGAGGTAGAAGAGGAAGTCCCACGCCTTGACGTTCAGCCCCTGTGCCTTCGCCCCCACCGGGTCGTGCGAGATCAAGAACAGCTTCTTGCGCCAGAACCAGTGCAGCACGCCGATCACGGCGTAGAGCACGACCAGACGCACAACGTCGTGCTTCTCGACCGCGAGCAACTGCCCGACGAGCACGTCGCGGATGTGCTCCGCGCCGTGCGGGGCGTTGTTCAGGATCAACACGCTCGCCGCGGCGGCGACGGCGTAAACGATACCGATGATCGCTTCCTGTGGCACGCGCCCCTTGTCGGACCGGGTGAGCGAGAACGTCGCCGCGCCGAGCACGGTGAACCCGAGCGCCAGCGCGTAGGTCAAAGGTTCCCCGGGCTCGGCGCCGCGCAGCGACGCCACCGAAGCTCCGAGCACCGCCATCTGCGCGAGCGAGAGGTCGACGAAGATCACCTCGCGCTCCACGACGTGGTACCCGAGGTAGACGTGGATCCCCGCGATGCAGAGCAGCGCGAGGAACGGCCAGAACAGGAACGGCAGTTGCTCGATCACGCCTTGCCTCCCTTCAGCGCCGCGCCCAGCTCGGCGAA
>Ga0315273_10013298_pt1 | contig 10567 bp, 8 predicted proteins | sample YL17G02_0_MG_FD_205753 | JGI IMG/M metagenome (GOLD analysis project Ga0315273, IMG submission 205753) | Sediment microbial communities from Yellowstone Lake, YNP, Wyoming, USA - YL17G02_0 | ecosystem: Environmental > Aquatic > Freshwater > Lake > Sediment | place: USA: Wyoming | collected... | reverse complement strand
CTCGTCGGGTGCATCGCGAACGCAACCGCATGCTCTCCCGAATCCACCCGCCGCATGAGCTCTGCGACACCCCGGATTCCGCCGCAAAACGCGATGCGCGCGTCGGTCCGCGGATCGCCTAGGCCGAGGATCGGCCCGAGGATCCGGTCCTGGAGCACGGAAACGTCGAGCCGTTTCACGGAGTCGTCCTCGTTCACCGTGCCGGGGCGCGCGACGAGCAGGCGCCACACCCCCTCGAGGTACATCCCGAACGATCCCGGCTCCCGCGGGCTCTTTCCCGGCCACGGCGTCACGAGATCGAATCCCGCGGCGTCGAGCCACCGCAGGAGCCCGGACGGTTCGAGACCGTTGAGGTCGCGGACGAGGCGGTTGTAGTCGAGGATGCGCAGCTCGGCTGCGGGAAAATGAACGGCGAGGAAGCGGTCGAACGGTTGGTCCCCCGTCGGGCCCGAGGCGCGTTCGCGCCGGATCCGCGCGACGCGCGCGTACGCCGCGGCGCGGTGATGGCCGTCGGCGATGTAGCTCGCGGGCACCTCGCCAAAAGCGGCCTCGAATCGGGCCACCTCGGCGGGATCGTCGACAACCCACAACATGTGGCCGATGCCGTCCCCGGCGACGAAGTCGGCGGCCGGATCGCGGCGGGTCCCATAGGCTACGAGCGCGTCGATCGCGGGACGGCCGCGGTAGGCGAGAAACACCGGCCCCGCGTGGGCGCCGATCGCATCCGCGTGGTGCGTGCGGTCGTCCTCCTTGTCGGGTCGGGTGTGCTCGTGTTTCTTGACTCGCCCCTCGAGGTAGTCGGAAACCGCCGCCGCGCCGACGACCCCGGTCTGGACGTGGTCGCCCATCCGCTGCCTGTAGAGGTAGAACGCGGGGTGCACGTCGCGGACGAGCCACCCCTTCTGGCGCATCGCGAGGAAGTTCTCGCTCGCCTTGGCGTAGACGCGCGGATCGTGCGGGTCGATCGCGGGATCGAGATCGATCTCGGCCTTCACCACGTGCAAATACGTGTAGGGGTCGTCGTGCGCGAGCGCCCGGGCCTCGCTCGAATCCAGGACGTCGTAGGGAAGGCTGGGGATCTTCGCGGCGAGATCGGCGCGGGGGCGCAGGCCGCGGAAGGGCTTCACATTCATCTCGAAATCTCCGCAGCGGAGGTTAACATGCGGCCTCGATGAAGCTCGTCATCCCATCCTTGGCTCTCGTCGGCCTCGTGTTCGCCCTGATCGGAGCGGCCGAACCGGACCCCGTCCAGAAGATCCTCGACGCGGGGCTCCGCAGCGACGGCGCCTATCGCAAGCTCGCGTGGCTTTGCGACCGCATCGGCCCACGCCTCTCCGGCTCCGAGAATCTCGAGAAGGCCGTCTCGTGGTGCTCCGACGAGATGAAGCGCGACGGCCTCGAAAACGTCCACACCGAAAAGGTGATGGTGCCGCACTGGGTTCGCGGTGAGGCGAGCGGCCGGATCGTGGCTCCCACCCCGCATCCGATGGCGATCCTCGCGCTCGGCATGAGCGACGAGACGCAGTCTCGAGGGACCACCGCCGAGGTCGTCGAGGTGACGAGCCTGGACGAGTTGAAGTCAATGGGCGACCGGGTCAAGGGGAAGATCGTCCTCTTCAACAAGCCGATCTACGCCAACGGCGGCGAGGATCGCGGCTACGGCTCCGCCGTTGGGCTGCGCTACAGCGGGGCTGCCGCCGCCGCGAAGGTCGGGGCGGTCGGCATGCTGATCCGCTCGCTCGCCACCGCGGACCTGCGACTTCCGCACACGGGAGCCATGGCTTACGAAAACGGCGTTACCCGCATTCCGGCGGCCGCGATTGCGCCCGAGGACGCTGAGCTGATCCACCGGTTTCTCGTCGCCGGCGAGATCGTGAAGGTCACGTTCACGCTTTCCTGCAAAACCCTCCCCGATGCGGCCTCGGCCAACGTGGTCGGAGAAATCCGGGGGAGCGAGGCTCCAGACGAGGTCGTCGTGATCGGCGGGCACCTCGATTCGTGGGACGTCGGCACCGGAGCCCAAGACGATGGCGCTGGGTGCGCGATCTCGATGGAGGCGCTCCGGCTGATCCGGTCCCTCGGGCTGAAGCCCAAGCGCACCATCCGCGCGGTGCTGTTCACCAACGAAGAAAACGGCCTGCGCGGAGGCAAGGCGTACACCGAGGCGCACGCCGCGGAGCTCGGCAAGCACGTCGCGGCGATCGAGTCCGACTCGGGGGGCGCGCGGCCGCTCGGGTTCGGGGTCAGCGCGGGGCCCGGCGGAACGGACATCGTGAAGAAGCTTGCGGCGCCGCTCGCGCGATTCGCCGCGGATGACGTGCAAGAGGGCGGAGGGGGCGCGGACATCTCCCCCATGGCCGCGGCGGGCGTACCGCAGCTGGGACTTCGACAAGACAGCACGCACTACTTCGACATTCATCACACGATGGCGGATACCCTCGACAAGGTCGATGCGCACGACCTGGCGATGAATGCGACGGCGATGGCGGCCATGGCGTGGCAGCTCGCCAACCTCGACCCGTCCCTCCCGCGCTACGTTCCCCCCAAGGCGGAGGACACCGCCAAGCCCCCAGGCATCCGCCGCTAAATAGGGGACAGTCCCCTTTTTCTTATAAAACCGCGGGATCGAAGCCGTCGACGAGGTCGCGCGCGGTGATTGGCGTGGCCGTCGGGCGAAGGCCATGCCGATGGGCGAGACGTCCGACGATCGTCTCCGCCGACTCCCCCGCATCCCGCAACTCGCGGAGCGTGACCCCGCGGTGCCGCTTCGACAGCCGCACGCCGTCGTCCCCGAGAAGAAGCGGAACGTGCGCGAACGCGGGCTGAGTGGCCCCGAACGCGCGATAGAGAAGAAGTTGGCGGACCGTTGACGCAAGGAGGTCTTCCCCTCGGACGACCTCGCTGATTCTCATCGCGATGTCGTCGACGACGACCGCAAGCTGGTAGGCGGGAACGCCGTCCGCACGGCGCACGACGAAGTCGCCGATTGATCCAGGGTCGGCCTCGTAGCGGCCGCGCACCCGATCCGTGAACGGGATGACGCCGGCGGGATCGACGCGGAATCGCCAGGCGGGAGCAGCCCCCGACGCGACCCGCTGCGCAACCTCGCTTCGCGAAAGGTCGCGGCACGTCCCGGGGTAGTGCGCTTCGTCCCCCGGCGCCTGCGGCGCGCTCGCCGCGGACTGGATGTCCTTGCGGCTGCAGAAGCACGGGTAGACCAGCCCGTCGTTGCTCAGGCTTTCGAACGCGGCGGCGTACCGTGCTCCTCGCTCGCTTTGCGCGTACGGCGCGTACGGGCCGCCGGCGTCGGGTCCTTCGTCCCAATCGAGCCCGAGCCATCGGAGGTCACGGAGAATCCCGTCCGCACTGCCCGCCATCACGCGCCGCCCGTCGAGATCTTCCATCCGCATGACGTAGGCGCCCCGCTGCGCTCGGACCGAAAGCCATGCGAGCAAAGCGGTCGATGCGGTTCCGAGATGGGTCAGCCCGGTGGGGCTCGGGGCAAAGCGGCCGCGAGGGGTCATCACTTGAGAAGATGCCACACCGGACCAGCCGGCGCGTCCTCCCGGCCCTTTTTCACGGGGGTTGCCCGACGCCTCGGCGCGCCCCACATTCCCGGCATGAGACGACAAGGCGGCGGCTTCGGCTTCGTGGTCATGCTGATGGTCCTCGCGGTGGTTTTCTACATCGCGATGAACAACTTCAAGTCGGTTGCTCCGGTCGCGATCGAGGTCCAGAAGCACAACAAGGCCCGCAAAGCCGGTCAGGAGACCCCTTCGGCCTCGGCGTCCGCCGATTCGTGGACCCCAGCCCCGCCGTCGCGCCCGAGCCTGAGCACGATGGACCAGAACACCTCCGACCACTCGGCCAAGGTGCAGGACGCCCTCTCGCAAGCCAACTGACCGGCCAGCCAGTGTCGTGAGCCCGAAGTTCGTCGGCTATTTCCTTCCGTGGCGTACGAACGCGAGCCCGCTGTTTCCTTTGGCGGGAGAGTGTTCGTCCGAGTTCGCCGCGCGGTTCCATCCACGCGCGACGAACGTCCGCGGAAGGAAATAGCCGACGAACTTCGGGCTCACGACACTAGAATGCCGCCTCCCCCGGCCGCAATCGTGCGGTCGCGGTCTTCGCGAGGCGGTCATGCCCAACGGCATCGTCGACATACCGGTCCCGATCAACGAGCCCGTGCTCGGCTACGCGCCGCAAAGCCCCGAGCGCGCGCAGCTCGCCGACATGCTTATGGCGATGTCGCGACGGGCCATCGAGATCGCGCCGGTCATCGGCGGTCGTCGCGTGCGAACCGGAAACACCGCGAAGTCGGTGAAGCCGCACGACCACAAGCATGTGCTCGCGACCTGGCACAAGGCCGGCGCCCGCGAGGTGAAGCGGGCGATCGCCGCGGCGCGCGAGGCGCACCCCGCGTGGTCGCGGATGCCGTGGGAAGCCCGCGCCGCGATCTTCCTCAAGGCCGCCGACCTGCTCGCCGGCCCATGGCGCATGAAGTTCAACGCCGCGACGATGCTCGGCCAGAGTAAGACGTGCCACCAGGCCGAGATCGACGCCGCTTGCGAGTTGATCGACTTCTTCCGCTTCAACGCCCAGTACATGCGGGAGATCTACGCCAAGCAACCGGCCTCGGCGCCCGGCATGTGGAACACGATGGAGTACCGGGCTCTCGAAGGGTTCGTCTTCGCGGTGACCCCGTTCAATTTCACGTCAATCGCCGGCAACCTCCCGACGGCCCCCGCCTTGATGGGAAACACCGTCGTTTGGAAGCCCGCGTCGTCGGCCGTCTATTCGGCGTGGTTCGTGATGGAGTTGCTCGAGGAAGCGGGCCTGCCGCCGGGCGTCATCAACTTCGTCCCCGGATCCGCGGCAGACATCGGCGATCCGGCGCTCGCAAGCGAGGAGCTCGCGGGCATCCACTTCACCGGCTCGACCGCGGTCTTCCAGGGGATGTGGCGGACGATCGGCGCGAACATCGCTCGCTACAAGGGTTACCCGCGCATCGTCGGCGAGACGGGCGGGAAGGACTTCGTCTTCGCTCACCCCACGGCCGACGTGGACCCGTTGGTGACCGCGCTGGTGCGAGGGGCGTTCGAGTACCAGGGGCAGAAGTGCTCCGCGGCGTCGCGGGCTTACATCCCGGCGTCGCTCTGGCCGAGGGTTGAAAAGGGCCTCAAGAAGCAGATCGCCGAAATCGCGGTGGGCGACCCCGCCGACTTCCGCAACTTCATGGGCGCGGTGATCGACGCCTCCGCCTTCAAGACGATCAAGGGGTACATCGACTTCGCCAAGCGCTCGAAGGACGCCACGATCGTCGCCGGCGGCGGGTGCGATGCCCGCAAGGGCTATTTCATCCAGCCGACCGTGATTCGAGCGAAACGCCCGGATTTCCGTCTGATGCGCGAGGAGATCTTCGGCCCGGTGCTGACGGTCTACGTCTACGTCGACGCGAAGCTCGACGAGACGCTCGCCCTGTGCGACGCGGGCTCGCCGTACGCCTTGACCGGCGCAATTTTCTCGCAGGACCGCTACGAGATCGTGCGCATGGCCGAGGCGCTCACGCACGCGGCGGGGAACTTCTACATCAACGACAAGCCCACCGGCGCCGTCGTCGGCCAGCAACCGTTCGGCGGCGGCCGGGCCTCGGGAACCAACGACAAGGCGGGGAGCTACCTGAACCTGATCCGCTGGACGAATGCGCGCACGATCAAGGAGACCTTCGTTCCGCCGAAGCATTTCGCCTACCCGTTCCTGCAATAGCGTCCTTCCGGTCGATTTCGCGGCGGAACCTTCCGATTCTCGAAATAGGCGAAGAAATCCACGGAGGTCCCTTGCCCGAGCACGATCCGTGCGGCAGCATGTGTCGAACCTTCATTCTTTATACAAAACAGAGGAGTACGATGGGCCGGGAAGAACGAGCATTGGGCGTTATCATCGCTGGGCAGGCGGTTTGACCATGGCGTCTTCGAAGGAACTGCTCGACCGCGACCGCAAGGCGGAGCACCTCCGGCTCGCTCTCGAAGAACGCATGCAGTTCGCCTCGCGCGCCTTCGATCGGTGGGTGTTCGAGCACGACGCGCTCCCCGATCTCGACTTCGACGCTATCGACCTTTCCGTCGATTTCCTCGGAAAGCGGCTCCGCGCTCCCCTGCTCCTCTCCTGCATGACCGGCGGCACGGAGATCGCCGCACGCATCAATCGCAACCTCGCCGAAGCCGCGGAATCGCGCGGCGTAGCGCTTGGCGTCGGCTCGCAGCGCAAAGCGCTCGAAGATCCTTCGCAGGCGTCGAGCTTCGAGGTGCGCGAGGTGGCTCCAACCATTCCGCTCCTCGCAAACCTGGGCGCCATTCAACTCAACCACGGCTACGGGGTCGAGCACTGCCGCCACGCGATCGCGATGATCGGGGCCGACGCTCTCGTCCTCCACTTGAACCCCCTTCAAGAAGCAATCCAGCCCGAGGGTCAGTGCAATTTCGCGGGCCTCCTCCCGAAGATGGCCGAGGTCGCCAAGCAGCTTTCCGTTCCGGTGATCGCCAAAGAGGTCGGAAGCGGCATCTCGGAAGCCACCGGGCGGCGGCTTGCCGGCGCAGGCATCAAGATTCTCGACACTGCCGGGGTCGGCGGGACGAGCTGGGCGCGCATCGAGGCGCAGCGCGCCCACGATCTCGAAACGGGGGAGCTCTTCGCCGGCTGGGGGATCGCCACACCCGAGTCGATAAGGCAGCTGCGGCGCATCGACGGCGTGACGATCATCGGCAGCGGGGGCCTGCGCAGCGGTGTCGACGTCGCGAAGGCGTTAGCACTCGGCGCCGATCTCGCGGGCCTGGCCCAGCCTTTCCTCGAGGCCGCGATCGATTCGGCCGAGCGCGTGGGGCAGCGTATCGACCGCATCGTGCGCGAGCTGAAGATTGCCATGTTCTGCCTTTCGTCCCGCACCGTGTCCGACTTGAAGTCGGTCCCGATCCGCATGGAGACCGAACGATGAGCAAACTCAAGACCGCTTCCCCCGACGCCGCCTCGATGCGCGAAGAGACGATCCGCGCCCTCGTCAACGGCCGCATGCGCTTTCACGAGCTGCCAACCCACTACCTGGCCACCGAGGCCGCCGCGATCCGGCGCGAGGCCCTCGAGCGGATCTGCGGGGCCCGGCTCGACGCGATCGGCCACCACTCCTTCGACACGACGATGGCTTCGCAGCGCAACTGCGAGAACATGATCGGCGTCGCGCAGATTCCGATGGGGATCGTCGGCCCGCTGACCGTGCACGGCGAGCACATCGACGGCGACGTCTGGGTGCCGATGGCGACGACCGAAGGGGCGTTGCTCGCCAGCATCAACCGCGGCTGCGCCGCGATCCGGTTAGCAGGCGGCGCCGCCGTCCACGTCGACGACGTCGGGATGACGCGCGCCCCGGTGTTTCGAGCCGGAAGCCACCGCGAGACCCGCGCGTTCCTGGCGTGGGTTCGGGACCATGACGACGAGATCCGCGCTGTGGCTTCGGGCACGAGCCGTTTCCTCAAGCTGACCGAGGTGCGGCCGTACACGTTCGGGACCTCGATCTTCCTCCGCTTCCGCTTCACGACCGGCGATGCGATGGGGATGAACATGGCGACCATCGCGTGCGATCGGATCGTGCGCGAGCTCATCGAGCCGCAAACGGGTATCCCCTGCGTTGCGCTGTCGGGGAACTACTGCGTCGACAAGAAGGCCGCCTCGGTCAACTTCAACGAGGGACGCGGCAAGCGGATCCATGCCGAAGTCGTGCTCGATGCCGCGACCCTCAAGGAGACGCTCAAGACCGACGCGGCCTCGCTCGCCGAGGTGCAGTACCGCAAGAATCTCCTGGGTTCGATCGCGGCCGGTGCGATGGGCTACAACGCGCACTTTGCCAACGTCCTGTCTGCCATCTTCCTCGCCACGGGCCAAGATCCCGCGCACGTCGTCGGCGGCTCCACCGGCGTGACCTGCATCGAGCTCCGGCCGAACGGCTCCGTCTACGCCTCGATCTTCATCCCCGACGCCCCGTTGGGCGCGATCGGGGGCGGCACGTCGCTCAACACGCAAAGCGAAGCGCTTCGAATCCTGGGCGTCGTCCCCGACCCCGATCGCCCGGGTCACGCGGCGATGCGGCTCGCGGAGATCGCCGGGGCCGCCGTGCTCGCGGGCGAGCTGTCCCTGATGGCGGCGTTCACCTCGAGCGATCTCGCACGAGCCCACGAGCGGCTGGGCCGCGGCGACGCGCCGGGCGGCGAAAGGGGCGCATGAGCGGGGAGGCCACCGTCTCCGCCCCGGGTAAGACGATCCTCTTCGGAGAGCACGCGGCAGTCTACGGACACCCAGCTCTCGTCACGGCTCTCGACCATCGCATGACGGTCACGGCGCGCACGTCGGCCTCTTTGGAACGCGGCACGGTGCGCCTCGAAATTCCCGCATTGCGGATCGAAAGGACCGTCGCCTCGACGCAGGCGCTCCACGCGGTGAGAGAGCCGGGCGACCTCGCGATCCTCGCGGTGAGGATAGGCACCGAGGACCTCGGACCGCACCCCATCGGCCTTCACCTGCGCATCGAGTCCACGATTCCGTCGGGCTCCGGGTTCGGTAGCAGTGCCGCGCTCGCGGTCGCCGTCGTCGCGGCCTGCCGCTTCGCCTGCGGCGACGACATCGCGCCCGACGAGATCGCTCGCCTGGCGCTGTCGATCGAGCGGCATCAGCACGGGCGGGCCTCCGGAGTCGACGTGCAAGCCGTGTTGCGCGGCGGCATGCTCTGGTGTCGCCTTTCGGAAGACGGGGCTCTAGAACGCGAAGAACTTCCCGCGTCGGCACGGCTCGACGCGTTCCGCCTCTTCCACTCGGGGGCGCCCAACGAAACGACCGGCGAGATGATCGACGCCGTGCGGCGCCTTCAGGACCGCGACCCGGCCCGCATCCGCGAAGCGTTTGCGACGATCGAGGCCGCAGCCCGCGACGGACGCGCGGCCCTCATGGGCGGCGACGACCCCGCGTTCGTCCCGATCGTGCGACGGGCGGAGGCCGCGCTCGAGGCGCTCGGCGTGGTTCCCGGGGGAGTTCTCGAGGCGATTCGCGCGATCGAGGCGGAAGGAGGCGCGGCAAAGATCTCGGGCGCCGGGGGGCGCAGCGGCGCCGGCGCGGGACTGGTGCTCGTCGTGCACCCCGACCCCACGTGGCACGCGCGCTTTACGCCGCCCGCCGGATGGATGGCGCACAATGTGCGCCTGGGCGCGGAAGGTCTGCGCACGGAGGTTGCGGCATGACCGGCAAAGCGACCGTGACGGCGCCCTCCAACATCGCCTTCGTCAAGTACTGGGGCGCGCGCGATCTGGCGCAGGCCCTCCCCATGAACGCCTCGATTTCAATGACGCTCACCGAATGCGTCAGCCTCTCGACCGTCGCATTTTTGGACGGATCGGACGAGCCCGACCGGATCGAACTCGTCGGGGAGGACGGCTCGTTCGCCCCCCCGCCGGCGTCGTTTCGCGAGCGGGCGCTGGCGCATCTCGATCGCGTCCGTCGGTGGGCACGCCGGGACGGATCGTTTCGCGTCGCGACGCGCAACTCGTTCCCCACCGGCGCGGGAATCGCGTCGTCGGCTTCGGGCTTCGCGGCGCTCACGCTGGCGTCCACGAAGGCGCTCGGGCTTTTGCTTTCGACGCCGGAGCTGTCGGATCTCGCCCGCATGAGCGGCTCGGGCTCGGCCGCGCGCTCCGTGCTCGGCGGCTACGTCTTTTGGTCGCCCGAGGGGGAAGGCGCCGGGCACGCGGTGGCCATCGCCCCGGCGTCGCACTGGGATCTGCGGGACGTGATCGCCCTCGTCGATCACGGCGAAAAAGACGTGTCCTCGCTCGACGGGCATCGCGTCGCGGCGTCGAGCCCGCACTTCGAAGCCCGCCAGCGGATCCTCCCGCAGCGTTTGGCTATCGTGCGGCGCGCGATCGAAGAACGCGACCTCGACGCCTTGGGTCCGATGCTGGAAGAAGAAGCGATCGAGCTTCACCTGATCGCGATGTCCTCGAAGCCGCCAATTTTCTATTGGAAGCCCGGGACAGTGCAGGTTTTGGAGCGGCTGCGCTCGATGAGACGGGAGGGTCTTTTCGCCTGGGCCACGATGGATGCGGGAGCGAACGTCCACGTGATCTGCGCGCCCCAGGCCGAAGCGTCGGTCATCGCGGCGCTGACCGGGCTATCAGGCGTCAGCGGCGTTCTCCTCGACGGGGCAGGCCCGGGCCCGCGCGAAGAGCGGGAGCACCTCTTCTGATGCCGCGCCCGATCGTTCTTCTCAAGCTCGGCGGCAGCTTGATCACCGACAAGACACGCCCCGGCGTTGCGCGCCACGCGGCGATCTTGCGCCTTGCCGAAGAGCTCGCCTCGGCCGCGAAACACCCTCGCGGGCCACGCCTCGTCGTCGGCCATGGGAGCGGCTCGTACGGACACGCGGCCGCGGCCGACGGTGGGTTGACCCCGGGCGCCAATGCGAGGCGTCGCGTGGACGCGATCTCCCGCACGCAGCACCGCGCGGCAGAGTTGCATCGCCTCGTCGTCGCCGCAC
>Ga0315273_10013297_pt1 | contig 10568 bp, 12 predicted proteins | sample YL17G02_0_MG_FD_205753 | JGI IMG/M metagenome (GOLD analysis project Ga0315273, IMG submission 205753) | Sediment microbial communities from Yellowstone Lake, YNP, Wyoming, USA - YL17G02_0 | ecosystem: Environmental > Aquatic > Freshwater > Lake > Sediment | place: USA: Wyoming | collected... | reverse complement strand
CCCACGAGCACCGCCGGCCAGCCCCAGACTCCGGCGAGGGTGATCGCGGTGCCGCCGGCGACGTACATCGCGGCGCGGTAGGCGGCGATGCGTGCGCCTACCGCGGCCCCCTGTTCGTCGGGGCGGAGCACCTCGACCGCGTAGGCGTCGATCGCGATGTCTTGGCTCGCCGCGGCGAAGGCGACGAGCAGCGTGATCAGTCCCACGGCTCCGATCGTGGCGGGGTGCGCCCCGAGAAGCGCCAACGAGGCTGTGAAAACGAGCAGCGCGACCTGGCAGATCGCCATCCACCCGCGACGCCTTCCGAGGAAGCTGGGTGTGAAGCGGTCCATGAGAGGGGACCACAGCATCTTGAACGACCACGGCGCCTGGGCGAGGGTGATCAGCCCCACGACGCGGATGTCGACGCCGATGCTGCGCATCCAGTCCGGAATCGCGGTGATGACGAGCGCCAGCGGGAGACCGGACGAAAACGAGAGCAAGACGACCGACCCCGTCCGCCACGAGGCCAGAGCGCGGCCGAGCCGGGCGAAAGGGCCGTCGGGGGAAGAGCTCAATTCGCCGCCATGATCTCGACGGAGTTCCCGGACGTGCCGTGAATCTTCATGGGGCGCTCCTCGTGGCGGGCGCTCTCATCGTAGGTTCGGGGCGGCCGCCGTTCAAGCGGTTCCGGCAACCCTCTCCCGCTTGTGAGAAGATTGCTCATTGGGGGACCACCGTGGACACGTACTACTGCTCACACGATCTCGCGAAGTTCGGCGACATGGGGAAGAATCGCCCGGAACTCTGGGCGAAGTTCATGGATTACTACGGAGCCGTTTTCGCCGACGGCGCCCTGACCGAACGTGAGAAAGCCCTCATCGCCCTGGCCGTGGCGCATACGGTGCAGTGCCCCTACTGCATCGATGCCTACACCAACGCCTGCCTCGAAAACGGGTCCGACCTCGATCAGATGACCGAGGCCGTCCACGTGGCCACCGCCATTCGGGGTGGAGCTTCCCTGGTCCACGGGGTGCAGATGCGCAACATCGCCCAGAAAATTGGGATGTAGGCGAGTGCCGTCCCTCCAAGCGAGCCGCCATCCCTTAGCCGCCACGGACGAGCAGAATCAGACCCTGGCTCGTACCGGCGCCCCTCAGTTCGACGACGTGCTCGCCCGGCATGGCCTGCCGCTCCTGGAGACCGTGCGTATCGACGTGCTGCAAGTCAACGTCGGCAAGCTGTGCAACCAGACGTGCGCTCATTGCCACGTCGATGCGGGGCCCGACCGGCGCGAGGCCATGTCGCGGGAGACGGCGGGCAAGGTCATCGAGCTGCTCCGCCGCCACGACATCGGGACGCTCGACATCACGGGAGGCGCGCCCGAGCTCAATCCGCAGTTCCGGTTCCTGGTCGACGAGGCCGCGAAGCTCGGCCGCCGCATCATCGACCGCTGCAACCTCACGGTGCTCACGCTCCCGGGGCAGGCCGACCTGCTCCCGTACTTCGCGGAGCGGAGGGTCGAGGTCACCGCCTCCCTACCGTCGTTCCGCCCCGCCGGAACCGACGCCCAACGGGGCGACGGCGTATTCCAGAAGAGCGTTGCGGCGCTCAAAATGCTCAACGACGAGGGGTACGGAAAGGGGACAGGACTCGTCCTGGATCTCGTGCACAACCCCGTCGGGGCGTTCCTTCCGGGGAACCAGGCCTCGCTCGAGCGCGACTACCGGCGCGAGCTCTCCTCCCGCTACGGGATCGTCTTCGATCACCTCCACGCGATCACCAACATGCCGATCAGCCGGTTCCTGGAATTTCTCGAAAGAAGCGGCAATACCGAGTCCTACATGGATCTGCTCGTCCGATCGTTCAACCCGGTGGCCGCAGCCGGGGTGATGTGCCGCACCTACTTGTCGGTGGGGTGGGACGGCACCGTCTACGACTGCGATTTCAACCAGATGCTCGCCCTGCCCGTCGACCCGGGTGCGCCCGGCACCCTGGACGGCCTTCTGGCCTCGGGGAGTCTCGCCCGCCGCGTACGCACCGGCCTCCACTGCTTCGGCTGCACCGCAGGCGCCGGTTCGAGCTGCGGCGGGGCACTCGAGTAGAGGGATCTTCTCCTCTACGGACGGATTGGTGTTGGCCTCTCGGCAAGGCTTGCGATAACATCCGCCGCTTCCTTCGCCTCCAGTTGGGAAGGTGGGTACTGAGGGTGCTTTGCGGGGTTCATGCAGCACGCGCAACACGCTGCCCTGGCGAGGCGCAGGGGCTACCCGGAAGATGCTGGGCAGGACGGGAGAGAACATGAGAACGAGTCGCTCATGGCTGGCGCTGGCGATCGTCGCTGCGATCGTGATCGGACCGGGGTGCCAGAGCTTTGAGGAGCGCGTTTTTCTCAAGAAGGGGAACGAGCTCTACACCGCCCAAAAGTACGACGAGGCGATCAAGCAGTACGAAGAGCTCGTCAAGCTCAATCCCAAGAGTTGGGACGGGAACTACTTGATGGCCGTCTCGTACCTGGCCCTCTACCACCCCGGCTCCGAGCATCAAAAGGACAAGGAATACGCGGAGAAGGGACTCGCTGCGTTCGAGAGAACCCTTGAACTCACCCCGCCCAGTCCCGACGATCGCGAGAAGACCGAGAAGTTCTACCTGAGCTTCCTCAACTCGGCGGGCGACAAGGACAAGGCGATCGCCTACCTCGAAAAACAGCTCGCGTCACGTCCGAACGATCTCTCGCTGATCAACCAGATCGCGACGCTGCACCAGAAAAACGGCAACTTCACGAAGGCGCTCGAGTACTTCGAGAAGCGTGCCAACCTGGACCCGACCAACAAAGAAACCTGGTATACGCTCGGGGTGAACTGCTGGGCGCGGTCGTATCATGGCGCGATGGCGGTTTCTCAAGAAGAGCGCGAGCAGGTCGTCGACAAAGGGATCAACGCTCTCGACAAGGCGCTGGCGATCGATCCGAACTATTTCGAAGCCCTCTCCTATATCAATTTGATCTATCGCGAGAAGGCGAAGGCGCTGGCCACGGTTGGCAAGAACGCGGAGGCGGGGCAAGCCTACGCCAAAGCGGACGAGTACCAGAAGCAGGCGATCGATCTCCGCAAGGCTCAGGCGGCCAAGGCGAAATCAGGCTAGAAACCGGCGGAGCACGCGAGGGACACGCGATGTTCGATACGATGCTCGAAAGCACCACCGCGAAGCCGGAAGACCAGAGCAAGTGGTCCTTTTCGATCGCGATCGGCGCGCACGTCCTAATTCTGGCGATCCTCATCGGCGCTTCCTATCTGATCGTGCAGGCGGTGCAAGACCCCGACGTGATGATCTCGTTCATCGGGGCGGCCCCTCCTCCTCCTCCTCCTCCTCCTCCTCCTCCCGCGGGTTCGTCCAAGCCCAAACCCAAAGATGAGATCAAACCGACGCCGACGGAGGTCATCCAGCCGCAGGTGACCCCGGAGGTCGTCCCCGAAGCTCCTTCCGCCCCCGAAGACGAAGGCGTCGAGGGGGGGGTCGAGGGCGGCGTGCCCGGGGGCGTTCCGGGTGGTGTGGTCGGTGGCGTGGTCGGTGGCGTGGTCGGTGGCGTCGAGGGGGGAACCGGCGATGAGCCGATTCTGCCCACCGGCGACGTCGTGCTCCCGGTCATCATCAAGAAGGTCGAGCCGAACTACCCGGACATCGCCCGCCGTGCCCGCATCGAAGGCAAGGTCATCCTGCAGGCGGTCATCGACAAGGAAGGCAACGTCAACGAAGTGACGGTGCTCAGCTCGTCGAACCCCATGTTCAACGATTCGGCCATCGATGCCGTCAAGCAGCGGAAGTACAAGCCGGCGCTCCAGAACGGGCGGCCGGTGGCGATTTATTTCACGATTCGAGTCGATTTCAGGTTGCGCTAAGCGTCATTCGCAAACGACACGGTCCAAGGAGCCCAAACATGAATTTTCTTCAGATGTTCATCGATTCGAGTTGGATCGGGAAGACGGTCATCCTTATCCTGATGGGCCTGTCGGTCTACTCGATCGCTGTGATGATCGACAAGTTCCGCAGCTACAAGGCCGCGCGGGACGAGTCCTTGCTGTTTCTTCCGTTGTTCGTGACGAACCTCAAGAGCAGCAACTTCCAGGGCGCCCTCGACGCGGCCCGGAAGTACAAGAAATCGCACATCGCGAGGGTCGTCTCGGCGGGCCTGATCGAGTACGACGCCGACAAGGCCGATTTCAGGGACAGCCACGACCTCGTAGGCGCCGTGGGCCGAGCGCTCGAACGCTCGGTGTCGCTGACGGCGGCCGAGATGAAGAAGGGGATCGGAGGCCTCGCGACCATCGGGTCCTCGGCGCCGTTCATCGGCCTCTTCGGCACGGTCATCGGGATCGTCAACGCATTCACCGGCATCGCGCAGTCGGGGTCGGGCGGTCTCGCAGCGGTGTCGGCGGGAATCGCGGAGGCGCTGATCACGACGGCTTTCGGGATCATGGTCGCCGTCCCCGCGGTCATGGCCTTCAACTACTTCACGACGCGGCTCGAGCGGTTCCAGATCGAGATGTCGAACTCCTCGGCCGAACTTCTCGACTTCTTCGTGAAAAAGCACGAGGCGACGAGTGCAAAGCATTAAGGTCGCAGAGGTCAATTCGGCGATCAACGTCACGCCGCTCGTCGACGTGATGCTGGTGCTGTTGATCATCTTCATGGTCGTGACCCCGATGCTTCAAAAGGGCCCGCCGGTGATCATGCCGAGGGCGTCCGACCCGCCGAAAAAGCCCGAAGAAAAGACGCAGATCCTCGTCACGGTGTCGCAGTCCAAGGATCTCTATATCGAGAAGGACAAGATGCCGAGCGAGGCAGAGTTCGCCGCCCGGCTTGCCGAGGAGTACCTGCGAAACAAGAACGCCACGATCGTGCTGAAGGGCGACGCGCGGCTCACCTACGGGGACGTCAAGAAGGCGATGCTGAAGGTCAAGGAAGTCGGGTTCGAGCAGGTCGGTCTCATCACGCAAAAGCAGGACGGCTAGGGCCGGGGAGACTTCGACCATGAGTATGCAAGTCGGAACCGGCGGTGGTCTCAACGCGGACATCAACGTCACGCCGCTCATCGACGTCCTGCTCGTCCTGCTGATCATTTTCATGGTGGTCGTGCCGCTCTCGCAGCGCGGCTACGACATCGAGATCCCGAAAGAATCGCAAGAAATCGTGGTGCCCGATCCGGACAAGCCGCCGGTCATCCTGGCGGTCAACATGGAAGCGTGCCCGCTCGAGGCCACCCTCAATTCGCCGGGACTCCCCCCGGGATGCAAGGTGTACCTCAACAAAGACTCGATCGACGTCACGCAGCTTCCCACTAAGATCGGCGAGATTTTCAAGAACCGGAAATCCTCCGACAAGCTCCTCTTCCTGGCGGCAGAGGAAAAATTGAACTACGAGGGGATCGTCCGAATCCTGGACCTGGCCCGAAAAGGGGACGAGTCCCTGAAGATCGGCATCGTCAGCGACGAGCGCCTCGCGCGTCCGACGGCGGCGGCCGGCCTCTAGTCCGTTGGCGCGGACCGAAGGCTGGGGATCACGCACGGGTCTCGTCCTGGCGGTCGCCGGAAACGCCGTCGGCCTCGGCAACTTCCTCCGCTTTCCCGCGCAGGCCGCGCAGCACGGCGGCGGCGCCTTCCTGATCCCGTACCTCGTCTCCTTCGTCCTGATCGGCGTCCCGCTCCTGTGGGTGGAGTGGGCGATCGGCCGCCACGGCGGACGGTTCGGACACCACTCGGCCCCGGGGATGTTCGATCGGCTCGGCCGGCACCCCGCGTACAAGTACTTCGGCACGCTGGGCATCTTCACCTGTTTAACGGTCGCCGGTTACTACTGCTACATCGAGTCGTGGACGCTCGCGTACGTCTGGCACTCGATCGTCGGCACGTTCAAGACCATTCCGCCGGATCAGTTCTTTCCGCGCTACCTCGGCCAGCACGAGGCGTCGTTGTTCGCGCTCCCCGGCGAGGCGGCGTGCTGGTTCCTGCTCACACTGGTCCTGAACGTGTGGATCCTCTCGCGCGGCCTCGCGAAGGGGGTCGAGCTCGCGGCGAAGATCGGGATGCCGCTCCTCATCGTCTTTGGCGCCGTGCTGGCCGTGCGCGGCCTGACCTTGCCGGCCGGATCGGCAGGCCTCGTCGAGAGCCCGCTCGTGGGCCTCAACTTCGTCTGGAACCCGAAGCCCTCGGGGCTCTTGGACCCGACGACCTGGCTCGCGGCCGCCGGGCAGATCTTCTTCACGCTCTCGGTGGGCATGGGCTCGATCCACTGCTACGCGGCGTACCTGAAGGAAAACGACGACATCGCCCTGAACGCGGCCAGCGCCGGCTGGATGAACGAGTTCGTCGAAGTGATCTTGGGCGGCTCGATCTTGATCCCGATCGCCACCGCCTACTTGGGGCTCGAGGCGGTGCAACAGGCGACGGCGGGCGGGAGCGGCTTCGGCCTCGGCTTCCTGACCCTCCCGAAGCTTTTCCTCAACTGGGGGTGGTTCGCGCCCGTGGCCGGGGCGATGTGGTTCGGCCTGCTCTTCTTCGCCGGCATCACGTCGTCGCTCGCGATGGGCCAGCCGGTCATGGCGTTTCTCGAGGACGAATTCCACGTCGCGCGCAACAAGGCGGCGCTCGTTTTCGGCGCCGTCACCGCAGGGCTCGGTTTCTTTTGCGTGTGGCTCTACCCGGGAGGCGCCTTCGACGAGTTCGATTTCTGGACCGGCACGTTCTCTCTCGTGGTCTTCGCTCTGATCGAGACGTTCATCTTCGCGTGGGTGTTCGGCATGGAGAAGGGCTGGGACGAGATCACGCGCGGCGCCGACATGAAGGTGCCCCACGTCTTTCGCTACGTCATCCAATACGTCACGCCGTTCCTGCTCCTTTTCATCTTCCTCGCGGCGCTCGTGAAGCCGACCGGAGACTGGGGCACGGCATTGGCGTCGTTGACGGCGGGCCATGGCTGGCCGTTTGCGGCCGACAGCGTCATCGGCAAGTTGTTCCATTTCGGTGGCACCTACAGGTGGTTCGACGCCGCAGGGCGGGGGACGCGAGAGCTGGTCGTCGATCTGACGCGCGTGCTCCTTGCGGCCGTCCTCGCCGGTTGCATGGCGCTGACCTGGCACGCCTGGCGCCGCGAGCGGGGGCGTGCGCGATGACGCGCGCCGCGTGGATCATGCTCGCCGCGACGTGGGCCGTGATCGCCTACTTCACGATCCGTTTCTTCTGGATGGTGTTGAAAGCGCCGAAGAAATAGGGGAAAAGGGGACACTCCCCTTTTTGCTGACAAGCTCCGCGGATACCGCTTGTCAGCAAAACAGGGGAGTGTCCCCTTTCTCGTGTCGCTACTGCTTCCTGTGCCGGAGATACTCGATCACGAGCGGGAGCATCGAGACGGCGACGATCGCCAGGATCACGAGCGAGAAGTTGTTCTTCACGGCCGGAATGTTGCCGAACGCGTACCCCGCGGCCAGGCAGGCTCCAACCCACGTCACCCCCCCGACCACGTTGTAGGCGAGGAAACGCGGGTACGACATGGTGCCGATGCCTGCGACGAACGGAGCGAACGTTCGAATGATCGGCACGAAGCGCGCGAGAAAGATCGTCTTCCCGCCGTGCCGTTCGTAAAAGGCGTGGGTGCGCATCAGATGCTCGTGCTTCAGGAAACGGATCTTCCCGGTGAATGCCGCGGGCCCAATCGCCTTGCCGATCGAGTAGTTCACGGTGTCGCCTAGGATGGCCGCGACGGCGAGGAGAACGAAAAGAGCGATCGGGTCCAGCGCTCCGGTCGCGGCCAGCGCCCCACACGCGAACAAGAGCGAATCCCCGGGGAGGAAGGGGGTCACGACGAACCCCGTCTCGAGGAAGACGATCGCGAACAAGAACCCGTAGGTCGAAGAGCCGTGCGCCTGCACGAAATCCCCGAGGTGGCGATCGAGGTGCAAGAAGACGTCGATGATCGAATGAAGCACGGCGGTACCCCCCCTAGGGCGAGCGAATGCGGGAGTCTAGCAGGGCGCGATTGACAGCCCACGGGGGGGTTGCTAGAACGTCTCGCGGCCGGGTCCTCCCATGGGGGCGGACGGGGGTAGTCAAGCGTGTCTCCTGGATTCGCCGTCGGTGCCCTCAAGCACCTGCTCGTGGGCAGACCGATTCCCTCGCATCAGGCTCACCACGAGCGATACACGAAGTCCACAGGGCTCGCGATCCTCTCATCGGACGCCCTGTCGTCCGTCGCGTATGCGACCGAGGAAATCCTCCGCACACTCCTGATCGCCGGGACCGCGTCGCTGTGGCTTGTCACGCCGATCGGCTGTGTCATCGCGGGTCTGATGCTCGTGATCGCCTTCTCGTACCGCCAGACGATCTACGCCTATCCGGGGGGCGGCGGGGCCTATCGGGTCGCGCGCGAGAACATCGGGACCGTCGCCGGACTCGTCGCGGCCGCGGCGCTGCTCCTCGACTACGTGTTGACCGTCGCCGTCAGCATCGCGGCGGGTGTCGCCGCCGTCACGTCGGCTTTCCCGGCGTGGCACATCAACACCGTGGAGCTCTCCCTCGGATTCCTCGCGCTCATCATGATCGGCAACCTGCGCGGCATTCGTGAATCGGGGCGCATCTTTTCGGTGCCGACGTTTTTCTTCCTCGGTAGCATGGGGATGCTGCTGCTCGTCGGGGTCTACAAGGTCCTGACCGGCGACGTCCTGCCGATCGCTTCCGCTTCGACCGTCTATGTCCCGCCGGAGACGGCGTCCCTCTCGATCTTCCTGGTGCTTCGCGCGTTCGCGAACGGATGCACGGCGTTGACGGGAATCGAGGCGATCTCGGACGGGGTCCCGGCGTTCAAGCCCCCGGAGGCCAAGAACGCGGCGATCACGCTCCTGGTCATGGCGGGCTGCGCGGTGACGTTGTTCATGGGCGTCACGCTCCTCGCGGGTGCTTTCCACATCGTCCCGCACCACGAGGAAACCGTCATCTCGCAGCTGAATAGGGCGATTCTGGGAGGCCGCGGCGCCTTCTATTACATGGTCCAGGCCGCGACGGCCATGATTCTCGTGCTCGCCGCGAACACCGCCTTCTCGGATTTTCCACGTCTCGCCTCGATCATCGCCCGGGACAAGTTCCTGCCCCGCCAGCTCGCCAACCAGGGCGACCGCCTCGCGTTCTCGAACGGCATCGTCATGCTGAGCTGTCTTTCGGGAGTCTTGCTGTTCGGCTTCGGCGGCGACACGCACGCGTTGATCCCGCTCTACATGCTAGGTGTTTTCGTGTCGTTCACGCTGTCGCAGGCCGGCATGGTCATCAAGTGGCGCCGCGAGCGGAAGCCCGGCTGGCGCCTCGGGTCGTTCATCAGCGGACTCGGTGCGACGCTCACACTGATCGTGCTGTTCGTGGTTGCGATCACGAAGTTCCGCGAGGGGGCGTGGATCATCATCGTCCTCATCCCGGTGCTGGTCGCACACTTCCTCGCGATTCATCGTCACTACGACAGAGTTGCGCAGCAGCTCTCGTTGAAGGGCGTCGCCGTTTCCGACAAGAAGCACAACACGGTCATCGTCCCGATCGGCGGCGTCCATCGCGCCGTCGTCCGGGCGCTGGAATACGCGCGAACGCTCTCCGACGACGTTCGTGCGATTTACGTCGACGTCGACCCCCATGCCACCCAGGAAATCCGCGACGACTGGTCGCGGTGGGGGAAAGGGGTTCGTCTCGAGATCCTGGCGTCCCCGTTCCGGTCGGTCATGGAGCCGCTTCTCGAGTACATCGAGCTCACGAACGACGAGCGCCCCGACGACTTCATCACGGTGCTGCTCCCGGAGTTCGTGCCCGCGCGCTGGTGGCACCATCTGTTGCACAATCAGCGCGCCCTCCTGATCAAGGGGGCGCTGCTGTTTCGCCCGCACATCGTCGTGACGAGCGTCCCGTACCATCTGCACGATTAATAGGGGACTGTCCCCTAGTCCTTCCGGTTATCCTCCGCGCGTGATTCCGCTCTCTCGCATTCCGCATCGCATCGCGGTGCCGGCGCTCCTGGCGTTGTTCGTCGTCTGCGGATTCGTCTCGCTCTCACGGGATTCCGCCACGTTCGACGAGACGGCGCACCTGGGCGCCGGCGTTTCGTACTTCGAGACCGGCGATTTCCGCCTCAACCCGGAGCACCCGCCGCTCGTCAAGCTGATCGCGGCCGCTCCGCTCGCGATTCTCCACCGGGGCGGGGGGGACTACGACTCGCCCCTGTGGACCGGATCCCGCGCCAGTGCCGGCGACGAACGCCGTTCGCACGCGAGCGAGTGGGGCTTCGGATTCGAATTCCTGAACGGCCCCCGCAAGGACGCCTTGCGCCGTGATCCCGCGGCGCGGCTGTCTCCGGCTCGATGCACGATCCTGTTCCTGGGGGTGCTTCTCGCGATGGTCGTGTATGCCTGGGCCCGCGAGCTGTACGGGCGGCCGGCAGGTCTCCTCGCCCTCGCCCTCGCGGTCACCTGCCCGGCGCTTCTAGCCCACGCGCGCCTCGTGACGACCGACCTTCCGGCGGCCCTCGGTTTCACGGCAACGGCCTGGCTCGCGTGGAGATGGCTC
>Ga0315273_10013296_pt1 | contig 10569 bp, 13 predicted proteins | sample YL17G02_0_MG_FD_205753 | JGI IMG/M metagenome (GOLD analysis project Ga0315273, IMG submission 205753) | Sediment microbial communities from Yellowstone Lake, YNP, Wyoming, USA - YL17G02_0 | ecosystem: Environmental > Aquatic > Freshwater > Lake > Sediment | place: USA: Wyoming | collected... | reverse complement strand
GCCCAGGACGACGACCAGCATAGCAATCAAGATCGTTCGAAGTGTGTAACTCATTCTGGCTCCTTGTAAGATATTATGTATCTCTCTTTGCTGAATAGTCAGAGCCGATTAGCTGGATGCGCACAGGCACTTTCGCCTATGCAAAAGATCAGCATCCGGATACGACCCGAGCCTGACACCAAGCAAGGCCGTTACGTGCCAATCAGGGTTGCTCATCATCCATTGGATGTTCAATCTCGCCAGCCATGAAAGGGTCGGGGTCTTGCTCGAAGACACGAAAGCAGGCCAGTGTGCAGAAGTAAAACCGCTCGCCACGATAGATGGCGCTTGGGAAACCAGTGGTGTCTTTGAGTTTGCCGCCGCAGGCGGTCTTTGCAATGTAAAATCGGTCCGGGCTTTGTTCCATGACCTCAACCTTCTACAATTAACTTGCCGCGCAGCATGCCCATTTGGCACTGGAATCCGTATTCGCCGGGGTTTTGCGGTGTAAATTCAATCGTGATCGGTTTGCCCTCGGGCAGGAACGAACTCTGATTGAAATCAGGGAAGAGTACCCTCTCGGAGCAGGATGCGCTTTCCTGGCGGGTGAAGGTTAGTCGTACCGGACGCCCCCTCTGGACGACGATCACATCCGGGCTGTAGCCGCCCTTGACCGTGACAGCCACTTCCTGTGCGCCCGATCCTGTCACAGCGGCACGCGTCTGCGCCTTGGGGGCAAACCAGAAATACCAGGCGATCAGCGCCGTGGAACCCAATCCAAGCACGATGGCAGCAACTTGAGATGGGGTCAAGTCAACCTCCAGACTTGTGGGCGACGTAAATGATAATCGGGCCAAACAGCGTGGTCCCGTGCCCCGCTCCCCGCGCGGAGGCAAAGCCCGCCTCCGCAAACATGGGCAGGATGCGCCCGCTGTAATTGTCGGCAGTCTGCTCGAGATGCTTCATCACGGCTGCCTGGGTACGGGTAAGCGGGCTGAAGGGTGGACCAAAGTCCAGGATAAAGAGGCTTCCGTCGGGGCGCAGAACCCGGCGGACCTCCCGAAACGTGCGGGCCTTGTGCGCCGTGGTCAGATGATGAATCATGAAGCTGCTCATGACCACATCAAGCGAATTATCGGGATATGGGAGGCTATAGGCGAGCCCCCGATCCCACTGGATTTCCGCGCCAACTCTCTCCGCCTCTCCTTGGGCAATAGCGAGCGCCTGCTCGTCAGCATCCAGCCCTGCGACCGCCGCGCCGGGCACGGATTGCTTGAGGGCGATTGCCATTATGCCCGTGCCGCAACCCAGGTCGAGCACTTGCTGACCGGGCTGGATGGCCACCTGCCGGAGCAACTCCCGCCTGAGGGCCGCCCCAAATGGTTTGGCCAGCCAATCATAGAAGGGCGTCAGCCAGTGCCAACCCAATGGCGGAATGTACTGCAGTTCTCTTTCGGTCATTTCATTACCTCGCGCTGAATTTGGGTCTGAAAGACCGCAGCCGGTTGGCGTTGCCGACCACAGTAACGGAGGAAAATGCCATGGCCGCGCCCGCAATCAGTGGGCTGAGCAGGACCCCGAAAAACGGGTAGAGCAGGCCCATGGCGATCGGGATGCCCAGTGAGTTGTAAACAAATGCCCCGAACAGGTTCTGGTAGACATTCTTCAGTGTGGCGCGGCTGACCTCGATGGCAGTGACCACGCCTCTTAGACTGCCTTTGATTAAGGTGATATCCGAGGCCTCGATGGCCACATCAGTGCCCGTACCAATGGCGAGGCCCACATCCGCCTGGGCCAGCGCCGGCGCATCGTTGATGCCGTCCCCCACCATGGCGACCTTTCGCCCCTCAGCCTGTAACTGGCGGATTTGATTTGCCTTATCCTCCGGCAGCACCTCCGCCAGCACCCGCGTTATGCCCACCTTGCGGGCAACGGCCTCGGCCGTGCGGCGGTTGTCACCCGTTATCATCACGACTTCGATGCCCAGACCTTGCAGGGCCTTGATGGCTTCAGCGGAATCTTCCTTGACCGTATCGGCCACGGCGAGGATGCCGGCGGCTTTGCCGTCCAGCGCGATATACATGGGGGTCTTGCCATCGTCAGCGAGCGACTTTGATTTTTCCTCGAGTGCGCCCAGCACGATATTCTCACGGTTCATAAGCTTGAGATTGCCAATTAGTATGCCGTTGCCTTCAACCCTTGCCGAAACGCCATACCCGGGGATAGCCTCGAAATCTGCCACCTCTGCCAATGCCAACTTGCGAGCCTGCGCGCCTTCGACGATCGCCTGTGCTAGCGGATGCTCGCTGACCTTCTCGACCGCAGCCGCCAACTGCAACAAATCTTCACTGGTTAGCGGAGACTGGTCACTGAGCACTATGTCGGTCAACTCAGGCTTGCCCTTGGTGATCGTGCCGGTCTTGTCCAGCACTACCGTCTGGATGTCGCGGGCGGTTTGCAGAGCTTCGCCTGAGCGGATGAGAATCCCATTCTCCGCGCCCTTGCCGATACCCACCATCAGGCTGATGGGGGTTGCCAGCCCAAGCGCACAGGGACAGGCGATGATGAGCACGCTCACGCTTGTAACCAGCGCATAAACAAGCTGCGGTTGGGGTCCGAGAACGAACCAGATAACGAAGGTCCACACCGCCAGGATCATCACAATCGGGACGAAGTAACCGGAGACCGTATCGGCCAGGCGGGCGATCGGTGCCTTGGAGTTCTGCGCGTCCTGCACCATTTTGACGATCTGGGCCAGGGCGGTATCTTTGCCGACCTTTGTAGCGCGGAACTTGAATGCGCCAGTTTTGTTGACCGTCGCGCCAATGACCTCGTCGCCGCGCTTCTTAGAGGCCGGCAGCGACTCGCCCGTCAACATGGATTCGTCCACTGCAGAGCTGCCTTCGACGATGACACCATCCACGGGGACTCTCTCTCCGGGCCGCACCTGGATCACGTCGCCGACCAGGACCTCCTCGACCGGAAGGTCGATCTCGATTCCTTCACGGATCACGCGGGCGGTCTTGGCCTGTAACCCAAGGAGTTTCTTGATCGCTGCGCTGGACTGACCTTTGGCGCGCAGCTCGAGCGCCTGTCCCAATACGACCAGCGCGATCACCACTGTGACCACGTCGTAAAACGGCTCCGACGTCCCTGCGGGGAAGACGGACGGAAACAGGATCGCGGAGGTCGAGTACAACCATGCCGCACCAGTGCCAAGCGCGATCAGTGTGTTCATGTTGGCCGAGCGATGCTTGAACGCCGCCCACGCACCGGTAAAAAAGTCGCTGCCCGACCAGAACATGACCGGCAATGCCAGCAGCGCCGTCGCACCCCACAGCAGGCGGATGGCACCCATGCTGAGGACGCTCAAGAAGGGCACATACTCATAATAGGCGGTCGCCAGTACCGGCAGGGAAACTGCCGCAGCAAACCAGAATTTGCGCATGAGGCTGCGGTACTCGCGCGTGTGGGCCTCTTCCTGTATGTCAAGCGGCGCATCGCTCCCGGCCGCGCGCGGCTTGTAGCCCCAGGCCTCAATAGCCGCGTTCAATTGCTCCAGGGTGACGCTCTGCGGCAGATAATCCACCGCTGCTTCCTGCGTGGCAATGTTCACGGTCGCGTTGAGCACCCCAGGCGTGGACTTGAGCTCGTCCTCAATGAAGCGCACACAGGAGGCGCAGCGCAGGTTCTCGATGCCGAGCCGCGTCCGGGCCCGACCCAGGCTGAATCCTTCAGTCCGGACCGCATCAGCCATCTGTGCCAGCCCCACTTTCTCCGGGTAATAGTCAACCTGGACCCTGCCCGCTGCCAAATTGGCGATTGCCTGGCTCACGCCCGGTAGTGCGCGCAGAGCTGTTTCTAGCGGCGCAGCTAACCCTTGCGACGGGACACCGCTCAGGAGCAGGTCGATGCGGGCAAGCTTTCTCTCGGGGTTGAAGCCCGTCGTGGCGGAAGTGGTCATGTACTGGTGCGGCTCTTTGTCGAATTGGTCCACACAAGCTTGGGAGCAAAAATAATACGGGTTCCCCATGTGCTCGCGCTTGGCGAAAGCGTTTTGGGGTTCGATTTCCATTCCACAAACCGGGTCACGAATAACCATGTTGCACCTTCCACTAGATTGGTAGCCTCAGTATAGGACTGTAAGTGTGCTTTTTCCAGAAGGATTTAGCGCATGCCCCGATAAGCCAAATGGCCCATCCAGGCGGGCTGGACGGGCCATCAGGAGAGAAGGAGTGAAACTAGTGATGATGGGCGTGCTCGACTTCGCTCTTGCCGACGTACTTTTCAGGCTCTCTCTCGAAGGCCTTCTTGCAGCCCGGCGAGCAGAAGTAGTATGTCTGCCCCTTGTACTCGGCATTGCCAGCGGCGGTTTCGGGCGCAACGTCCATGCCGCAGACGGGATCTTTGAAAGTGGTTGTCATAGGGTATTCTCCTTATCCACATTGTCACACTTCGCAGGCTCTGCCGGTGAGCGCAGTATTACCTAAATCTATATACGCAGTTTGGCCTATGGCTTGGATGGACCTGGTGCTTCCTCTGGACCGCTGAATTGGTTAGAGCAGATGCCAATTGGGGCGGTGTGACTAATTAGTGCAGCCGTTCGGCCCATCCGGAGACTGTTGCAGCAAACCGCCGGCTTGAAGGGATTCATGCACCCTGGCGGCGCCGGAAGCTGAGGAGAACTCTTTGCTTACGATGAGGCGTGGATCGGTCTCGCTGAAGTCAATATCCTGATGTGCCTTCAGATATATCGCGGTTTCCAGAGCCTGTTGTGGAAACCAATAGGCGTTGACGTACTTGGCGGCCTCAAACATCTCATCTACGCTGGCGTTTTGCGAAGCCATCAGTTCAAGCAGGCCGAGCATGGCCATGCCATGATTGCAGTCGGGGAAAAGCGTATGGTTATCACAGCATGGCCGGTAAACCGCCGCGGCCACTTCTTCCACGCGCGCCTGTTGCTCGGGCGTAAGCGGAATCAAATCAAGGCTTGCATAGATTTCTGCGATGGGTCTGGTTGCAAGGGTCCAACCCCCTGTAGAGGCGAACCGGTCAATCTGACCCTGACTGTACTGAACCATGGGCCCCTCGGTGAGTATGGAGTTCTTATTGGCAAGCCCAACCGCCCAAAAAAGATTGAGCAGGAAATGGGTGTTCTCGGTGGTGATTACGATTTGGTCGTCAGCGCCGTTTTTCAGGATACCCATTTGGCGGCTGTCTACGGCCCCACCACCACCTGCCGACATCACGCGCAGGAAGGCGTCATAATCGATGACGCCCGCCTCGACCAACCGCGGACCAAGGTCCCCAAAGGAAACGGGCAGAGCGTACCCATCCCGGGGGTTGACCTGCTCCTGGAGCTGGATGAATTCATTGGGCGCCGCCTCCCGCTGGCCCCACTTCAAGTAGCCGCCCCCGAGACCAACCAGAAACGTCAAGACCGCACCCAGCACGATCCACACGCCCCACATGATTCGCCGGTTCGCCGCGGCTACGTCAGCGACCTTTGTTGCTAGATCCAGTTCACGGTCTTCCATAGGACCTTCTCATCATCGTTCCAATTCGAATCCCGCCTGCTCCCAATTCGCCATCCCGCCCGCCAGGTTCCAAACGTTTGTATATCCCAGCGAGACCAGCTCCTCGGCGGCAATCTGACTCATGCGGCCACTCCGGCAATACAGGACGATCTTGGCGTTCTTGTCTGCCGGCAGTTGGGCGAGATTCTCAGGCGTACTGATCTGGTCATAGGGGATCGATAGGTCTGTGTCTGCAATGTTGCCAGCAAATGGGATGTGAACGTTGACGAAGACGAAGTCTTTGTCCCCCAACATGGCATCCAACTCCTCGGGAGTGACATCCTGGTAGGATCCGCCCGCGACATCTACAGCCTGGCCCGCGACGGATTTGGATTGGCAGCCCGCGAGGACAGATGCGGCAAACAGCAAGAGGAGGAATCGTTCCATTTTCATGCCCCTTGTATTGCGCGGCCGCTCAAGTAGGCGAGATAGGCGGGCACGAGCGGCAAGACGCATGGTGAAAGGAAAGACAGTGTGCCGGCAATAATGGCCGTGACATAGGTAGGCGCGGTAGTGTAGGAAGCGAACGCATCGAGATAATAGCCGTGTTGGAAGGCCCAAACTGCAATCCGCGACATGGTGTTGGTCAGAAGCATGACGCCGATGGCAATGATGAATATGCCGCTGATAGTTCGGAACAGGCGCTGGTAGGGGCGCATCCTGTTCAGCCAGCCACTCGCCCGATTTAGTCCCAGCGCAAGGACGAGGAATGGAATCCCCAGCCCCAGCGAGTAGCCTGAGGCCAGCCACATGGCCTGCCCGGCGGTCTGCTGGGTCAGGCCCAGGGTCAGGATCGCCCCGAGCGTCGCGCCGATGCACGGACTCCAACCCGCCGCGAAAACGACGCCCATCAGGGCAGAACTGGCGAAAGTGCCCCGGGAGGTGTATTGGGCGCGGGTGTCTGCATAGAACCAGGGGATGTGGATTAGATCCAGGGTGGCCAGCCCGAAGGCGATGACGATCACGCCGCCAATCTGCGCCAGGGTGGTCTTATAGGTGCCGAACAATTGGCCGAGCAGCGTCACAGAACCACCCCATCCCACGATGAAAACCAGGGAAAAACCCGCCACAAATAACAGCGCGTGCAAGAAAACGTGCAGGCGTCTGCCCAAGGTGGCAGGTGAGATCTGTGGTGCAGAAGATGTGATTTCAGTCACGCGAGCTATTCCTTCGTTCTTCGCAGCGCTGGCTGAGCCGGAAGCCGCACCGAGAGCCGCGTCCCCTGGCCCGCTTCAGACCGGACCTCCAGCCTGGCTCCGATCAATTCCGCCCGCTCGCGGATCCCCAGCAAACCGAAATGCCCGCTGGGGGCGAAGTCAGTGGGGCTCCTGGGCATCTCAAAGCCTATACCGTCGTCGTTCACTTCCAGGCTGATTTCCTGCTCGCCGAAGATGATGAGCAGATCTGCGCGGCTGGCGTGGGCGTGTCGCACCACGTTGTTCAGCGTCTCTTGACCGATACGATAGAGAGCAAGTTCCGCCTCAGGCGGCAGCCGGCGCTCCGGCCCCTGCTGCTGGAAGGCCACCACCAGCGAATTCGCCTGGCTGGTCTCACGGGCCAGCATCTCGAGGGCAGTGACCAACCCGAGGTCCTCCAGATAGATCGGGCGCAGCGCACGCGTCAGGCGGCGAAGATTCTCAATGGTCCCTTCTGCGAGGGTTTCAAGCTCGGACAGCGACTCGCGAGTGCCCCGATCCTTGGCCGCTTTCTGAGCCAGCTGCAGTCGCTGCTTCAGGGCAATGACCGCCTGAATGGTGTCGTCATGCAGGTCGCGGGCAAGACGCAGCCGCTCGTCCTCCTGCGCAGCCGTGATCGCGCCGATGTAGTCGTGCAGACCGGCCTGCGCAGCCTGCACCTTGCGGGCCATCTCGGCCAGCTCTAACTGCAGGTGGCGGACCTCCGAGATTCCTCCCACCGGCTCATGGATGGCTTCGAAGTCACCCCAAGCCAGCGCAGCCGCCTCAGCCTCCAGGCGCTGCAGCGGCTGGACAATCTTCCGCGCGCCAAACCACAGCCCGAAGATGGCAAACAGAAGGGGCGGGATCAGCACGAGGGGTGCGACCAGCGTGAGCTCCAGTGCCGGATCGGTTGCGGTCTTCCAGACATCTTCGGGCAATTTCGCGCGCATCTCGCGTTGATGGATGGCTACGCTGCCTACTGCAATTCCCATCAGCAGCAGCGTCAGGGGCAGGACGATGATCACGAATAGCTGCAGCGTCTGGCTCCGCCAGAACGGCCTGCCGATGGCTTGTGCATTTTTCATGGGCGATCACTCGTCAACCAAAGTACCGGTATTCTGCGGAATCCAGCCCAGGGAGACGGCGCGCATCACCGCCTCGGTGCGGCTGTTGGCCTGAAGTTTGGCAAAGATGTGGGCGAGGTGCCCCTGCACGGTCCGGTCGCTAATGCCCAGTTGCATGCCGATGGCCTTGTTGGTAAAGCCCTTCGCGGCCAGGCGCAACACATCCAGCTCGCGGTCGGTGAGCCGCTCAACGGCCGAGCTTTCAGGCTTCTTGAACAGATTCTGCATCAACTTACGGGTGATAGCGGGGTCCAGCGCGGACCTGCCCTCATTCACGTCGCGCACCGCCCTGATCAAGTCGGCGGCATTCGCTGTTTTGAGCACATAGCCGTTTGCGCCGGCCTGCAGGACGGCCATGACATACGGGTCGTCATCATAAGCAGTCAGAATCAGCACTCCCACGCCTGGCAGGTGAGCACGCACCCAGCGGGTCACGTCTATCCCGCTGGCCTTCGGCATTTGGATGTCGAGCACCGCCACGTCGGGATTGTGCTCCTGGATCAGGGACCGGGCTTCTTCGCCGTCTCCAGCTTCGGCAATGACCTGGATGTCGCCGGCCCCCTCGAGCAACTGTCGGATGCCGGCTCGGACCATGGCATGGTCATCCGCCAATAGGACGCGGATCATGGCCCTATCTTTTCCCAAAGGCTTGCTCCAGATAGGGAAAGCCAAACCAGACGATGCCCAGTCCAGCCAGCAGCCCGGTCATCAGGCGCATCCAGGAGTTGAACGAGCCGATCACATCGCCTGCATAGAAGGAGGGCGAGAGACTGTGGTTCGTCAGCGTGCCCAACCACAAATTGGAATCACGGAAGCCTTGGCCGATCCCGGCTAGATCGCTAACCATGTGAGTCGTTCCGTCGAAGGCGAGAGGCAGCAGGAGAAGTAACAGCCCCCACCACCGCAGCGCTTTGGCTTTGTGTCGAAGAGGCATCCACAGCAGTGCAAACAGCCAGATGCCGCCGTAGAACGATATCATGCGATCGGACCAGGCCACCTTCCAGCCCATCTCCGCAGTACCGATGAATTTCCGCAGGATGAACGGATTGGCTGTATTTTGCCAGGCAGCCTGGATCTCGACCAGCGAATACATCGCCTTATGGCCAAATAGGAAAAATGAGCGCTCCGGTAACTGGTGGCAGAAAAAGGAGTACATCAGGTACAGGCCTTTTCCTGCGCCGGTCCAACCGATGTGCATGAACACTGGAGCGAGGAACGGCAACGAGACCCACAAACCGTAGACGACCAGGAGCACCTCGAGCCAGTGGCCCGAAAGCCTGTCGGCAACAGTGGGGGAGGTTTGAGTTCGGGCGGGAAGCGCTGCCTCGGACATGTTCTTATCCATTTTACTCGAGCGGAACGCCCTGGAGTACCTGTTCGATGGTTGAGCGCAGAAGCGGATCGGGGTGCTGGGTGATGGTGTTGACCAGCGATAGCCATGTTTGTCCGTCGTTGCCATGCATGATGAGCGTGGCCGGCTCTGCAGCGCTCCCGTACACAAGCAGGACAAGCATCTGGCAATCACATTGGCTTGTGCCATGGTGCGGACATGGGCAATCCTCCGACGTGAGGCGAGCCGCCTGCAGGTCGAAAGTCTGCACAAGGCGGAGGCCCACGGTGGGGAGGCGTTCCTTCAACCAGCTCAGCGACTTATCGCAGGACGCCTTCAGTGTCAGAATCGGAGGAAGCGCATTCATACAAGACCTCGCAAGAACCCATGAGCCCATTTTAGAGATTCCCTCGCCTCCCTTGAAGGGCTACCTGACCCGTCTGCGAGTAGGCATTATGGCCTACGTTACGCATCCGCGAATTGGCGCGAGACGCGCTCCGCGGGGGCACTATAATTCAGGAAAAGGAGAAAGCATGTTGCGAAAACTATTGGCTGTGACCCTGGCGTTGGCCGGACTCCCCCTGCTTGCGGCATGTGGACTTGCTCAGAGGACGGGACAGGCCAACCCGGATGGGCCCGTCGATGTCCAAGTCAACCTCACCGAATTCGCCATAGAATCTTCCTTGACGGACTTCGAGCCAGGCATCCTCTATCACTTCGAAGTTACAAACTCGGGCCAGATCCCTCATGAATTCATGATACTGCCAGTCTCGGAGCATTTGGGGATGGCCGGCATGTCGATGACGGATTTTGATGAGATGGCGCTCATGATGATCCCGATTGAGCAATTGCCCATCGGTGCCACGGCAGAGGCTGACTACACATTTGTCAGCTCACTGGAGGGAAGCTTCGAACTGGTCTGCATGACCCCCGGGCACTTCGAGGCGGGAATGCACCTGCCTATCAGCATCAAATAGCCAAAGCAGCACTCAGCCATTCGCTTTTCCCGCCGTTGGTGGCGGGATTCTTTGCATAGGCACAAATGCCTGTCTACGCCCGCGCAATCTGGCGCAAGACGGTGTGGAGAATCAGAGCTATGATGGGCGGCAAGAAGATCTATCTTGAAGCGCACATTCCTTCCGGTTGCAGCCTTTCTTCTGGGCTCCGCTCTCATTGCGGGAACCTACTTTGGCCTTCTCGCTTGGGGGCAGGGCGCGGAATCCGCCCTAAACCAGTTCATGCGTGATCGCTGGTAGGTGGCGCCGATCATCATCGGATTCGGCATTCAGTCCGCACTCTTCACGATTCTGCGCTTGGGGCTAGTCGGTCCAGTTTCCTCAACGGCGGGGACGGGGGCAACAATAGGTACCAGTGGCGCAACC
>Ga0315273_10013294_pt1 | contig 10570 bp, 7 predicted proteins | sample YL17G02_0_MG_FD_205753 | JGI IMG/M metagenome (GOLD analysis project Ga0315273, IMG submission 205753) | Sediment microbial communities from Yellowstone Lake, YNP, Wyoming, USA - YL17G02_0 | ecosystem: Environmental > Aquatic > Freshwater > Lake > Sediment | place: USA: Wyoming | collected... | reverse complement strand
CTTCCAGAACTTCTGCTTGCTCTCGAGGCGCGCCTTGGCTTGTTCCCGCAGATCGGAATCATCCATGTTCGTTCCTCCATTGCGCCGGGGTCCTCGCACCACGATACGCCGTGAGTCAAATCGACCTCGCGTACCTGAGTCCCGCGTTGAACTCGCGATTCGCCCCACGGGCAGGTTGTCGGGGGGTAGGGTTCTGAGGATGAAGGACCGCACGACCCGGGAGGACCCATGTCCGAAAGGACCCCGCAGGGGGACGCGAGCGTCTCGGAAGATGCGTCGGAGAGACTCGATGAACTGCTGCGCGAGTTCACCACCGGCGCCTACGACCGAGCTCCGATGCTTGCGGTCAACAACGGCCTGCACGGATACGACGGGCTGCTCCCCGACTTCAGCCCCGAAGGAACTCAGGCGAGGACCGCTTGGCTCGAGGAGATGCGCGCACGGGCGCTCGGCATCGGCGCTGACGGACTCGGCGCTGACGAGCAGCTGCATCGCGACTTCCTCCTCATCGTCATCGACACGGACCTGTTCAACATCCGGGAGCTCAAGGTGCTCGAGAACAACACCTGGTACGACTACCTCGCGCTGGACCCCAATCTGTATCTGTCCCGCGACTACGCGCCGCTGAACGTGCGGATGGACGCCTACGTTCGACACGCACAGGGGATCCCCGCGGCCGTAGCGACCATGCGGCGCACGATCAAGCCGATGCCGACCGGCCACGCCGCCGGATTCCGGACCTACCTAGATGGGCTCGCGGAGTTCGTGACCACGGCCCCGTATGCCGTGTTCGCCGATATCGAGGATCCCGGCCGACAAGCGGCCATGAAGGATGCCAACGACCGAGCTGCGAAGGCGCTGACCGACCTGGCGCGTTGGATCGGAGCATCTCCACGCAACGAGGAGTTCGCACTGGGTCCCGAGAAGTTCGCGCGGTTCCTCTGGGACCTGGAGCGCATCGATACGCCGATCGAAGAGCTCAAGGCGATGGCGGAGCAAGACCTGGAGCGCAACATGCAGGCCATGCGCGAAGCCTGCGAGTCCTTCTCGCCGGGATCGAGCATCGAGGGATGCCGGGCCGAAGTGGCATCGCGCAAACCGACAGACCCGGTGGCTGCTGCAACTCGCCAGGTGGCCCTGCTCCGGCAGCGCATCCTCGAGCGCGACATCATCTCCATCCCCGACGGCGAGGTGATCGTTGCGGAGTCGCCTCCGCACATGCGCTCAGGCACCGCCTACATCTCCGTCGCGGGACCCTACGAAGAGCGGATGCCCTCCTACTACTACGTCTCCCCACCGGACCCGAGTTGGTCGGCAGAGGATCAGGGGGCATACGTTCAGTCCGAAGCCGACCTCATGACCACGACCACGCACTGTGTTTGGTCGGGGCACATCCTGGAGGCGCTGCGCTGCCATCGGCCGGGCAACCCCCTCGCGGCATTCACCTACAGCTACGCGTTCTGCGAAGGATGGTGTGTCTACAGCGAAGAGATGATGCTGCACGAGGCGCTGGACGACGATCCCGAGCTTGCCATAGGACAGCTGCAGAACGCGCTGATGGGTGACGTACGCGTCCTGGTCTCGATCGGCCTCCACACCGGCGGGATGACCATCGACGAGGCCGAACAGATGTTCAGAACGGAGGCGTTCTGCGATCCTGCCAGCGCGCGAGAGGAGGCTGTGCGCGGAAGCTTCGATCCGGGCAACTTGTTCTACACGGTCGGCAAGTGGATGGTGCTCAAGCTGCGAGACGACTGGTTCGCCCTTCACGCAGGAAGGTCGCTGCGGGACTTCCACGAGGCGTTCCTGAGCTACGGGGACGCACCGATAGCGCTGTTGCGTCGGGTGCTGCTCGGCGACGCGGACGACGGCCGACTCTTCCCCTAGGCAGGGCTCCGGGGCAGAGCAGCTCGGCGTTTCGTGTCCCTCACGAACCCGTCTCCCTCCCAGCGGAGACCCCCGGCCTCCAGCAGCGCGACGATGCGGCCGGCGGGGATGACCATGTAGCCGGGGCAGTCGGAAGGCCCGTGGCAGGGCCGGCTCGGGTGGGCCCCACAGTCGTCGCACCGGTCATGCCCGCACTCGACCGCCACCCGATCGTCCGGGGTCACCAGGTAAGGCGCGGTCCCTCCGGTCACGCGGTCTGCACGACCTCCCACGCGTCCTTCCACAGGTTGTCGACCTCGGGCGTCAGTTCGAGTTGCTCGACGCCCTTCTTGAAATCGGATTCCTGGGGGATGCAGTTCGCCAGTCCGGGGGGCGTGATCGCGTACTCGGGGATCGCCATCGGGTCACCCTTCACCACCATGCGGGGGTCGGTGATCTTGGTCTGCGGAGGCACGTACCCCGTCCACTTGAAGTTCCTCATCCCGGCGTCGAAGTCCAGCATGTAGTTCAAGAAGTTGTGAGCCAGCACCGGGTTCTTGCCGGTAGCGAGGATGGCCATCGTGTCGCTCCCGATTGCGCCGGCGGCCTCCGTGGGGTACCAGTACCGGATCTGGTCATGCGGCGACCATGAGGGGTAGTAGTACTGAACGGATACGAGGTCGCCGGACCATGACTGGTGCACGTAAGAGCGACCCTCGGGCATGTCCACGTAGTCGTTCACGTCGAACTTGGTTCCTGCCACCTGGACGGCTTCGACCAGATCGTCCCTGGCCGCGGTGATGATGGCCGGATCGCCGGTGTTCGTGTCCGTCAGCCCCTTGCGGAGCATCGCCATCGAAAGGGTCTCGCGGTAGTCGTCCAACATGTGGCTGTAGCCCTTGAACTTCGGGTCCCACAGCAGGTCGTAGCCGTTGTCCATGGCCGGGACGGACTCCTCCAGGTAGGAGAGGTCCATGGCGATGTGATCGGTCGGTCCCTCGTCGATGCGGTATCCGACACCGGTGGTGTAGATCGCGTAGGGCACTGTGTAGTGAGAACCAACGTCGTAGAACGGCTGGTCGGGGGCCGCGAGGGACGGCCAGATGTTCGCTTCGAGGTTGGGGATGTAGCTGTGCTGCAGAGGCCTGAGGAGGTCGAGCAGAACCAACCTGCCGACGAAATCCTTGGTGAGCATCATCACGTCGTAACTCTGCTCGCGGGTGGTGAGCCGAGTGACCGCGTCCACCATCGACGTGTACGTGGTGATGTTCACCTGCACTCCGAAGGCATCCTCGAACCGTTTGACCTCCGTCGGGTTGATGTACGCCTCCCAGTTGAAGAGCTCGAGGGGTCCGCCCTCGTTCTTCAGACCCGGCTCGAGGAGGAGGTCGCCGTTGTGCTCGTTGATGTCATAGGTGATGGGGTTGTCCCGGCGGGCGGGGTCGTCCAGGGCCGTCGTGTCCGCGCCGTCTGACCCGGGCTTCTTCCCGCAGGCTGCCAGTAGGGCGCTGGCCGTCGGGATACTGGCAGCCGTGATCGCCGACCTTCGGAGGAAGTCCCTCCTGCTAACGGGTTGTCCGAAGATCTTCCTGCCGCCTTCTCGTGGATGCATCCGACCCCTCCATCTCCGGTGGACAAGCTACCGCTAGGCGCACTCGACTTGAAGTGCGACTGTGGAATAGCACAGTGGTCGATGCTGTACAACCCAGCCCCCCCCGGAGTAGGCTGGATTTGACTCGGGAGAAAAGGGGGAGACATGAGCAGCTCCAGGCGAACCTTCGCCCTGCTTGTTCCTTTCGTCATGATCGCCGCCCTCATCGGCGGGATCCAACCTGCGGTAGCCCAAATCGCCCCGTGCGTCTATCAGCCCGACGCACAGATCAGGGGCGGCCCGGCGGACCTTTCCTACCGCGGGAACAACATCTACAACCAAAACGGCTCGGGGCAGTCCCTGCAGCGAGTGGTGCGGCCCGGCTTCGGAGACCAGTTCAACATCAGGATGCAGAACGACAGCGACGCGTGCGTCGACCATTTCGTCGTGCACGGTGCCGGGAACTCCATGAAGTACAAGATCACCTACTGGTCGGGACCACTCAATGTGACGGCAGACGTAGTCGCCGGGACTTTCGTAACCGGTGATCTGAACCCAGGCGACTCGGAGTACCTTCTGGCCTTCATCTACGTCAAGAAGGGGACTAGGTCGGGGTCATCGATGACGGATCAGATCGCCGTAGGCTCGATGGCGGCGAGGTCCCTGCCCATTCCGGTCATATTGTGGGACGTCGTGGGTGCCAAGGTGCATGTCGACCGCAAGGCGGGAGACTTCAACAGCCAATTTCCCATCCCATAGCCCCCGCCGGGGGACCGCCATCTCCCCGGAGTAGGTCTGGAGGAAGTTCACGAGAGGAGGGGTCGCAGACCCCTCCTCTTCGCGAGATAAGCTGAGATCTACGTCAACACATAAGGAGAAGGCAGATGACCGACATCCCTCAGCGCGCGCAGGTAGTTGTGATCGGCGGCGGCGTGATCGGCACCAGCATCGCCTACCACCTCAACAAGCTCGGCATCACCGACGTGGTGCTTCTCGAACGCAAGGAGCTGACCTCCGGAACCACCTGGCATGCCGCCGGCCTCATCACCAGCGCCGGCATGCCCACGGAGACGGTCCTTTGGATGTCGCGTTACACGACAGACCTGCTGCCCAAGCTCACCGAGGAGACGGGACAGGAAACGGGGTTCCGCACCATCGGGCACCTGCATCTGGCCTGCACACCTCAGCGGGTTGAGACGGTGACCCGAGAGTCGATCTTCGCCAAGGCCCACGGCGTGCCGATCGAGATGGTCGGCCCCGAAGAGGTTCAGCGCCACTGGCCCACCATCAGAGTCGACGACGTCATCGCGGCCGCCTGGGTCCCCGACGAGGGCCGCGCCAACCCCTCGGACGTCGCGATGGCTTTCGCGAAGGGCGCCCGCATGGGCGGTACCACGATCATCGAGGGAGTTCCGGTCACCGGCTTCACCCAGGCCAACGGCCGCGTCACCGGAGTCGTGACCGACCAGGGAACGATCGAGACCGAGAACGTCGTCGTCGCGGCCGGCATGTGGGGCCGCCAACTGGGCGAACTCGCAGGCGTTTCGCTGCCACTGCAGGCCGCGGAGCACTACTACCTGCTGACCGACGAGGTCGAGTGGGCCGATACCAACGCCCCCGTCGTCGAGGACCCCGACCGCTACGGCTACTACCGCGAGGAGACCGGCGGGATGCTCGTCGGTCTGTTCGAGCCTGAGGCGGGGCCGTGGTCGCTGGACAGCATCCCGGAAGACCTCGGCTTCGCGGTGCTGCCGCCAGACTGGGAGCGCACGGGCGGGTTCCTCGCCACCGCGTTGGACCGCTTCCCATCGCTGGAGTCCGTCGGCATCCGTCAGTTCTTCTGCGGGCCCGAGAGCTTCACGCCGGACAACGGCCCCTTGCTCGGAGAGGTGCCCGAGTTGCGTGGCTTCTACGCGGCGTGCGGACTGAACTCCCTCGGCATCCTGCTTGCCGGTGGTGTCGGTTCGATGATGGCTCAATGGATCCAAGACGGCGAGCCGCCGGTGGACGTCACGGGGCTACATCCTGACCGGATGCTGCCGTTCATGAAGAATCGTTCCTTCAGGAAGGAGCGAACGGTCGAGCTTCTCGGCAGCTCGTTCGGCGATTCAGGATTCCCGACGTGGCAACCCCGCTACGCGCGCAATGTGCGTCGTTCGGTGATCCACGATCGTCTCGCCGACGCGGGTGCGGAGTTCATGGTGCTGTCTGGCTACGAGGTGCCCGAGTGGTTCGCGGCGCCCGGTGTCTCGCACGAGCGCGCGCAGACATGGGGTCGCGACCAGGCGTTCGACGCGACAGCGGCCGAACACCTCGCGGTCCGTGAGGCGGTCGGTGTCATGGACATGACTTTCATGGCCAGCCTGCTGGTCCAGGGTCCGGATGCGCTGGCCCTGCTCAACCGGGTGAGTGCAGGCCAGATCGACGGACCCGTCGGCAAGATCGTCTACACCCATTGGTGTACGCCCAAGGGCAGCATCTGGACCGACCTGACGATCACGCGTCTCGACGAGGACAGGTTCATGGTGATCGGAGCGGACATCATCCATCGGCGGATGATCGCGTGGCTCGACCGCTACAAGGCCGCCGGCGAGTTCGTCACCGTCACCGACATGACGAGTTCGCGTACGCTGCTGACGGTGCAGGGACCGAAATCGCGCGAACTGTTGTCGCGTCTGACGACCGCTGACCTGTCCAACGAAGCGTTCCCCTACATGAGCGCGCAGGAGATCGACGCATATCACGGGGTTGCACTCGCGGTTCGCGTCACCTACCTCGGCGAACTCGGCTGGGAGCTTCACATCCCCGCCGACTACTCGCTGGTCGTCTACGACAAGCTGATCGAGGCGGGCGCGGACCTAGGCATCAAACATGCCGGTCTCGGTGCGCTGAACTCGCTGCGCCTGGAGAAGGCCTACCGCGACTACGGCCTCGACATCGACAACTCGGACACCCTGCTCGAGGCCGGGCTGGGCTGGGCAGTCGCCTGGGACAAGCCCGACTTCATCGGCAAGGCCGCGATAGTGGCAGAACGAGACTCGGGCGTGCTCAAGTCGCGTCTGGTTCAGGTGTTCGTCAACGCTCCGGAGCCTCTGCTATACGGACATGAGCAGCTCTATCGCGACGGCGAGCGGGTCGGAGAGAACAACAACGGCGCCTACGGCCACACCCTCGGCGGCGCTGTGGGCCTGGCCAGCATCGATCTCGAGGAGAACGTCACCGACGACTTCATCAACAGCGGGAGTTGGGAACTCGACATCGTCGGCAAGCGCTACCCGGTGACGGTGTCGTTGACGCCTCTCTACGACCCCAAGCGGGAGCGCATCAAGGCGTAGGACCCCGCTGACCCTGCGCGCGCTACAGATAGCGCTGGACGATGTCCTTGATGAACGGGTTGAGGATGTCCTGCGTGTGCCCGTAGATCGAGCAGTGGCCCATCCCCTCGAATAGGTGGAGTTCGCCCAGCGGAGCAAGGTCGGCGACCTCCTCGCCGTCTTGGGGGACCGCTTGCACGTCCTGGTCGAATGCGATGACGTGCATCGGCACCTTGCAGTTGGGCAGGGTCTCCGTCTGGTCGAAGAGGACGCACGGTTCCCACTGGGCGACGAGCGACTCCTCTTCGCCACCCTTCATGTAATAGGGGAGATTGTCCTCGCGCAGCTTTGCGTATAGCTCACGGTCGCCCAGGACCCTGGCGGGGTAGAACATGGCCATGTAGTGGATGAAAGCCATCTCGCCGTCCAGGCGGTTCCCCGCCCGTCGCCATTCGATCTCGGCCATCTGGTAGTCCCAGGTCCAGCCGACGCTCTTCGCACCTGTTCCCATCGGGATGGCGACGCTGAGCAGTTCCGGGTAGTCGATGGCGACCTGCTGCACGATGCCACCGCCGAAGGAGAGACCGACGAGGGCGACCGGCGGCTCACAGACCGCGCGGATCAGGTCGGCAACGTCGACGGCGAACTCCTCGATCGGCCAGGGCATCGGCCTGTCGCTCCTGGTCGTGCCGACACCACGACAGTCGTAGGTCGTGTTGCGGAAGTCGTCCTTGAAGAACGGAAGCTGGTACTGGTCCCAGGAGTCGGCCGTTCCACCGGCGCCCGACACCCACACGATGTCGGGTCCCTCGCCGACCTGTTCGTAGTGGATCGACGCTTGCGAACCCTTCAGGACTGGCATGCCGTCCTCCCACCACAGCCCACTCCCCAGGACACCCCTACTCGGTGTCCCCGGCACGCTTGCGCCGGGAGAATCCTGCCGCGATCACGATCAGCACCACCACCGCGAGTCCTATCCATACGAGCGGAGGTACTCCCCCGCCGCCTGGATCCGACGAGGCCGAGGCGCTGGTCGCAGAAACAGGCTTGATGTTGAGGTAGGACACCGGGCTCCAGGCGTAGAAGACGGCTCCCCCCTCTGTCGGCTGCGTCACATACCCGGTGAACCTGTCGTTGCGGTACGCCTGCAGGTCGTTCATGTACAACAGCACGACAGCGGGATTCTGTTCGTAGAAGTACTGCTGCGCCTGATCGACGATCTCTTGGCGCTTGGCGGCGTCGATCTCTGTCGCCTGCGCGTCGACCATCTTGTCGTATGTCGGGTCGTTGTAGCAGCCATCGCTCCACCACAGGCATTGGTCGTAGGTGAAGACGTCCAGGATGAAGTTGGGATCAGCGTTGCCCGTCCAACCCCACACGTACATGTCGAAGTCCTGAGCTCCCCAGATGTCCAGGAGTCTCTCGGTGGCCACCGACTTGAGAGTGGTGTCGATCCCGATGTCCTGGAACCAACCCTGGATCAGCTTGGCTTCGGGGACAGACGTGGTCCAGTCGGTAACGGCGAGGATCTCGAGGCTCCAGGGATCGCCCCTGGGGGTCTCCCGCAAACCGTCTCCGTCGGTGTCCTTGTATCCCGCTTGATCGAGCAGCGCCTTCGCGACCTCCGGGTCATAGCCGGTCAGCGGTTGCGGCTGCATGTACCAGCGCTTCAGCGAAGGCGCCACGGGCGAATCCCCCGCGGTGCCGTAGCCGAGCAGGACACGGTCCACCAGCGCCTGACGATCGATCGACTGCGCCAGGGCCTTGCGGACATCCTCGTTCTGGAGAGAGGGGTCCGCGGTGCCCTCGAAGTTGAAGGCGAGATCGTCCCAAGTGATGGCCGTAGCGACGTTCGTAGTGATGTTGGGCTGACCTTGCACCGACTGGAAGATGCCCGGAGGGATGGATTCCGCCGCGTCCACCTCGCCGTTGAGCAGCGCCAGTTTCAGTGCTTCAGCGTTGTCGTAAACGCGGAATGCCACCTCATCGACGGTCGGCTTCGGTCCCCAGTAGTTGGGATTGCGTTCGAAGGTGAACCCCTGACCGGGTCTCCATTCCGTCAGCTTGAAAGGACCTGATCCCACTACGGGGAGGTTGTCGAACTCCTTCACCGTCTTATTGTCCTTGCCGACGAACCTGCCCCAGATGTGCTCGGGAACTATCGGTATCCATGGGGGCGCTTCGGGAGCCATCGAGGGCGTCGCCATATGCCAGATGAGCGTCGTGTCGTCCGGCGCTTCGAATGCGTTCTTGGCGATGGGCTTGCCGAGTTCGCTGCTGTAGGTGCCGATCTTGTTCTCGTTGATGAAGTTGTAGGTGAACGCGACATCCTCGGCGGTAAGAGGCTGCCCGTCGTTCCATTTCAGTCCGGGATTGATCTTGATCGTCCAGGTCTTGCCATCCGCGCTGTGGGTGGGCGGCCACACGCCGATCTCCGAGACAGGGGACAGATCCTCCACCCCGAAACCGAAGAGCAGGTCGTATCCCAACAGGAACGACTCGTAGTCGGTGTTCTGAAGAGCCGCGAAGGGGTTGGCGGAATGCAGGTCCTCGAGCGTCCCCATGGTGAACGTGATCTTGCCGCCGTCTGCAGGCGCGCCGCCCATGAGCGACGGACTCGGCGCCGCGGACTCCTGCGCCACAGCTGACCCGACGAGCCCCACCATCATCGTTGCGACGACGAACACGACGACTACCGGCAAGCGTTTCGACATCTCGGCACTCCCCCTTGGCTCGATTCCACCCCAGATCCAGGGGGGTGGCTGGCCCCAACCTATCCCGGGGCCCTACGTCACCGCAAACTCGGGCCCCGCCGGTGCCGATCCCTCAGGCTGTGACCTTGCTCGCGGCCCATTCGTCCAGGACCCCCTGTATGCGTTCCTCGGCGCCGGCAGGCAACGGCGCCGGCTCGTAGGTGGCGAGGATCTGCTCGGCCTTCTCCACCGCCTGCTTCACGATCGGCTGGTCGGCGTAGTTGACGAAGGGCCCGCGTTGGAAGATCTCGGGCTGCCAGATCTCGGTGCGCGCGAACGTCCGGGTGGCCTTGCGACCGAGGTAGTGGCCTCCCATGCCGATCGCCTTGATGTCGTCCATGAGCGCGTGCTCTTCATCGATCGGGTCTTCGCGCATGTAGCGGCGCAGAGCGCCGATCTGCTCGACGTCGAGGATGGTCTTGGCGAGACTGGAGAGTTGGATGCCGTCCAGGCCGCCCGCCGCTATCAGCGAATCGGAGCCGATCAGAGCCGCAACCAGAGCCGTCATGCCACCTTCGGAACCAGCCTGGAAGTTGGCCGCCTTGGCGTCGGAAGACATCCCGGTGGCCTGCACCAGCAAGCCGTAGAACTTCGCCATCTCCACGCAGATCATATTTGTGATGCCTATCTCGGGACTGGCCGACACATATCCACCGCGACGCATGTCGGTGAGACCCGCGCCCACGCCGGCGATCGTCGCGCAACCCGGGTTGGCGAGCTGGTACAGCACGATGCCCGAAAGGAGTTCGGCAAGCTGGACTATGCAGTTGGACAGGACCGTGCCGGGCCCGGTCGTGCCGATGAGAGGCATGGGCAGCACGAAGATGGGTACCCCCCTCTTGCACATGAGCAGGCCCGCCTCCGTCATCTCCTTGTCGTGCTGCAGCGGAGCGATCGTGCAGTTCGTCACCGAGAAGTAGGGGCGCTCGGTGAGCTTGGCTCCGGCGGCGACCTCGTACATCTCGAGGATCGGATCGACCATCTCCGGAGCGCGCACCTCGTCCTGCACATGCTTGACGCTGTTGCGGACCATCGTCGCCTGCATG
>Ga0315273_10013292_pt1 | contig 10572 bp, 3 predicted proteins | sample YL17G02_0_MG_FD_205753 | JGI IMG/M metagenome (GOLD analysis project Ga0315273, IMG submission 205753) | Sediment microbial communities from Yellowstone Lake, YNP, Wyoming, USA - YL17G02_0 | ecosystem: Environmental > Aquatic > Freshwater > Lake > Sediment | place: USA: Wyoming | collected... | reverse complement strand
CCACGGCTTGGCGAACATCACGATTCAACAGGCCATGTTTTTGCCCGAAGGCGTGCGGCGATGCGTACAGGTGGCCGCCACGCCCGAGTCGGGTGGTGAATCAATTTTCGAAGTGCACAGTCGCACCGATGATGAAAGTGGTGCAGCGGCCGCTTGGAACATGCACGCCACAGGCCTGCTGGTGCATGCATCGAAATGCAGTCCAGACTATGAAAACAGAACCGTCGATCTGGCCGCGGCGCGGAATCGCGCGGTGATGATTCGCTCGCGCAAGGAGCTTTATGAATTGCTGGCCGAGCGCGGGTTGCCGTACGGTCCCGCGTTTCGAGTGCTGGGCGAAATGCATCGCGGCGTGGATGACACGGTGGTCAATGTCGAATTGCCCGAATCGGCGGCGCGCGAGGCGCCCGCGTATCGTCTGCATCCCGTGTTGGGCGATGCGATGCTGCAAGCGGTAGCGGGCGCGGTGCCGCTGGAAGAAGACGGCTCGTTCAGTCCGTTCACATACATGCCCGTCGGCGTGCGCCGCATACGCGTGGTCAAGACGATCGAGGATTTCACGCAGCCGTTGTTTGCGTACGTTCGGCGGACGAGCAGCGACTCGCAGCCCAGCCCAGAGCGGGTGGAGGCCGACGTTTATCTGGTGGCGGCGGACGGCGAGGTGCTGGTCGCAATGGAAGGCGCACAGGTGCAGCGGATCGGCCGCAGCGGCGCGGCAGATTCGAACGTGGACACCAGCCGTTGGCTGTACGAAATCGCTTGGCGCGAAGCTCCATTGCCGGTTGAGGCGAGTTCGACGAATGGGGAAGCCGGGGCGGCCAAATCGTCGGGCGAATCGTGGCTGATCTTTGCCGATGCGAAAGGTGTGGCCCGGTCGTTGGCCGATCAATTGGCGGCGCGCGGCGAATCAAGCATTTTGGTTGAGCTGGCGAAGGATTATAAGTCACCGCTCAGTAAATCGACGAACGGCCATCCGAGCCGCCACGGATGCGCGAAGATTGATCCGCTTGATGAGAGCCACTATCGGCGGCTGTTGGAAGAAGTTTTTGGTTCAACGAAGCACCAGTGCGCGGGAATCGTGCATTTGTGGTCGCTGGATATTGGCGCGCGCGAACCCTCCCCTGGCCCCTCCCTCCAACGAAGCGGAGACTCGGATGATTCAGCAGCGCTCGGTTGTGGTGGGGCGTTGCAGCTTATTCGAGCCCTCTCTCGCACGTCGCTTACTAAACAGCCGCCGCTGTGGCTGGTGACCGCCGGGGCGCAGGCTGTTGATGCGGCTGATGGTTCGAGCGTGGCGCCAATAGCCGTCGAGCAGTCGCCGATGATCGGCTTTGGCCGCGTCGCGGCGCTCGAACTGCCCGATTTCCGACCGCGTTTAGTGGACCTCGACGTTGTGAGCGCGGGACCGCGACCGGCCGAAGTTGCCGCGGCGCTTGCCGGCGAAATCATGGCTCCAAGCGTCGACGGCGAAGTCGCCTATCGTCGAGGCAAGCGCTATGTGGCCCGGCTCGCGCGCAGCACGTCGAGTGATTCGGGGCCCGCCCAACAGGAAGTAGCGCGGTTGGAAATTCCGCGCGGGCCCTGCCAACTTCGCATCACGCAAGCCGGCTCGTTCGATGCGCTCAAGTTCGTGCCGGTCGAGCGCGAGGCGCCCGGACCGGGGCAAGTGGAAATCGAAGTTCGCGCGACCGGCCTCAATTTCAGCGACGTGCTCAAGGCGCTCGGCCTGTACCCCGGCATCAAGGATGCGATCGTACCGCTGGGCATTGAGGCATCCGGGGTCGTCACCGCCATCGGCGCAGGCGTAAAGCGCTTTAAGATAGGTGACGAAGTGCTGGGCGTCGTGCCGTATGCGTTCGCGTCGCATGCCCGCACGGCCGAATACGCGCTCGTTCCCAAGCCGAAATCGATCGATCACGATGCGGCATGTACGATTCCCGTCACCTTCCTCACCGCGTACTATGGCTTGGTTCGTCTGGCGCAACTGCAGCCCGGCGAGCGGGTGCTGATTCATGCCGGGGCCGGCGGCGTTGGTTTGGCCGCCATTCAGATTGCTCAACAAATTGGCGCCGAGGTGTTTGCGACCGCGGGCAGCGAGGCGAAGCGCGACTTCTTGCGTTCGCTCGGCGTCCAACACGTTTACAGCAGCCGCTCGACGGCATTCGCGGAGGAGATCCTGGCCGACACGAATCGCGAAGGCGTCGATATTGTGCTCAACTCGCTGCCGGGCGAGGCGATTACGAAGAGTCTCGCAATTCTGCGGGCGTACGGGCGCTTTCTGGAAATCGGCAAGACCGATATCTACCAAAATCGCATGATCGGCCTTCTGCCGTTCCAAGATAACCTGTCGTACTTTGCGATCGACCTCGACCGCATGCTGCGGCAACGGCCCGAATACATCCGCGGGCTGTTTGCCGAAGTGATGCAACACTTCGACGCCGGGCGCTATCAGCCGCTGATGTTCACGCGGTTCGAGGCCGAGAGCACGATCGATTCGTTCCGCTATATGTCGCAGCGGAAGAACATTGGCAAGGTGGTGGTGTCGATGGAGGGTCAAGGGTCGGAGCCAGTGGAAACTTCGGGCGGGCTCGTGCGGGGCGACGGCAGTTACTTGATTACGGGTGGCCTGGGCGCCCTTGGTCTTCGCGTGGCCAATTGGCTGGCGGAGCAAGGGGCGGGCACGATTGCGCTCCTCGCGCGGCGGGCGCCCTCGTCCGAGGCGGACCGATTGCTTAATGAAATTCGCGCCAAGGGTGCGAATGTTGTCGTGTTGCGTGGGGACGTGGCCGCCGCCGAGTCACTCAACGGCGCGCTCACACAATTGCCGGCCGATTGCCCGCCGCTGCGGGGCGTCGTGCATGCGGCGGGCGTGTTGGCCGATGGCATCCTCACCGAAATGACGCTCGACCAGTTGGATCGGGCAATGTCGCCAAAGGTTCGCGGGGCGTGGAACCTGCACGTGGCCACGCGCGAGATGCCGCTTGATTTCTTCGTGTTGTTCTCGTCGGTGGCCAGTGTGCTGGGTTCTCCGGGGCAAGCGAACTACGCGGCGGGCAACGCCTATTTGGATGCGCTCGCTCATGCCCGCCGTCGCGAGGGCTTGCCGGCGACGGCGATCAACTGGGGCCCGTGGGCCGGCTCGGGCATGGCCGCGGAAGCCGGGCGCGACGAATCGGTCAAATCGCGCGGCATGTCGCTCATCGAACCGCAGGATGGCCTCGACCTGTTGGGCAAGTTGATGAAGTCGGCCGCGCCGCAAATGGCCGTGATGAACGCTCAATGGTCCGACCTGCTCAAGCTGCTCGGTTCGCGGCGACCGGCGTTACTGGCGGAAATCGCGGCCGAAGTTCAAGAATCGGGCGGCGATGTAGGCGCAAGCCGCGTCGATCACGCCTTCCGGCAACAACTCCTGGCGGCCGACGGCACGACGCGACAATCGCTCGTGCAAGACTACATTCGTCAGGAACTGGCCCGCATCATGGGGATCGAGCCGTCGAGCTTGGAGACGAATCAACCACTCAGCACGTTCGGCCTCGATTCGCTGCTCGCGTTGGAGCTGAAGAACAATCTCGAAGGCCGGCTCGACTTCACGCTGCCGATGGCGAAGTTGATGGAAGGGCCGAGCATCGAGTCGCTCGCGGCAGAGACGACGCGGCTGGTGGCCGGCGGCGGCGAATTGCCCGACGCTTCGACTGCCGCAAGGGGCGAGGCGAACGCGGAAGCTTGGACGCCCCTATTGCCGTTGCGGGCAATGGGCAGCCGACCGCCGCTCATCTTGCTCCCAGGACTCGGCGGCGACTCTCGGTATTACATCGAGTTGGTTCAACAACTGGGCGACGATCAGCCGGTGTATGTGTTTCGGCCGCGGGGCCTCGACCAAAACCTGCCGCCCCACCAGACGATCATGGAAACGATCGACGATTACTTGCCCGCGTTGCGCGCGTTGCAGCCCGTGGGTCCGTATCATCTGGCTGGCTGGTCGACCGGCGGCGCATTCGCGTTCGCGTTGGCCGAGGCGCTGGAGCGCAGCGGCGAGGAGGTGGCTTTGCTCGCGCTGCTGGACTCACCGCTGCCCTCGATTTGCGACGATGTGGACGTGGAAGACGATGCGCGATTCTTCTGCGACCTCTTGAATTTCGCCAATCGTTGCGCGGGAGCGGACGCCCGCATCGATTACGAAAAACTTTCGAGCCTTCCGCAGGCCGAGCAGTTTTCAGCCGCCGTGCGGGAGGCACGCCGTAGCGGCATGCTGCCTCCGGAGACGCCGGATGAGTTCGTCCGCAAGCTGGTCGACGTCGGCGAGGCCAACGTGCGCGTGCTGCAGAGCTATCGCCCCAGCGCGTTATCAATCCCCGTGCAATTCTTTTCGCCAGAGGCAAGAGAGGCCCTCGCGGAGGTATCGGGTCGCACGCCGCCGAGCGACGACGACCTGGGCTGGTCGCGGCTAATCGGTCAAACAATCGAACTGCACCGCTTGCCGGGCGACCATTTCAGCATGATGTTCGGCGCCGCCGCGGCGATTGTGGCCCGCGAATTGGCGCGATACTTGGAGCAACTCCCAGAACCATCCGCCGAGCGGGGGACAGGGACGTTTTGCTCCGAAGACTCCGCAATTTGAGCCAGTCCCCGACGCGGTATTGCGTTGATTTTGGGGGGCGGAGTGAGCGGACGGTGTCCGCTGGCAGGTAGATTTGGCCTGGCCGCCGATGCGAACGCGGCTGCGGTGTTCTAATCCTTCGTGTTCGTGAGCGCGACGAGCACCCGCGACAAGTGGTTTGTAATGGTGCTCGTCAAGTGAAATCCTAGAATGCCGAGCACGATAAGTGCGGCCACCATTAACCGAAACGTCATGGTTGCCGCATTGCCTAACATCAGAAAGACAATGGCCGCGAGCAGGGGAATCAACACGGCCAAAACTTCGATTCGATTGAGCTGCTTGTTGACGGGAGCCAGTTCCTGCCGGGCGGTTTCGGTGAAATTCTGCGCGTCGCGCCACAGCCCCGGATACAGGCCGCGCAACACGACGAACTCGACGCCGCACAGTGAATAGGCCAGCGCGATCAGGCCCGACAGGCAAAACGACGCCACAAAGTGAGCGGCCACTTCGAAACTGAGAGGTGGCGTCGTCAGCATAATGGTCAGCGGAAAGATGAAGCCTCCCGGGAACCAGCCAAACGCAGTTAGCGCGGCAATCCATCGCGGAAGCCACAGCGCTTTGCGGCGTGCGGTTTGGACGTCGCCCTCGGGTAAGCGAGCCGCCGTAGCCAGCGCGTTCCAGCATCGCCAAACTCGTCGCACGACTAGCACGAACACGAGAACTCCCACGGGATAGACGATCGCGTTGTATCCGGCCACCAGCTTCATGAATTGTTTTTGCTGGGCCGGCTCGAGCTCGCCGACGATTTGCGTGGAGTTATAGGTGATATTGACGATGCTGGCGGCCATCTGCGGCAAGATCGTCAAAAGGACGAGCCATAAGAACGGCCGCCGCAAGATCGGAGCAAAGGTCGCCGGCACTTGCGGCAGCTTCAACTCTGCCTCTCGCAGGTGCCGGCAGCCATCGAGCTGGGCGCCCAATTCGGCGCAGCTCGCAAAGCGGTCGTCCGGGTTCGGCTCCAAGCAGCGGCCGATCGAGCGCTCCAGCGTCATGTGGCTGCCCGGCAAACCTGGATTGCATACCGGGGCCGCGTGGCGGCGCTCATCGGACATCGCTCGCAGCGTGTCGGCCATTTTGGCTTTGCGATCGAATTTCGGAAAGCCGATGCGGCCTGCCAGCAACTGCTGCAGCACGAGGCCCAGCGAATATATGTCCGACTTCGCGGTTACGGCCTCGTGGCCGGTCGGATCGCCCGGATTGAACGCATCGAGGTGTTCGGGCGACATGTAGGCGAACGTGCCGCCGAACAATTCGTCCCCGCTCGATTCGCTGCCGACCGGCTGCGACGAAATGTTGAAGTCGGCCAGCATCGGCTGGCCGTACGGGTTCACCAGAATGTTGGCCGGTTTGATATCGCGGTGCAGCACGCCGTTTCGATGGGCGAAGTCGAGCGCTTCAGCCAGCCTCGAACCAAACCAGGCGGTCGCCTGGATGGCGTCCATCTTGCCGAGCGCCTCACGATCGTGCAGAGCCGAAGTGTCGAGCGCGGCCGGCAACGAGCCCGAGCAATCGATGATCTGCAAGAGCTCGGCGCCGGTCCAGGCAGAAGCGGGGAGCGGGGAGCAAGGAGCACGGAGTTCTGGCTTACTCCCCGCTCCTGGCTCCATGCTCCCCTCTCTTCTCGTGTGCAACATGCCAATGAGTTTGTCGAGGCCGATGCCGGGCACGAGCTGCATGCAGAGCAGCCGCTGGTTGAAATCCGTTTCGACCGTTTCGGAGAAAACCTGGACGATGTGTCGGTGTTCGAGCCGGGCCATCGTGCGGCCTTCGCTGCCGCGGTTGGCCGAGATTTTGAGCGCCACCAGCCGGTCGAGCGATAGCTGGCGGGCCAAATAGACGTGGCCGAACGCCCCGCGGCCGAGCAGGCGAACGACCTCGAAGTCATCCACCTTTGCGCCGGGCAACAGCGCCATGGGCGCTTTGTCGCGCGGCGCGCGATTCGCCGCCGGGCGCAGGTCGATCGTCTTTGGCGGGCCGTCCGGCAAAACGGGCGACGGCGTGGGCGCGGGAAAGCTGGGGGCGGCCGCCGTGGCCGAATTGGCCAATTCAACATCGGATGCCGACATTGATTCGGACAGTTTCACATCCGAGACCAGCTCGGCCAGAACGACGTCCGAAACGTGCTGCGTCACCGCCGAGGCGCGAACTTGTGTTTCTGAAGGCGCGATGCCTTCGTGGTGATCGCCGGCCGGTTCAGGCAGCGTCGATTTCCGTCGTGAAGTCTTGTCGTCAGCCATTTTATCTCACCACAGAGACACAGAGAGCACGGAGAAGAAGTGTTGAACAGGAGGCAACAGAGAAAACAAAGAAAGCAATCATTCCGCACACCTCTCCGTTTCCTCTGGTTATCTACTGTTCAAATCCTTCCATACTTCTTCTCCGTGCTCTCTGTGTCTCCGTGGTTCATTTCCCCTTTTCGCGGCGTTTATCCAGCGCCGGCCGGCAGTAGTCGTGCAGGTCCAAGTCAATGAGTTCCTGCTCGGCCTCGTCGAGCGATCCGCTGGCGAGCGATTCGGTCACTTCATCCAACAGCAATTCGGCGAATAGCTCGCGGGCCCGGTGCAACAACACGCGGGCGGCGCCGGCGTTGATCAATTTGCCGAGCTCTTCCGACAGGCCGTCGGCCAGTTCGGGCGAGCGCAAATCCGGATGGGCAACGCGATACCGCAACACGGTATGATACGGCTTGCCCGACTTCTGCTCGTCGTCGGCCAATCGTTGCCAGCAGCGGGCGAGCAGTTCATCGCGCCAACTGGACCGAAACATTTCGTCATCGTCTTTGCTTTCGGTCGAATCCGCCGGCTCCGCCAGGTTCGAGTGCATCGCGCCCTCGCGCCCGAGCTTTTTGGCGCGGCGCTGGTAATCGACAATCAAGCGATAGACAACCGTTTTGACGAACGCGCGAAATCGGCCGCGCTCGGGATCGGCCTTGCCGAAATCGCCGCGCACGAACTTCAAGGCGAATTCCTGAAACACTTCGTCGGCGGCGTCTTCACTGCGGAGCGCCGACAGCGCATACCGGCGGACGGCCCCGCCGTAGCGTTCCAGCAGCCGCTGCTGGGCCGATTGCACGGCCGTATGATCGCCGTGGGCTTCACGAACCATCGACCAGGCGGTCATGATCCGGCTGATGTGTAGATCGTCGTCGTCCATGAATCCTCCTTACGATCTGGGGCGATCGGCGGCAATCCGCGGCGCGCGGGAAAAGTCGCGACCCAGCCCATTGTAACCGCGCCCCCATTGGTGCCGGCATAGGGGCTGTTCGACTTTGGGGGCACTCGGCCGGGGCCGTCGAGCGGCAGCGGGCGGGGCTAGAAAATATGGCCTGCGTCCCGAAAAAATCGGGGGTTTTTCAGGGACTACCGCGGTTTACCGCCGTTTCTTGCTGGTTCGGCGGAAATCTGGTCACCCCGGCGTAACACGCCGGCCGCCGGCCGTAAGAGAGGGTGTCAAAGGGGCGAATACCGCCTCTCTTTACCCCAGTGTTTAGTAAACCTCATTTTTTCAGGAGTCCTACCATGAAGACCTCAACGATCAAAATGTTCGCTGCTTTCGCAGCAGTTGGCCTGCTGTCTGCCAACATCGCGCTGGCCAAGAACGGCGGCAACGGAAACGGAAACGGAAACGGCGACAACCACAACAGCGGTTTCAAAATCAGCTTCGGTGACGGCGGCAACAGCGGCCAAAAGTATCATTCGAACAACAACTACAAAAACAATCAGTGCAGTTCGTACAGCCACAATTGCGGTGGCAACTATTGCTACAGCCAGCCTTACTGCCAGGTCTACAGCCAGCCTTATGGCCAGGTCTACAGCAACCAGTTGGGAGTGGGCCAGGCTTTTGAACCGTTCCACAGTTCGTACATCGTTCTGCCGGGCGATTCGTTCTACGAAGTTTCGCTGAAGGAATACGGCACCAGCGCGAATGCCAAGTTCATCGCCCAGTTCAATAACATGCCGCAGAGCGCCGCGTTGGTTCTCGGCCAAACCCTGATGCTGCCTGCGATCAGTGCCAATGGCATGCTCACGCAATCCCGGGCGCCGGCCGCGGAATCGTTGCAAGGAACGACAACCAACAATTTCAGCACGGCCAACATCGGCATCAGCAACCTAGCCCCGGCCGTCGAAGCGCCCCGGCCGAAGGTGACCGTCGGCAGCACGCTCCTGGTCGACGGGCAATCGTTCGGCGACAAGCCGGGCGCCGCTCGGCTGCGGGTCGGTGCCGCCGCCCTGAAGATCGAAGTGATCGAATGGGCCGGCAGCTCGGTGAAGATTCGCCTGCCGCAGCTCGACCTGGCCAGTGCGACGAATGCCGACATCGAAGTGGTGCGGGCAGACGGCAGCCTGGCCTCGAAGACCGGCATCGAACTGAATGCCGCGATCGAAGTGGCCCTCACCAAATAACGCCCTGGGCGACAAGACATCAACCAACCCACATCATCCAGCAAACAACGAAACGATGCCTATGAAACAACCTCTCGCAACCTTCTCATAACTCTCAATGCCTCCGCTATGCCGCCTGACCAAGTTTGCCTGGTCAGGCGGCTTCTTTTTTTGCAGCCCCGGCGAGCCGTTGGCTCGCGGCTATTGGCGATTGCTGTTTGGACGCGAGGGAATGCTAAGTCGTTGCGGGAAGTGTCGGGCTCCCTCCTGCCATCAATCAGGTGACGGCGATGAGGATATCTTGCAGAGGTTGCAGCGAAATCGAGTCCACGACGCCATCCGACGGGTTGTTGTCGCCGAAGTACAGGTCGCGTCCGGCGCCGCCCACGAGCACGTCGTGGTCATCGTCGTCGAAGACGGCCACCCCGGCTTCGAGCAAACCGCCCACACCGGTAAGCGTGGCGACGCGGGTGTTGAAGCTGGCCGCCGAACCCCAGATGGCCATCACGGCGTCCAGAGCGGCGACGTTGTTATCGTGAATCGTGACGCCGCCGATGAGCACGTCGTCACCCGTGCCGCCATCGAGGCGATCATCGTTCTGGCTGCCGATGAGCACGTCGCGTCCGGAGCCGCCGTAGAGCATGTCGTTGCCGTCGCCGCCGACGAGCACGTCGTTGCCGCTGCCGCCGAAGAGGTCGTCGTTGCCGCTGCCGCCGAGGAGCACATCATCGCCGCCGGCGCCGTAGAGGATGTCGTGGCCAGTTCCGCCGAGGATCAGGTTGCGACCGCCGCCGCCGGTGAGCATGTCGTTGCCAGAACCGCCGTCGATCGTCATCGTCTTGGTGACATTGGACGTGGTAACGACAATATCACAACCGCCGCGCGTACGGACCTGGATTTCGGTGATGGACGAGTTGCTGAACGTCAGCGGGTTGCTGGAATTAAACGTGGCGAACACGAATATCGTATCGCTGCACTTCGTGATAATCACGATATCGTTCGCCGTATTGCTGCCGACGATATACAACACGCCACCAATCAACAGCGTGCCTTGGCCCAAAACTTGGACGGTGGACGTGGCGACGGTCACGCCGCCATCGCCGTCGCTAACTTGCAATTGGACGGTTTGCGTCGATGTGCCAAGGCCGGTCGGATCGTAGGTGACGATCGCGCCGACTTCGTTGCCGCGCACGGCGCCCGCGCCGGTTTCACCAAAAATATTGTCGCCATCGAGATCCCACAGGTACGTGAGCGGATCGGCCGCCCCGGCCGGATCGGCGCCGGTGCCCGTGAGCGTGATTGGCGTGTCGTCAAACGTCTGATAAGGCCCACCGGCGTTGGCGGTGGGCGGAAGGTTGACGACCGTTACGGCCACCGAGTTGCCGGCGGCGTACGTGCCGTCTTCGTCGGTGGCGGTGGCAGTAATCGTGTAGATGGAGCCGGCGTTGCCATCTGCATACACATGCGCCGCGCTGGCGGGGTTGCCGCCCACGAACTCGATGCCGTCGCCCCAGTTGATCGCCCAACTGCTGA
>Ga0315273_10013291_pt1 | contig 10573 bp, 3 predicted proteins | sample YL17G02_0_MG_FD_205753 | JGI IMG/M metagenome (GOLD analysis project Ga0315273, IMG submission 205753) | Sediment microbial communities from Yellowstone Lake, YNP, Wyoming, USA - YL17G02_0 | ecosystem: Environmental > Aquatic > Freshwater > Lake > Sediment | place: USA: Wyoming | collected... | reverse complement strand
GCGATCTGGCCGTCCGTGCGGAGCACGTCGTGCACGAGCGCCGAGTCGCCGCTCGCCAGCGCGGTGTCGAGTGCCCGGCGTACGAGCCGCTGCGCGGCCCGTGGGTCGCCTTCCTGGTGCCGGGCCAGCGCGAGATCCGTGTACGCCTCCGCCACTCCACGCCGGTCGCCGAGCGAATCCGCCAGCGCCAGGGCGCGTTCGAGCGGGGCGCGCGCCGAGACCGGGTCGCGCACGATCACCCACAACTGCCCGAGCCGCAGCAGTGTGAGACGCAACACGAACGGGTCGCCGGCGCCGAGCGCGAGGGTGCGGGCGCGCTCGAGCCGCGCGATACCGACGGTGAAGTCCCCCGCCACGCGAGAGCCCTCGGCCTGGTCGTCGAGCATCACCGCCTCACGCGCCGCATCGCCGCGCGCGGCGGCGATGATCCGCGCCCGCTCGAGGACCTCGATTCCCTCGCCCGGACGTCCCGCACCGATGAGCAGCCTGCCGTAGGCCGCGGCCACTTCGCTCACCCGGGCGCTGTCGCCACCGGCGGAGGTGAGTTCGATCGCCTGCGCGTAGAGCGCGAGTGCGGCGTCGCGTTGGCCGAGGTCACGCCTCGCGTCGGCCATGCCGCGCACCGCGCTGCCGCGTTTGGAGGTCTCCCCGGTGCGCTCGCGCAGCGCCGCGGCGGCGGTGAACCCGCCGAGCGCGTCACCCGGCCGCCCGGCCTTCAGGGCGATGACACCGAGGTCGAACAGCGAGTTGCCCGTCATCACGGAATCGCCGATGGCGCGCCGCGCCGCGAGCGCCAGCCGGCACAGGCTGTCGGCGCGCGCGAACCCGCCGGCGTTGGTGGCCACCACTTCGAGGTTGCCGAGCACCCACGCCTCGCGCCGGGATTCGCGCACCTCGCGATAGCCCGCGAGCGCGCGGCGGAACAGGCTGTCGGCCGGCACCCACGCACCGCCGTTCTGCGCCACCTGGCCGAGCGACTCGGCCACCGCCGCCTGCACGCGCAGTCGCAGCTCGCGCGGACGCCACGCCGTGCGCAGACGCCAGGCGTCGGATGCGATGCGGGTGCCGAACGCGGCGGTCTCGGCGCGCGCCACGTCCCGGGCGAGCGCGCCGAGACGCGCCGCCGAATCGGCGCGCGCGAGCGTGGCGCGGATCTCGGACACCAGCAGCGCGTTCCACGCACGCTCGTACCCGCCGCCGCTGCCGCGCACCGCGGCGACCCGCGCGCTGTCGGGGACCGCGAAGCGCGCGTAGACCTGCGCCCGCGCCGGGGACACGGCGCCCAGGCAGGCCAGCAGCACCAGCACGAGCCGGCGAGCCGGCGTGCGCGGGCTCATCCCACGTCTGCCGCGGTCTCGGATCCTGGCCGCCGCCGCAGCCGCCACATGAGCAGCGGCGGTGTGAGCAGCGTGGTGAGCGCGACCATCGCGACCACCGCCGAGTACACCTCGTCGTCGATGACGCGTTCGCCGCCGATGTGCAGCGCCACGCCGATGCTGGCGAAGATCAGACCCACCTCGCCCCGCGGGATCATGCCGAGACCGACCGCGAGCCGGTCGACACCACGCTCGAGCACGCCGAGCGAGCACACCTGCTTGCCGGCGATCGCGGCGACGGTCAGCACCGCGGCGAATCCGAGCACCGAGGCCTTCCCGAATACCGACAGGTCGACTCCCATGCCCATGATGACGAAGAACACCGGCACCATGAAGGTGGTGAGCGGATGCAGCAGCGTGCGCACGTTCGAGTGGTGCGGATCGCGCTCGACCAGGTCGCGGAAGTGGACGTCCTCCATCACCAGCCCGGCCGAGAACGCGCCCACGATCGGCGCCAGGCCGGCGACCCCGGCGAGCCACGCGAACCCGAAGCACATCGCGATCGCCCCGGTGAGCAGCAGACCCTCGCCGTGCATGCGCGCCGCGAACGCGAACACGCGCTTCGACAACCAGCGCCCCACCGCCACCGCGGCGCCGAGGAACAACACTGCCTTGCCGACGATGATCCCGACCGAGCCGGCGTCGAACGCCACCCCCCGGTCGGCGGCCCCGATGACGCCGACCACCACCGCCAGCACCACCAGCCCGAGCACGTCGTCGATCACGGCCGCGCCGAGGATGATCCGGCCGACCTTGCTCCGCGTGCGGCCGAGGTCGTTGAGCACACGCGCGGTGATGCCGACGCTGGTGGCGCACAGCGTCGCCCCCACGAACCAGTCGGCGAGCCCGGAGTGGTCGGGGAAGAACGCGCGTGTGACGAGATATCCGAGCACCATCGGGGCGATGACCCCGAGCACCGCGACCAGCAGGGAGGACGAGCCGACCTGCAGCATGCTGGCGAAATCGGATTCGAGACCGACGTCGAACAACAGGAACAGAACGCCCAGTTCGGCGATCACCCTGAGGGTGGGGTCCGCTGCCAGCCCGTCGAGCGCATGCACACCGACCAGCCTCAGGTTGCCGAGCGCGACGCCCACCATGAGCTCGCCCAGCACGGGCGGCAGCGACAGCCGCTCGAACAGCGCGCCACCGAGCCGGGCACCGACGAGGATGAGCACGAACGCCGCCAGCACGGGCTTGACGTCCAAGCCGTGCGGATCCGACGCCGCGTGGGCGAGGGTGGGGACCAGGTTCCACGCCAGCGCGATGAACAGCGCGGTCCGGACCGGACGAAGGAGTCGCATGGTCACAGCTTCTTATCGCATCCGCCCCCCGAGGTCGAGTGGAAACGCCCCGACGAGGTCCGGCACCGCGCCGGGGAGCCCGGGTCCGCTCACCTGCGGCGGCGCGACCCGGGGCGAAGCGCTGCACACCGCGGGAATCTCAAGCGGCGACGCGCCGATAGAATCCCCGCTTCATCCACTCCACCAGCACCAGGTAGACGAGCACCATCCCCACCAGCGCGGCGAAGAACGCGGGCGGCGGCGGGACGAAGCCGAGAGCGCGCGCGAAGGGCATGAACGGCAGCGCCACCGCCACGCCCACCACGCCGAGCGAAGTCGCGAGCAGCACCGCGCTCGGACGACTCTTCCACGGTGCGCCGCGGGTGCGGATGACGAAGATGACGAGCACCTGCGTGGCGAGCGACTCCACGAACCAGCCGGTATGGAACAGCGCCTCGCCGGCGTGGAACACACGCAGCAGCAGGAAGAAGGTGAGGAAGTCGAACAGAGAACTGACCGGCCCGACCACGAGCATGAAGCCCTGGATCTGCTTCATGTCCCAGCGGTGCGGACGCGCCACCATGTCGGGGTCGACACGATCGAGCGGGATCGGGATCTCGCTCACGTCGTAGAGGAAGTTGTTGAGCAGGATCTGCGCCGGCAGCATCGGCAGGAACGGCAGCAGCAGCGCGCCGCCCGCCATGCTGAACATGTTGCCGAAGTTCGAGCTGGTGCCCATCATCACGTACTTCATGATGTTGCCGAACGTGCGCCGTCCCTCGAGCACGCCGTGGTAGAGCACCATCAGGTCGCTCTCGAGCAGGATCAGGTCGGCGGCCTCCCGCGCCACGTCCGCCGCGCCCTCGACCGACAGGCCGACGTCGGCCGAGTGCAGCGAGGGCGCGTCGTTGATCCCGTCGCCGAGGTAGCCGACCACGTGGCCGCGACGGCGCAACGCGAGGATGACGCGGTCCTTCTGCGCCGGGGTGACGCGACAGAACAGGTCGGTCTCCTCGACCCGGCCGAGCAGCGCGCTGTCGTCGAGCCCGGTGATCTCGCCCCCGGTGAGTAATCCGCGCACGGACAGCCCCAGTTGGCGGCACACGTGTCGGGTGACACGCTCGTCGTCGCCGCTCACGATCCGCACGCTGACCCCGGCCGCCGCGAGCGCGCGCACCGCGGCGCCGGCGCTCGCCTTGGGCGGATCCTCGAACGCGGCGAACCCCGCCAGCACCAGGTCGGCCTCGTCGCCCGCGGCGCAGTGCATGCGCTCACGCGGCACCTCCTTCCACGCCAGGCCGAGCACGCGGAAGCCCTCGTCGCCGAAGCCGTGGAAGCGCTCCATCGCGTGCGCGCGAGCCGCGGCGTCGAGCGGGAGCGTGCTCACCGTCGCTTCGAGACGCGACGCGGTCGCGGCCGGCGGACCGGCGGGGGCGTCGTCGAGCTCGTAGGCGACACAGCGCGCGAGCACGTCCTCGAGCGCGCCCTTCAGCACCAGCAGCCGCCGCGTGCCGTCGTCCACCAGCACCGACACGCGCCGGCGCTCGAAATCGAACGGCACCTCGTCGATCTTGCTCCAGCCCTCGAGCCGCACCTCCGTGTGGGCCAGGATGGCCTCGTCGAGCGGGGTGCGGATGCCGCTCTCGAGCCGGCTGTTGAGACACGCCAGCACGAGCACGCGCGCCGATTCGCGGCCAGCGAGGTCCTCGTGGCGCTCGAGGCGGATCTTCGCCTCGGTGAGCGTGCCGGTCTTGTCGGTGCACAACACGTCCATGCTGCCGAGGTCGTGGATCGCCGCGAGCCGCTTCACCACCACCTTGCGCTTGGACATCTCGAGCGCTCCGCGCGCGAGCGTGACCGAGACCACCATCGGCAGCAGTTCGGGCGTGAGCCCCACCGCAAGCGCGGTGGCGAACAGCAGCGACTCGAGCCAGGGCCGGTGGAAGGCGGCGTTGACCACGAGCACGAATACCACCATGAGCAGCGCGATGCGAAGGATGAGCAGGCCGAAGCGCCGGATGCCGAGTTCGAATGAGGTCGCGGGCGGGCGCGTGGCGAGCCGCTCGCCGATGCGTCCGAACACGGTCGCGCGCCCGGTGGCCGCGACCAGCAGCGATGCGCTCCCGCTCACCACCGACGTGCCCATGTAGGCCGCGTGCGGCGGCGCCGCGTCCGAGGTGTCGATGGGAGCGGCATCGGCCGGTGCGCCGCCGACCGCCGGGGCCGGCGCGCCGGCCCGCGCCGCGCCGGGATCCGCCAGCGCGTGCTTCTCGACCGGGTAGGGCTCGCCGGTGAGCAGCGCCTGGTTCACGAAGCAGTCGTGCGCCTCGAGCAGGCGTCCGTCGGCCGGCACCAGCGCGCCGGCGCTCAACTCGACCACGTCGCCGCACACCAGCGTCTCGGCCGCGCGCTCCACCGTGGCGCCGTCGCGCCGAACCCGCACCCGCAGGGCGACCGAGCGTTGCAGCGCCTCGGCCGCGCGGCCGGCGCGGGTCTCCTGGACGAAGTCGAGCGTCACGCTCATCAACACCATGCTACCGACCACGATCGCGCTGGTGCGGTCGCCGGAGATCGCGGCCATCGCCGCCGCGCCGAGCAGCAGCAGCATGAGCGGATCGCCGAAGCGCGCGAGGAAGCGGAGCACGAGCGCTCGGCGCCGGTGGGACGTGAGCGTGGCGGGCCCATCGCGAGCGAGACGGCGCGCGGCCTCGGCGTCCGTCAGGCCACCCGCGCTCGTCCCGAGCCCCGCGAACAGTCGTTCCAGCGGCTGGTCGCGCCAGGATTCGTCGATCGTCCCCGGTGGCCGGATCATGCCGTCCTCAGCGGATCCCGAACCGGCGGAGCCGCCCCGGGCCCGGCACCGCGGGCGGCACGCAGCCCCGCGACAGGATGCGCGGCCCCACGCGCAGCAAATCGCGTGGTGGCAGTCCCTCGCCCAAGCGAAGCCGCCGTGCGCATCTCACCCGTCCGCGCGCAATCCGCCGCCGACCCGTGCCCGCGCGCGTTCGCTGTCGAGCGCCGGTTCGACGTGGACCACCACGTCGGTCACTCCCGGCCAGCGCCGCCGGAGCCGCTCCTCGACCCGGTGACCCAGCGCGTGCGCCTCCGACAGCGGTGTCGCCGGATCGACCAGCACGTGCAGGTCGAGATGGATGTCGTCGAGCGGCCCGCGCGAACGTACGTTGTGCGCCTCGAGCACGCCCGGCTCGGAGGCGGCCTCGAGCTCGACCTCGTCGGGCGGCAACCGGCGCTCGTCGGACAGCGTGCTCACCGTGCCGGCGAGGATCTCGAAGCCCGCCCGCAGGATCAGCACCACGATGATCGCGGCGGCGGCGAGGTCGGCCCACGCCATGCCCATACGGGCGCCGACGAAGCTCGCGAACACCAGCAGGCTGGCGAACACGTCGCTCTGGGTGTGCGCGGCGTCCGAGAGCAGCAGCTCGCTCTGCAGCCGGCGACCGGCGCGGCGCTCGTACCACACGATCAGGGTGTTCACCGCCAGCGTCACCCCGACGATCAGGAATCCCTCGATGGTGACCCGCGGCACCGACGGGTGACGCAGCCGCTCGATCGACGTCATCACGATCTCGTAGCAGCCGAAGAACAGCATCACCGCCACCGCGAGCGCGGAGAAGGTCTCGTACTTGCGATGACCGTAGGGATGGTTGGCGTCGGGCGGGCGCCGGGCCGCCCATACCCAGACCAGCCCGAACACGTTCGATGAGGCGTCGAGCAGGGAGTGGATGCCGTCGGCAGTGATGGCGATGGCACCCGAACGCCAGCCGTAGGCCAGCTTGGCGAAGGCCACGGCCAGGTTGAGCACCAGGATGACCCACAACACGCGGGCGATGCTGGCGAGGCGCTGCTCGGCGGCGCGGTCGAAGGTGGTCATGGGCGGGAGGGCACTCCGGCGGAGACCGGGGCGCCGCAGCTCAGCATGCGACCTCAAGGGTTCGGCTCGCAAGGGAAGCGGCGCGTCGGGTTGGGAGGATCGTCCTCCCGGGCGCGCGGTTCCGCTCGCCCGCGGCGCCCCGACGAGCCCGGTCCCGGAGCATCGCCGCGCCGGGGTCCGGATCCTGCCGCCCCGACGGCGGGCCGCCCGGTTCGGCGCCGGGTCGCGATGGCCGACAACCGGATTCGGCGCCGAGCCCGAGGGTGGGCGGGCACCGGAATGACGGCGTTCCGGCGCGGATTCTCTTGTCCGGCCCATACGTTTCCCTGACAATGGACACCAGACTTTCCCCCGGCCCCGGTTCCCCTTCAAAGCCGCGCTCTCCGACACGGGAACCGACTCCCGACAACGAGCTCCCGCGAGAGCCCTTCAACGCCGCATCGCATCCAGGGTCGTCCCGCGACCCATGGCCGGAGGACGCACACCATGTCTAAGGGTTCCACGCTGAGCCGGACATCCGCTCCGTATCGGATCCTCACCTCCGCGCTCGTCGCGCTGACCCTGCTGCTGGGCGCCTCGGCGGTGTGGGCGGCGACGTACTTCTCGCAGACGAGCGGATCCCCGAACACACTCGCGAACTGGAACACGGTGCGGGCCGGCGGCGGCACGTCGCCCGCGAACTTCTCTACCGCAGCCGATGTGTTCGTGATCCAGAGCCCGCACAACATGGCGACCACCGCGGCGTGGACCGTGAGTGGCGCCGCCTCGAAGATCCAGATCGAGAGCGGCGGCACGCTCACGGCGAACAACATCGTCGCCGTGCCGGTGTTCCAGGTGGACAACGGCGGCACGTACATCCACAACGCGGCGAGCGGCACGGCGAACGGGACCGCGACGGATGTCCCGGGTTCGACGACACGCACGTTCGGCGCGACGAGTGCCGTGGAATTCCAGAAGTGGGCTCAAACCACGGGCACGAGCCCCGCCGCACTCCCGGCCGTTACCTGGGGCAATCTCAAGATCAATGTGCCGACTTTCGCCGGTTCCTGGGCGCAAGGTGGCGGCCTCACCAGCGTGGCCGGAAACCTCATCATCGCGAGCACGGGCGGAACCACGCGCGAGTTCCGCCTGAACGCGAACACTCCCACCACGTCATCCTTGACCGTACTCGGCGACATCATCGTGACGGGCGGCATTCTCAACCTCACCAGCGGCACTGCCGTGGAGACGGTGAACCTGGGGGGCAATCTGCAGGTGTCGGGGGGCGCTCTCACTGCGACCGGTGCGGGCCCCCACACGGTGAACTTCACGGGTGGAACCGCGACCTCGGTCTCGGCAACGGTGTCTTCGGGAACGTTCACGTCCACGAACATCAACTGGACGGTCGCCCCGGGCAAGACGCTCGCGGTAAGCGGCACCTTCCCGACGCTCGTGGCCACGGGCCGCACGATGACGGTGAACGGTTCATTCCAGCTCGACCCGGGAGCCGCGATCGGCTCGACGGGCACATGGAGTTATGGAGCGGTAGCCTCGCTCAACTTCAATGAGACGGCGGGCCGGACGATCGACGGTACCTCGCAGTTCTGGCCGACCAGCAATGCCCCCAGGGACGTCAATGTCAGTGGCGCGGGGACGGTGACGATCAACACGGCCCGCACGGTTTCGGGCAACCTGACGTTCACGAATGGCGAAGCCTCCCTCGGCGCCGACCTCACGGTGAACGGCACGCTCGGGCTGGGTGCGAGCAAGATCACCACGGGAGCGGCCAAGGTCGTCCTGCCGCTGGGCGCATCGCTCACCCGCAGCACCGGCTACGTGGTCGGCAACCTGCAGAAGAACGTCGCCACGGGATCGAACGTCGCGCGATCGTTCGAGATCGGTGGCGCAGGGAACTACTCGCCGGTCGCGCTGACCCTGGCCAGCGTTTCGGGCGCCGGCGACCTCACGGCGAGCGCCGCGGTGCCGAACGCGGCGCCCCCGGCGGGCTCGACCCTGAGTTCGACCAAGTATGTCAATCGCTCGTGGACACTGACCAACAGCGGCGTCGGGTTCACGACCTACGACGCCACGTTCACATTCGACCCGGTCGATATCTCCGGCGGCGCGAACACGAACAACCTGCTGGTCGCCAAGAACACCGGCGGTATCTGGTCGCTGCCGACCGTCGGCACGCGCACCGCGACCTCGACCCAGGCCACCGGGTTGAACGCGTTCAGTGACTTCTACCTGGGCGAGACCGGCTCGCACATCATCACGGCCTCGGCCGGCGCCAATGGCGGCATCTCGCCATCGGGCGCGGTGAGCGTCGCGGACAACGCGAACCAGACCTTCAACTTCACGCCCGCGGCGCACTACCACGTCGCGGACGTGGTCGTGGACGGTTCGAGCGTCGGCGCGCCGCCGAGCTACACCTTCAGTGGCGTCACCGCCGACCACACGATCGCGGTCAGCTTCGCGATCGACACGTACACGATCGTGGCATCTTCGGGCGCCAACGGTTCGGTCACGCCGACCGGCACCACCACCGTCAGCTACAACGGCAGCCAGAGCTACACGATCTCGGCCGGCCTGAACCACCACGTGCTGGACGTATTGGTGGACAACGTGAGTGTGGGCGCGGTCACCAGCTACGACTTCACCAACGTCCAGGCCAACCACACCATCTCGGCCACTTTCGCGATCGACACCCGCACGATCACCGCCTCGGCGGGAGCCAACGGCTCGATCAGTCCGTCGGGTGCGGTGGCGGTGGACTACGGTGCGAATCAGACCTTCACCGTCACACCGAACTCCGGTTATGGCGTCGCGGACGTGGTGGTGGACGGCGCCAGCCAGGGCGCGTTGGCGAGCTACACCTTCACCGGCGTCACGGTCGACCACACCATCAGTGCGAGCTTCGTGGCGTTGCCGACCCCCGCGACGATCAGCGCGGGCTCTCCCTCGGGCACGTTGTCGGGCACGACCGCTTCGTTGACGGTGCCGGTGGGTATCAGCCGCTCGTCCTCGACCCCGATCCGGCTGTTCCACGTCTCGTTCCAGTTGTCGGGCAACCTGAGCCTCACCGGCGGGACGGCGGGGATCTCCGAGGGCGGTTTCCTCACCTCGGGCGGGGGCTCGACCTCGTTCCAGGTGGTGGACCACGGCGGCGGGTCCTACACCGCCGACGGCTCGGTGCTGGGCCTGCCCTGCAATGTCTCCGCGCTGACCGGGAACCTGTTCAACATCGCCGTCAGCAGCAGCGCCGCGGGTGGCACGGGAACCGTGACGCTGACCAGCGTCGAACTGCGCGACTGCGACAACGGCTCGATGCTGTCGTCGATCGGCACCACCGCCTCGGTGGACATCGACAACCAGGGCCCGTCGGTGACGGTGGCGTCGCCGAATGGCAGCGAGTTCTGGGCCGTCGCGTCGTCGCAGAACATCGCCTGGACCGCGACCGACAACGTCGTGGTGACCGCGGTCGACATCGCCTACTCGACCGACGGTGGCAGCACGTACCCGAATGTCATCGCGAGCGGCATCGCCAACAGCGGGAGTTACGTCTGGACGATCCCGGCCACCCTCTCGACCACGGCGAAGGTGCGGGTCACGGCGCACGACGCGGCCGGAAACAGCACTTCCGACGCGAGCAACGCGAATTTCACCATCGGCCAGTGGACGATCACGGCCTCGGCGAGTGGCAACGGCACGATCGCTCCGAGCGGCGTGACCAGCCTGAACGACGGCGGCAGCCAGAGCTACACCATCACCCCGAACACGGGCCACCACGTGCTCGACGTGCTGGTCGACGGGCCGAGCGTGGGCGCGGTGACGAGCTACACCTTCACCAACGTCCAGGCCAACCACACCATCGCTGCCAGCTTCGCGCTCGACACCCAGACGCTGACGACGGTCGCTTCGCCGGCGGCGGGTGGCGCGATCAACCGCGACCTGGCCGGGCCGGGCTACGACTACGGCACGGTGGTGCAGCTGACGGCCGTGCCGGCGACCGGCTATCACTTCGTGGGCTGGAGCGGTGGCGC
>Ga0315273_10013290_pt1 | contig 10574 bp, 8 predicted proteins | sample YL17G02_0_MG_FD_205753 | JGI IMG/M metagenome (GOLD analysis project Ga0315273, IMG submission 205753) | Sediment microbial communities from Yellowstone Lake, YNP, Wyoming, USA - YL17G02_0 | ecosystem: Environmental > Aquatic > Freshwater > Lake > Sediment | place: USA: Wyoming | collected... | reverse complement strand
CTCGGCGTCCAGCACCAGGTCATTGCGCTCGAACAGCCGCCCGATGCAGCGCTTGTGAAGTTTGGTCTTGAAGTTCCCCACGCCGAACGCGCCGAATGCCGTGACTCCGTCCCGCACCGTCCCGGCGTCGTGCACATCGACACCCTCGATCCCGAGCGGCGGCACGGCGTTGAGGTCAACGGCCACCTTCAGGGTCGGGTGCCCGGCCCACGCCTTGTGCGGCACCATCTGGATGCCGGCGGCACCGCTGTTCACCAGCACTTCCACTCCTTCGAGGAGTTCGCCCACCATGGACGGATCGCTCAGCGTCTTCGCCTCGACCTGGGCCTCAAACCGCGCGTTGATGAACTGCCGGGCCTTCTCGCCCTGTTCCGGCTTGCGCGAGGTGACGGTTACGTAGGCCCCATCCTTCGCCAGCAGGCCGGCGGCGCGCTGGCCCACCGGTCCCGTGCCGCCCAGGATCAGGACCTTCCGGCCCTTCAGGTTGCCCAGGGTCTGTTCGACTTTCACCACGGCGGCAACGGCGGTGGTATTCGACCCGTTCGAGTCGAGCATCACCGAGACGGTGAGCGGTGGAAACATTGCGTCCTGGGCCATGGCGAGCAGCTGCTCGCCCTGGGACATGTTGTTGCCACCGATCCAGACCGCGGTGTGGCGGAGATCCTTCGGTCCGCGGGTGAAAATGCAGCCGTGGATCAGGTCACGGACATCCTCGGGGGTCACGCCCCCATAACTCATGATCTGTTCGGCGCCGCCATCGCATGCGACGACCTGGTCGAACACCGATGGGAGACGGGAGGAATCGAGTTGCAGCAGGAGATTTCGCATGGCTGAATGGGCTTTGGGTCGGAGGCTGCGTGGAAAATGTTCGAGGGGCGAATCCGCTGCGACCCGAAGGTCGCGGCGCACTCGCCCCTGGATCACGCGCGCAGGTCGGACTTACGCGTTGTCCACACCGGAGTACGGGTGACGGGCGCTCTTGGACTTGCTGAGCACTTCGTCCACCGTCGGCTGACCCTTCAAGGCCCGCTCGATGGACTGCTTGGTCGCCTCGTAATTGAAGGCATAGATCTTCTTGGCGTCGGCGGCCTGCCAGTGAATGAACACGCCGACCATGATGCACCAGTCGTTCGCCTTGTCCTTCGGGATCACCCCGGAGGCGACGCTGTCCACGACCGCACGCGCCACGGCCGCCTGCGCCGGGCCGAACATCTGCACCGCCTGCGCGGCGCCCTTGATCGTCACCTTGTTGAACAGGATGGTGTCGGGCTTGCAGGGGAGATTCGGTGCCACGACCGCGAGCAGGGTTGTGAAGCCATCCTTGTTGTTGGCCAGGGCGTTGCAGAAGGCCGCGCCTGCATGGCCGGACTTGCTGCCGATGACCAGATCGATGTGGGCAATTTCATTGCCCTCGCCGACGAGAGATTCGCCGAGGAAAAAGTCTGCTGCCATGCTACCCTCCGTGTGCGGGGATGTGAAGAAGGAGAGGAGTTCTCGCCACATCGACATGATTGTCTTCCACGACCGTGGGGGAACTGATCTGGTGGCCGGTCCCGGCGACACACGCCGGAGAGGCGGCCGGAAACCCTTCGCATTCGCCGGGGTGCGTTGGGAAGGCAGAAGATGTCCGACTCCGCGGGGGCTGTCAAGATCGAATCGTGGACTGCTGGGGACAGGTCGAATGTCTTCATGTCCCGCTGCGGGGACGGCCCGCTAGCCGGCGTTTCGAGCTAAAGCGATGTCCGACTAGTGCCTACGGGAATGGCACGGCTCTCGCCTCTCCTCCAGACGTCCCCAAGGCGAGTGAGGCACTTCATGCGAGCGGTCACCCTTCTCCTGGCGCTGGCCATCACAGTACCCTCCGCTGCGGTATCGCAAACCATCCTGGCAGACATCCATATCGGGCGCGGCCCGGTGCAGGGTCGCATCGTCATTGGCCATCCGAGCTACTACTACCCTGCGCCCGTTGTCGTAACCCGTTACCCCGAACATCGCCACAGCTGTCACCCCATTGTGGTCCGGCATGCGCCTCATGGGATTGGCCGTGGGTACCACCGTGCGGTCCTGTGGTACCACCCTGCGAGCGGGCGCTATTACGACCATCGTCATTCGGATTTCCACGGGTTGCGCCAGGTGAGCGCCTGGGAGCGGGAGGGGCAGCACGGGTACGACGACTAGCGCAGTCATGCGGATGGGGTGAGTCCTGTCCTCACACGGCCTCTTACAGGCTCACCCAGCAGGCACCGGGCTCCCCGCCCGGAGCCGGCAACCCCGCCCTCGGCGGGGTTGTCTTTTTTTGGGCTTAGCGGATCACGATCTCGAGGCCGGAGACGCTGTCGCCTTCGTCGTCCGCGCGGATGGTGAAGCTGATCGGATCGGAGGCCGCCTCGAGGAACTCCAGGGACCGCGTCTCGACCGAGAGGCTCCACTCTCCTGGCCGAATACCCATGGAGTAGAAGGACCCATCGGAGAAGGTGGACAAGGTGCGCACCTCGCCGGTCGCTTTGTGCGTGGCCGTCAGCACCACGCCAGCAGTGACTCCGGAGCGGGGGCTCTGGCTGTTGTCGGCCCACGTTACCCGTCCCTCGACTACACCGCCGGCAACCACGGGGATATCCAGACGCCGGTACCGGTTGGGCGAGAGTTCGACCGCGGCCATGGGGAAGGACGGAATCCACAGTGGCGACGGCAGTGTCGCGCTGTCCACATTGACTGGCGTGGGTTCGAACGGGAGCAGGTCCCAGAAACGGTAGCGGCCCTTGGAGTCAGTCACGCCGAATCCCCGGCCGATGATCACGCGGACGCCGGAAATAAGCGGCTCACCCTCCTGATACTCGCCATCTGCATTCTGATCGAGGAAGACTCGGCCGGTCAGCCCGCCGCGCTGCCGCGCCGGCGTGCCGGAGAAGTCCATCCCGTTTCGTCCGGGGTTGTAGATGGCCGAGCCCGACACGTACTGGGACCCTGAAACTGGGCCTCGGCCCGCCGAGAGCGTGGTATACGACCGAACCGTGGGCAGTTCGGCCGCGATGAGCATGGTGAGGTTGGTACCGCCGATGCGGTACCAGGTTGCACCGGTCTCGACTCGCAGGCCGCGCAGCAACGGCATGCCGACATACAGCGAGGCATTCGACACCCCCGCTTGCTGTTCGAACTCCAGATTGCTCCGAGCCGTGAGGCCACCGAGCAATCCCGGCAGGCCCGGTCGTGGCAGCATGAAGCCGTTGACACCGAGGAAGGTGCGATTGAGTCGGGGTCCGGCATTGACGACCTGCTGCTCGAAGCGGACCGATGGGATCACCCTGACGCCGGCCCACTGCGAGGACACGCCAAGCCGGCCACTGTTCAGGTGGCCGGTGGCGGTCCCGATGCGATCGACGCCCCCCTCGAGGTAGGTGGCCCCGAGACGCGGGATCGGTCGCCAGAAGCCGTACAGGGTGACCTGGTTCTCCCGCCCCTCCGGAGTCAGGATCGGCTGGGCGGCATCGCCGAGAAAGCGGTTCGCCTCCAGCTGCAGCTGGAGATCAACCGAGGGTTCCAGCCGCACTGCACTCCGAACCACCGCGTTCGCCACCGCTTCGACTTCCATGGTCAGCCGGTTGCTGATCGCTCCCGTGACGCCGACATAGGGATGCGTCAGGTTGTCGACGCTGTCGCGCCAGAACTGATCGACTCCGGCGCGGGCCGACCAGCGATTCGAGATCCCGTACCGCAGGTCCACGTTGGCGGTGGCCTGGCAGCGGTCGGTCCGGCAGGCGCCAGCGGAGAGGCCGTACTCGAAGGTCCGCTGCTGCACCAGGTCGGGCCGGATGCGGTAGGCCTGGTTGAACTCGCGGACTTCGCCAAAGGGACCGTAGGCCACGAAGTCAACCGGATTTTCGCCGTACTGGACCGGCATGTCGAAGGAGAACTGGCCCAGCGCGTTGACCGAGTCGAACGCGATCAGGCGACCGCCGCGGTACGCCTCCAGGGTCCACCCCGTCCCCAGTTGCCCCGTGAAAGGCACGGTGCCGAACAGCGAGGGTCGGACATAGGGGCTGTTGCTCAGCGTGGCGCCGCGGACGCTGCGCCCGCGCGGGCCGGTGGAGTAGCCGTCACCGAGCGTGGTCTGGGTGAGCCACCGGCTTTCGCGCCAGACACCGGTCCAGGAGACGTCCGCGCGGGGGCCTTCGCCCACCCCCTGGCTCTGCAGGCCGAGCGAGAAGGCGCCGCCGAAAACATCCAGGCCGAGCGCCGTGGAGTATGCGGAGGCCTCCACGCCCGTGGTCGGCGCCAGGAGCGAATAGTCCACTACCAGCCCGCGGATCGTGGACCGCGGCAGGTCGTAGCGGACGGCATGAAGTTCGGGCTCGGTGCCATCCGATAGCCGTGAGGCCAGCATCGCTTCGCGGCGGAGACGCCGGGCGACCGGCAGGTTGGTCGGGTCGAGCAGGGTGACCTCGAGGTCGGGCCAGGACACGACCCACTCGAGGTCGAGCGCGGTCTGGAGCGTCCGGGCGCCCACGAAGATCTCCTGCTCGGTGACCACCAGCTGATCTTCGGGAATCGTCGTCTTCTCGCGGCCCACCTGCATCCGGCGATGGGCCGGGTCGAGCGTGAAGCGCAGGTTTCCAGGCTGCAACAACCCCTCGAGCGTGCCATCGGGGAGGGGGTCGATTCTGAGTTCGGCCAGCTCGAAGAACGACCGGATCGGGATCAGCGCTTCCTCACCCAGGCGGTAGGCCTCGACGGTGCGCTCGGCGATCCGGCCGAGCCGGAGCGCGACCAGCACCGGCTCCGCCGGACCCTCCTGGGCCTGAAGCACAAATGCCGCCGGACCGTACAGCAGCCCGGACAGCAGGAGGGTGAGCACCGCGCGGCGCGGTCGGCTCACGGCAAGTGGACCTCGAGTGAGTCACGCACCGGCGGCGCGCGCAGCAGCAGGTCTGGCGTGATGTCGGGTCGCTCGGTCGCGAACTGGAGCCGGAGGCGGTACGGTCCCGGGGGAATCCCCGCGGTACTCATCGTGAAAACCGGATCGACCTGATAGTAGACGGCGATCGGTTCCTGGAAACTCGCGACCGTCTTCCCGGCGGGGCTGATCAGCGCCCCCCTGGCGATCCCGATGTATGCCGCGGTTCCCTGCCGCACCAGCCGTGCGCGTACCGTGAGGGAATCTGCCGACGGCGCTGCCTGGATGTCACTCACCTGGAGGCCGGTCTTCAGGGCCCCCTTCCGGTAGGTGAGCGGGATGATGGTTCGCACCTCGAGGCTGAGGCCGATGCGGATCTCGCCGGTGTCGGCTTCGGTCACCGGTACCGTCCCGCCCTTGGCGCTGATGACGATCCGCGACCAGTACTCGCCGTCCGGCAGGCCCTGCGGCGGGCGGGCCAGCAGGCGGATCGTCTGGCGCTGCAGCGGGGCGATGAGCATCCGCTTCGGGAAGGCCTCGATCCAGGCAGCCGCTGACGGCATGGACGGATCAAGCGAATCCGGCGTGAACAGGGCGAGCTGCCCCGCGGAATCGGTGATCGGGTAGCCGAAGATCGACGAAATCGCGATTTCGACCGACGTGGCCCCGGGGTTGTAGAGCGTGATGGAGGCGCTGCGGGTGGAATGGTCCACGTAGACCGCGTGGGGAGCAACCATCACTCCCTGGGCTCTGGCCTGCGGAACCGCGAGTGCGGCCAGACCGAGTGCGGCCAGAAGGGCGCGCACCGGGCTCAGAAGAAAATGGCGGTGATAACCACCGGTGCGGTGTAGCTCCCGGCGGGAATCGCGCCCCCCGGTGTGACCCGGCCGCCCAGCCAGATGTTCATGTCCGGCGATCCGGTGAACCGGTAGTTCAAGAGGCCGCTCGGATTGAAGGGATTCGGCACGCTGCCAGACGACGTGCCCAGCGCAAAGGCGTCGCCGTTCCCGAAGCTGATCGGCATGGTGCCGCCGCCCCCGACCCGGTTCAGCGTGGCGGGTAGCGTTAACCTGACGCGTACCCGCCCACCCGTCACGTACCGGATGTAGAACTGTCCGCTCTTCACCGGATCGTTGGGGGAGACCGTCGTCGGCACGCCAGCCACCACGATGCCGAACGTCAGGTCCCGGACTCCCGAGACCTGCGTCTGCCCGGCGAGGGGCCGGGCGAGGAGGCAGATGGCGAACAGCAGAGGCGAGACGCATCGAGGCATTCGGATTCCCCGGGGGGGCCTCACGGGCGAGAGGTTTGCAAGATAGCTTCACCGTCCGCACCCGTGGGCTGCCCGGTAGGTAGTGGATCGGTCTAGAAGTACGCTGCGGTCAGCGTGACGGTGCCGAGGTAGCTGCCGGCGACCTGGGCCGCGGCGGGCGAAACGGTGGCGCCGACGTAGACTGACTTCGCCGAGGCGCCGCTGAAGGTGGTGTTGGTCGCGCCGGCCGACGGAGTGAACGAGGCGCAGCCCGCCTGCGATGCGGTATTGGCCAGACAGCCGGTCCAGGTTGCGATCGGCAGGAGATGCGTGGCGCCATCGTCCAGGTTGGTCGGGAGCGTGAACGTCAGCGCGAGGTTCTGGCTGGCCTGACCGGTGAGGTCAAATCGACCCGAGTTGGCATTGGTGGACGCATCGACGGTCTTGTTGACGCCTGGGAAGACGTTGCCGAACTGAAGATTGGCGGCTCCGGTCACGGTGATCGCCTGAAAGACATTGGCCAGTGCATTGATATTGGCCGACTGCGCCTGCGCCGAGGCGGCGCTCAGACTCATGGCGGCCGCCAGGGCAACCGCGACCTTCATGGACTTGCTCATCATCGTACCCTCGAAGTTGGTGTGAATGACGCCGTGGACCTGCTTGATCGGGATCTTGGGCTCCGCGGCGGATAGGCCTTAGGCAACCCCTGTGCCGTGCGTTCAAAAGCAACGAGACAAGTGAGGTAACTGCTTCAGGAATAAGAGTTTCAGTGTGTTCAATAATTAGACAGCTTGATGATCTTCTAGGCAGTCTTTGGCGGGCAGGATTCCCGATGCAAGTGATTAGGAAACAACGAGTTCCGGGCCAGACACTGCCTCCGCTCCGTGGCCCCCATCACGCAGCCGAGCTCGGAGCGCGGTTGGGGTTCGGCCGGCGAACGCTACTGGGAGTCTCCGGAGTGGTGCTCCTGACCCTGACTCTCTCGCTCGCTGCCCCCTTAACGGCACAAGTCCGGGCGGTGGCGCGGGTTCAGGCCAGGGTGCTCGCGGTGGGTCCGAGCAGAGAGGCGCTCACTGCTGGGCTGGGCGCGGCCAAAGTCGGACAGGTGGCCGCCCGGTCGTCGCTCGCGACGGTCCGGATCAGCCCGTCGCCAGCGGCGGAAGTCATCGCTGCCGACCGGTTCCGGCGCCGGCCACGGACTCTGGTGAGGATCGACTTCCTGCGGAACTGACCAGCGGGCCAGTGGGGCGGCCAACAGGCCACCCTTACATTCCGGACGTGCATCCCAGCCGCGATCATCTGCTTCCTCCTGATCCCGAGGCATTCCGCCGCGCGGCCCACCCCCGGGGTCGGATCATCGTCGTTGCGCCCACCCGCGCCGCGTGTGAGACGATCGAGCTGGGCCTTGGCCTCTCTGGGGTCGAGACGCTGCTCGAACGGGAGCACGGCGCCGACGTCCGTGCCCTCGCCGCCTCCGGTCGGGGCTTCGGCATCGTGGCCGGAACGGGGACCGGCAAGACCCTGGCGATCCGCCCCATCGCCGAGTCCATCCTGCAGGTTCCGCTTCGCGTGGGAGTGGTCAACCGCGAGCGGGAGGCCACCCCGGAGACACCCACCTGGAACGTGGTCATCGTGACCACCGGCATCGCCCGGCGGTGGTTCGAGGATGCGCTGATCACCCGGCGGGACACCCTGGTGGTGGATGAGATCCACCAGACCTCGGCCGAGCTGGAACTCTGTCTGGCGCTGGGCAAAAAGGAGGGGTGCCGCTTCGTGTGGCTCAGCGCCACGGTGGATCCCTCGTTCTACGCCCGCTACCTGGAATCGGCGGAGGTACTGGAGACCACGGCATTCGACCCCGAGCGGCGCGCCCGGGTAAAGGTGCTGTCGATGCGCGCCGAGGAGTTCCTCGACGACAAGTTCCTGCGCCACGTCATCCGCGAGAAGCGCGGGGTCGGTGTCTTTGTGCCGACCCGGGCGGAGGTGGAACAGCTCGCTCGCGGCCTCGGCGAGCGCTGGCCGAGGCTCAACACCGCCTTCTACCACGGTGGCGAACCGATCAGGGTGATTCGGCCCTTCCTCGAGGGCGAAGCGCGCCGCCCCTTCCTGCTCGCCATGACGGCCGCCGGTCAGTCCGCCCTGAACATCCGCGGGCTCGACACGGTGGTCATCTACGACGCGCGATACGCCAACGTGGTGGATCGCGGCCGCAACGTCCTCCACCGGCTTTACCTCGGCGCCAACGAGATCCTGCAGATGGCGGGACGGGTGCACGGCCGGGTGGAGGGGGGCGAGGTCTTCATCCTGAGCGACCGTGAGCTGGTCTTCGAGCAACTCAAGCCGACACCGCCGGAGTTCCAGCTCGCCGGCGATGCCGAGCGGGTGGCGGTCACCTGCGCCGCCATCGGAGTGGATGCCACCGACCTCGAGCTGCCGGTGCCGCTCGACCGCATTGCCTATCGCCGCGCCGTAGCGCTGCTCACCGACCGTGGCCTGATCGAAGCGGGACGCCTGACCAGGTACGGCCGCGAGGTGGAGGCGATGCCGGTCGACCGGGCATGGGGCGAGCTGCTGGTGCATGCCGGCACGGCACTGGCGCCGGTGGTGGCGGTCTGTTCCAACATCGACTCGCTGCACCGCATGACCAGAGAGGAGCGCGACCTCGAAGGGCTCCGCGTCGCGGGCAGCGACCACCTCACCGCCTACAACCTCTTCGCCGAGGCGGTGAACCGGCACGGATACCTGGGCGAAGTCTACGGCCTGCCGCGGCACCTGTTCGACGAGGAAGGCCTTGCCGAATGGGCCGAGGGGCGCGGGGTCCTGGTCAAGGCGATCGAGGACGTGGCCCTCGGCACTGCCTCGGTGTATCGGGCGCTGGAAGTGCCGCTGCCTGCGAAGCTCCCCTACGCCGGGAAGGAAATGCAGGAGGGCTGGATCGACCTGGTTGCCCGCATCATGCCGTTCGACCTGGTGCTGGACGAGCAGACCGCCGACGGCCAGGCGGCTCGTATTTCGCGGAACTCGGTAGCCGGCAGCTGGGGCGCCGTGGCCGGGAATCTCCGGTATTTTGCCGACCGGTCCGGCGTTGCCCGCGCGGCGATCGAGGGGACCACACTGCCGTACGACCTGATCCGGCGCTACGCCCGGCGGGGCAACCCCATGGTCGAGCTGGGCGGGCCGCGCAAGCATCGCGGGCTCTCTCTGCGGAGTCGATTGTCGTATTTCGGATTCGAGCTCGATGCCGAGGTCGAGCCGCTCCCGGCGGAGGTGCCCGAAGCACTCGGCCCCGCACTGAGGACGGAGCTGACCCGTGCCCTGCTCGCGGGAGAGACCACCCACCCGAATCAGGCACGCATTCGGCGAGGCGCGGCGTTACTCGGTGAGCTGTGGCGCCGGTCCGCTGGTACGCTGGCCGCGGCCTCGCCGGATGAGGTCCGGCGACATCTGGCGAAGCAACTGGAAGGCGTGAGCGGCTGGGACAGTTTCCTGTCGGCGCGGGTGGATCTCGATCCTGGGCTGCTGGTCTCGGAGGCGGCGAGCACCCCGCTGATGAGCCTCCCGGCGAGCGTGCGCGTGCTGGGCGACGTGGTCCCGCTCAGCTACGAGATCACGGAGGAAGGCGGCGTGGTTCGCATCATGCTGCGCGAGGGTCAGGCGCGGCGGCTCAACGAGCGCGATCTGCCCCGGCTCGACCGGCCGATCCGGTTCGCGGTGGTCCGGGGGAACCGACCCTCGCTGGAAGCGGACACCATCGAGGGGTTGTCGGCCGCGCTCCACGCCGATGGGCCTGGTGAGCGAGGCCGCCGGGCCCATCACGGCCGCCGCCGCCGCTGCGACTAGTTGCCCTGAACTGACTCGAGCCAATGCCCCCGCCCCGATCGGAGTCCAGTCCTGGTTCCGGCGCCTACGGCGCGCTGGTGCTGGTGCAGTTCATGTTCGCCAGTCTGGCGATCACGGGGCGCTGGGTGCTGCCGGTGGTGCCGCCGGGCCTGCTGCTGCTGTTTCGGGCGACCGGTGCGGCGGGGGCGCTGCTCATGCTCAATGCGGTCCGCGGTGGTCCCTGGCTCAGCGACCGGAAGGTACTGGTCCGGGTCGCGCTGTCCGCCCTGCTCGGCGTGACGGCCAACCAGGCCCTCTACCTTTTCGGCCTGCGGTATACCACCGCGGTCAACGCCACGATTCTGGTCACGACCGTGCCGGTGTTCACTGTCCTGGGTTCGCTGCTCCTCGGCATGGAACGGCCTTCGCCGCTCAAGCTGGGCGGGATCGGGCTCGCCGCGCTGGGGGCGATCTACCTGGTGGGCCCCGACCGGTTCTCGCTCGCCCCGGGCGCGGCCCTGGGCAACCTCCTGATCCTGATCGGCATGGTCTGCAATGCCGGATACTTCCTCCTCTTCAAGCCGATCGTCGCCCGGCACGACACCATCACTC
>Ga0315273_10013287_pt1 | contig 10575 bp, 7 predicted proteins | sample YL17G02_0_MG_FD_205753 | JGI IMG/M metagenome (GOLD analysis project Ga0315273, IMG submission 205753) | Sediment microbial communities from Yellowstone Lake, YNP, Wyoming, USA - YL17G02_0 | ecosystem: Environmental > Aquatic > Freshwater > Lake > Sediment | place: USA: Wyoming | collected... | reverse complement strand
AGTTGTAGATGTCGAGCACTTGGTCGCCGGGGGGCCGGAAGGTGGAATCCGCGGTGAGGATGACTTCGGCGTATCGCGGCGCGGCATCGGCAGGGCCGCGCGGGTTGGTCTCGGCAACGACGCGCACCAGTTGCCTGCCCGAGTCCAGGCGTATGCGGCCGACCTGCTGCCACCCGTCAGGTCTGTCGGGATCAACGCCGCCGACGCGTTTGTCGCCGACGTATACCCCGATGGCCTGGCCTCTCCCACCCCCGAGGATCCAGACCGTGTACTGGCCGCCAGTGAGGTTCGCGGGCGCGGTATCGCGCAGGCCCTCGGCGGCGGCCAGCCGGCCCAGGCCATGCCACTCGCCCGACGCCGACCAGTTCCCGACAAACTCCCTCATGCTGGACAGGGAGACCGTCTCCCGCGCCCTCGAGCCGACCGGCAGGAATTCCGGCGCAGTCGCGGCAACTGCGCCCGCCTGATCGCGCGCCGTGATCCACCACTCAAGCTCATCGCGGTTATCGAGCGCGGGAACCGAGGCCTGGTACCGCTGCGAACCGGCAATGGCCTGCATCGGTATGGTGATCTCGCCGCGATCATTGACGCGATAGGTGAGCGACACGTCGGCGACCTTGCGCGGGCTGAACGCGACTGCCGAGATGGCGATCGGCTGCTCCGGCCCGGGGTGAGCCGGGTAGACCACGGCGCTGCCGATGGAGGGCGCGCCGGGCGGCGAGAACGCGCCGATAGCGCGCAGCACGAGCTCACCCGACGCGGCGGCGGGACAGCTCACGCGCACGAAGACGCCGCCTGGGTGCGGCGACGCCACCGCCCCGCCGTACCATGCGCCCGCCAGGTCGCCGCTGAACTGCTCGGCGTAGGTCGTCCCGTCAACAGAGGACGACAGCGCCGCGGGCCCTGCGGCCTCAACCCCGACCACGACCGGGGCGCCGGCCGGGGCCCGGTTCAGCGGCAGCCAGTAGGTGCACGTCTGGCCCGGCCGTACCCGGCGGCCCCGCAAGTCCGCGACCGTGCCGCCGGGCTCGGGGAGATATGGCCCGTCGCTCGGGGGGAATATGGGACCGGCGTAGTTGACCATCGTCGCGTCGGGTCGAAGCGGCGTCGAGTCGTTGCCATCCAGGAGTCCATCACTGTCGGTGTCGGACGACCGCGGGTCTGTGAGCAGCACGCTCTCCTCGGCGTCGCTCAACCCATCGTCGTCGGCATCGGCGCGCGGGACCTGCACCGTCCACACGGGAGACCACGAGATGCGCCCAGCCGCGTCGATCGCGCGGATGCTCATGGTCACTTCGCCTCCGCAGCGCAGCGGAGGCACCTGGGCCTGGTACCCCTCCTCCGTAGGCTGCATGAACACGTAGAACGTCTGTGCGCTCAGGGCCACCTTGTAGACAACGGCGGCCGATGTCAGCGGGCCCTGGGACTCGATTTCGGCCTTGACCAGCACCGGTGCGCTCGGGTCCACCTCCTTGGGGTACTGGGCGGACATGATCGCCGGTCCGCCCTGCGCGCCCTGCATCGGCAGAGCCGGCAGCCGCATGAGGTCCAGCAGTTGCTGGGGCGTCACCACGACGTACCGCCTGGCGACGTGGGCTGCGATGTGGGCTGCGTCCGCCACCGTCATCGTGGTCGGGTCGAGGCAGAGCGCGGCGAAACGCCGGTCGAGGGGGATGCGGTCCAGGTAGGTGACCGCCGCCTCAACCGTGCCGACCCTGGGCGCGGCCACAAGAGGTATCCCGTCATAGAGCAGCGGCTCGAAGTCAGGTGGCGCGAAGGCAAAGGCGCCGCGTATGCCGGTCTCGCCGGCGAGGCGAGAGAGCGCCGGCGCGAGATCGGAGAACTGCGAGGTGGGGAGCAGGACGGCGGAGGGGGCATCGAGCGCGGCGCGCGCGCGGTTGGTCGCCTGGTAGAAGGAGAAGGGAGCGCTGGCAGCCGCGAGATTCATCTGCCCGGCCCCGTTCGGGCCGAGCAGGAAGCTATCAGCGCCGGATCGGTAGGCGTCGCCGTAGTAGCGGCGCAGCACGGGCGGCGCCACCTGCCAGAGCGCCGCGGGAAGCGCCCAGCCCAAGGGAAGAGAGCCACGGGTTGTTCGCTCCCACAGCGCCGGCATGGCCTGCAAGGCGAATCCCACATCGCTGCAGTCGAAGATGAGGGCCAGGTACCGGGGGGCGCCTGTGTCCGCCGCAGGGATGTACTGGTAGAAGGGCCGGCCGGCGTCGATCCGGGAGAGGAACGACATGTTGGCCGCAACAGCCGACGGGACGAAGAAATGGGAGGCACGGCTGACCATTTGTATCGCAGCGGCCGGCGCGTCACCGTAGAGAGCCGTGCCGGGTGCGAGCCGGGTCAGGATCTCCTCGAAGACCCTCTCCTCCCCGGGGGCGAGCGCGCTCAGCGCGAACATGCGGTCCTTGATGGCGAGATCGCGGGCCGGAGCGATGCCGGGCGATATGAGCGCAGCGCTGTTGCGGTTGCACTCCGGGAGCAGAGAGGAGGCGGCCCATTCGTAGGCCTCCGACGCGGATTTCCAGCGGCGGCGCAAGTCCAGCACAGTGGGCAGGCCCAGGTCGGTGTCCGTGATGGCCGCGTCCCGAAGGCCGGCGACCGTGGTCGCCACGTTGACGGTGAACGGCTCCTCGGGATCATAGAGCACCTGCCCCTTGAGATCGGGCTTCACCGCGTCCAGGAGCTGCGCGAGCGAGACCGACTGCGTGTCGCGGGGCGATATGCGCAGGGCGTACTGGAGCCAGGCCTGGTCGCTCGGGCCGGTCACCAGGAACACGCGCGGGCCGCTCTCCCCGCGATTCGCGATCCCCTGGAGGCTGACCGCCAGGAGGTGCTGCGCAGGCGACGCCTGCCGCACGTCGAGGACGAGGACTGGGCTGGCCTGCTCCGCGCCGACTGAGGCGGCGCACAGGAGCAACACGATGAGAACAGAGAGAGACCGTATGCTCATTGCAGATTCCTCTGGGATCCGGCTCCGTGTTGCTGGCAATCATAGGGGCAGCGTCCGGTCGGGTCAAGACGGCATGTCCCCGCGCTGGCCGCGCGCCGGCACGCGGCTGCACCGCTGCCCGCCATAGTGCGGCGAGGGGGCGGCCGCCGAGCCGATCCCGAGACAAGCGACGCCGGCGGCAGGAATGCCCTCCCCCTGGCCCGTATAATGATACAAACTGAAGTCCTCGTGAGGGGGACATGCGGCGACAGACAGATCAACCCGGACAGTCAACACCGGGGGCGAATCGCACGAGCACCCCTATGGTGCGGTCTGTGGAGCGCGTGGCGAAGATCATGGAGGCCCTCTTCCTCGCGCCCGAGGGGACGAGCCTGACGGATCTCAGCCGCGAGCTGGGGCTGCACAAGACGACGTGCCTGCGGTTGCTGCGCACTCTCGTGGCGCTCCAGGTGGTTGCGAAGGACGAATCCAGGGACGTCTACTCCTGGAACCCCATGGTCTGGCTGAACGCGGCGACGAAACTGCGCCGCATGTGGTCAGCGGTTGACGGCATCCAGTCATTGCTCGAGAAGCTGGCGGAAGAGGTGGGCCAGTCCATCGGTCTGACGCTGCCCGCGATCGACGGGAGGCGGATGATACTGGCGGCCTACGCCCTGCCCGACATGCCGGTGCGTGTCCACTTCGGGCAGCGAACGGCCTTTCCCATGCATGCCACCGCCGCGGGCAAGATCTACCTCGCCCAGCTCCCGGACTCGGAGCTGCGCGAGTGGCTAAGCGGGGACCTGGAGAAGGTCACCGAGGACACCATCACCGACCCGGAGAGACTCTTCGGGGAGATCGTAAAGGCGCGCGACGTGGGCTATGCCGTGACCCATGGAGAGTCGCTGCCTGGGACGTGCGGCCTCGCGATCGCTGTCAGGGAGCCTCGGGGGAAGGTGGTCGGCGCGCTCGCCGTGGGCGCGCCGCTGGGCCAGGTTGACGAAGAGAGCATCCACCGTTGGCTTCCCGCGCTCCAGGAGTGCGCAGGGGAGGTGGCACGGCGGCTGTACTCGATCCCCCACGACAACCTCCAGGCGAAGGGTGCGAAGCCGACGAACTGACAAGAGGACCGGCGTACCACACAGCGAAACAGGGTTTCAGCGCATGTAACGCGTGCGGCAACGGCCGGATCAGGGCAGCAGACGCTGAGCCTGGAACCACTCCCAGGCTCCCGCAGTCCTGAGCGCCCGCTCCAGCCGAGCGCAGGACTCGCAGCGCCAGCAGTGCTCCGTTCTCCCCAGATAGCAGCTCCATACCGACGCGATCGGCGCGTCGATGTCGCGGCCGAGCTGGACGATGGCGTCCTTTGTCAGGTCCTGGGTGTAGCTGAGCAATCGCACCGCGGACCTCGTGGAGTAGTGGAAGAGGGCATTCGCCGCCGCGACGAAGCCCGGGCTGTTGTCGGGGAATGTGGCCGCCTCTTCGGCGTTGAAGCCGGCGGCGATCGTCTCCGCCCCCAGGCTTTCGGCGAACGCTGCGGCCGCGTTCACGAAGACGCCATTCCGGTTCGGCACCCACACTGCGGCGGCGGTCGCGCCGCCTGTGACGGCGCGCTCGCCAAGTCGCGATAGGGTCACCTCGGGGACCGCGACTGATGTGTCGACCAAAGCGGTGCTGCAGATGTCCCGGAGCCAGGGCAGCGGCACGAGCCGGTGCGACAGGCCGAGCTGCTGGCACATAAGCGCGGCGCAGGCGGCTTCACGGGCGGCCGCGCGCTGGCCGTAGTCGAAGGTGAGCGCCAGCGCGACGCCGCCGTCCATCGCGGCCTTCTTGAGGTTGACCGCTGAATCCAGCCCCGCGCTCAGGAGGACGATGGCCGACATCTGCTCACTCCCAGTAGGTGGCCGACGACCGGTCGGATTCGAACACGGCCACCCGCGAAACGCGAAGCGCTTCCAACCCGGAGTCGGCGGCTCTGGCAGCAACCCCCCGGAACACGTGCCGGGCGATCGCCTCGGCGGTCGGGTTGGCGGCGGCGAACTCGGCGATGTCGTTCAGGTAGCTGTGATCGAGCGGAGCGATCACTTCGGCGCAGATCCGCTTCATCTCGCCGAAGTCGACGAGCATACCCAGCTCGTTCAGCCGGTCGCCCGTCACCGTGATCAGCGCCCGGTAGTTGTGGCCGTGGAGGTTCGCGCAGGGGCCCTCGTGCCCGCAGATGCGATGAGCGGCCGAGAACGGCATTTCCACAGTGAGCTCGAACATCGCCTACTCCCGTGGAATGGTAGCACAACCCTTCATCCGGCAGCAAGCAGACCCGGGCGACGGGCGGCGACTCAGCCGTACACCTGCGCCAGGTGGTATGGCATGCCCTTCCGGTCCAGGTCCGACTGGATCTCATTCGCGCTCACCCGGTCCGGGCTGGCACCACGGCCGGCGGCGAGCGCGGCCGCAAGCCCGCATATCTGCCCGGTGAGGGCCGCGGCCGGAATGACGCGAGTCACCTCCCACGCGTCGCCGGCGGAGGCGATGCAGCGGCCGGCCACGAGCAGGCCCGTCGTCTTCTCCGGGACCAGCGCGCCGTATGGGATCTCCCACACGAAGCCGGCCTTGCGCCAGTCGGCGACCAGGCCGACGGAGTCCGGCCTGCGCTTTCCATGCTCACCATCGGCGATGCTCGCCTTGCCGACGATGCGCCGGGTGGTCCGGAACTGCGCCATGGAGGGGAGGGTCAGCGGGTAGACGTCGCTCGGCTTCGCACCGCCCGCGTGCAGCCGGGCGAAGCGCTCTCGCAGCAGGCGCCGACCCTCCAGCACGAACGCCGTGACGCTCTCGGCGTCCAGGCCCGACCAGTCGCGCTCCGGCGGTGTCCCCTCCGCAGCCCCGACGTTGCTGCCGAGTATGAGCATGTCCAGCAGGGCGCGGCCATCGCCCTGCTCCGCGGCCTTGCGCGCCAGGTCGAGCGACGCCTGGAGCGTCCACATGGCGAGGAAGTTCCCCTCGGGCCGGCATTCGACGCCTGCCCGGTAGGCGACATCCGCGTCGCCCGTGGCGTCAACGATGCACTTCGCCAGGAGCGCGCCGCGGCCGCCCTTGGTCTCCACCTCCACCCCGACCACACGGTCGCGGTCTACGATTGGCCGGCACACGAGCGTATCGAGCCAGATCTCGACCCCGGCTGCGGTCAGCGCTTCATCGAGCGCCAAGGCGAACGCGGCGGGGGAGAAGATCGTCCAGAAGCGCGGGCCCTCCGTCCTGTCGCCGCGCCGCCAGTCAGCGGGCACTCCGCCGAGGCCGTACCTGTAGCTGAGATGGAGCAACTCCTCGGCAATGCCGAAGGTGACCTGGACACCGAGGCCGTCGCACAAGGGCAGGTATGCCCAGATCAGGCCGCTGGTGGCGAGGCCGCCGAGGATGATGGTCTTCTCGACCAGTGCGGTTCTCATCCCGGCGCGCGCTGACTCCAGCGCGGCCGCGATGCCGGCGACCCCGCCCCCGCATACCAGTACGTCGAACTCGCGCTCGAAATCGGCCACTGCACTCCTCATTCGGGCGCGGCGACGCCCGCGATCTCAGGCCAGCTTCATCTCCACCGGCAGCCCGGTCTCGGCCGACTCGTTCGCGCCCAGCGTCACTTCGCTGGTCTTGAGAGCGTCGAAATAGTCGGAGCGGATCACGGAGCGATCGCCGGTGCGGACCGCGTGGATGAACGCCTGGTCTATGTTCATCCCCTGCTCGGGCAGCGTCACCGTACCGGCGCCCTCGGGCAGGATGGTGATTTCCTGTCCGAACCGCAGCATCATGTCTCGCATCACGACGTCGAGGCTGCTATGGTGGCCGCCGTTGGTGAGCGCGCAACTGGTGGAGAAGTACCCCGTGGCGCCATTCGCGAACTCAAACACCGCGACCTGCGCGTCCGGCACAGTCAGGTTCTCGACATCCTGGAGCACGTTGAGCGAGTACCGGGCGCAGACCTGAGTGATGTCGCCGCACAGATAGCGCATCATGTCCACGTTGTGGGTCGCCATCTCGTGCAGCATCCCGCCGGACCGGGCCATCACCCGCCACCAGTGATCGGGGCCGCCGGGAATGCCGCCCCAGCGGTTTCCTGAGACCAGGGCGATCTTCTTCCCGGCAAGGAATTGCTTCGCGGCCGTCGCCGCGGGAGTGTAGCGAAGCTGGTAGCCCACGCAGGTGACGATCTTCGCCTTCTTCATCGCCTCCCAGTAGAGCTTCCCCTGCTCCACGCTCATCACGGTCGGCTTCTCAACGAAGAGGTGGATGCCTTTCTCCGCGGCGATGATCTCGGCGTCGGTGTGTCCATCGGGAGGAAGGCAGATATAGACCGCTTCCAGACCCTCCTTCTCGAACATCTCGTGATGATCGGTGTATACGCGCCCGCCGAACTTCTGGCTCGCCCCTTCTGCGCGCTCTCTGCTGGCGTCGCACATGGCGGCGAACTCAACGCCCTCGATCTCTTTGAGCTGCGGCATGTGGAACCCCGTGGCGATTCCGCCCGTGCCCACGAACCCTAGTCTCACTCGATCCATGTACCGGCCTCCTCGGCATAATGGCGGGCATGTGCTGGCATGTACGATCGGGGGCAGCCCGCCGTGCACCGCGACGCAGGTTCCCTTCGCCTCCCCACCAGCGCTTCCTCCTGAGCGCGGCGCCGCGCCGGAGAGGAGATGGCGGACCACACAGCGCGTCTGCCCGAAGGGCTGGCTCGTGGGCTGCCGCCTCACCGGACGGCGAGCAGCGTTCGCGCTCCCCGAAGCCTCCGGCGGCGGCTTGTCTGATGGGGCCTACATCCCCGACGGCCGCCGCGCCTGCGTCTGTCTGCGGCACAGGACTCCACCGCTGTCACCGGAAGCTACGGCTACTGCAAAACGGGTACCGAAGGAGGTGATAGAGGCAATGTGTGCGGTGTGCGGCTGTCTGACGACGAAACAGCCGGCCCCCGAGGACGGCACCTACAAGTGCCTGGAATGCGGGGAGGCCGGTGGCTCACAGACCGTGACTATGAAGAAGGGCGACGCGATGCCCAGCTGCTCGGACTGTGGCGGGTCGGAAGGCCACTGGGTCAAGGTCTAGCGCTCGTTCGCCCGGAGGAGGCCCGCGACAGCCCGCCCGGACCGCAGCCGGGCAGGGGAACCTTCGGGAAGCTGTCGAAGGCCAGGCTCCGCGTAGGTCCTCAGCCACGCGGAGCCTGGCGTCATGGTGCCTCTACTCATCTGGGCCGGGATTCTCCTCGCGTGCTTCGGCGTCGGAGCAGCTCTGCTCGCGCGCCTCGAAGCGCGGGTGGATGGCCTGGCCGAGGAGCTGCCGTTCAGCATCGCCCTTGGGATGGGCATCCTGTCGTACCTGGTCCTAACCCTCGGCCTCCTTGGGCAGATCAAGGCATGGGTGTTCATCGTCGCCATCGTGATGCTGTCGCTGCTGGGATGGCGTCACATCGTCCGGCTGGTCGGCGAAGCGGCGCGCTGGCTGCTGGGACCCAAGCGCCTCGACTGGTTCGCGCTGCCCCTCGCCATCCTCGTGATCCTTATGGCGGCGTTCACGCTGATCGGCGCGCTCGCGCCCTCGGCTGACCTGGACTACGACGGCCTGGTGTACCACCTGACGATCCCGAAGGTCTACATCCACGACGGGCGCATCCATGCCATCCCCTGGCTTTCCCACTCCAACTTCCCGTTCACGCTCGAGATGCTCTACCTCCTCGGGCTGGTCTTCGACGGGCAGTCGCTTGCCAAGCTCTTTCACTTCGGGTGCGGCTGGCTGATGGTGCTCGCGGTGTTCGCGTTCGGCCGTCGGGCCTGGGGCAGACGGGCCGGCTGGCTGGGGGCAGCGATCGCCGCGGCCATCCCTCTGGTCGCCTGGGAGATGATGTCGGCCTACAGCGAGCTGGCCTTCGCCCTGTATGCGTTCCTGGCGATCTTCGCCCTGAGCCGGTGGTCGGAGGGCCGCCGGGAGGGGCAGGGCAACGGCTGGCTGTGGGTCGCTGGGGTGACGTGCGGGCTCGCCATGGGCACGAAGATGCTCGCGGGCGCTGTGCTCGCGTTCGGCGCGCTGGCGATCCTGGCTCGCGTCCGCCTGCGGCCGCGGGAGAGCCTGCTGGTTCCGCTGCTCGGCTTCATCGTGATCGCGGCCGCGGTCGCGTCGCCCTGGTATATTAAGTCCTACCTGTGGACCGGCAACCCGGTCTACCCGTTCGCCTACGGGATTTTCGAGGGGAGGTACTGGACCGCAGAGCGCGCCCGGCTCTACACCGTTGCCCAGAAGGAGTTCGGCATGGGCACGGGGCCGTTGGCGTTCCTGGCACTGCCCTGGGACCTCACCATGAACGCGTACCGGTTCTTCGACATCCCCGGGCGCGTGCGGCCTGTGAACGTGCTCCTCTGGGTGTTCGGCCCGGTGCTGCTGGCGGCGCTTCCCGCCCTGCTGGTCGCTCGCCCGGTGAAGACGGCCGGCCGCTTTGCGCTCTGGTTCGCGGTCTTCTACGCCGCGCTCTGGTTCTCGACGAGCCAGAACGGCCGGTACCTGATCCCGATCCTGCCGGGGCTGTGCGCCTGCGCCGGCCTCGCGCTCGACCGGATGCTGTCTCGCAGGGGAGTGCTGCCGGCGGCCGCGGCGCTGGTCCTGTTTGTGGGCGCCGTTTCGGCGCTCTACTCCGGCTATAACCTCGCCTCACCCGCGTGGCGAGTGGCTCTGGGGCTGGAGTCACAGCCCGAATACTTGCGCGGCGTGTCGCAGGTGTATCTGATGTCGGAGGGCATCAACCGAGCCACTCCGCCGGACGCGAAGATCATCGTCTTCGGCGATGAGCCGCGCCTGTTCTATCTCGACCGCTCATTCCTGCTGGGCAATCACGCCGCTGTCTTCCCGCCGGAAGACCTGGCATCACCCGACGCGCTTCTCGCTGCTTTCCGCCGCATGGGAGTGACCCACGTGCTGATCGGGATGGCCACGCTGCAAGACGTGGCGGCGAGGCGGGGGGCGATCGAGCGCGGCCTCGCCGGGCTCGAGGCGGAGGGCAGGATACGGCCGCTGGGGATGTATGGTACACTCAGCCTATGGGGACTCGTCGGGCAGCCAGAGCCAAGCGCTCGGTAGCAGCCGCTCCACCCTCTGCGAGCGGCGATGCGACGGCGCAGGCCCGACGCGCTCTGCGCCTGGTGGTCATGCTGTACCTGTTCATCGCCGGGGTCTACGCGACGACCATCCCACCCGGCGGGGGCCCCGATGAGACGGCGCACGTGCGCTACATCGAGTGGCTGGCCCAGCAGCACCGCCCGCCGGTGTTCGATCAGCAGAACCCCGGCCCGAACTACGAGTTCCATCAGCCGCCGCTCTACTACCTGATGTCGCTGCCGCCGTATCTCGCGGCGTCCTCGCCGACTCAGGCGGCGCAGGCGGTCCGCTTCGCCAATGTGTTCATCGGCGTCGTCGTGCTCTACCTCACGTTCGCCTTCGGCCGCGCCCTCGTCCCGGATCGCCCAGGGGTCGCAGTCGCCGCGGCCGCGGTCGTAGCGTTCCTGCCCATGCACCTCGCCCTGGTCAGCAGCGCGGGGAATGACGTGCTCACCGAGGCATTCGTCGCCGCCGCCCTGCTGATCGTGGTTCGCCACCTCCATTTC
>Ga0315273_10013286_pt1 | contig 10575 bp, 9 predicted proteins | sample YL17G02_0_MG_FD_205753 | JGI IMG/M metagenome (GOLD analysis project Ga0315273, IMG submission 205753) | Sediment microbial communities from Yellowstone Lake, YNP, Wyoming, USA - YL17G02_0 | ecosystem: Environmental > Aquatic > Freshwater > Lake > Sediment | place: USA: Wyoming | collected... | reverse complement strand
ACTTCAGCTCGGAAAGTACATTCCCGCCTGAATTAATTTTTGGCTATCCCCTACAAGAACTACAGCGCAGCGGCTTATTTTTCCAAGATCTTATAAACTCCGGTAAGATCCATGGCGCGTTCCCTGATGTTCTTGCCGTGCAAATATGCTATGCCATACTCAGTTACTACATAGTGGACATCCCCTCTGGTAAAAGTCACTCCAGTCCCCTCCTGGAGAGATGGCACTATCCGGGAAATGGTGTCGTTGATGGCGGTTGAGGGAAGAGCCAGTATGCTCTTGCCACCAGGCGCAAGCGCAGCACCTCTCATGAAATCCGCCTGGCCGCCGATGCCGAAGTAGAATGTCCCGGAAGGTGATTCTGCAGTAGCCTGACCTGTTAAATCAATCTCCATGGCGCTGTTGATTGCAGTCATCAATTTATTCTTGGCAATATTCAATGGGTTGTTGACATAATCAATGGTTCTAAATGAAATGGTTGGATTCTCATCCAAGAACTCGTAAGTCCCACTCTTTCCCATGCAATAGGATGCTACCGTCTTTCCCGTATCGATGGACTTCTTGGTGTTATCAACCACGCCTTTTTGCATCAAATCAATGATGCCGTCGCTTAAAAGCTCAGTATGTACTCCGAGATGCTTTTTCTCGCCCAAGAATGCAACCACGGCATTGGTATGATGCCATATCCAACCTGCAAGGTCGATTCATCCTCGATGATCCGAGCAACATATTTGCCTATCGCTTTGATGCTGTCCCCCGGATCTTCTACAGTATACTGCAGCAATGGTTCATCGTGAGGAATAATGAAATCTACATCTTTTATATTTATAAATCCATCACCCTGAGTGCGAGGCATATGGGAGTTTATCTGGGCCACAATCAGCGATGCCTTCTGGGTGGCAGCCTTTACGATATCTACGCTTATTCCCAGGCTCATATATCCGTGCTTATCGGGAGGAGATGTCTGGATTAACGCTACGTCTATTGGTATTATCTCCCTTCGGAAGAGGCCGGGAACGGCGGAAAGAGATATGGGCGTATAGTCTGCTGCGCCTCTGTTGATCGCATTTCTCGTGCCTTCGCTTATGAAGAATGAGTCGATCCGGAAGTTGTCGCGGAATTTTTCATCCATGTAGGGAGCAGCGCCCACTGTCCATACATGTATGATCTCGATACCGAAAAACGCTTTGGGATTGCTGCTTACATAGTTCACCATGGCTTGAACTAGGTATTGAGGTTCGCCGCAACCCGTGCCAATGAAGATCTTATCGCCAGGATGTATATGGCTGAATATCTCTTTGTCTGTAGCGAACTTATCTGGCCAGGTCTTCTTTAAATCCCATTCCATTGTTTTCCCCGACATCTACTTTGTCAATCGCAGGGCTAAGTGCCTTGAGGCCAAAATCTCAAGAAAAAGACCTGCTGCTTTTGGGGAGTTGAGACAATAGTTGCACAAAGCCCCCATGACTGGCTCGGATCTGTTCGTCAACTTAACAGATATTGGTTTATCTCGATTTTGAAAGCAAAACTCGCGGAATGCTTCTAAGCTTCCGTTCTTGTACCAACATGTGGCCAACATTTTATTCTAAATGTGATAGGATCTATATACCTGTATTGCTTTGTGCGTCAAATCATCTTGGAAAATTTTCGTTTACTATCGCCCGGACATCATCCAGCCAGGCTGCACGCTGCTGCTTTGTACTGGTCACTACCACGCAGTAGGTCTTGCGGTGAAAGTCTGCGACGCCGCATATTCCGAAGATGCAGTTCTTCCAGAAAGTCCTTAATTTACAGGTAAAGCTTAAATAGTATCCAAGCCTACAGATTGGCCAGGAGAATTGATGAGCCATGGTTAAGCCTGATAGGGAGCGTTATATTTGGCTTTATTGCCACAGCGTTGAGGATAAAAAGCGATATCATGGGCTTGCAGAAGCAGCCGATGTCCCTCTGAGCAAATACCTCTTGGGAATTATTGATGATTCTCTGGCCGCCAGAGAAGACCCCGGAAACAGAACGGCAACCATAAGAGAACTTGATGCCCTCAAGGAAGACAATAAGAAGCTCAGGGAAGATCTAAGGTTGCGTGGGATGCTCATCGAGAGGCTTGAGGCTGAAAACAAGAAGTACAAGGAAGCAGCATTCCTTAATCCGTCGTTCAGTGGTATCCGTGAGTACGACGCGGAAGTCGTCGAGGCGATCAAGACCCATGGCCCGATCCGGACCCCGAGGCTCCTGGAGAGGCTTAACATTGATCCTACAGATCTGGAAGGAATCGAGGCCCTATCCAGGCAGCTTGAGAGCCTGGAAGCTCACGGCCTGGTTGAAAGATCCTCTAATGGCTGGATGTGGGCGAAATGAGCACAAGAGCAACGGCAACCGTCTTTTCAGGGAGAGCAAAGAGACCTGATGCTGAGAAGCTCATTATTGCTTATGAGCGTGATTGCAGGCTTCAAGGGCTCACTAAAGCCACCATATCGTCACGCGGATATGCTCTGCGGAATTTCGTAAGGTTCGTAGAAAGCCAAGGCGTCCACATCCTCGATGTAGGCCGCGAAGATATCAGAGCATGGGTCGAAGAGGTCAGGATTAATCGTGGCCGAAGCACCGCGACAGCAAAGAACAATCTGAGCAATATATCTGGATTCTATGAGTACCTGGTCTTTGAGGGCCTAGTCAGCACCAATCCAGTCCCAAGCGTTCGAAAGCGCTATTTAAAGAGCTACAAAGAAGGTAATGAAGCGCATTCTCACAAGATCATCTCCGTGGAAGAGATGGCAGCGCTGATCCGGTCCGCTGTGGATATAAAAGATCGATCTTTTATGCTGTTGATGGCAAAAACCGGCGCGCGTCGTGGTGAGCTTATTGCCATGGATGTAACAGATATCAATTTCGCAGATCAGAGCATCCTTTTGAAGCCCACACCGAAGCGAAGCAACCGCCTGGTTTATTTCGATGATGAGACGGAAACGCTTCTCAGAAGATGGTTGAAGGTTCGCCAGGGCCGCAATAAATGGAATGATCCTGCGCTGTTCATTAGTCAGCGAAATTCCCGGCTGGAGAAGGGCGGGATTGATAAAATAATTGCTGCGCATGCTCAGAGGCTAGGGCTCCATAATCCAAAATCAAATAGCCTAGAGGACCATTTCACCAGCCATTGCTTCCGTCATTGGTTCGTGACTCATTTGCTCCGGGCAGGGATGCCGAGGGATTTCGTCAAGGAGCTGCGCGGGGATGCCCGGCGGGAAGCCATAGACATCTATAACCACATCGATAAGAAGGAGCTGAAAGAGGCTTATTTGGCTTGCATTCCACAGTTAGGGGTATGATATGGATAGCCGGGTTATGCCTAATGCTTTCAGTTGCGCACTGCTCTTTCCGATGAAAAAATATTTTTCGTCTGGCGGAATATATCCATAATGGAATCCCGCAGCCTCGGGGTCGTCGGGGGATCTGATACCTAAATCCACGAGCTTTTGAAGACTGTCGTTGTATGCCTCAACTTCTTTTTCCAGCACGGCTAAGATTCGAAATCTATCGCTTGCATCAAGATATTTCTTATTTTCTTCTGGCGAAAGCAAGCCCTTCTTATAAACCGAAGCATTATTTAAATAATTATGATATTTATGAACATATTGATCTTTAAGAACGGAATGAACAGCATTTAATGCAATATGTTTAATATAATAAGCTATTTCATTATGTTTTCCTGTTTTAGTCTTTATGCCCGTGCGTGTTTGAGAGAATATCAAACCGCGCTCCTTTAATGGAATTATGACATCTCTATGACAATGCCCTTCAGATATTGGCTTGTTTATATTTTTGTCTTTTCTCCAACTAGGGTTTAATCTTTTAGAAATATCTCGATTGGAATGTCCCATGCCATCGGCAAGTATCCAAAGAGCCTCGATCTGGTTCTTTTCTAAGTTATTCGCTGATAGAACCTCCATATGGTACATAGGGTGAGATTAGTGTATAAGCTTAAGACTTTTTCGGTATCAGTAAATGTTTACCATAGAATGGTTATTATATTTATATAAAGCATAAAACTCCTAGTATGACTCATGCCTTACAGAACAAGGAAACCCCCGGTTCATACGGCGGCAATTTGTGTCCACATGCCGCCCTCGCTACGCACCGTTGTCGAAAAATATGCAACCCAAAATCGTCTCTCCATCGGCGAGGCGGGAAGGTCTCTGCTTGAAGCTGGTGCAAGAGCGCTAGGAATTGCAGAGGTAGCATGAAAACAGTATGCCAAGAGGCAGCAGGCACTGCCTCAGGGCGGGCGGATTGTCAACCACCAACGGCTTTTGTGAGGCTAACAATGGTATCTTATGCGTGCTCTGAGGTAAAAAGGTTTTCGGAACCCCAACTCCGTCGCTTAAAGGAGCTTGAAGAGTTGCTGGACACCCCGCTCCAAGTTCGTGAGGCAGGAGGTCATTGTATAGCGATTTTCCCATGCGGTTCTTTTATCTTTCCCTCGGAGCTGGAGGCCAAGCTTCTAGAGTTGATTGGCAAGAAAATCGCTATCTTGCGATTGGACGGCTACCACGTGCGCGATCTGGGTGGAGCGGGCCATGACTGAACGTGCCGATAGGCGCTACTTTGACAAGTCCCCCGTTTGCGATTGCGACGGGAGGCGGTCGCCGTGATGTACCCGACTCTTATCCACAAAGTCAATGCGATTCTGGCGCAGTACGATTATCCTCTGACCCTCCGGCAGATCCACTACAGAATCGTTGCAGAAGTGAACAAGGATTATCCAAACACCCGATCGGCCTATAATGGTCTCTCCAAACAGCTCGTACGCGCCTGGGAAAGGGGTGATGTGGATTATAGGAGAATTGAGGATCGCGTCCGTGCGACTATTGTAGACAGGTTCGCGTTACATGATCCTTTTGCGCTCTACGAGATGATGGCCGACCAAATTGAGGCCTTCGCATCACATTACAGTCGTAACCCCTGGGAAGATCAAGAAAATTATGTCGAAGTCTGGATCGAAAAGGATGCACTGAGTACTACAATTTCACGTGTGGCGACTGATATCTATCGTGTGCCAGTTGCCGTGAACCGCGGATATGGGAGCTTCAGCTTCGTTCGAAAGGGAGCGGAACGGATAGAAGCCAATGACAAGTCATTGCACGTCCTCTATTTTGGAGATTTTGATCCAAGTGGTGAGGACATGGTCCGAGACCTGCAGAGACGGATCATGAAGTATCGCACTGGCGGACAAGTCATCCAGGTTCACAAGATAGCCCTAACCCACGAACAAATCGTAAAGCATAATGTGCCTGAGGATCTGGCAAAACCCAAGGATGTGCGGACCAAGGCGTTCATCGACAAGCATGGGGCGAAGACCGCAGAACTGGATGCCCTGCCGCCGGAGACGCTGCAAAAGATCGTCAAAGATGCAATCGAGGAGTACATAGACCCTAAAAAGTGGCAAGAATCCGTTGACTTGACATTAACTGACAAACCCATCATTGCTAACAAAGTGGCTGCAGTTAAGAGGCGCCTGATCGGCAGGCGGTGGCCGTGATGGCCGCAAACTTCGACGCAGTTCATGAAGACCTCCAGGCCCTTAGGCAGTTCTGCATCCGAGCCGGAAAGCAGCCTTACATCCGAGATGGTGAACGCCAGAACAGTTTCACCTCTTCAGGCTGGCCGATACATCGCCCAGACTGGCTGACCTTCTCCGAGGCGGTGCAGGCCGTGCAGAAGATGGTCAAGGTCCACCACAATGGCGGCTTCGTCAAAGTGGAAGGTATAGGCTTCCTGGTAGCCAGAGATGGCCAAGACGCCCCCCAGATCCTGGGCGGTGACCTGGACTGCTGCCGAGACCCCGCAACGGGACTCATAAGTCCCTGGGCTACGTCCCTCCTGCAGAAGATCAGGCCTTTCTATACAGAGGTCTCGCCCTCCAAATGCGGGCTGCGGTATTTTGTCTGGGGCAGGCTGCCTGGCGGGCGTAATAGCGTATTTGGCAATGGCCCACAAGACGACTTGCCAGCGGTGAGTCGAGAGCGGATACTCACCGCGAAGCTAAAAGCACGCGAGAAGCTGGCGCTGGGGCAGCCGGCCTTCAACGGCCTAGAATTATATGAATCTGGGCGGCACCTGACCATCACAGGCTGGAAGATCGAGGAGCTATGCTTTTCCAAAGAGGATCAGACCGCGGCGATCTCCGAGGCCCTGGAGCCCTTCCTCGTCGTGGATGATGCCTTCGGCAACGGTGCCGCAGGCGGTAAGAAAGAGAGAGAGCGCGCAGGCCGGGGCGGGCTGCCCCATCTGGACATCCTGGACGTGATAGACACCAGAGGCTTTACTGAGGAGGGCAGCCAGCTCTTCGGCCCACATCCGACGCTGGGCAGCACGACGGGCCGGAACCTGGTAGTGAATCCCGCAAAGGGTGTCTGGGCCTATATGCATAATGGCATCAACAGTGGCGGGGATGCTTGGCTTTGGCTGGCGTGTGAGTGCGGAGCTGTCGCATGGCCACAGGCCGGTGCTGGAGCCCTTAAGGATCGGGCGGTCTTGGAGCAGACGCTCAGGCATGCCGTCTCCAGGGGCTTGATATCAGAGACCTCGGCACAGGCGCAGAACGCAGACGGCCAGACAAAGCCACTGCTGGAAATTTGTATCACGGACAGACATATGCACGAGATCACCGCAGAGTCACTGCCCGAACTCGTGGCTTACAATTCCCCTCCAAAAATATTTGTGAAAGCTGGGTGCTTGGTACAGATCGCAGAAGATGAGAATGGCAAAGTGCGGATCGAGCTTTTAAGTGAGTCTGCGCTACGGGGCAGCCTCTCCAGATGCGCCCAGTATACGGCGATATTTCCCAAAAAAAATGTAGCTGGTAACCCACCGTTGATGGTGGTCAAAGATATCTTGGCATTGCCTAGGTGGCCGGGAATACTGCCCCTTGTAGGCCTCATCACGAGTCCCGTCGTCAGGCCAGACGGCTCTATCATCAGCCAGACGGGTTATGATGCTGCTACGGGCCTGTACTACACGGATAATACGGAGATGGCGCTAAATGTGCCCGACACCCCCTCCCGGGAGGATGCCGTAAAGGCGGCGGCATATATCCAGGCGGAGGTATTCGGGGATTTTCCGTTTAAGGACGATGCCAGCCGGGCAAACACCCTGGCAGCACTGTTAACCACGTTGACTTTGCCCCTCATAGGCGGTAATATTCCACTAGGGTTATTCGACAAACCACAGGCAGGTACAGGTGCAAGCCTTCTAACGGAGATTATTGCCGAGATGGCCACGGGCGAGAAAGCCAATATGCAGACCGCGCCAGGCAACGACGAGGAATGGAGAAAGGCCATTACATCGGTGTTGGCACAAGGTCCGCAGATCGTGGTAATAGACAACGTGGCCTCTATGCTGAGGTCATCTAAACTATCACAGATGCTCACCGCCAGAATCTGGTCAGATAGGATGCTCGGCCAGAACAAGATGCTTAACCTCCCGCAGACTGCGGCATGGTTTGCGACGGGCAACAATCTCCAGCTGGGCGGAGACATCGCCCGCCGAGCCTACTGGGTCCGCCTAGATGCCGCACTCTCTCGCCCGTGGCTCAGAGATGGCTTCAGGCACCCCGACATCATGGTATGGGTCAAAGAGCACCGCAGCGAACTTCTATCAATGCTCCTCGTGATGATCAGGGCCTGGATTGTAGCCGGGCAGCCAAAGGGCAGTGCTCCTAGGCTCGGCAGCTTTGAAAAATGGAGCTCCACCATCGGTGGCATACTCACGTTTGCCGGCGTGGCGAGCTTCCTCGGAAATGCCGCCGAGCTTTATGATAGTGCAGACCAGGAGATTGCCCAGTGGGATCTATTCCTACTGGAGTGGCAAAGGCTGCACCGAGACGACCTCATCACGGCTGCCCAGCTGAAGACCGAATTAACCGATTTCCAGGGCATATACAAACCATTTCAGAATGAGATGCCGGAGGAGATCATCAAGGCCACAGACAAGACAGCCAGAGGTGCGTCTGTACTTGGGCAAGCGCTACGTCGTCGTGCTGATCAAGTTTTTCCATCAGGCAGAAAACTCACCGTCACACAGGATAAACACACAAAAGCAATGAAATGGAGGGTAATCGCTGTCGGGCGGTCTGCGGAGGACCAAAAAGCCCATGAATCGCGAGCCTGCGGCACTTTTGCGGAGGATGCGGAGGACCAATCCATCTTTATGGGAATTTTAGATATTTTTGTTAAAACATGTAAATATACGGGTAATAGGGGATCATCCCCCGCATCCTCCGCAAATGCGGTAGTGGATAGCGAAAACGACCTTTTGGCATCCTCCGCAAATGATACCCACATTGTAGAGGCCGACGCGCAGGATCTGGCTGGAAAGCAGCACTTCAAGGAAGTGGTGGAGAAGCACACCGGTGCAAAACCCAAGCTCAACGCAATCTATTATCCAACGGGCGAGGCGCTCGAATATGCCAATCTCGTGTTGAACCTCCATAATGGATGCTCCCATCAATGCGCTTATTGTTTCAACCGGTTCCGGGGCAATTTGTCCTGCGAGTTGCGCATTGAGAAGAGCACGATGGAAAACATCGAGGCCGATCTAAAGGCACTGGCTGCGGTGGGTAATAGAGACCGAGTGCATCTCACGATCATAGGGGATCCCTATGATAAGGGCAGGCAGGATAACAGCGTTGTTCGCAAGGTCTTACAACTTCTCAGGAAATACGACCATCCTTTTCAAATTCTAACAAAGGGAGGCACAAATGCTATTCAAGACTTTGATCTTTACGGCCCTAATGATCGTTTTGGATGCACGTTAACTTTTGATAATGATGTTGATTCGTTGGAGTGGGAGCCGGGAGGAGCATTACCAGGAGACAGGATAGAAGCCCTCAAGCAGGCACACGCACGCGGTATATTTACGTGGGCGAGCCTGGAACCAGTGATAGATCCTGCGCAAACCGCGGCACTGATCGAGGCAACTCATGCGGTTGTGGACCACTACGGGGTGGGCAAATGGAACCACGATCGGAGAGCTAACGACATTGATTGGCAGACGTTCCGGGCCGATGCTGAAGCGCTTTTGAAGATGTATGGCAAGTCCTACATGATCAAGGCGGCGTTGCGGGAGGCAGCACCCGATGCGCCCGCCAGAGCCGAACCGACACCGGCCAAAGCAAACGAGGAGCCCGCCCCGGTGGATAGCTCCGAGCAGATTAGAGTGTCGGCAATCTCCGAGTTTGGGATGGCTGGATGGGTTGACCCTGCGAAACTCTCCCATGCCCTAAAGCTCCCTCTAGAAGAGGTCGAGGCGTGGCTTCAAGTCAATTATGTGGCCTATGCCAGGCCCGGCGGCGGCATTGGCTACAGGCAGAAAAGAGCAGGAGAGGCGAAGGCATGAGCAAGAAAGGCAAGAGCCGGACCAGGCCCGCTAGACGTGATTTTATGAAATCCAACGCCTCTGCCAACTCACGACACAAGGCCCGAGAGCAGGCCAGGGCGAAGGGCTACGACCGCCAAAAGTACGATAGCTCCAACGCCGAGGAGGCCTAATGGGCAGGAAGTCTAAGATCGAAGCCCACCCTCAAAGTGAGGAAATCATTAGCCTGCTCTTCAATGGCACTAAAAATCCGGAAATAATCCGGAGATATTCCGGAATAACTGACGACGATTTAGATTATTATCGAGATAATAAACTACCCGAGAAATTATCTAAATCCTCGGAATTGAAATCTCTTGCAGAGCAGATAGAGAGCGCCGATATCCACAAGGGGGATACTTACCTTCAGCTCGTGGTAGGTTTGCAGAAGAAGGCCCTGGAAGCTCTGGATCTCCAGGACCCCCAAGGAGACCCAAAATCATGGGCAATTATCTCCAGGGAGGCTCGGGGATACTTAGAGCTCTTGGGCAAGGCACTGGACAGGATCAAGGATCAGCCTCAAATCACGCTCCAGCAGGTCAACATCTACCAGAGCCCCGAGTGGCTAGCCGTGGGCTATCTCCTGGCCCGGATCTTAGGTCCATATCCCGAGCTCCGGGCCGAAGTAGCCAGGGAGCTCTTGGTCTTGCAGGAGGCCCATAGATGAGCCTTCAGCAGGCCGCTTATGCCCTTGATCCCGTGGCCTGGTGCAGGGGAGCGCTGGGGTTGGAGCCCGATCCCTGGCAGGCTGAAGTCTTGAGAAGTCCCTCAAAACGGATACTCTTGAACTGCTCCAGGCAAGCGGGCAAGAGCACGATCACGTCCGCCATGGCCTTGCACACGGCCACCTATCGCCCGGGCAGTTTGATTTTGTGCCTCAGTCCTACCCTGCGACAGAGCGGCGAGCTATTTCGGAACGTCTCCAGGTTCTACGGCATCGATCCAGTTATACCCTCAAAATCCGAGACTGTTTTAAAGTTGGAGCTGCAGAATGGATCAAGAATTGTATCCTTGCCCGGAAAAGAGCAGAATGTCAGAGGCTACGCCGGTGTCTCTCTGTTGATTGTGGATGAAGCCGCCAGGGTGGCCGACGATCTTTATTATTCAATAAGGCCGATGTTGGCAGTCTCTTCAGGCAGGCTGATAGCCCTAAGCACTCCATGG
>Ga0315273_10013285_pt1 | contig 10575 bp, 9 predicted proteins | sample YL17G02_0_MG_FD_205753 | JGI IMG/M metagenome (GOLD analysis project Ga0315273, IMG submission 205753) | Sediment microbial communities from Yellowstone Lake, YNP, Wyoming, USA - YL17G02_0 | ecosystem: Environmental > Aquatic > Freshwater > Lake > Sediment | place: USA: Wyoming | collected... | reverse complement strand
CAATATCAAATCCATCCGGGATGGCGATGACTTCAAGACGGTTGAAGAACACTCCAGATGATGCGCGTTGCGATGACAATGAGAAACACCGCATACACGCGCTTGAGGGTGACGACTGGGGTTTTGTGGGTCAGTTTGGCCCCTACGGGAGCCAGAAAAAAGCTGAAGCAGGCGATGCCGAAGAGCGCCGGCAGGTAGAGATACCCAAGATGCGGTGAGGGCAGGTCCGGAACAGATAAGCCATTGACGATATACCCTATTGTGCCGGCAACCGCGATGGGAAAGCCGATCGCCGCCGAGGTGCCGATGGCGTGATGAACCGGCACATTGCACCACATCATGAATGGAATCGAAAGCGCTCCGCCGCCGATGCCCACCAGGCTGGAGAAAACTCCGATAACTCCGCCGACACCCGTCATGCCGGCCGCCCCAGGCAACTGGCGGCTCGGCTTGGGTTTGAAACTACTGAGCATCTGGGCCGCGACGTAGTACAGAAACAGCGCAAAAAACACTTTGAGAGACGTTGTGGAGAGCCGGGCGGCTATGTACGTCCCGGAAAAAGTGCCGATGAGAATACCCAAAGTGATGCGCTTGAAGATATCCCAGCGCACCGCCCCGTGTTGATGATGCGTCCAAAAACTGGACACCGAAGTGAACAGGATACATCCCAGGGATGTCGCCAGGGCGATCTGCATGATGGACTGCGACGGAAAGCCTTTAGCGCTGAACAAGAAGACCAGGATCGGCACGATAACAATCCCGCCGCCGATACCCAGAAGTCCGGCGAGGATACCAACGACTCCGCCCGCAAGAGGATAGAGAATCCATTCCAGCATATCCAACGTCCTCAGCCGGGACCAAGCAATGTGTGATGACTTTTTACGAGTTCATCAATATGTGGTTTGTTGAAGGATTGTACCATACAACACACTCGGGAGGATTGCGAGCCCTCCCGAGTGTGTTGTATTGAGAGGCGGGATTGGGTTTGGCAGGCTGTTGAAAAACGGCGCCTCAGGCCGTGATCCTGCGTTGCGTGGCTCTTGTAAATGCTCACATATCAGCCAATATGCTGCGCTTTCCAAATCCCCACGCGCCTTGGCTGACGGCCCGAGGCTTGTTTTTCAACACCCTGTCAGACTTCGCGGTTGATCACGTTTTCGGTCTTCAGCTGTTCAATTTCCGCTTTCGTATAGCCGAGAATACCTTGCAAGACCTGTTCAGAATGCTCCCCCAGAAGAGGGGCTGGGGCATAGACTTCGCCCGGCGTTTCCGAAAGGCGGATGGGAGAGCCCACAATCCTCATCTTGCCGACGCGCGGTTGATCAACCTCCACGAGCATTTTCCGATAGGCGATGTGGGGGTCTTCGCAGATCTCTTTTATGTTGTTGGCAGGCGAATGGGGCAACCCGGCCTTCCCCAGCAGTTCCAGCCATTCTTTTCTGGATTTTTTCTTGAACTCCGGGATTAAAATCTGCTCCAGATCCTTCCGGTGCTTGGTTCTCAACGGATTGGTGGCGAACTTGGGGTGATCGCTCAGATCCTGCCGGCCGATTAGCTGGCAGAAGCTTTTCCACAAGTTGTCGTTGCCCAGCGCGATGATCATATGGGAGTCGTCTTGGGTCGGGAAGGACTGGAAGGGAACGATCGATGGGTGGGCGCTGCCGAGCGGGCCGGGAACCTCACCGTTGATCGTGTAGCGCACGACGGCATTCTCCAGCACGGTGAAAAGCCCGTCGATCATGGCCCCGTCGAAATGCTGCCCTCGGCCGGTTTTTTCCCGGTGCAACAGGGCCGCCATTATTGCGATCGTCGCCTGATGTCCGGCAAAAATGTCCCCCACGGATGAGCCGACCCGGCACGGCGGCCCCCCCTCGGGGCCGGTGATGCTCATCAATCCGCTGTACCCCTGGGCCACCATGTCGTAGGAGGGGCGGGCATCATAGCCCGGCAGCGAGTCCTGACCGAATCCGCTGATGGATGCATAAATAATACGCGGGTTGATGCGCTGCAGTTCTTCCCACCCGAAGCCCAGCTTCCGCATCGTCGTGGGCCTGAAGTTCTCAACCACCACATCCGAGATCTTGATCAGATCCGTCAGGATTTTTCTCCCTTTTTCCTGTTTCAAGTCCAGCGCGAGGCTCTTCTTGTTGCGGTTGAGGCTGATGAAATAGCCCGAGTTGTTTTTCCCGCCGCTGCCGGCGAAAGGTCCGAACTCGCGCGCATCATCTCCATGCAGGGGCTCCACGTGAATCACCTCGGCCCCGAGGTCTGCGAGAAACATCGTGCACGTCGGCGCCGCCAGCACATGGCTTAAGTCAACGACCCTGATATTTTCCAAGGCTCTGCTCATGGGTCGAATTCCTTTCGAGTTATGAAAATGGTTTCAGCGGATCATCTGGGCCGGCAGCCAGGTGGCGAGCTGCGGGAAAAAGCACAGGATCACGATTCCAGACAATAGAAGATATATGAAGGGGAGCGAGCCCCGCAGCACCGTGGCGAGCGGGATATCGGGCGCGATGCCTTGCACGACGTAAAGGTTAAGCCCCACGGGAGGCGTAATGAGACCGGCTTCCAGGTTCAGGGTAATAACGACGCCGAACCAGATGGGGTCGAAGCCCAATCCCGTGATGATGGGATGCAGGATGGGGCAGATGATCAGAATGATGGCGACGGGCGGCAGAAAACAACCCGCCACGAGCAACAAAACGTTGATGAGCGCCATGATCACCCATCGGTCAACCTGGAGCGCCACAATCTGCTGGGCAAGTGTTTGAGCGATGTATAGGTGGGTCAGCACCGAGCCGAAAAGAAAGGAGGTGGCAATGATCATCATGATCATGGTGCTTTCCTTGCAGGTGCGCATCAGGATGTTCGTCACATCCTGGATCTTGTAAACCCGGTAGAACATCATGGCCACGAGGAGCACCAGGAAAGCCCCCACGCCGGCGGCCTCGCTGGGCGTGGCCCAGCCGGTGTAAAGCGAAGAGAGAACCAGCGCCACCACCATAACCAGCGGTAAGATTTTGGCGGTAATGGAGAGTCTTTCTCCGAGCGAGTACGCTTTTTCGTCCGCCATGAGAAAACCGGCCGCCAGCTTCAGTCTGCGGTCGCGCAAATAGGCGAAAGGCACCCAGGAGGCAAAAAGAATCGTCATCAACAGCCCCGGAATAATTCCGGCAATGAAGAGCTTGCCGATCGACGTCTCGGTAGCCATTCCATAGACGATCATGGTGACGCTGGGCGGAATCAGAATGCCCAAGGTACCGCCGGCGGTGATGATGCCGGTGGCCAGGCCCTCGGGATAGCCGCGCTTGCGCATCTCGGGAATGCCCATGGTCCCGATGGCGGCGGCGCAGGCGGGGCTGGACCCGGTAAGGGCTGCAAAGATGGCGCAGGCGCCGATGTTACCAATGCCCAATCCTCCAGGCACTTTGTAAAGCCATCGGTTGAAGCACTCGTACAGGTCCGACCCGGCCCGGGTGAGGGCCGCGATCATCCCCATAAAGATGAAGAGCGGGATCGACAACAGCGAAAAATCGTTCACCCCTTCAAAGACCGTCTCCGCTACAACGGAAATCTGGTTCGCGTCCATGAAGAGGACCATCGCCGTCAGGGAGGTCACCCCCAAGGCGAACGCGATGGGCATGCCGCTGAACAGAAAGACGAGGGCAATAAAGATGACGATCGCACCCACAACCAGTGGATCCATGAAGTATCTCCTTGTTAACGGCCTGCAGACGGTATGGAGCGGGAGCGGGTTCTGCTCTTCGGGAAGAGCATTTCAACCCCTTTGACGACATACTGAAGCCCGGTGAGGAACATCCCCACCGGGATGAGCGCATAGGGATACACCAGCGGCACCGACAGCAGCGACGATGAACTCCAGTTGCCCTCGTATGCCTCCCACCACATGACCCCGCCGCGGTAAGCCAGAAAAAAACAAAACACCATGGCGATGGCCGAGGTGGCAAGGTCGAGCTTCCGGCGCGCGCCGGCGGGGAGATTAAGGATGAGCATATCGATATGGATATGGGCGTTTTCTTTCAGCCCGTATGGCGCGCCCAGGAAGGTCGCTGCGATAAGCAGATAGACCGCCGTCTCCACCTGCCATATGGTGGGAATCTTGAACACGTAACGCACCACCACTTGCTCGACAATGATCAGGGTTGCGGCCAGGATGGACAAGGCAGCCACGTATCCTGAGATCTGGGACAGCCGGTTGATTAGCATGAAAAGGGCATTTCGAGGCTCGGACATGATTGGTTCTCCTCGGGTATAGCAGGGTTCGAAGTGCCGCCGAATCCGAGATGGGCCGGGCTATTTCACGGCCAGATCCAGAAGTTCCTTGCCTGTCGGGACATCTTCCGCGAAAGCTTTCCAAGCGGTTTCTTTGGCCACTTTTTCCCAGGCCTGCCATTCTTCCTTGGTCATTGCGTGGACTTTAACGCCCTTTTCACTGAAGACCTTTGTCACTTCCTTGTTGGCGGCGATGGCGTCATCGCGCGCCTTCTTTTCCATCTGCATGCCGACAGTTTCGAAAATCTTCTGCTGAGCGGGCGACAGCGACGCCCAGGTCTTCATGCTCACCACCAGCGGCTCGCACATGTACCAGATGGCGTAATTTTCAGGGGTGTTGAAGTGCTCCAATTGCTCATAGAGGCGGAAGGAGATGAAGGATTCGGCGGAGGTCAGGCAGGCGTCGAGCACTCGGGTTTGAAGCGCCATGTAAATTTCAGAGGAGGCCATGCTGGTGATAGAAGCGCCCTGGGCGTTGAGCATGGTCTCAAACATTTTGCCGGCCGCGCGGAACTTCAGTTGCTTTGCGTCGGCTGGTAAAATAACGGGTTTCCCCCGGCTGCCGATGCCGCCGCCGTACCAGAGCCAGGTGAGGATCTTCATCCCCTTGTCTTCGCAGATCTTCGCCACGCGCCGGCCGATCTCTTTGTTGCGCCAGGCCATGCCTTGATCCACTCCGTCAATGATGCAGGGCATCAAGGTGATTTCGAATTCAGGCACTTTGCCGGAGGCGTAAGTCAGAGGGAAGATGGACATGTCCAGAGCGCCTTTGAGCATGGCGTCGTACTGGGCCGTTGGCTTGAAAAGTGCTGATGAGGGGAAGACCTTAAACGTCACCGCTCCGGCGGTAGCCTTCTCTACTTCCGCAGCAAATTTCACCGCCAGATCGTGGCGGGCGTCCGCTTCGGCGAACTGATGAGAGATTTTCAGTTCCACGGCCGTTGTCAAAGAAGGCGTCAACAAGAAAATCCCTGCGACCACGGACGCCGCGACCATCGCCCACCCTTTTTGGCTTGCTTTTTTGGGGTGCATTTTCCCATCTCCTTCCTTCTGGCTAAGAGGAAACCCCATGGGGGAGTTCAGGGTTAAAAACGGTTGTGTTTTTCACCCTCGTCATGCCTGTCATACATATGGAAGGTTGTATGCATTATACAAAATACGTCTACCCCATTCTTTTTAATAAAGTCAACAAAAGCAGAGCGGCCGCCGGGAGATCCGGTCCTATGGGAGCCAAAGGCCCTGGATATTGATCTGGAATTCGGAGTAGTGTAAGAAATTAAATATTCCTCATCTGTTTTTCGTCAGAGGCTCACGACGACTCGGCTCCACCAACCCGCCAGGGGACTCGAATCGCATGCCGCAGACCGCCAAGCTATACGGCTCAAGGCTCTACGATGCCATCGAACTGGCCGCCCGGGCCCACCGCTGCCAGGTGCGCAAGGGCACCGAGATCCCCTACATCGTGCACCCCCTGGCGGTGGCCGGCATCCTGATCCACGCCAACTGTCCGGAACACCTGGTCATCGCCGGCATCCTGCACGACACGCTCGAAGATACACCGGTGACGTTGGCAGAAATCCGGTCGCAATTCGGCCGGGAGGTGGCCGACCTGGTTGTCGCCCTGTCGGAACCCGACAAGAAGGCTCCCTGGGAGGAGCGCAAGGCACACACCATCGACCACCTGGAGCAGAAGGCCACACCGGATGTGCTCCTGGTGGCTGTGGCCGACAAGCTGGACAACATGCGCGCCATCCGCGCTGGGCTCGCAAGCGACGGCGAGGCGTTCTGGCTGCGCTTCAACCGGCCGCGCGAAAACCAGAAGTGGTATTTCCAGCGCCTGGCCGGCGTGTTCGAACGCCGCATCGCAGCGGGTGCGGGCGTTGCACTGGCTCAAGCCTTTAAGCTCGAAGTCGTGCGGGTCTTTGGGACGAACCCGGCGTGAGCGGCCCTCCATCCCCAACCCGGACAAGCCGGAGCGAAATTCGAAATCCGAAGCACGAAATCCGAAACAAATTCAAATGTTCAAAAAGATAATAACGAAAACCGGTTTGACCGCGATCCAAGATGGTTTTTTTAAGTTTCGGTCATTCCGTCATTCGGATTTGTTTCGGATTTCGTGCTTCGAATTTATAACGCCACCTGCCATTTGAAATTCAAGTTTTCTCCATTTTGCATAGAACTTCACTCTTAAGGGACTAAAACTCTCTATGCGCTTGTCTTGAATCCTGTTGTTGTGGTAAAAAGAAAAATTTAACTCAAGAAGGAGCAGGAGTCTCTCCCGGCCTTTTTGTGGAAGTGTCGTTCGGCGACCGCTCCTGCAGTGATCGTCAGCGAATGGGTTGTCTTTAGTTCAAACCACGTTGAAACACGGAGGAATCAAAATGAAAAAATCTTTCGTTTTGGCACTAGCAGCACTGATAGTGGTGGCGGTCGTGGTCTACTTTTTCGTCGAACAGGGGCAGCGGCGTGTGCCGGTGCAGTACAAGGCCACCCTGAAGCTGGCCTCCACCCAGGCCATGGACCACCCCTACATGGTCGGAGCGCAGAAGTTCGCCGACCTGGTCAAGGAACGCTCCAACGGCCGCATCGAAATCAAGCTCTACCCCAGCAACCAGCTCGGCAAGGGCGAGCGCGAGATGACCGAGGGCATCCAGCAGGGCGCCATCGACCTGCTCGTCACCTCCACCGGCCCGCTGGGCGGCTTCAGCCCGTCGATCAACATCCTGGACTTCCCCTTCCTGTTCCGGGATTTCAACCACGTGGATCTCGTCATGGACGGGCCCATCGGCCGCAAGCTGCTCGACGACTTCGAAAAGGCCAACATCAAAGCCCTGGCCTTCTGGGAAAACGGGTTCCGGCACCTGACCAACTCCAAGGGGCCGATCAAGAAGGTCGAGGACGGCAAGGGGCTCAAGATCCGCACCATGGAAAACAAGGTGCACCTGGCGGCCTGGAAGGACGCAGGACTCAACCCCACGCCCATGGCCTGGGGCGAGGTGTTCACGGCCTTGCAGCAGAAGGTCATTGACGGCCAGGAAAACCCGATCGCCGTCTTTTTCAGCTCCAAGCTGTGGGATGCCGGCCAGAAGAATTTCTCGCTCACCGCGCATGTGTATTCCCCGTCCCCCTTCCTGATGAGCAAGAAAACCTTCGACGCCATGCCCAAGGAAGACCAGGAAATGTTCGTGAAGACCGCCTATGAAGTCGCCAAGTTCCAACGCAAGCTCAACCGCGACGCCGAGGAGGCGAAGCTGCAGGACATGGCCAAGGCCGGGGTCACCGTGATTCGTGACGTGGACCGCGAAAGCTTCAAGAAGGCCATGGCACCGGTCTACGAGCAATTCAGCAGCCAGTTCCCCAAGGCTGAAATCGAAACCATCATGAACGCGAAGTAATTTAGGGTTAGACCGGGCGCCCTTCGTGAGTAGTACCGGGGGCGCCCTTTCTTTATCTTGACCCGCGGGGGTGGCTGAATGGTTGTGTTGCAGCGCTTCAATGAAATTCTCGTGAAGGTGGGCAGCTGGGGGACGATCTTGTTCATGGCCGTCATTGCCATCGTCATCCCCTACGAGGTCATCGGCCGCTACGTGTTCGAGAAAATGAGCACCTGGTCGGGCGAGGTGTCGACCTATTCCCTTGTCTGGGCCTCGATGCTGGGCGGCGCGGTGGGGTTGCGAAAAGGCTACATGGTCAACATGACGTCGGTGGTGGAGTCGGTCCCGCCGGCCGCGGCGAGAGCGCTCAAGTTTCTGGCGTTTGCCTGCTCGCTCTTTTTCTTCGGCGCCATGTTCGGCTACGGACTTTTCCAGACCCTATACAATGTGAACCAGACCTCGCCGGCCATCGGCCTGGTGATGAGCGCCCCCTACGCCGCGCTGCCGACAGGTTTCTTCATCATGTTCTTTCTGACGCTGGAGGAATTCCTGATGTTCCTCGGCCTGGGTGTGAAAGGAGCGGCCCAATGATCGTATTCTTAGGCACCTTCATCGGGCTGTTGTGCGTCTCCGCACCCATTATTGTCGCCCTGGGCGGCTGCGCCCTGGCCTACGCCCTGATCAGCGGCAACATGCCCATTACCACCCTGATCCAAACCACCTTCGGCGGCCTGGCGACCTTCCCGCTGCTCGCCATCCCGCTGTTCATGCTGGCCGGAAACCTCATGAACGCGGGCGGCATCACCCCGGACCTGGTGCGCTTCGCCCGCCTGCTGCTCGGACACATCCGGGGCGGGCTGGGGCATGCCACGATTCTCGCCTGCGCCATCTTCGCCGCGATCTCCGGGGCCGCCGTGGCCACCGCAGTCGCGATCGGTGTCGTCATGATCCCGGCCATGAAAAAGGCCGGCTACGACGAGGGCGTTGCCGCCGCCCTGACCTGCACGGCGTCCTGCATGGGACCCATCATCCCGCCCAGCATCCCTTTCATCATCTACGGCGTCACAGCCAACGTCTCGATCGGCGCGCTGTTCCTGGGTGGTGTCCTCCCCGGCCTGGTGCTGGGCGCCGCGCTGATGGTGTACATGTACGTTGTGGCCACCCAGCGCGACTATCCCCGGGACCCTAAAACCCCGACGAAGGAGGTCCTTGTCGCCGCCTGGAAAGCGATCCCCGCCCTGTTCATGCCGGTGCTGATCATGGGCGGAATCCTGAGCGGCATGTTCACACCCACCGAGGCGGCCGGGGTCACCGTGGTGTATGCGGCCCTCGTGGGAGCTTTTGTCTACCGCAAGCTGACCTTCAAGAACCTGCCCAAGGTCCTGCTGACAGCCGGGCTGGAATCGGGCATGGTGATGCTGCTCATCGCCATGTCGGAGCCCTTCGCCTGGATCGTTGCGGTGGACCAGATCCCGCAGCTCTTGATCGATTGGATTTCCGCCCTGACCACGTCACCCTGGATGATCCTGCTGTTCATCAACATCTTTCTGCTGATCCTCGGGATTCCCATGGAGACCGCCCCGGCGCTCGTCATCGTGACCCCCGTGCTGGCGCCGATCGCCCTCACCCTGGGCATCGACCCGGTGCACATGGGCATCGTCATCTGCCTGAATCTTGTTCTGGGCCTGATCACACCGCCGGTGGGTGCCGTGCTCTTTGCGGTCTGCGGCATCGGAAACATCTCCCTCGACCGCCTGAGCAAGGCTATCTGGCAGCCGTTCCTGGTGTCGCTGGTGGTGCTAGCCATCGTGACCTATGTGCCCTGGCTGAGCACCTACCTGCCCAAGCTGCTGATGTGACGTCCCGGAGGGTGCATCCTCCGAAATCTTAAACCTGCTGTCGGCTTCAGGCACAGGAGCGCCGGCACCTTCCGGGTGCGGGCGCTCAGCGCTTGAACCCTCGCGAAAGGACCCACCATGACATCCGATCAAGCCCCGCGCGGCCCCCTGCGCTCATCCGTCATGACCAAAGGTGTGGATCGCGCCACCCACCGCGCGCTGCTCTATTCCATGGGCTGGCGGCCGGAGCACCTCGACAAGCCCCTGGTGGCCGTGGTGAACTCGTTCAACGAGCTCATGCCCGGCCACATCCACCTGAACGCCCTGTGCCAAGCCATCAAGCTCGGCATCGCCGAGGCCGGCGGAACCCCGCTCGAGTTCCCCACCATCGCGGTCTGCGATGGGCTCGCTACCGGCCACACGGGCATGCGCATGCCCATGCCCAGCCGCGAGCTCATCGCGGACTCGATCGAGATCATGATCACCGCCCACGCCTTCGACGCCATGGTGCTCCTGACCAACTGCGACAAGGTCACCCCCGGAATGCTGATGGCGGCAGCCCGGCTGAACATCCCGGCGCTCCTCGTCTCCGGCGGGCCCATGGACACCGGCTGCTTCCACGGCAAGCGCGTCTGCTACAACGACCTGATGGAGGCCGAAGGCCTGGTGCAACGGGGCAAGATGCCGCCCGAGGAGCTGGCGGCCTTCGAGGAAGTGGCCGTCTGGGGGCCGGGCGCCTGCGCCATGATGGGGACAGCCAACAGCATGAACATCCTGGCCGAGGCTTTAGGCATGACCGTGACCGACAACGCCCTCACCCCGGCCACCTCCGGGGCCCGGATGGCCATCGCCCGGCGGGCCGGCCGGCAGATCATGGAGCTTCACAAGCAGAACATCCTGCCCCGGGACATCCTGACGCCTGCCGCCTTCGAAAACGCCCTGGCCGTGGACATGGCCGTGGGCGGCTCCACCAACACCTGCCTGCACCTTCCGGCCATCGCCGCCGAAGCCGGGCTGCCGCTCGACCTGGCGGAGTTCTCCAAGGCCGCCGCCCGGGTGCCGCACCT
>Ga0315273_10013282_pt1 | contig 10577 bp, 9 predicted proteins | sample YL17G02_0_MG_FD_205753 | JGI IMG/M metagenome (GOLD analysis project Ga0315273, IMG submission 205753) | Sediment microbial communities from Yellowstone Lake, YNP, Wyoming, USA - YL17G02_0 | ecosystem: Environmental > Aquatic > Freshwater > Lake > Sediment | place: USA: Wyoming | collected... | reverse complement strand
CTGGACCTCGACCCGGAGATCGTGGACGCCCCGGACGCGGTGGTCATGGAGCCCACCAGCATCCGGGGCCGGGTTCGCCTCCACGGGGTCTGGTTCCGCTACCCGTCCGCGGCCGTCCCGTCGGAGCGCGCCCTCGGGGTGGTCGCCGGCGGCGGGCACACGCACGCGGCGACGACGGGTGACGAGGGGGTTGGCGGGAGCCGGTCCGTGTCCGAGGACCTGGCAACGCTCGACGAGACGATGGCCGACGCCATGGTCCCGACGATCGCCGAGGAGGCGATCGAGGCTGCGCTGCCGGCGACGCGGCCGTTGGAGGGCCCGGGCCGCGACGGTGGTGGCCCGGGCGGCGACGCAGTGGGAACGGCCGACGCGGAGCCGGCCCCGCCTGCCGCCGCCGTCTCCCCGCCCCCTGCCCCGTTCGCCCTGGAGGAGATCGACTTCCAGGCGGAGCCCGGGCAGCTGGTGGCGCTCGTGGGCCCGTCGGGCTCCGGCAAGACGACGACGACCTACCTCATCCCGCGTCTGTACGACGTCGACAGCGGGGCAGTGGAGATCGACGGGATCGATGTCCGGCGGATCGCGCTCTCGTCGCTGGGGCTGGCAATCGGCGTCGTCACCCAGGAGACCTACCTCTTCCACGCCTCGATCCGCGACAACCTGCTCTACGCCCGCCCCGAGGCGACGGAGGCCGAGCTGGAGGCAGCCACCCGAGCCGCGGCGATCCACGAGCGCATCGTCGGGCTGCCCGAGGGCTACGAGACCATCGTCGGTGAGCGCGGCTACAAGCTGTCGGGCGGCGAGAAGCAGCGGATCGCCATCGCCCGGGTGCTGCTCAAGGACCCCCGGATCCTCATCCTCGACGAGGCCACGTCGGCTCTCGACACCGTCTCGGAGCGGCTCATCCAGACGGCCCTGGAGCGGCTCATGGAGGGCCGCACGACGATCGCGATCGCCCACCGCCTCTCCACGATCCTGCGGGCCGACCAGATCCTGGTCTACGCGGGCGGGCGCATCGTCGAGCGGGGCCGCCACGAGGAGCTGCTCGCCCAGGGCGGCCTCTACGCCGGTCTCTACCACGAGCAGTTCGAGGCGCCGGTGGGCGCGGCGTCCCGGGAGGCCGACGCCTCCGACTAGCCCCCGCTGGTCCTGACTGGCCGCGGGCTCACCCCCCGGGCGCGGCGGTGCGGTGCGATCCGGGGGCGAAGGGCGGTCGCGAACGGGATGGGACGTGCGGCGGCGCTCGCGATCCGCGCCGCTCGGTTCAAGCACTTGCGCAAACGCGCAATAACCGGAGTAGACTGGGGCTGCGGCCCGGCCGCGCCCCGCGCCCCCGCCACCTCCCGCCACCCCTTCCCCGCAGCCCAGAACGCCCAGGAGCAGACATTCCATGACCGTCAAGACCGCCGACCTCCGCCACGAGGGCGGCCTCCGCTTCGTCGCCCGGACCGGCTCCGGCTTCGAGATCGCAATGGACAACGGGATCGGCGGCTCCGGCCCGCGCCCGACCGAGGTGCTTGCGGCTGCCATCGGCGGCTGCACCGCGATGGACATCGTCAGCATCCTCGAGAAGAAGCGCCAGGTCGTGACGCGCTACGCCCTGCGCGTGGAGGGCGAGCAGCGCAACGCGCATCCGCGCGCCTTCCGGCGCGTCGTGATCACCCACGAGGTCGAGGGCCCGGCCGTGGACGTCGAGGCGGTCCAGCGCGCCATCGAGCTCTCCGCCATGAAGTACTGCGCGGTCTCCACGGGCCTCGCGAGCGGGTACGCCGCGTTCCATCACCGCTACGTCGTGATCTCGCCCGAAGGCGCCGCGCCGGTCGAGGGCGAAGCCGCCGTCACGGGACCCGGCCAGGAACTCCCGCCCGAAGAGGCGTAGCCCTCGCGCGCGGCCGCCGACGCCGCGGGCGAAACGCGGCCTGCCGGCCCCGCAGCCCGGAAGGCCTTGCATGACTATGCGCTCCTGATGTATAGTCATGCGTGACATGAGAACCCCGGCAATGCGGCACGACCGGCCCGACCCCCTCCGATCCGCTCTACCGGTTGCCAGCCGCCCGCTGCGCGTCGCCCCGGCGGCGGCGACCGCGCGCCCGTGAGCGCGCCTGCGGGAGCGTCGCCCCGGGTCGCGCCGGAGCGCCGGGCGGTGTCGCTCCCCCGCGGCCCGCGTGGCGACGGCAAGCAGATCCGCGTCGCCATCGTCGGTGCCACCGGCTACGTCGGCGCCGAGCTCGTCCGGCTGCTCACCCGTCACCCGTTCGTCGAGATCGTCGGCCTCGTCGGGCGCGGCCGGAACCAGGAGCCGATCGGCGGGACCCACATCCACCTCGACCGGACGGGGCTTCACGTGGATGCCACGGTGCCCGCCGCCGACGCGGTCTTCATGGCCCTCCCGCAGGGCGCCGCGGCCGAGATCGTCCCCGACCTCGCCGCGACGGGCGCCGCGATCATCGACCTGGGGCCCGACTTCCGGCTGCGCGTCGCCGCGGAGTACCCGCGCTGGTATGGCTTCGAGCACCCCCGGGCGGAGCTCCTCCCCGCCGCCGTCTACGGCCTGCCGGAGCTCCACCGCGGGGAGCTGGCCGCGCTTCGCCACGAGAAGATCGCGATCGTCGGGGCGCCCGGCTGCTACCCCACGGCCACGCTCCTGGCGCTGGCTCCCCTCGCCCGGGCCGGGCTGATCGGGGATCTCGTCGTCGACGCCAAGTCGGGTGTCTCTGGCGCCGGGCGCGAGCCGAAGCAGGACCTCATGTTCGGCGAAGTCAACGAGAGCGTGAAAGCGTACGGAATCGGCGGCCACCGCCACGTCGCAGAGATGGAGCAGGAGCTGGCGGCACTCGGCGCGGCCGCCGGGCACGGGCCGAACACGAACCCGGGCGCCCGGGGGGTTGACTTCCTTCCCCACCTGGTCCCGATGACGCGGGGCATCCTCTCGGCCTGCCACGTCCGCCCGAGCCGGCCCGTCTTCCAGCGCGAGCTCGACGCGCTCTACGCCGAGGCGTACGCGGGCGAGGCCTTCGTCCACGTGGTGACCCAGCCGCCGGCAACGAAGCACGTCCTCGGCAGCAACACCTGCCGAGTCCACGTCCGCGCCGACGAGCGGACCGGCCGTGTGCTGGCGATCGGCGTGATCGACAACCTCGTGAAGGGGGCCGCCGGCCAGGCGATCCAGGCCTTCAACGCCGTCCACGGACTGCCCGAAACCGCCGGCCTCGAGCAGCTCCCACTCGCGCCGTAGACCACGACCGACGATGACGACCGAGCCCGCTCCGACGACCCGGCCGGCCACGCCTCCCGACGACGTCCGCGCGCTGGTCCCGGCGCCCCTCCCCTACCTCCTCGACGCGCTCCCCTCCTCGCTGCCCGGCGTCGAGCGCCGGGCCATCATGCCGGCCGGGTTCGCGGCCGGCGCAACGACCTGCGGCATCAAGACCAGCGGCCGCCCGGACCTGGTCGTGATCCGGACGACCGGCGCTCCAGCCTCGGCGGCAGCGGTCTTCACGACCAACCAGGTCGTCGCGGCCCCGGTCCAGGCCTCCCGGGCGAACCTTGCGATCACCCGCCCCGAGGGCCGGGGCGGCGGCACCGATCATTTCGGGCGTGCCCAGGCGATCGTCGCCACGAGCGGCTCCGCCAACGCCGCCACCGGCCTCGCCGGCCTCGCCGACCAGGTGGCGATCACCCGGGCCGTCGCGGTCCACTTCGGCGTCGACCCGCTGGGGGTCCTCAGCCTCTCGACAGGGGTCATCGGGACGCGGCTTCCCGTGGACAAGGTCGCCGTGGGGATCGCCAACCTGGCCGCCGCCGGCCTCCCGAGCACGGATGACGGCCTCCTCGCGGCCGCCGAGGCACTTCGCACGACCGACGCGGTGACGAAGACGGCGGCGACACAGGTCGACCTCCCCGGCCCCGACGGTTCGGCCGTGAGCGTGACCGTCGCGGGGATTGCCAAGGGCGTCGGGATGATCCATCCGCGCATGGCGACGATGCTCGCGGTCGTCCTGACCGACGCGGTGGTGAGCCCCGCGACGCTCCACGGCCTGCTCAGCGCGGCGACCGTGCGGACCTGGAACCAGCTCTCCGTGGACGGCGACACGAGCACCAACGACACGGTCTTCCTGCTCGCCTCCGGCGCGTCCGCGGCAGCCCCGATCCTGCCGGACTCCGCGGAGGCCTTGACCCTGGGGAGCGCGATCGAGGCCGTTGCCCGGTCGCTGGCCCGCCAGCAGGCGGCCGACGGGGAAGGGGCGACGACCCTCCTGACCTGCCAGGTTTCGGGCGCCCGGGACAATCTCGATGCCCGGGCGGTGGCCCGCGCCGTCATCTCGAGCAGCCTCGTGAAGGCCGCCGCCCATGGGCGCGACCCGAACTGGGGTCGCATCGCCGGAGCGGCCGGCAACGCCCGCCTCGGCGAGGTCCGCCTCCTCGAGATGGCCGGGCTCGCCCATGCTGACGCCTGCGCCCGCGCCGGGGCTCCGGCGTTCGTCGACCCCGACCGGCTGCGGATCGCGATCGCCGGCCAGCTCGTCTACGACGGGCCGACGGGCGGGCCTGTCGCCTTCGACCGGACGGCGACCCGCGCCGCGATGGCCGGCCCGGAGATCCTGGTCCGCCTCGACCTGGGCCTGGGCGCGGGATCCGGCGAGGCGTTCGGCTGCGACCTCACCGAGCAGTACGTGGTCGAGAACGCGGAGTACACGACGTGAGCGAGATCCTCGTCCTCAAGCTCGGCGGGACGACCCTCGCCGACCAGCGGCAGGTGCTGGCCGAGGTGGCCGCCGTGGCCCGGCGCCGCCCCGTCGTCATCGTCCACGGCGGCGGGAAGCGGATCACGGAGTGGCTCGACCGGCTCGGGGTCCCGACCCGCTTCGAGGGCGGCCTCCGCGTCACGGACGCCCCGGCGATCGAGGTCGCGGCGGCGGTCCTGCGCGGGGTCGTCAACTCCGAGCTCGTTGCCGCCCTGCGCGACCTGCGGGTGGACGCAGTCGGCCTGTCGGGCGTGGATGGGGGGCTGCTGATCGCGGAGCGCGTGGCCGGGATGGGCCTCGTCGCCCACGTCGTCGGCCTCAAGCGCGACCTGCTCGACGCGGTGCTCGTGGGCGGGCAGGTCCCGGTGGTGGCGCCGCTTGCCCGCGACGAGGCGGGCATCGTCTGCAACGTCAACGCGGACGACGCGGCCGCGGGGCTGGCGGCAGGGCTCGGCGCCCGCCAGCTCGTGCTGATGACCGACGTCGATGGGATCCGCGGGGCCGACGGGGCGAAGATCGCTTCGCTGACGGCCGCCGAGGCGGAAGCCCTCATCGGCGCCGGCACGATCTCGGGCGGGATGGTCCCCAAGATCCGGGCCGCCCTCGCCGGGATCGCGGCTCCGGGGGCCGAGGCCGTCATCTGCGACGCGGCCGCGCCCGGCGCGCTCGCCCGGGCGCTCGACGACCAGACCTTCGGCACCCGGATCACGGCGGCCGGCGGCCGTGGGGGAGGCGCATGAGCCCCGCCGTCGCCGCCCGCCGGCGATCGATCCTCGACCTGGTCGCGACCCGGGCGATCGGGAGCCAGGAGGAGCTGGCCGGGCTCCTGCGCGACCGCGGCTTCCCGGTCACCCAGGCCACCGTCAGCCGCGACGTCGCCGACCTCGGTCTCGTCAAGGCGCCCCGGGGCGACCACCACGCCTACGTCACGCCCGGGTCCCTGGCGTCCGGGACGGCGCGCGGGCTGGCGTCGGGTGGGGCGCCCGAGCGGCGGAGCCCGGACGAGTCGCGCCTGCGGCGGATTCTCGCCGACTACCCCGTGACGATCGCCCGCAGCGGGCTGACCCTCGTCCTCGTGAGCGGGCCCGGCGCGGCGTCCGCGATCGCCCAGGCGATCGACGAGTCGCCCCTCGAGGACCAGGTCGGGACGCTGGCCGGCGACAACACGCTCCTCGTCCTGTTCGCCGACGAGCCCGCCCTCGAACGCTGGCGGGCCCGGTTCACCGACCTCACGAGCACGTACCACAAGCCCGGAACGGAGGCAGCGCAGTCATGAAGAAGAAGGTCGTCCTCGCCTACTCCGGGGGTCTCGACACCTCGGTCGCCGTCGCCTGGCTGCGCGAGCAGCACGATGCGGAGGTCGTGACCCTTACCGTCGACGTCGGCGGCACCTCGCTCCGGGAGGGCATCGAACGCCGGGCCCTGTCGGCCGGCGCATCGCGCGCCTACGTCGTCGACGCGAAGGAGACGTTCGTCCGCGACTTCTGCTGGCCGGCCCTCCAGGCGAACGCCCTCTACCAGGGCGCCTACCCGCTGGCGACGGCGCTCGCCCGCCCGCTGATCGCCCAGCTCCTGGTGGAGGTGGCCCAGAAGGAAGGCGCCGACGCGGTTGCCCACGGCTGCACCGGCAAGGGCAACGACCAGGTCCGCTTCGATGTCGCCGTCCATGCCCTGGATCCCGGCCTGGAGGTCATCGCCCCGATGCGGATCGGGATGGGCCTCTCCCGCGACCAGGAGATCGACTACGCGATCGCCCGGGGGATCGAGATCCCGATCACGAAGGCCTCCCCGTACTCGATCGATGTCAACATGTGGGGCCGCTCCTGCGAGACGGGCATCCTCGAGGATCCCTGGGTCGCCCCGCCCGCCGACGCGTTCGCCTGGACGGTCGATCCGGCGGCGGCGCCCGCGGCCGTCGAGATCGTCATCGGCTTCGAGGGCGGCGTCCCGGTCTCCATCGACGGCGAGCGCCTCGGCCCGGTCGCCCTCGTCGACCTCCTCAACGCCCTCGGCGGCACCCACGGCGTCGGGCGGATCGACCACGTCGAGGACCGCCTGGTCGGCATCAAGAGCCGCGAGATCTACGAGGCGCCCGCGGCGACGATCCTCCACGCGGCGCACGGGGCCCTCGAGGGGCTCGTCCTCTCCAAGGACACCCTGCGCTTCAACCGGCTCGTCGCGAACGAGATCGCCCAGCTCACCTACGACGGCCTCTGGTTCAGCGCCCTGCATCGCGACCTGCGGGGCTACGTCGCAAGCTCCGATCGGACGGTCTCCGGCGAGGTCCGGGTCCGCCTCGATCGCGGCTCCGCGACGGCCAACGGACGGCGCTCCCCGCTCTCGCTCTACGACAAGAACCTCGCCACCTACGACGAGGGCGACGCCTTCGACCACGCGAGCGCCGTCGGCTTCATCGAGATCTTCGGTCTCCCGCTCCGGGTCGAGGCGGCCCGCCACGGCGCGGTGGGGGCCCACCACGGGGCAGCCTGGACCTGGACCCTGCCGCTCCTGCCCGACCTCGCCTCGACCGTCACCGACCCCGAGACCGCGGGTTCCGCCTCCTGAGCGCTGCGCAGACGCCCGCCGAACACCCGGAGCGCGTTCGCGCCACAATCACGACGATGCCCGACCCGCGCCGCATCTCACCTCCACGGGCGGCCCGCGTCCGCGCGCCGGTCGCGCCGCTGACCGCCGAGGACCGCGTCGAGCGCCTCGCGGCCGAGGCTGCCCTCGGCATGCCCGAGACCGACACGCTGCGCACGCTCCGGGAGCTCTCCTTCCTGCACGAGTTCGCCCAGCTGGCCACGCAGGCGCGCGACTGGGACGAGCTGATGCAGACGCTGGTCGAGCGGACGCGGGAGGCGCTCCACGTGGAGGTCTGCTCGTTCTACCTCCTCGACCACGGCACGGACCGACTCACCCTGGCGGCGACCAACGGCCTCGGCCGGGAGCACGTCGGGAAGGTCAGCCTCGCGCTCGGCGAGGGGATCACCGGGGCCGCGGCCGCCGCGCGCCGGCCCATCGAGGTCCCCGACGTGCGGCTCGACCCGCGCTTCAAGTACCTCCGCGGGTTCGACCTGGCCGGGCTCACATCGATGCTGTCGGTGCCTCTCACCTGGAACGACCTGGTCGTCGGCGTCCTCAACGTGCAGACGGTCGAGACGCGCCGGTTCACCCCGCGCGAGATCACCCTCCTCGTGACGATCGCGGCCCTCCTGGCCGGGATCGTCGAGAAGGGCCACCTCCAGCGCGAGCAGGAGCGCCAGCTCGAGACGCTCCAGCAGCTCGACGAGGCGCGGGCGGAGCTCCTCTCGCTGGTGACCCACGAGCTGCGGACTCCCCTGTCGGTGGTCCGGGCCTACATCGACCTGCTCGCCGACGCGGCCGGCGGGACCAGCGAGGCGCCGCCGCGGGCGAGCGCGGAAGACTGGCGCAACGCCGCCATCGACCAGATCACGCGGCTCGACCGGCTCGTCGATTCCATCCTCGTCTCGGTGCGCGGCGAAGGGCTCGTGGCCCTCGCCCGGTCACCCTTCGACGTGGGCGAGGCCGTCGGGGAGACCATCGAGCTGCTCCGGCCGCTCCTGCGCAATCACCGGCTCCGTGCGGAGAACGCCGACAGGCCGCTCGTCGGCGTCGGCGACGAGGCCCGCTTCCGGCAGGTGATGGAGCTGCTCCTCGAGAACGCAGCGAAATATGCGCCCCGCGGCAGGGGCGTCTCGGTCGGCGCCTGGCATCAGGTCGGCGAAGTCCGGGTCTACGTGACCGACGACGGGCCGGGCGTCCCGATCGACGAGTGGGAGACGGTCTTCGAGGCCTTCGTCCGCAAGGCGGGGCGGCGCGGGCGCGGCTCCGGGATCGGCCTCTACGCCGCGCGGCGGCTCATGGACGCGATGGGCGGCCGGGTCTGGATCGAGGGAAACGGGTACGGCGGGAGCCGGTTCGTCGTCGCGCTGCCCGCGGCCACCGAGCGCTGACGATCGAAATGGAGGGACGAGCGCGATGACGATGCCCCAGCCGCCGGACGGCCTGCGGATCCTCGTGGTGGACGACGAGCCGGCCATGGTCGGCGCGATCACCGCCCTGGTCGGGACCGCGGGCCACCAGGTGATCACGGCCTACGACGGCGACACCGCGCTCCGCCGCTTCGAGGAGGAGGCTCCCGACCTCGTCCTCCTGGACCTCGCGATGCCCGGCCGCGACGGCGTCGACGTCTGTCGCGAGATCCGCAAGACGAGCCGGACGCCGGTGATCGTGCTGACCGGCGAGGCCGACGAGCTGGCGAAGGTCGAGGCGCTCGACGCGGGCGCCGACGACTACGTCACGAAACCGTTCGGCAAGCAGGAGCTCCTGGCCCGGATCCGCGCGGTCATGCGGCGCCTCGAGGGCGGCGACGCTCCGGCTGGCGGCCTCCGCGTGGGCTCGCTCACGCTCGACACCGGCCGGCACGAGGCGTCGGTGGACGGAGTGGTCCTGGCCCTGACGCGGACGGAGTTCGCCCTCCTGACGTCGCTGGCGGTGGCGCGCGGGCGGGTCGTCCCCCACGATCGACTGCTGGCGGCGGGCTGGCCGAACGACCCCGATCCCGACCCGCAATGGCTCAAGCCGCACCTGGCCCGACTCCGCGCCAAGCTCGAGGAGGCGGGGGCGCCGCTGCCTACCTCCGTGCGGGGCGTCGGCTACCGCCTCGAGGCGTCCGGGGAGTAGCCGGCGGGGGCGAGTCGGCGCGGGCCGCGGGCTCGGGGGTGCCCGGGCGCGCGGCCGCGCGCGGCGCGGGGTTCAGGACCGCCGCAGCGCTCCCGCGATCGCGGCGACGTGGGCGGCGGTCGTGCCGCAGCAGCCGCCGACGATCGACGCGCCGAGGTCGACGGCCCGCCGAGCGTAGTCCGCCGCGTCGTCGAGCGTGGCCGGGTACGTCACGCTTCCGTCGGCGCCCGGCACTGGGCGGCCGGCGTTCGCCTTGGCGACGAGCACCACGCCCGGCGCCCCGGCCCGGAGTCCGGGCAGGACGTCGAGCACTGCCTCGAAGCCGGTCCCGCAGTTGGTCCCGACGGCGGCGACCCCGAGCTCGGCCAGCGCGGCCGCCGCGTCCTCCGGCCGGTCGCCGAAGAGGGTCCTGCCGCGCTCGAAGGTGAGAGTCGCGACGATCGGGAGGCCGGGCGCGCCGTCGCGGGCCCCTTGAACGGCCGCCCGCGCCTCGGCGAGGTCGGCCATCGTCTCGACCCAGAGCAGATCTGCGCCCGCCGCCGCGAGGGCGGCCGCCTGCTCCGCGAAGGCGTCCCGGGCCGCCGCCGGCTCGAGCTCCCCGTACGGGGCGAGCAGCGCGCCGCTCGGGCCGATGTCTCCGGCAACGGCGACGCCCGCGGAAACGGCCCGCCGGGCGATCGCGACCGCGGCGGCGCAGACAACGGCGGTCGCGCCGGCAGCCGGACCGTCGGCGAGGCGCACCGGACTGGCGCCGAAGGTGGCGGTCAGGATGACCCGGGCGCCCGCCGCGACATGGGAGGCGTGGACGGCCCCCACAGCGGCGGCCCCCTCCGCGGTCAGCAGCCAGGCCTCGGGCGGCATCCCGGGCGGCAGCCCGAGGGCGATGAGCGCGCTGCCCATCGCGCCGTCGGCCGCCACGGGGCCGCGGCCGAGGTCGAGGAGATCCACGAGGTTCGGGTGGTCGGCGTTCATGGACGCGACCGTGCACCGTCCGCCCGGCTCCCGTCAAGGGCCGGCGTGCCCCGACGGCGGGTCGCGGGTCGGCGGGGGCGCGACGGCGGGTCGCGGGTCGGCGGGGCGCGGGCCGCGGCCCACCCGGTTTCGGCAGATGTCGCGCTGACGGCCATT
>Ga0315273_10013281_pt1 | contig 10578 bp, 3 predicted proteins | sample YL17G02_0_MG_FD_205753 | JGI IMG/M metagenome (GOLD analysis project Ga0315273, IMG submission 205753) | Sediment microbial communities from Yellowstone Lake, YNP, Wyoming, USA - YL17G02_0 | ecosystem: Environmental > Aquatic > Freshwater > Lake > Sediment | place: USA: Wyoming | collected... | reverse complement strand
CAGCGGGGATGCGGAAAGCGGCGACGACACGAAACCCATGCGCTTTCGCGTCGCGCCGGGAACATTATATGTGGTTGCCACGCCGCTCGGAAATCTGCGCGACCTGACGCTGCGCGCGTCCGACGTTCTCGGCGGCGTCGACACCATTGCGGCTGAAGACACCCGCGTGACCGGCGTGCTGCTGCGGCACTACGGGATCGCGACCCGTCCGCTGTCGTTGCACGAGCACAACGAATCGGCGCGCGCCGCGCAGATCGTCGCGCAGCTTGGCGCCGGTCGCAGCGTCGCACTGGTCAGCGATGCGGGCACGCCGGCGGTCAGCGATCCCGGCGCGCGGCTCGTGCGCGCGGTCCGCGACGCCGGGTTTCCGGTCGTGCCGATTCCCGGCGCGAACGCGGCTATCGCCGCCATCTCGGCAGCGGGCCTCGCGGCCGAGCAATTCCTGTTTCTGGGTTTTCTGCCCAAGGCGGCGAAGGCGCAGCGTGAACTGCTCGCGGCCGTCGCGCGCCTGCCGGTCGCGCTCGTCATCTACGAGGCGCCGCATCGGGTGCGCGACACGGTCGCCCATCTGGGCGAGGAACTCGGGGGCGAGCGAACACTCGTCGTCGCGCGGGAGCTCACGAAGAAATTCGAGTCCATCACGCGGACCACGCTCAACGAGGCGCCCGCCTGGTTCGCATCCGATCCGAATCACGAACGCGGCGAGTTCGTGCTGCTCGTCGACGCCCCGCCGAAGCCGGAGGCCATCGCCGGCCAGCCTGAACTCGACCTGCGCCGGCTGCTGGCGGCGCTCGTTGCCGAGTTGCCACCCGCGCGCGCGGCGCGCGTCGCCGCCGCGGCGACGGGATTGCCGCGGGACGCGATCTACGCGCAGGCACTGGCGTTGAAACCCGAGCGACGCTGATCCGCGTCGTTGCGCTGTACGCAAACGGCGGCTTCGATCACCGTGATCGAAGAGTGCGCTCGGGCGCGTTCGCAGCCGGCCGCGTGGGAGGCGCGTTCGAATTTCGCTTCGAGCGCGCGGCATCCGGCACGGTGCTGGCCGTGCGCCGTGCACGTTGGTCCGCTGCGGGTGCCGAAGGCGCTCTATCCTCGTGCTGTGGAGGCCGGCGTCCCGACGTAGCCGCGGCTTGAGTTGCCAGCAATTCCTATTCGCATTAGCATTCTCCTCGTTCCGCCATCGGGATGGGAGAGTTCGAACCCAAACGTGGAGTGGTTCGAGTTGGCCACCAGGGGGAAGCCCGATGAACGCAGATCACGCGCGGTTCAACCTGCGCTTTGCGATCGTATGGCTCGTCGCGACGGTGCCCCTGTTGACCCTCGGCAACGCCGAGGCGTTCAACAGGATATTCGATCTGCATCTGCAGAATGGCACCACCCAGCCGGTCACCTTCACGATTCTGATGGGGACTTGCTATCAAGGCACGGGTTACTACCCGCCGAATCAGCTTGCACACGGGCCCATTCAGCCAGGCGGCAAGGTCACCATTCAGATTGCCCGCGTCCAGGGGCACGGCTGTGATGGCGAACAAGGCCGGTTTGCAATTCAACCGAGCACTTACGGAGGGGAGCTGCAGCAATTCTGGTTCGACAACGCCGGCATCCTCGATTTGACGAGCTTCCCCAACGGTTACGACGGCTTGTTGAGCGTCAAGAGTCCCGTTGACGAGACCTACACGTGGACGATGCGGGACACCGACGCGCGGCTGAGCGGCCCGCTGGACGAGCGGCTGACGATGCCGAGAAATTACATCGCCGGCGATCATGGCAACTGGGCGATGCCGATAACCCGCCAAACGCGCTTCGACCCCATCCCTGGCCAGGCTCTGGGCAATTTCTATAACGTAATCGGTTGCCCCAACGCCGCGGTAACGCTTCTTGCCGTTGAACTGCTTGCCCAGGCAGCCTATGGCGTGGCCGTTCTCAATTACCCACTCATGGCGGCCCCCCCCATCTTCGCATTGATCAACCCGTTTACGATCGCCGTTGCGGCCACAGCCGCGACGCCGTATGTGGTCTACAAGTGTGAAGAGGAAGTCGGGCCGGACGGGAAGAAGGTGTGGCATACCCAGCACGTGGTGAGGCTGCGCAACAAGAACGGACGTGCCTATTTCATGGTGGCGCAGTCCTATCAACAGGGTGGATGGATTTCCCTGCTCCAGACAGGGCCTGACGCGATCGACGGCAACGACCTCCTAAAGGGTGGAACACCTGGCGGCCAATACATCTGGCAGGATCGCTTTGCATCGGAAAATCGGAAAGGAAGCTGGAATCACCCGGGGAAGATGGAGCTGATCGGTGATCTGCTCGTCGTGAGTACGCAGGATTGGAGCACGATCCTGATGAGTTACTCGAATGACTTCGAGCGCATCCTCGGTGGCTCCGAAGACGGGTTGTTGTTCTACGACGTCAGGGATCCGGAATTCCCGAGATATATCGGCAGAATCACGGCAACCGAGCTGGGCATAGCAAAGGGTGCAATCGGCGACAATCCCTCGGTGGAAATACCGATGGGACCCTTTCCGTCTCTCACCATCTGGGAGCCCTATTATTCCCGGGAAATCGCCTCCGTTTCGATTTTCAGGTCGCCATCGGACGAATGGTTTCTCATCGCAAGCGGGACGACGGGCAAAGCGGTCTGGAAATCGATTGCCGGTAACGGCATCGTGGGTGCGGGCATCGCAAACTGGACTGAATTCCCGAACGCACCCGATGGCGCCCCCACGGGTTCGTACGGGATGACTTTCAATAGCCTCGAGTTGCATCAACCGCAGGGCGGGCAGGAAAAGGGGCTCTTTTTTTTCCCCGGTGCCACCGAGGCGGCACCCAACATCACCTTCGGTTACCAGGAGTACCAGTTGGGCGCCGACCCCATCAGGCCCGGGTTTTCGATTCCGGTGACAGTGCAAGGAACCGAAAACGACTGGAATACGCCGTCCATATACGTGACGCGCAAGGGAATGCCCGTCATCTATGCGATACAAAACGCGGCCGGGGCGGTCGGCACCCTCATTCAGGTGCACTCCCAGGCGAACCTGGATTCCACGGACGTCTGGAACCAGTCACCGCCAATCGTGCCGGGCGGCGTCGATCACAAGGCGCTGCATCCCGACCGGACAGTCACCAGTTGCGCCGACTCCGGCGTTGGCTCGCTTCGCAGCGCGATAGGGTATGGCGGGCGCATCACATTCGCCCTTCCGCCCAACTGCGGCAACACCATCACGCTGACGGGCGGCCCGCTCGTCATTTACCTCTACAATGTCGACATCGACGCCTCGAGCACTGGAATGACGATCAACGGCGGCGGCAGGTCTCGCGTCTTTCAGATCCAGCCTGGCATCACGGTCCGGATGAACGGCCTGACCATCGAGCAGGGTCATGCCGTCGGAAGCGGTGCGCTCCCCGGGACAGGAAAGGGTGGTGGCATCTACAACCGCGGCAACCTGACCGTGCGCAACTCGACGATCCGGTTCAATCATGCCGACGCGGGCGGCGGCGGAATCGCCAGCGACGCCGGCTCCGTACTGCTGGAAAACTGCACCATTGCCGGCAACAGTTCCGCGGCGTCGCCGTTGCCGGGTTCGGAATACCTGCCCGGTGCGGGAATCCTCAATTGGCAGGGCTCGGACCTGCACGTGCGGCACTGCACGGTGGCGGGCAACACCACTGAAGCCAGCCTGAGTTACGACGGCGCGGGGATTTTCAATGTCGGCACCCTGAGGCTCGAGAATTCCATCGTCGCCAACAATCTGAAACTGATTGCTCCCGACGACCTGGCCGGAAGCTATACGGCCATCGGCGCCAATCTCATCAGGACCGGTTCGGGCGCGCGTCTGGGCGGGGCGGCGCCGATCACCGGCGATCCGTTGCTCGCTGCCCTGCGCTACAACGACAACGGTGGCGACGCGACTCCAACCATGGGGCTCTCGCCGCAGTCACCGGCCATCAATGCCGCCGTCGCAAGCACCATTACCACGGATCAGCGCGGGCTCCCGCGTCCGATCGGATCCGCGCCGGACCTCGGCGCGGTCGAGGTCATCCTCAGCAGCGTCTCCCCGGCTCCGGGCCAGACCAACGTATCGCTGCGCCCGACGCTGAGCTGGACGCCGGTGCCAGGCGCCACCTTTGAGGTCTTGTTCGACTTCGGGTCGGGCTTTGTGTCGCTGGGCCAGACCTCGAGCGCCTCGATGGAATTGGGCACAGCCCTCGCGCCGAACACTCAATACACGTGGCGAGTTACTGTCAACTTCGCCGGTCGCCGCTTCAGCGGAGATTCCCAGAGCTTCACGACCCGGGGAACGCTGGTCGTGACGACGCTCGCGGATGAAAACGATTCCGGCCTCGGGCAGGGCAGCGGAAATTCGCTGCGCGAACTCATCGTCGCGGCGCTCCCTGGCGAAACGATCACCTTCGCCCCCGCGCTGTCCGGCCAGACCATTGCGCTGGGCGGAACGCAGCTTGCCATCGCCAAGAGTCTGACGATCGATGCCTCCTCGCTACCGGACGGAATCCGGATCGACGCGCGCGGCAATTCGCGGGTCTTCGCGGTTTCCGGCACCGGCACCGTGGAGATGAGAAAGCTCACCCTCACCGGAGGCTACTCCTCCTTCGGCGGCGCAGTGATCAACGACGGCGCTGCGCTGACGCTGTATGGCTCTGCGCTGACCAACAATCGATCACCGGACTTCGGCGGCGGCATCTACAATCGGAACGGTGGGGCCCTCGCCGTTCGCTTTTCGACGCTGTCCGGGAATTCCGCTCCTCAGGGTGGCGGCATTTATCACGATGGCGCGGGCGGCTCGAACCTGAGCGTCCAATCCTCGACGCTCGCCGACAACTACGCCAGTTCCCAGGGCGGCGGACTGTTCGTCACCGGCGGGGGCACGCCGCGGATCGAAACGTCCACGCTGGCCAGGAATGCCGCCAACAAGGGCGGCGGCCTGTTCATCCAGGGTGGAACGATGCTGGTCCAGAACTCCACCCTTGCCGGCAACAGCTCGATCGCCGATCAGGGTGCCGCCATCCTGAGCGAGAGCAGTGCAAACCTGACGCTGCGGCACGTCACGGTCGCCAAGAATATCGGCGTGGGCATCATGAATGTTGCGCCGGCCGTTCTCACGCTCGACAACTCGATCGTCGGGAATAACTTCAACGGCCTCAACACCTCGTCCGACCTCATCGGCAATTTCACCGCGGTGGGTGCCAATCTGGTCAGAGTCCGCGCGGGGACACTGCTCGCGGGGCCGGCTCCGATCACTCCCGATCCGCTGCTCGATGACCTCGGCTCCTATGGCTACGCCACCCACATCATGGAGCCCCTGGTGGGCTCGCCGGTGATCAATGCCGGTGTAGCCACCGCCAACACCCCCGACAACGACCAGACCAACAGTGCGCTGCGCATCAATGGCGGCGCACCGGACCTCGGGGCAGTCGAATCCATCCTGAGCAGCAACGCGACGCTCGCATGGCTGACGACCAGCGCCGGGACGATCACTCCCGCTTTCCAGCCGCTGCTCACGAGTTACACCGCGACGGTGGCCAGCACCGTGTCGACCGCGGCGGTGCGACCGTCCCAGGCGAACTTCACCGCAACGGTCCAGGTACGGAGCAACGGCGGAGCGTACGTCTCCGTCAACCAGGGCGAGGCATCGCCCGCGCTGCCGCTCAATCCCGGGGAAAATGCCATCGACGTCAAGGTCCTCGCCGCAGATGGCGTCACGACCAAGGTCTACACCCTCGCTGTCATCCGCGGTGCGCCGTCGGTGCGCAACGCCAACCTCGCGTCACTGACGACCGGTTCGGGAACGCTCGCCCCGGCGTTCAGTCCCGCGGTGAGCTCGTACCACGTAACCGTCGCCAACGCGACGGCCAGCACCACCGTGACGGCCGTTGCCGCTGACGCTCTGGCGACGATCGCGCTGCGCGCCAACGTCGGCGTCTTCGGCCCGCTCGCCTCCGGCGCGGCGTCCGCACCGATTCCCCTCAACGTCGGGGCGAATCCGATCGACGTCCGGGTCATGGCCAGGGATGGCATCACCACCGCCACTTACCGGCTCGTAGTGACACGCGAAGCGCCAGCCGCATCCAACGCGAACCTCGCGGCCCTTTCGACCAGCGCCGGCGCGTTGAGCCCGGGCTTTGCCAGCGGGCTCGCGTTCTACAATGTAAACGTAGCGGATGCCGTCACCGGCGCCACGGTCACGGCCAGCCCGGTCCAGCCGACGGCAACGATCGCGGTGCGCGCCAACGGTGGGGCCTTCAGCAATGTCGCCTCCGGAGTGGCGTCCGCCCCGATGACGCTCAACGCGGGCGCCAACGTGCTCGAGGTGAAAGTGACCGCCCAGGATGGCGTCACGGTCAGGTCGTATCAGATCATCGTCAATCGCATCGTCGACGACATCGAGTGGGCTTCGAAGCGCCGGCTTGCTCCCCAGGCCGGCGGCAACGATCAGTCGCTCGACGCCGCGATTTCCAGCGATGGCCGCTTCGTCGCGTTTTCATCGCGCGCCACCAATCTGGTTGACGGCGACACGAACAACCGGGAGGACGTGTTCGTCTACGATCGAAGCGCGCAGACGGTGGAACGGGTCTCGGTGAACAACGCCGGCGTCCAGGGCAACCACGATTCCGGGCATCCTTCGATCTCCGCCGACGGCCGCTTCGTGGCGTTCCAGTCGCGAGCCAGCAATCTCGTGGCCAACGATACCAACGGCCAGATCGATGCCAGCCGCGGGCAGGACATTTTCGTCTACGACCGCACGGCCAAGACCGTCGAACGTGTCTCGTTGCGCGACAACGGTGGCGAGAGCAATGGCTCATCGGAGACGCCTTCGATCTCCGGCGACGGCCGCTACGTGGCCTTTGCTTCCGGCGCCAACAACCTGGTGACCGGCTACGCCAACGGCCAGGTCAATGTCTATATCCACGATCGAACCACCCACGGCATCGTCGGCATCTCGGTGCCGCTGGGGGCATTTGTCGCCAACCGCAATTCGCTCAATCCCGTGATCTCGACGGACGGCAATGTCGTCGCCTTCGAGTTCGCGGTCGACAAGTCCGTGGACAGCACGCCCGCCTACCAGTATCGCGACATCTATGTCTACAACCGGTCCACCGGGGTCGTCAAACGGGTCACCGGAACCGATGACGGCCTCCTGGCGAACGGGAATCAATCCCGCGCCCCGTCCATTTCCGCGGATGGGCGTCTGATCGCGTTTCAATCCAACCTCGCCAACATCGATTTCTATGACGCCAACGGCCGGGTCGATGTGTTCGTCCACGATCAGATCGACGGCGTGACGCGGCTGGTTTCGGTCGATCGCACGGGTACCGTGCAGTGCGTGGTAGGAGGCTGCGATGCGACCAATCCGTCGATATCCGGCGATGGGCGTCGTGTCGCCTTCCAGTCCGGGGCCCCCAACCTGGTGACGCCGAATACCAATGGCAACAGCCATATTTTCATGAAGGACCTCGACACCGGCGAGATCAGCGTGCTTACGGTCAATTCGGTCTCGGCCGAAGCCGACGGGGATTCGGCTTCTCCCGCCGTTTCCTTCGACGGCCGTGCCGTGGCGTTCGAGTCGTTGGCCACCAACCTGGCGTCACCGGATACCAACGGCAACTATGACGTCTTTGTCTCGGCCACCGCGGCGCCGGCCGCGAGCGCGCTTGCGGATCTTTCGTCGCTGGTCGCGAGCGTCGGCGCGTTCACGCCCCTTTTCAGCCCGGGGATCACCTCCTACAGCGTCGGCGTTGCCAACAGCGTGGACACCGTCCTCGTCCGGCCGACCGCCGCGGATCCCAACGCGACGATCGCGCTGCGGGTCAACTCCGGCGCCTTCGCTGCGATCGCATCCGACGCCATCTCGGCCCCGCTGAACCTCAACCTTGGAGCGAATTCGATCGAGGTGAAAGTCACCGCCCAGAACGGCACGACGACGAAGAGCTACATCGCGACGGTGACTCGCGCCGCCAGCAGCAATGCCGAGCTTGCGAGCCTCGTGGCATTGACGGACGCCGCGCTCGCATTGACGCCCGCTTTCGCCGGCGGCACCACGAGCTATGCGGCGAGCGTGGCCAAAGGCACCACGACGGTGACGGTCATCCCGACGGCGGCCCACGCCGGTGCGACGGTCAAGGTCAATGGCGTGAGCGTGAATTCCGGGACTGCCAGCGGTCCCATCGGCCTGGCGGTCGGCAACATCAATATCAGCACCGTGGTCACCGCCGCGGACGGCGCCACGACCAAGAGCTATGTCCTGACGGTAACGCGTGCCGCCAACACGCCGCCGGTCGCCTACCCACGGACCATTGCCGTCGCGCAGGGCGGGGAAGTGCCGATACAGTTGACCGGTACCGATGCGGACGGCGATGCCTTGACCTCTTCGATCGTCACGCTGCCGACGCGAGGCAGGCTCGATCAGAGTGGGGGGCGTCTGGTCTACAAACCGAACGCGGGTGTCACCGGCGCCGACAGTTTCACCTTCAAGGTCAGCGATGGCGGCGCCGACTCGGCCGCCGCCGTGGTCACGCTCGAGGTCCTGCCGCAGGCCATTCTGGCGCCGACGGTGGCGACCGGCGCGGCGAGCGCGGTGACGGCGAACGGCGCCACGCTCAATGGCGCCGTGGCCAGCAACGGGGCGAGCACGACGATCAGCTTCCAGTACGGGCAGACGGCTGCCTATGGCAGCACCGCGACGGCAACGCCGAGTTCGCTTTCGACGGGGGCCGCAGCCGTAACGGCGACAATCAGCGGACTCACCTGCAACACCCTCTACCACTTCAGGGCAGTGGGCGCGAACAGCGCAGGCCCGACCAACGGCACCGACGCGACGTTCACCACCGCGGCCTGCAATGCGCTCGGCGTCCCGCTGAACGTGGCGCTGGCGGGTAGCGGCGGCGAAGTCACCAGCAACCCGCTCGGCATCACCTGTGGCGCCGATTGCAGCGGGGATTATCCGGTTGGCACTGTCGTGACGCTGATTGCCACGCCGGACGCCGGGTCGGTCTTCAGCGGCTGGGGAGGCTCCTGTACTGGTGCTCGCATCTGCACGCTCGCCATGTCCGCCGCCCGTTTTGTTGCCGCCGCGTTCACGTTCACCGGCACCGGCAGTGCCGCCGCCAATGAATGGGTGCAGAAGGCCTACGTGTCGTACTACGGCCGGCCGGCCGACCCCGGCGGGCTGGGCTATTGGGCGGGCCGCATGGATGCGGAAGGCGGTTCCCTGTCGTCGATCATCGCTTCGTTCGGCAATTCGGACGAGTTCAACCGTCGCTACGGCGGGCTGAGCTACGTGGCGCTGGTGACCAAGATCTACCAGCAGGCACTGGGGCGTGATCCCGAACCGGCCGGGCTCGACTATTACGTGGGCGAACTCCAGGCCGGCCGGCGGACGTTGCAGTCGATCACGCTGGACGTGCTGAACGGCGCTACGGGATTGGACGCGCTGACGGTGGCGAACCGCCTGGACGTGGCAAACCACTATACCGGCAAGGTGGCTGTGGGCTGTGCCTACGGGACCGAGGCGACCGGTTTGGCGAGCCTGACGCCGGTAAACCACGACTGGATGACGGCCTGGACGTCGAAGCTCACAATCGAGACGAGGTGCGGGAACTGAACCGGCGATCTGAATCCAGCGCACCGCATCGTCAGCGCAAGTAGCGCGGCGCCCCTTCCGGTAGTCCCCATCGGCGTTGCATCGGGTAGCGAATCGGAGGAGCATTTCCGTATTGGGGCACGGGGCGGTTAACGGGGTGGGGTACGTCGTCGTGATTGGAGTCACTACTTGACGTCCTTGCCGTCCACAGGAATGGTCGTGGCGCAGACGGGAGAGCATGTAATGCACGCGAGCACAGCTGCGCGGCTCATCAGGAGCAATCACTATGGAACACATGATTCAGTTGCACATCGAGAAGCTACCCGAGGGCGTGTACCTGGCAACCAGCGACGAGGTGCAAGGGTTGGTGGCGCAAGGCCGCACGATCCAGGAGACCATTGAGATCGCGCGCGACGTGGCCAAGAAGTTGATCGAGGCGCAGTCCGGCCCCAGCACGGTGCCGCTGCCGCCAGCGCTTGAGGCGTTCGACTACACACTGATCGTGGCGACCTGATGGGGCGGCTGGCCGGTTTCCGCTACCGCGAGATCGTCGAGCGGCTGAAGGAACTGGGCCTGGAGTTTCACCGTCAGGCCGCAGGCAGTCACGAGATATGGTTCAACCCGGCACTGAACCGCCACACAACGATTCCGAACCACCCCGGTGAAATGCCCGAGGGCACGCTGCGTGCCATCCTGAAGCAGGCCGGTATCGAGGCCGAGACTTTCTTGCAGAAGCAGTGACACCCGGTACGCAAAGGGCCACGATCCGCGGCCCTTGTGGGCCGCCGTTGCGCCGGACCTGTCGAACGCGCCCCGCGCTCGAGCGTTCGTATGCACAATTCGACACCCGACGATCCTTTGCGTCGAGGTAGAACGCGGAATTTCGGCCCGGTCGCTCGCCGACCGCGTCCGGTTGATCACGATCAAGGTTGCCGTCACGAGGCCGGTGACAATCGCCGGCATTCGCGGGAGTATCACCGCT
>Ga0315273_10013280_pt1 | contig 10578 bp, 11 predicted proteins | sample YL17G02_0_MG_FD_205753 | JGI IMG/M metagenome (GOLD analysis project Ga0315273, IMG submission 205753) | Sediment microbial communities from Yellowstone Lake, YNP, Wyoming, USA - YL17G02_0 | ecosystem: Environmental > Aquatic > Freshwater > Lake > Sediment | place: USA: Wyoming | collected... | reverse complement strand
TCATGACCGCCTTCCCCTCCAGAGCTCCTGCGAGGGAACGCGCAGCGCGCGGTTGAACTTGCTCGAAGAATTCTCCCACGCAATCGTCGCCGTCAACTCGACCACCGCGTCTTCGTCGTAGAAGCGCCGCAAGCGCGCGAAAAGCTCGTCGGGGACCTCGCGACCCGTGATCGTCATCGAATCCGCGTACTCGAGCGCGACGCGCTCGGCCTCGTTGAAGAGAGGGCTCGTCGCGTAATCGGCAAGGGCGAGGATCTTCTCTTCCGGGACGCCGAGCTCGCTGCCGACGGCAGCGTTGATGTCCTGTCAAAAGACGCAGCCATTGAGCGAAGCCACGCGTCGGTTGAGCAGCGAGACGAGCCCGCGGTCGAGGAGGCCGGATCGGGCGAGTCCCATCCACATGCCCTGCACGGCCCCGAAGATCGTCGGTCTCCGCGCGTAGAGCGGGTAGGGCGCGAGCACTGCACCCCACTTCTTCTCCTGCCCCTGAAAGGCCTTCTCGATCGATGGCTCGACCGTCTCGCGCTCGGCTCCGCTGATTCTCGGCATGATCCATTCTCCTCCGCAGACGCCGGAGAGTTCGACCCCGCTCCGCCGAGTCCGCCGCTCGCCCGCCGAGGGGGCTACATGCGGAACACGCCGTGCTTGGGGTCCGGCACGGGCGCGTTTCGCGACATCTCGATCCCCAACCCGAGCACGTCGCGCGTCTCGAGCGGGTCGAGGATGCCGTCGTCCCAGATGCGAGCCGTCGAGTAGTACGCGCTCGACTCGTAGTCGTACTTCTCGAGAACCGGGGTCATGATGGCGTCGGCCTCTTCCTTGGCGAGGGTCTTTCCCTGCTTGCCGAGCTGCTCCTGCTTCACCTGTACGAGCGTGTGGGCGGCTTGCTCGCCGCCCATCACCGAGATGCGGCTCCCCGGCCACATGAAGAGCAGCCGCGGCCGATAGGCCCGCCCGCACATGCCGTAGTTGCCCGCGCCGTGCGAGGCGCCGACGATCACCGTGAACTTCGGCACCTGCGCGGTCGAGACCGCGTGCACCATCTTGGCGCCATCCTTGGTGATGCCCTGGTGCTCGTACTTCCGCCCGACCATGTAGCCCGTGATGTTCTGCAGAAACACGAGCGGGATCTTCCGCTGGCAGCAGATCTCGATGAAGTGTGCGGCCTTCAGCGCACACTCGCTGAACAGCACGCCGTTGTTGGCGAGAATGCCGACGGTATAGCCGTGGAGGCGTGCCCAGCCGGTGACGAGCGTCGTTCCGTAGCGCGCCTTGAACTCGTGGAAGCGGCTGCCGTCGACCAGCCGAGCGATCAGCTCGCGGCACTCGTAGGGCTTGCGCGTGTCCCAAGGCACGAGGCCGTAGATCTCCTCCGGATCGTACGCGGGCGCCTCGGGGGCCTCCCGCTCGAGGGGAAACTTCTTTGGCCTCGGTAAATTTGTAAAGACCGAGCGAATGATCTCGAGCGCGTGCTCGTCGTTCTCGGCGAGATGGTCCGAGACGCCGCTGATCCGCGTGTGCACGTCCCCGCCGCCGAGCTCCTCGGCCGTCACGACCTCGCCGGTCGCGGCCTTCACGAGCGGCGGGCCGCCGAGGAAGATCGTGCCTAGCTGCTTGACGATGATGTTCTCGTCGCACATCGCGGGAACGTACGCGCCGCCCGCCGTGCACGACCCCATCACCGCCGCGACTTGCGGGATGCCCATCGAGGACAGCACCGCCTCGTTGTAGAATGTCTGTCCCCCGTGGGTTTCGTCGGGGAAGATGTCTGCCTGCAGCGGTAGAAACGCGCCGCCGGAGTCCACGAGGTAGACGGTCGGGAGGCGATTGTCCATCGAGATCCGCTGCGCGCGCAGCTGCTTCTTCACGGTGATCGGATACATCGTGCCGCCCTTCACCGTCGCGTCGTTAGCGATGACGATCGCCTCGCGGCCCTCGATCCTGCAGATGCCGGTCACGAGCCCCGCGGAGGGAGCGTCGTTGTCGTACATGTCGAAGGCGGCGAGCGGGGAGAGTTCGAGGAACGGCGTGCCCGGATCGATTAGCTTCTCGATTCGATCGTGGACGAGGAGCTTCCCACGCTCGACGTGACGCTTCCGCGATTCCGGTGGTCCGCCCTCGCGCGCCCTGGCGAGGCGCTCACGAAGCTTGTCGACCTCTTCCTTCATCTTTCGGCGGTTCTCGGCGAACTCGGCCGACCCCGTACGCAGGTTCGAGATGATCTTCTCCATGGCGGCTCCGCGTTGTTACAATACCCGGACGACGGACTCCATACACAGACCATTACAGATTTTGCGTGGGTGTCTATTTTTTGACGATGATTGACGTATTGCCATCCGGAAATCCAGGCAGATTATCTGAGATTTACCTTGTACAAGGCGCTTCGAAGCACTGGCACGGCCTTTGCTATCCCGATCGATATGAAGCGCAACGGCATCGCTGCTGGCCTGGTCGTCGACTTCCTAGTCCCGGCTCGTCTGGCTAGCCGTTACCGGGCGCGGCTGACCGCGCTGTCACCGGTCGAAGCCGAGCTGCGTCTCTCGTTCTGCCCGAGCATCTTCCGCTCGGGAACCCTCGCGTGTTGTCCCGCCGAGATTTCGGCCGTCTTCGGTGCCGCAGCGGTCCGGGTGCGCGGCTCGTTTCACGTCGACGGCGGCAGCAGCGGCACGACCGCGCGCTTCCGCTTCGATCCGCCGATTGCCCTGCGTGAGCTAGAGGTCCTGCAGCACGCCGGTCCTGAGGAGCTCGAGCCCGCCTCGCTGTCAGACTCCGTCGCGGATGCGGCCCTCGGTTCGTGCCCGAGCGAGTCCGGATCCGCATGGCTTCAGTCGACTGCGGCCCACTGAACGGCTACAAGCGATCGGCAATCGGCTCTCAGCTTTCGGCAAGAGCCTTCGCGGTGCCTTTGCCGATCGCCGAGAGCGGATGGCCGATCGCTGAGAGCCGTGTACATCCGCATCCCCGACCGAGAGATCGCCTTTCGATTCGTCCGCAGCTCGGGGCCGGGCGGGCAGAACGTCAACAAGGTGGCGAGCAAGGCGGTGCTCCGTTGGGACGCGGCGTCGAGCCCGAGCCTCCCGACGGACGTGCGCCGCCGTTTTTTCGAGCGCTTCGGCTCGCGCATCACGGTCGCCGGCGAGATCGTGATCGCATGCGACCGCCATCGTGACCGGGAGCGCAACCGCGACGACTGTCTCGAACGCCTGCGGCGCATGCTCGCCGAGGTGGCCGTCGCTCCTACGCCGCGAAAGAAGACCCGGCCGCGCCGTGGCGCGGTCGAACGGCGCTTACGCGACAAACGCGCCCGCGCCGAGCGGAAGCACGTGCGCCGTTCTCTCGATTGACCGTCGCCTGGGGAAAGGCTTCCTCTGGCTGCGGGCGTCGCCGAGCTCTGCCCCGCGAGCGGAGTCACGATGAAGCGCGACGGCCTGCCCGCCGGCGACTACCGCGCCCAGCGCGGCGGCCGCTTCTCGAAGAATGCCGCCATCCCTTCCTGTCCCTCTTCGCCAGCGCGCATCTTCGCCAGCATCTCGGCGGTGTAGCGCCGGTTCGACTCCGGCGCGCCGGAGAGCACGGTGGCGACGATCTCCTTGACCGCAGCGAGCGCGCCCGGGGCGCAGCGCTCGAGCTCGCGACAGATGGATTCGACGGTCTCGTCGAGCCTCTCGGGTGCGACCACGCGATCGATGAGCCCGAACCGCTCCGCGTCTTCGGCGCTGAAGGTCTCGCCAGTGAGGAACAGGCGCTGCGCGCAAGCCGCGCCGACGCGCCGGATCACGAACGGAGAGATCATCGCCGGAGCGATGCCGAGTCGCGCTTCCGTGAACGCGAAGGAGATGCCGCTGGCCGCGACGGTGAGGTCACAGGCGGAGATGATGCCGAGCGCGCCCGCCATCGCCGGCCCGTGGATGCGCGCGATCACCGGCTTCGGCGCCGCGGCGATCTCGTAGAAGAGGCTCGAGGTTTGGAGCGCGTTCTCGACGTTCTCCTGGTAGGTCGCGCTCCGCGACGCCTTCATCTCGTTGAGGTCGGCACCGGCGGAAAAGGCTTTGCCGGCGCCGGTCACCACGACCGAGCGGACGGCGGGGTCGCCGACCGCGGCGTGCAGCGCCTCGCGCGCTTGCCGGACGAGCTCGGCGGACAGAGCGTTACGGATCTCCGGCCGATCGAGGATGATCCAACGGGCCGTGCCCTTCGACTCCGTGCGGACGACGACGGACGACTCGGCCATCACGCTTCCCTCAGGTTCTCGATCTTCACAGATTCGAACACCTGGATCGGTACGTCGAGCTCCATGCGGAGGAGCCCCTGCGCGAGCGTCTTGCCCTGATGGTCGACGCGGAGCGAGAGCGTGCCGCCGCCGCCGAGCGCTTCCTTGAGGACGAAATTCAGCGCGCGGAGGTTCGGCATCTCGTAGCGCACGACGCCGCCCTTGCAGAGGCCCTTGTAGTAGTCGGCGACGACCTCGGCGGTGAGCGCGCGTCGCAGGAACTCGTAGGCGGCATCGGAGCGTGCCGCCACGCCGATGTTGGCCGAATCCCCCTTGTCGCCCGAGCGCGCGTAGGCAATCGACACCAATCGGGCGTGGCGCGTATCGTGCGTTCGGCCGCGGATGCTCGTCGTCGACCCGCCCACGGAGCGCGCAGTCGCGGTCGGTTCGGCCGCGGCATCGAGGCGCATGGGAATCTCGAACGGCGCGGCGTCGCGCGCCCCTTGGACCTGGACGCGGGCGTTCAGCAGGTCGCGCGGCACGAGCGTCGGCCAGAAGGCAAACGCCTCTTGCACCTCGGGACGGCCACCGATCATGCCGAGTCCGGGCGGTCCCTGGAGGCCGAAGCCGAGCAGCACACGCGAGAATTCTTCGACCTTGGTGCGATCGCTGTCACGCACCGCGAAGCGCAAGATCCCTTCGTTCGGCGTGCGCTCGGGAGCGGCGCCGAGCCAACAGGCGTCGAATCCGATGAGGTCCGCGCGCGAGTCCTCGAACTCGTGCTTCAGCCGGCTCCAGAGGAGCTGGCCGAGATGCTCGGCCTTCTGCCGGGTGCGCGATCCGGAGAGGAGCACCATGCCGGTGGCCCGATAACCCTTGGTATAGACCGCAGAGACCTTCAGGTAGGGCGGGGCGGGAAAGCCCTTGGCGCCGCTGACACGAACGCGATCGCGGCCCACTTCCTTGAGGTGGACGCTCGTGAAGTCGCACGTCACGTCCGGTGTGAGGTACGCCTTGGGATCACCAATCTCGTAGAGCAGCTGCTCGGTGATCGACTTCACGTTGACGAGCCCGGCGGTGCCCTCATGCTTGGTGACCACGAAGTCGCCACTCTCGTCGATCTCGACGATCGGGTAACCGAACCAACCCTTCTCGCTCCACAGAGGCACTTCGAGGAAGTCGGTGTAGTTGCCGCCCGTCGCCTGCCCGCCGCACTCGAGGATGTGACCGGCGACGGTGCCGGCGGCGAGCCGGTCCCAGTCGGTCTCGCTCCAGCCGAACTCGTGGATCATCGGGCCGAGCGCGACGGCGGCATCGGTCACGCGCGTGGTGAGGACGATCTGCGCGCCTTGGTCGAGCGCCGCTGCGATCGGCCGCGCCCCGAGGTAGGCGTGCGCGCTCACCAGATGATCGGCGATCGTCGAGAAATCCTCGCCGGTATCGAGATGGCGAAAAGAGACGCCCTGCTCGCGGAGCTGGTTGACACGCGGCAGGAGGTCGCCGCCGTCGACGACGGCAATCGGGATCGACACCCCGGCGCCGCGGCAGAGTTCGGTGATGGCGTCCCGGCAGGCTTCGGGGTTCACGCCGCCGGCGTTGACGACGACGCGGATGCCGCGCCGGGCGATCTCCGGAAGCGCGCGGCGGAGGTGGCCGATAAAGTCGTAGGCGTAGCCGCGGCTCGGGTTGGCGCGGCGCTGGCGCTCGAGGATCACCATGGTGATCTCGGCGAGGTAGTCGCCGGTCACGTAATCGATCTCTCCGCCGGTCACTTGGCGGTAGAGCGCCTCGGGGTCGTCGCCCCAGTAACCGCTCGAGTTGGCGATCCGCACCAGTTTCATCGCTTCGAATCCTTGCTCTGGAGGGCGGGACCGCAGTCATCCGCCCAAGAGCAACTCTCTATCGTGAATCGGCTCGGTGCTCCAGAGAGGGGTTTCCCGTCCGGCGCTCTCTTTGGTATGGCCGTTTTGGTAATTTCGATCGCAGACGATCCGCGGAGAAAGGGATAAGGAAGCGCCATGCGAATAGCCGTTCTTGGAGGTACCGGCCCCGAGGGGCTCGGATTGGCCGCGCGCCTCGCGCAGATCGGTGAGTCGGTGATCATCGGCTCGCGCTCCGCCGAGCGCGCGGAGGACGCCGTGAACACTCTGCGCGCGAAGCTGCCGCAGGCATCACTCTCGGGCGGACCGAATGTCAAGGCCGCAGCCGAGGCGGAAGTCGTGGTGCTCGCGTTCCCCTACGAAGGCATCGACGGGATCCTCGCCGATTGCGCCGCGGCGATGGAAGGCAAGCTCGTGATCGATACGATCGTGCCGCTCAAGGTCGCGAGCAAGTTCTTCGGCGTCGAACCGCCACCCGAGGGGTCGGCGGGCGAGAAGATCCAGGCGCGTGTGAAAGGCGCCAAGGTGGTGAGCGCGTTCAAGCACCAGAGCGCGCAGCATCTGATCGAGCTCGAGCACGCGATGGAGGGAGACGTCCTCCTCTGCGGCAACGACGAATCCGCGAAGGGGGTGGTCGCTCAGCTCGTTCGCCGCATCCGCGACCTCCGCCCCGTGGATGCGGGCGACCTCCGCAACGCGGGGGTCTTCGAGGCGATGACCGCGCTGCTCCTCAACCTGAACCGAAAGCACAAGACGCGGGCATCGGTGAGGATCCTCGGGGTTTGAGCCAGCGCCGCGCCGCATCGCTCAGGACCCTGGTGGTGTGGGAGACCGGCGACGGAGCAAGGTCTCCCTCACGTAGCGCACGCCTTTCTTGCCCGCCAGAGCGCTGCCGAGGGCGAAGAGGCTCCAGCTGAGCATCCATCCGGCGAGGCCGTACCCGATCTTGTCCTCGGGAGAGATCGGCAAAAACACGATCAACGCATAGGCGGGATAAAGCGCGAAGCTCGTCGCCATCAGCGTCACGCCGATCCAGAACCGAGAGCCCTTACTTCTCACGCGACCTTCAGCACCGCCGCGCCGCGCACACGATCGTGCTTGAGCGCCTGGAGCGCCTCGTTGGCCTGCGCCAGCGGGAACACTTGAATCTCCGTGCGGATCGGAATCCGCGCCGCCACGCTCAGAAAGTCTTCGCCGTCCTGGCGCGTGTTGTTCGCCACGCTGCGGATCATGCGCTCCTGATAGAGAAGCGAATACTCGAGCGACGGGATCGGGCTCATGTGGATGCCGCCGAGCACCAGCACGCCACCTTTCTTGAGGATTCGCAGCGCGGGCGGAACGAGCTCGCCTGCGGGCGCGAAGATGATCGAGGCGTCGAGGCGCTGCGGTGGCGGATCGGTTGCGCCTCCGGCCCACGCTGCACCGAGGCTACGCGCGAGGTCTTGGTGCCGCGGCTCGCGGGTCACGGCATAGACTTCGGCGCCCCAATGGCGTGCGACCTGGATCGCGACGTGCGCGGCGGCGCCGAATCCGTATAGACCGAGCCGGCCGCCCTTGCCGATGCCGGAGAGTCGGAGCGAGCGAAACCCGATGATGCCGGCGCAGAGGAGCGGCGCCGCCGCGAGATCGCCGAAGCCCTCGGGGATCCGATAGACGAAGGCTTGTGGCGCGACCACGTATTCGGCGTAGCCACCGTCGACGCTCCAGCCGGTGAACAGTGGATCGTCGCAGAGGTTCTCGCGGCCCGAGCGGCAGTACTCGCAGCGGCCGCAGGTCCTGTGAATCCAGGCGATGCCCACGCGCTCGCCCGGCGCGAACCGGCGCGCACGCTCGCCGAGCGCATCGATCGTGCCGACGACCTGATGCCCGGGGATCACGGGCGAGCGGCGCGGCGCGAGCTCGCCCTCGACGACGTGCAGGTCCGTGCGGCAGATCCCGCACGCATGGACTCGGACCCGAACCTCGTCCTCCCGAGGCTCCGGGAGATCGACCTCTTCCCAGCGGAGCGGCGCCTCGTCGACCGGCGCCGGCGAATGCAGCGCGAAGGCCTTCATGAGTTCAAGCGTCGGGCTTCGGGCTTCGGGCTTCAGCCGGAACCCAGTTGCCGTGAAAACCATACGGAACGCGGTGCGGTAGCGGAATCCGCGCCACGGGCTCCGCGTTGATGCTCCGGGCGTCGAGGATCATGAAATCGCTGGCATTCCTCGACTGATCGTAGACGATCGCGAGCACGTAACCATCGTCCTCGGCGGATTCGGCCCGGCGGGGAACGAACAGCGGCTCGCCGACGCCGTGGCCGCGGCCGAAGGCCCGTGTCTCGATCGTTCCGCGCTCGAGGTCGAATTTTCGAATCGCCGTGAACACGGGGTGGAGCGTCTCGTTGCCTTCCGGCCCGGTGGCGGCCATGTAGCCGAACCGGTGCTTGCGGCCGAGGCGCCGTTCGTCGGCGCGCGGGAATTCTCCCTCGCCGTCTTCGAGCGGCTCGGATCGAACGCCGCCGCGCTCGCGATCGATCCGCCAGCGATGGAGTCGCGCCACGTTCTTGCCGCGCCAGTCGGGGTCGCGTGCCGCCCGCGGCGACATGAAGAGCAGCTGCTCGTAGCGCGCGACGTCGAGAACGACTTGGTGGCCGTCGTCATACGCATTCAACGGATGAAAGACGAAGCACGCATCGGTGTCGAACCAGCGAACGTCGGAGTTGCCGCCGCCGCGGGGCATGACGCCGAGCCGCGTGCCACGCTCGGGCTCCCACGAGAAGATTCCCTTACCCTCCGCGAGATTCTCGAAGCGGAAGACGATGGGGCAGAGGATGAAGATCACGTGATCGCGGGTGATCGCGAAGTCGTGGATCATCGACGGCCAGGCGACGTCGATCGGCTCGCTCCGCACGAGCGTCCCGCTGGCGTCGGCCACGTGGTACTGGAGATAAGGCGGGAACGGCGAGTAGCCGAAGAACAACATCTCCCCGGTCTCGGGGTCGATCTTCGGATGAGCCGTCATCGGGCCGGCGAGCCGTTCGGCGAAATCGTAGACGCCGACCGTCTCCAGCGTGCAGGGGACGAGCGCGGTCGGCAGCGAGCTCTCGACCAGCGCGAGCAGCTTCCCGGCGTGCGAGACGATGTTGGTGTTGGCGGTATTCTTGAAGCGCGGCGCCTCGGTCATCGACAGGCTCAAGAGACCCGGGAAGGTCGCCTTGCCGGCGCGCCGCTCCTCGAGGAGACCCTCGCTCCTCACGTAGCGGTTTCGATAAAACGCCCGGCCGTCTTCGAGACGGATCGCGTGGATCATCCCGTCGCCGTCGAACCAGTGGTAGCGGCCGGCGGGCTCGTAAGCCGGGTTCGGGCCGTTGCGGTAATAGGTGCCGTTCAGGCCGGGCGGGATCTCGCCGACGACCTCGAGATCGTCGGCATCGCCCTCCATTCGCCACGGGGCGAAGTTGCCTTGCAGGAACGGGTTCAGATCGGATTCACGTGTCGTCATTGGCGACTCCTTTCGCGGGGCCGGCGGCGCCGCCCGCTTGGATGATCGAGGCGAGTGGGCTCGGCCGACATGGCGCCGCGGACCAGGGCGATCGCCGGTGGGCCCGCCTTTTCCAGAAGCCGGCGACGAGCAGTGACGTTACCCCGTCGGAGCGAATCGCTTCGTGAGCCACCTCCCGCGGCGACCGACTCTTACCGAGAGCCGGGCCCAAGGCAAGCCTCGACGCGCCCTCCCTATCGCGGCTCGACCTCGGTCGGCGGTATCCCCGCCGGTGCCGGCCCGGCCGGCAAAACTCCGCTCGCCATTCGGGCTGGCTCCGTTTCCCCGGGCGGTCGGCTCCGCCCGGTGATCGATCTTGACAGCCGCAGCCGGTTGAACGATTGGGTGCGGGTGCTCTTGGACCCCGCCCGGCCGGGCGGGAAGCGAATCGACCTTCCCCACGACAGGCGTGGGTGTCCGAAACGTACGGCCCCAAAGGAGGAGATATGGCAACAACGCACTCGCGGACCTGTCGGAGCACCGGTCTGGTCGCGACCGTGACGTTTTGTGCAGTGGCTCTTTTCGGAGCGGCATCAGCCCTGGCGGATGAGACCTGCATGTCGCCCTATATGGCGAAGATCGTGGGGCAGGAAGACTTCATCTACGTGTGGACACTGGGTATGACCGGGGTCGGCGATGAGCAGGACAAGCTGGTCACCATCGACGTGAACCCAAAATCGGCCGACTATGGCAAGGTCGTCAACACGCTCTCGGTGGGCGGCCGGAACGAGGCGCACCACTCGGGGTTGACCGATGACCGCATGTACCTGTGGGCGGGCGGCCTCGATACGAACAAGATCTTCGTCTTCGACATCCACACCGATCCCGCGAAGCCGAAGCTGTACAAGACGATCACCGACTTCGTGGCGAAGAGCGGGGGCGTCGTCGGCCCGCACACGCACTATGCGCTGCCCGGGCGCATGATGATCACCGGGCTGTCGAACAACAAAGACCACGGCGGACGGACCG
>Ga0315273_10013278_pt1 | contig 10579 bp, 9 predicted proteins | sample YL17G02_0_MG_FD_205753 | JGI IMG/M metagenome (GOLD analysis project Ga0315273, IMG submission 205753) | Sediment microbial communities from Yellowstone Lake, YNP, Wyoming, USA - YL17G02_0 | ecosystem: Environmental > Aquatic > Freshwater > Lake > Sediment | place: USA: Wyoming | collected... | reverse complement strand
ATCATCATGAGACGCCATCCCTTCCACGATCGTCTGCGCGCGATCACTCGAGAGATCGTAGCCACCTACGAGGCCTCCCCGATCCCGGCGTCCCACATCGGTCCGGAGCGGAAGCTCCCGTCGCGGCAAGCCGTCGTGAGGATCATCGAGAACCTCTTCGCCGTGCTGTATCCGGGCTTCTACGGGGTGCAGCACCTCACCGCCGAGAACGTCGAGTACCACGTCGGAGCGCTGCTCGACGACGTCGCCGCCGACCTCTACGAACAGGCCTGCCTCACCTTCCATTTCGACGAGCCGGCAGGGGGCGGCCGCGGGGAGGATCGGATCGGAGCCAGCGCGGACGAGGCCGTCTCGCGCTTTCTCATGCGCATCCCCGAGGTCAGGCGCCTTCTCGTGTTGGATTGCGTGGCGGCCATGGACGGGGATCCGGCGGCCCGGAGTTTTGCCGAGATCGTCTTCGCCTACCCCGGATTCAAGGCGATCACGATCCAGCGCATCGCCCACGAGTTCTGGGAGCTCGGCCTGCCCCTTTTGGCGCGCATCATGACCGAGTACGCCCACGGGAAATCCGGGATCGACATCCACCCGGGCGCCAGGATCGGGGAGTCGTTCTTCATCGATCACGGCACCGGGGTCGTGATCGGAGAGACCACCGTGATCGGAAACCACGTCAAGCTCTACCAGGGCGTCACGCTGGGCGCGCTGTCGTTCCCCAAGGACGCGCGGGGACGGCTGCTCCGAAATACCAAGCGCCACCCCACCCTGTGCGACAAGGTCGTGGTCTACGCTGGCGCCACCATCCTGGGCGGCGACACGGTGATCGGCGAGGGGGCGGTGATCGGCGGCAATACCTGGGTGATCGAATCGGTGCGCCCGGGCGAGAGGGTCCTGAACACGCGAACGAGCAGGGCCAAGCAGGAGAAGATCATGGATCGCATCTGCGGGTTCGGAGACGGAATCTAAAAAAAGGGGAATTCATGGGACGGATCTACGACAGCATCATCGACACGATCGGGCGAACGCCCCTCGTGCGCGCGCCGCACGTGTCCCTGGCGCTCGGCGTGAAAGCCGACGTCGTCTTCAAGCTCGAGTCGTTCAATCCGATGGGGAGCGTCAAGGACCGCATCGGCTACTCGATGATCAAGGACGCCCTGGAGAAAGGCGTGATCAAGCCGGGGACCACGGTGATCGAGCCGACCTCGGGGAACACCGGCATCGGTCTCGCCTTCATCTGCGCGGCGAAGAAGATCCCGCTCGTCCTCACCATGCCCGAGACGATGTCGGTGGAGCGCCGGAAGATCCTGAAAGCGCTCGGCGCGCGCCTCGTGCTGACCGAGGGGCCGAAGGGGATGAAGGGAGCGATCGCCCGGGCCGAGGAGTTGCACAGGGAGATGCCGGGCTCGATCATCATCGGGCAGTTCGTGAACCCGGCGAATCCGGAGATCCACCGCAAAACGACCGCGATCGAGATCTGGGACGACACTGATGGCTTGGTCGACATCTTCGTCGCAGGCGTCGGCACGGGCGGCACGATCACCGGCTGCAGCGAGGTCCTGAAGGCGAGAAAGCCGGCGGTCAGGTCCGTCGCGATCGAGCCGATCGAGTCCCCGGTGCTCACGCAGACGCGCGCCGGTTCCGAGCTCAAGCCCGGCCCGCACAAGATCCAGGGAATCGGGGCGGGGTTCGTTCCCGAGATTCTCGACCTTGGCTTGGTGGACGAGGTTTTCACCGTCTCGAACGCCGAGTCGATGGAGATGGGGCGCCGCCTCTGCCGTGAGGACGGCCTCATGGTCGGGATCTCCTCGGGTGGCGTGGCCCACGCGGCCTTTGAGATCGGCAGGCGCCCGGAAAACGCGGGCAAGATGATCGTCGCGGTGTTGGCCAGTCACGGTGAGCGTTACCTCTCGACCGCGCTGTTCGAGTTTCCCGGCGAGGAGGAAGCGCCGGCCGTTTGAGCAGCCAAACGTCGGGAAACGGGGCCGCGTTTTCCGGCGACGCCATCCCGGTGCACCTCGTGACGAGCAACCCGAAGTTGTTGGGACAGCCGGACGGTGCTGCAGTGGGGTCGGGGCTGACTTCGGGGGCGGACCCGCGTATATAGTGGCCGGTCTCATCTTGCCGAACTACGATCTGGGACCTCTGAGGGGGGTTTACCTTGACGCCACGGGACGAAACGCGCGCGCGGCTCATGGAGATCGTGGCGGAAGTCGCCGATGTTCCCGTCGAGCAGGTGTCGCCCGACGCCTTGCTGGCGGATCTGGACATCGATTCCCTCCGCGGGTTGAGGATCGTGGCTGCGGTCGAGAAACGCTGGGGCATCGTGGTCAATGAAGAGGCAATCGGGCGGATCCGTTCCATGGGAGACATCTTCGCCCTCGTGGAGACGACCCCGAAGTAAAGGTGGCGCGCGTTGATCGCAGAGCGCTCGAGGGTGTGGATCACCGGGATCGGTCTCGTCACGCCCCTCGGATCCGACCCCGACGTGTTCTTCGCGGGACTTCTCGAAGGACGGTCGGGGGTGGCCGCCGTTCGCTCCTTCGACACGTCGGCTCTGCCGAATCACCTCGGCTGTGAAGTGGGAGAGGTCGTCGTTCCCGATCGAATCCGCGATCGTGTCCTGGGTGGACGCTGTTGCGAGCTCGCCGCGATCGTCGCCGACCAAGCGGTGCGAAACGCAGGGCTCGACGGACGCTACGAGGGAACCGGCGACCTCGCGGTCGTGGTCGGGACCACCATGGGCGACGTCTCGAGGTTCGAGGAGGAGCGCGCAGCGCACCCTAAAGACCCGGCCGACGACGCGGACGTCGAAGCCCTCGCGAGCCGGCCGCTCGAAGTCATGGCACGCACCGTCGCCGGCATGTACCGGCTGTCCGGGCCTGTGGTGACCGTTCCGGCGGCGTGCGCCGCCGGCAACTACGCGTTGGGACTTGCGGCGTCGCTTCTTGCACGCGGTGAAGCCAAAGCCGCGATAGCGATCGGCTGCGAGGCCTTCTCGCGACTGGCGTTCGTCGGTTTCTCGAGAATGCGGGCGATGTCCGGGGACGCGTGCCGCCCTTTCAGCCGAGGTCGGCCCGGCCTCCTCCTCGGGGAAGGCGCGGCAGGGATCCTCCTCGAAACCGAAGCCGCGGCGAGGGCAAGGCACGCCGAGCCGCTCGCGTTTCTCGATGGGTTCGGCCTGTCCTGCGACGCGTTCCACATCACCGGTCCGCGGCCAGACGGCGCGGGGGCGGCTAAGGCCATGGAGCAGGCGCTGCGTCGTGCCGGGCTCGCGCCCAAGGACATCGACTACTTGAGCGCCCACGGAACCGGGACCGCGTTGAACGACAGGATGGAGAGCGTGGCGATCCACAAGGTGTTCGGCGAGCTCGCGCGTCGCGTTCCGGTCTCTTCGATCAAGGCGTTGATCGGCCACACGCTCGGGGCTGCCGGCGCGATCGAGGCGGTGGCATCGATCCTGGCCCTTCGTCACGGCGTGATCCCGCCGACGTGGAACTGGGTCGAGGCCGATCCCGAGTGCGACATCGACTGTGTGCCGAACGAGCCTCGTGAGGCCAAGCTTCGCCACGTGCTCTCCAACTCCTACGCGTTCGGCGGGAACAACTCGAGCCTGGTCCTGTCGTCCCCCTCGGCCTGACGCGGGAGCCGGTGGAGGTCGCGATGACGGGGTCCATTGTCGTCACGGGGGCGGGGATGGTGACCGCCGCGGGAGACACTCCCCAGGCGATCCTTAAGGCCCTGCTGGCGCGCACACCCTTAGCAGCGGCTCGCCTCGATGACGGTGGGGTCGTCGCTTCGATCGCGGAGTTCGACCCCAAGCGCTACATCCTCAGAAAGGGCGCCAAGGATCTTTCCCGCACCTCGCAGCTCGCGTGCTCGGCAGCAGGAGCGAATGCTCGCGCGATCGAAGGGGTGGCCGCCGAGGACGTCGGCGTGGTTTTCGGTTCGGCCTGGGGTTCCCTGACGACCGTGATCGAATTCGAACGCGAGGCGTATCTTCAGGGGGCCAGGTTCGTGGACCCGATCCTCTTCACCGAAACCGTGAGCAACGTCCCCGCTGGGCAAGTGGCGATCCTCTACGGCTGGTCCGCGTTCAACGTGACCGTGTCGTCGGGCTCCGCCTCGGGTCTGGCCGGCCTTCGCCAGGCGCTCGCGTTCCTCGAGGAGGGACGGGCCTTGGTGGCGGTCGCCGGCGGAGGCGACGAGCTCAATCTGCAGCTCCTCAGATCTTTGCGCCGGAGCGGGATCGTGACCGACCGGTTGGGCTCGCTCCCGCTAGCAGAGGGAAGGTCCGGCCCGGTCGGCGGGGAGGGGGCGTGCTTCCTGACGATCGAGTCGGAAGAGCACGCAACGAGCCGCGGATCGGTGGCTCTGGCCGCAGTCCGCGCGTCGGGCAGCCGGTTCGTTCCCGGAGGGACGGCGGGAAACGGGGGCGCGCGCGAATCGATGGCGGGGCTGATCCGCCAGTTGACGGCGCTCGCCGGCCTGGAGCTTCCCGCGGTGGACCTCGTCGTGCTGTCGGCTTCCGGCCTTCTCGACGGGGACGTCGAGGAAGCCGGCGCGGTGCTCGACGTGTTCGGGGACGGGCCCGACGCCGCGCCCGTGATGGTCCCCAAGTCGATCCTGGGCGAAACGTGGGGCGCGTCCGGGCCGTTGGCCGCCGCAGTCGCGATCGAGGTAATGCGGACGTCGGTCGTGCCGGCCGCGCCGCACGGATTCGTCTTGTCGCCGGACCTTCTCGGATTGAACCTGCCGGGAGAAACACTGCGCCGGCCCGTTCGAAACGCCCTGATACTCGACCGGACGGACTCGGGCCACCAGCTCGGCCTGGTGCTTTCGCTGACGGAGCCGCATGACGCCCACGACTGACCTCAAGGAACTGCTCCCGTGGTCGTACCCTTTTCTCATGGTCGACCGGATGGTGCATTGCGTCCCGCACGTTAGCGCCGTGACCTGCAAGCAGGTGACGGCGGGCGAGGCGGGGGACGGGTGCTTCCCGTCGGTCCTGATCCTGGAAGGGCTGAGCCAGACCGCGGCGCTTTTGTTCCGCCTCAGCTATGGGCAAGAGGCGCTCTCCGGCGCCCCGTTGCTCGGTTACCTCAAGGCGAAATTCCGAGCAAGTGCGCGGCCGGGGGACACCCTCCTGTACACCGTGACCGCAATCAAGATGACGAGCCGCAGAGGCCTCTTCGCGGGGGTCGCGCGCGTGGACGCCACCGTGATCGCGGCGACCGAGCTGGCGTTCGGGGTGAGTGCGCCATGAAGTTGACGTACGCAAGAGGCGCGGCTTTAGTCAGCGGAGGGTCGGGGGGGATCGGGTCTTCGGTCGTGAAAATGCTCGCCGAAAACGGCGTCCCTGTCGCATTGACCTATAACCGGCACCGGGACGCCGCGATCGAGGGCATCGCCGCATTCCCGTGGTCCACTCCTTCGGCCGACGAGGCCGTCCGTCTGATCGAGCAGGTCGAAAACGAGGTCGGACCGATCCGGTACCTCGTCGCGTCTTCCGGAATCGCCCAGGAGTGCGCGTTCTACCGGCTCTTGGAGCCCGAGTGGCTCGAGATCCTCTCGACGAATCTGACCGCCAACTTCGCGCTCGTTCGTGCCGTCGTGACGTCGATGATGAAAGCGGGGTTCGGCCGCATCGTCTTGATGAGCTCCGTGTCGGGCACGCGCGGAATCCCGGGTCACACGGTCTACGCCGCCTCCAAAGCGGGCCTCGATGCGTTCGCACGCTCCCTGGCGCAAGAGTGCGCGGGGTTCGGCGTCACGGTCAACACCGTAGCGCCCGGGTTCATCGACACGTCCATGCTCGAAGCACTTACCCCCGAGCGAAGAAAAGCCCTTGCCGCAGGTATCCCCGTGAAGCGTTTTGGAAGTCCCGACGAGGTCGCCGCCGTGGTCGCCTTCCTTCTTTCCGAGCAGGCCGCCTACGTCACCGGGCAGACCTGGGGCGTGGACGGAGGGCTCTCGGCATGAGCGCGCGTCGCGTCGGAATCACAGGCATCGGCGTGACGACCGGCTACGGCCGCGGCATCGACGCCCTCTGGAACGGTCTCGCTTCGGGACGAAGCGCCGTCCGCCAGCATGCCGCGAGGATGGGCGCCACGAACTGGGTGTCGCATCCGATGGCCGCGCTCCCGAAAGATGCGGGGTTGATCGCCACGCTTCCAAACGCGCCGTTCATCGCCGAAAACCACCTCGAAGACGACCCCGATTTGTTGTCGATCGCCGACTGCGTCAACCAAGCCATCGACGACGCAGGACTCGAATACGACCGCGCGAACAACGATCTCGGGTTGGTCGTGACCCACGAGAGCCCCGCGCTGGCCCCGCACGTCCAGAGTTTTTTTCGCTGGCGGGAGCTGGGGCGTTCGTGGCTGCGCTCGCCGGCGCGCTTCAATCCGCCCGAGTTCCTCTACGAGCGGCAGCGAGAAAGCGTGTACCGCCTGCACTCCTTTCTCTACCTTCACTACCTTTCGGCGGTCTTTGGTCTCCACGGTTTCACGCTCTACAACAACAACGCGTGCGCTTCGGGGGCGTTTGCCTTGGCCGTCGCGGTGGATCGCATCAGAAACGGCGACGCCGAAACGGTCATCGTGGCGGGCGGCGACGTCCCGGAAGACGGAACCAAGTACCGATGGTTCAGGGACCGGGGGTTGTACTCACCAACCGGGTGCTGCCGGCCGTTTGCGGCCGCCAGGGACGGGCTCGTGTTGGGCTCGGGGGCCGCGGCCTTCGTGCTCCAAGACCTGGAGCGGGCGAAGGCCGACGGGCGGCGCGTCTACGCCGAGTGGCTCGGCGGTGGATTCACGTCCGACGGTTGGAAGGTGACGGTTCCCGACGTCGCGGGGCGGCGCTACGCCCAGGCGATCGCCCGCGCGCTTCGCGCAGCCGGCGTGCGTCCGGACGAGGTCACGATGATCGTGCCGCACGGGGTCGGCGCCTCCCTGCTCGACCGGTACGAGGCGGAGGCGCTCGCCGAGGTGTTCGGGGGGGGCGGTGGCGACTGGCCGAGCTTTCTCCCTTTGAAGGGGGCCGTCGGACATACGCTCGGCGGATGCGCGTTGGTCGAAACGGTAGGGGCGCTTCTTGCCATCGCGCACGAAGAAGTTCCGGCCGCCGCACGCGTCGACCCCTTCGATCCGGCCCTGCCCCTCGGGCGTTCGGCCGGGAGTGTGGACGGAGGCAGGTGGACTCTTCTCAAGTGCGTCAACGGCTTCGGCGGTCAGAACGGAGCCTTCGTGCTGCGTTCGATCGCGCGGTAGGGATTAGCGCGATGCGTCAACTCCTGCGACCGATCCTGCTTCCCTTCCTCAGGCGACGGCCGGACGAAGTGGAAAAGCAGGCCCGCCACTTCAGCCTCGAAGGCCCCGATTCTGGGCAACTCGTCGCTGGAGTCGGCCGTGCGTTTCTGGGCGGGTACCACGCCATGCTCGAGGCCCGCGCGCTAGGAGAGGTGTCCGTGGCCGCTGCTTCGGTCGAGCGGCACTTCAGACCTTTCTTTTTCGAAGGCGCCGCGATGGGGTACCTGCCCCGGGCGTACTTCACGGACGATGCCGGGCGGGATCGTGTCGAGGCCGATCTTCTCGCCATCGACCCGCGATTTCGCTACCTCTATTACGTCGGCCTCGGGTTCTGGTTCGGCTTCCGGCATCCCGGTCGTCCGGCGGCGCTCGAGGCCTTGGCGCCTCATCTCGATCCGTTCTACTTCCCCCTCTGCTACGACGGGCTCGGCTTCAAGATCGGCTTCTTCGACGTCCCCGCGCGCCCCGCGCTTCGCAGCCTCCTCGCACGAGCGCCCGCTAGGAGGCGCGCGCAGATCTATCAGGGCTTCGGCCGCGCTCTCTTTTTTGTCTGCATGGACGACGAGAGCCGCTTCCAGCGAGAAAAAGCCGAAGCGCCCGCCGAGCATCGGAACGACGTCGAGGCGGGCCGGTCGCTGGCCTTCGCCTTCACGGGTCTGAGACGCCCCGAGCGGATCTTGCTCCACTTCTCCGGTGCGAGAGACGGCGACGAACTCCGCTCTCGCCTCCTCGGCGCGACGTGGGGGCTGACGGCCCGCGAGATGAACGATCCGGAATACTCCTTCGAATGCCTCGCCGCGCTCGCACCCGCGGAGCAAGCCCTGCTTCGCCTCCTTCCGCAGCGATGCCGCGAGGCGCTTTCACTGTCTACAAGCTACGAGGAATGGCGGATGAAAACGAAGGACTCGGTGGTTTCGGCCTATGCCGCGTTCGAGGGGGCGCGCCGGCGATGAACGCTTCGTGGCGCATTGGGATCATGGGGGTCCTCCTCGCCGGAGGCTCTTACGCGTTGAAGTCCGGAGGCAGGCCGCCGGTCGCCTCGGACCTTCGGTTCGAAGAGTGCGCGGCCACGGCGGGCCTTCACCACGTTCACACGCTCTGCCATCTCTCGGACAAGTTGAAGAACATCATGCCGTGGCTCACGTCCGTCGGCGCGGCGGTTGCCGCCGCGGACGTGGACGGTGACGGCCTGGTCGACCTGTACGTCACCGAAAGCGGTCGCGGTGATTCGAACCACCTCTTCCGCAACCGGGGCGACGGCACCTTTGAGGACATCACGGAGCGTTCCGGAGTGGGCGTGGGGAATCCGGAGGGCGCCTCGATGGCCGCGGTTTTTGGCGACATCGACAACGACGGCGATCCCGATCTCTACGTCGTGATGTGGGCCGAGAAGAACCGCCTCTTCGAGAACCTGGGCGGGGGGCGTTTTCGCGAGATCACCGAGGCATCGGGCACGGGCTTTTGGGGATACGGAAACGGCGCCACCTTCGTCGACTACGACCGGGACGGTTTGCTCGACCTGTTCGTCGGCAACTACTTCCCCGAGGCCGTGCCCGACCCCGCCACCGGGAAACTACGCCGGCTCGATCTTTGGGACCCGTTCACCACGCGGGTGATGCACGAGTCGTTCACCCGGGCGAGGAACGGTGGGCGCAACGTCCTCTACCGCAATCTCGGCAACAACCGTTTCGAGGACGTCACCGAAAAAGTCGGGCTCGGCTACACGGGGTGGACTCTCGCGGTCGGCGCCGCGGATCTCGACAACGACGGCTGGCCCGATCTCTACGTCGCCAACGATTTCGGCGCGGACGAGCTCTACTTCAACACCGGGGCCACGGAGAGGCCGCCGCGCTTCCTCCCCTTTGTCGGCCGGGAGGGCCATCCCGCGATCGGGGACGATTGGTGGAAGGGAATGAACGTCGATTTCGGCGACGTCGACGGGAACGGGTTCCTCGACATCTACGTCACGAACATCCTCGCCCCGCGCTACAAGACCGACGAGGGGAACATGCTGTGGCTCAACCTCGCGGACCCGGGGGCGCCCCACGGACGCAAGTTCGTAAACGTTGGAAAAGAAACCGGAACGCACGACGGCGGCTGGGGCTGGGGGGCCAAGTTCGCGGACTTCAACAACGACGGGCTCCTCGACATCTTGGAGGCCAACGGGTTCGTCACCGGGCCGGATCCGGAGACCACGTACTGGTACGCGCTGCAAGAGATGGTCACCCAGTTGAAAAACGCCACCGCCGACGCCGCCGATTGGCCGGTGATGGGCGACCGCGATCTCTCGGGATACGAGCGGAACCGTCTCTGGCTCCAGCTCCCCCCGGAGAAGAACGAATTGCGCTTCGCCGAGGTCGCGGAAGAAGTCGGCGTTTCCGACTTGTACAACGGGCGGGGAGTCTCGCTCCTCGACGCGGACAACGACGGTGACGTCGACGTCTACATCGCGAACCAGGGAAAAGAGGGCACGTTCTACAGGAACCTCCTCTACGGAAGGGGGCGCCGGGATTCGTCCCACTGGCTTGGCCTCAACCTCGTCGGAGATCCGGCGCCGGTCACCGATCGGGACGGCCAGAAGCACGCCTCGTCGGCGGACGCCGTCTCGGCCCGCGCTGTCGTGTCGTGCGGAGGGAAGGCGCAGCGGCGCGACGTCTCGGGGGGCACGAGCTTCGCCGCGCAGAGCGACCGGAGGCTGTTTTACGGTCTCGGCGCGTGCGCGGCGCCCGACTCCATCGCGATCTACTGGCCGAGCGGGAGGGTGCAGGAAATCGACAAGGTCTCGGCGCTCGGGATGGTGGACCGGATGACGCGGGTCGAAGAAAAGGCTTTCGCGGCGAGCGCGCGATGACTCGCCGCCCGCGATTTTTCCCCCTAATCGCCGCATGCGTGTCGGTTGCCGCCGCGCTGTCTGGTTGTTCTCGCGTAATCGGTCTCCCCGCGGTCCCCGAGTCTTTGACCCGGGCCGATGCGGGGCTCGACGGGATCGAACAGGCGGCCATCCAGGCCCGCGTCGCTGTGGACCGGATCGAGCACGGCGACTCACCCTCGGGGCTACGAGCCTTCGCCGAGCTCGTCGAGGCGAAGCCCACGAACCTCGTCCTCGGAAACGCGTTCCGCATGGAAGTCTACCGACTGAAGCGCCAGTTCCTCGTGGCCGCGAGGGCGCGCGGCGAGAGATCGCCGGCCTTTCCCGACTTCTTCCGCGCCGAGCCGTTGGCGACGTTGACGCGCATCGCCGCGAAGAACCCGACGAAAGAGCTGCGCGTCCAGAT
>Ga0315273_10013276_pt1 | contig 10580 bp, 8 predicted proteins | sample YL17G02_0_MG_FD_205753 | JGI IMG/M metagenome (GOLD analysis project Ga0315273, IMG submission 205753) | Sediment microbial communities from Yellowstone Lake, YNP, Wyoming, USA - YL17G02_0 | ecosystem: Environmental > Aquatic > Freshwater > Lake > Sediment | place: USA: Wyoming | collected... | reverse complement strand
GACGCGCTCGTCGGTGCATACAACACCGACGACTGGTGGTGGCACACCTGGGCCGAGGGCTACCGCTTCGGGCTCTCCTACACGATCTTCCCCATGATCTACGTCCAGCCCGCCGTCGTGTTTCAGCGCCGCTTCGATTACGACTACTGGATCAACCGGGTGACCGTCGACCTCGTGAAGATGTTCTAGACCGGGCGGCAGACGGCAGACGGTAGACAGCAGACGACGCGGAGCCGAGACGGCCTTTCTCGTCTTCCGTCTCCCGTTTCCCGTTTCCCGGCCCCCGGTCGTATAGAATCGGCCCGTCCATGAGCAAAAGCGTGATCGCCTGCGTGGAGGACCTGTTCTTCCGTTCGAAGATCGAGGCAACCGCACGTCACCTGAACGTGCCCGTGCGCTTCGTCGCCGCCAACGATCTCGCGAAGGCTTGCGGGGACAAGAATGCCGCGGCGGTGCTGCTCGAGCTCTCCTCCAATGGCGACGCCCTGGGGTCGGTCCGCGCGATTCGTCGTGAGAAAGCCACGGCAGCGATGCCCGTGATCGGATTTCTTTCTCACGTCGACAAGGAGCTTGCCCGGCAGGCCGAATCCGCCGGCGTCTCGCAGGTCATGCCGCGCAGCCAGTTCTCGGAGACCCTGCCTGATCTCCTCATGGACCTGGTGGCGCCCGGCACGAAGCGAGAAGTGCAGGAAGAGCCCGAACTCCCGGACGAATAGAGCGATCCCGTCACTCCGACTCTCTCCCGCCGGGAGACGGGGTCAGGAACTGATGGAGCGCCCGCCCGAGAGAATTCCGTTGACCGCCTCGACGCGTTTCTCGAGCACGCGGCGCAGCCGCGCGACCTCGGCGTCGGCCGCGGCGAAGCGCACGCTGTCGCCCTGGAACTCGAATCGGAGCACCGCGTCGCGGTCCTCGGCAACGAGGCCGAGCAGGCCCGCCCGGTAGGCGCGCATCCACTCGGGCGAGGGCTCTCCGTCGAGCCGGATGCGGAAGTAGATCTTGCCGTCGGCCGACGGCCCTTCGCGAAACGGCTGGTCGGGAGACAGCCAGACGCGGTGCGTGGCCGGGGCCTCGCCCGGACGGCGGCGCATGGGGCGGCGGTGCTGGGGTCGTCTCATTCGGAGCGGGATTCTGTCATGTTTCGGCTCGACGCCAGCAGGCTATTTCGCCGCCCCGAACGTCCCCGCGCTCACGACCGTGAACGCATCCGGCCTGACCCGGCGCGCAAAGGCGGCGTCGGCATGTTCCCGGGTGACGGCCGCGACCTTCGCCGGAAACTCGTCGAGGTAGGAAACACCGAACCCGTAGTAGATCGCGGCGTCGAGCGCCGCGGCGATGCCGGCGTTCGAGCCGAGATCCACCTTGAAGCGGCCGATGCGCGAGCTCTTCTCCTCGGCAAGCTCCTTCTCGGTCATCCCCCCGGCGACGAAGGACCGCACCTCGTCGAGCGTGGAGGCGAGCGCGGCGTCCCGCATCTCGGGCTTGACCGTGACGCTGATGGTGAATGGCCCCGCGACGTGCGTGGCGGAAAAACCCGAGTGGATCCCGTAGGTCAGCCCCTCCGTATCGCGAACGCGCACGCCGAGACGCGAGGTCAGCGAGGACTGGCCGAGAGCGGAGTTGGCCAGCGAGCAGGCCAGGAAGTCCGGGTCGGTGCGCGTCAGGTCCGCTGGCAGCGCCAGTACGACGTCGGCGCTGGCCTTGTCGGCCACCTCGACGGTCTCGGAGGACGGGACAGGCGCCGGAACCATCGGCGCCGCAAACGTCGGCGACGGCCCCGCGGTCCAGGACTCGAGGGCCGCCTCGAGCCGGTCGAGGACCCGCTCGGCGTCCACGTCGCCGACGACCACGAGCGCGAGCGACGACGCCCCGTAGCGCTCGCGGTAGAACGCCTCGAGATCCGCGCGGTCGAGCGCCTCCACCTTCGCAATCCGCTCTTGCCCCTTGTGCCGGTACAGCGGGTGGCCCGCAGGATAGATGCGGCGCATCGCGGCCTCGTAGGCCCGGATTGAGGTCTGTTCCTGCTGCTGGCGGATCGCACCGACGAGGCGCTTTTTCTCCTTGTCGAGCTCCTCGGCGGGAAAGACGGGCAGGCAGAGCACTTCGACCAGCGCGTCGAACAGCAGGTCGGCGTCGCGCGACAAAGCGCTTCCCCCGATGTCGACGCCCACCGGGTCCGAGGCGTCCGAGGAGAAAGAGAGGCTCGCGGCGCGGCCCTCGAGGTCCTCGGCGAGCTGGAGTTTCGTGCGGCGCGCGGTCCCCTTCATCAGCTCGCCCGCCGTCAACGACGCGATCAGCCTCCGGTCCGGCGGCGCGTAGAGCCGGCCGGCCCGCATTGAGCCCGAGAGCGCCAGCGTGGGATTGAAGCGGTTCTCGAGAACGAAGAGGCGCGCGCCATTGGCAAGGGTGCGGCCGCGCACTGCTTCGGCGAAAGGGGCCCGGCGCGGCGCACCGGCGCTCACGAGGGCTCCTCCCCGCCGTCCCCGGCGCCCTCGCTCCCCGCGGGCTTCGGCAGATACAGGCCGACCGTCAGGGCGTCGTCGTGGAGGTACTCGAGCACCACGCGCTGCACATCGGCGGGCGTGACGCGGTGGATGGCCGCCGGGTAGTCCGCGTACCACTCCCAATCGGCCACGGCGATCGCCTCCGAGAGCGAGGCCGCGATCTGGTCGGTCGAGTCGCGATCGAACACGACCTCGGCCTCGAGTTGCGTGCGCGCCCTCTCGCACTCGGCCTCCGTGACCGACTCGGCAGCCACGCGGGCGATCTCCTGACGGACGACCGCCTCGATCTGCGACGGTTCGACCCCCGGCCGCACGGGAGCGAAGACGGAGAAGAGCGCGGGGTCGCGCAGCTGCCAGGGCACGACCGTCACGGAGAGGGCGAGGCTCTTCTCGACGAGGGCCTGGTGGAGGCGCGCGGTGATGCCGCCGCCCAGGATGTTTCCGAGCACGGCCAAAGCCGGCGTGTCGGCGTGTCGCGCCTCGACCGTGCGCCACGAAAGACCGCACCAGGCGACCTGGCCCGCGCGGCGGACCGTAAAGCGCCGCTCGCCCTCCTGCGCAGGCTCCACCGTGTAGACCTGAGGGATCGGCCGCGGCGAGGAAGGGATCGCGCCGAAGTGCCGCTCGATCGCCGCGAGCGCGTCCAACTCCTCGAAGTCTCCGATCAGCATCGCGGTCGCGTTGTTCGGGTGGTAGAAAGTGTCGTAGAACTCCTTCAACCTCGACGTCGCGACACCCTCGATGTCGCTGCGCCAGCCGATCGTCGGATGGTGGTACGGGTGCTCGCGGAAGGCCGTGGCAAACGTCTGTTTGTATAGGACCTGGAAGGGAGAGTTTTCGCCGCGTTCGAACTCGTTGCGCACGACCGTCATCTCCGGGACGCGGTCCTCGTCGCGCAGCAACGCTCGCCGCATGCGCGAGGACTCGATGGAGAGCGCCGTCTCCAGTGCGTCGGAGGGGATCGTCTCGTAGTAGTTCGTGCGGTCGAACCAGGTCGTCGCGTTGAAGCGCGCGCCAATCGCCTCAAGGACCGCAGCCACCGCCGTTCCCTTCGCGCGGTCGAACTCCGGCGTGCCCTTGAACATGAGGTGCTCGAGCAGGTGCGTGGAACCGGTGTGCCCGACCGCCTCGTTCCGGCTGCCAACGTGGTACACGACCGCAAACGTCGCGACCGGCGCGACGCGGTTCGGGAACAGCAGGACGCGCATGCCGTTCGAGAGGAGCCGAAACTCGCGGAACCCGGACTTCTCCTTGAGGAGCTCAAAAGCGCCGGCCGACACCCTACCTTCCGCCCGCAATGTCTTCGGCGCCGTCGACGCCGATCACGTTGCCGCTGACCCAGGCGCCGCCCTCGCCGCAGAGCGCGACCAACGCACGCGCGACGTCTGCGGGCACCGTGAGGCGGCCCGCCGGGTGCATCGCGGAGACGCGCTGGATCATCGCCTCGTTGCCGGGGATCTTGCGCAGCGCCGGCGTGTCCGTCACCCCGGCGCGCAGCGCGTTCACCGCCACGCGATGCGGCGCGAGCTCCACCGCGAGCTGGCGTACGTAGGACTCGAGCGCCGACTTGGCCGCCGACACGGCGCCGTAAGCCGGCCACACGATGTGGTCCCCGGCCGAGGTCATCGCGAAGATGCGCGCGCCCGGGCAGAGCAGCTTCGAAAAGAAGAGGTCCTGCGTCCAGTAGACGAGCGAGTTCGCCATGACGTCGAGCGTCATCTCGATCTGGGGCTTTGCGATCGCGTTCTCGCGTGGCTCGGCGAAGAACGGCTTCAAAGTCCCGAAGGCGAGCGAGTGCAGGAGGACCGACACGCGCGCCTCGGAAGGTTCCGCACCGCAGGCCTTCTGGATCGCGGCCACCACCTCGGCCCGCTTCTCGTCGTCGGCGGCGTTGACGTTGAAGAACTCGGCGCGCCGCCCGGCGGCCCGGATCTCTCCGACGATCCGGTCCGCGTTGTGCTGTGTGCCCTTGCGGTCGAGGTGCACGCCGAAGATGTTCCAGCCCGCTTTCGCGAGCTCGAGCGAGCAGGCCTCTCCGAATCCGGAGGAGGCGCCCAGCACAAGGGCCCAGCGGGTGCGCGGATCGGCCGTCAAAGCGGCGGGAATCTTAGCACCGCCGAGGGTAGACTCCGAAACGTCCATGGAAGCGGCCGCAGACAGAACAGGGGGCGAGCGGGTCCTCTCTGCGGCCCTCCTGCTGCTCGCGGCCGTCATCCTGCTCGAGCCCGCGGGCTCGAGCCTCGCCGAGCCCGACGAGACGCGCTACGCCGAGATCCCCCGCGAGATGCTCGCCGCGGGGGACCTGATGGTCCCGCGTCTGAACGGCCTGCCCTATTTCGAGAAGCCCCCGCTCCTCTACTGGGCGAACGCGGCCTCCTTTCGGGTCTTCGGAGAGACGCCCTGGGCCGCTCGCCTTCCCACCCGCATCGCGGGGCTCGGCACCACGCTGCTGCTCGTCCTCGCCGCGGGGCGGCGCCGGCGCGACGGCCTCGCGGCGGGCATCCTGCTTCTGGCCAGCCCGATCGGCTTTCTCATGGCGCGCACGAACCTGACCGACGGACTGCTGACGTTCTTTTTCACGGCCACCCTGCTCGCGGGCCGCGCGGCGATCCGCCGGCGGGAGGCGGGCGGCGCCTGGCTCGTGCTCGCGGCGATGACCGGCGCAGCGGCCGCAGGCGCCTTTCTCACGAAGGGGCTCGTCGCGCTCGCGCTTCCGGGCGCGATCCTCTTCCTGTGGTGCCTGTCGACCGGAAGACTGCGGCAGCTCGGCGCCCTCGTCGCTTCGCCGGCGACTCCCGTCTTTCTCGCGCTCGCCGCTCCGTGGTTTCTGCTCGTCGAACGGCGCCACCCCGGCCTCCTGCAGTTTTTCTTCATCCACGAGCACTTCCAGCGCTTCGCGACCGGCGCGGCGAAGCGGCCGGGGCCGGTCTACTATTTCGTGCCGGTCTTCCTCCTGGGATTTCTGCCCGGCCTTGCGTTCTTCTTCGCAGGCCTGCCGCGCTGGCGACGATTCCGGCGCGAGGATGACAACGCTTTCTTTTTCCTGCTCTGGTTTCTAACGGTCTTCGCGTTCTTCTCGATCTCAAAGAGCAAGCTGCCGCCCTACCTGTTCCCGGCCATGCCGGCTGCCGCGGTGCTCGCCGCGCGCGGGCTCGACAGGGGACGGCGCATCTGGATCGTCCAGGCGGTCCTTGCCACGGCCCTCGCGGCGGCACTCCTGCTCCACCCCGCGACGCGCGCAGAGATGATGCGCCTCGATCTGGCCGCCATCGCGGCGCCCGCGCTCGCCATCCTCGTCGTCCTGTCGTGGGCGGCGGTCCTCTTCGCCGGTAACGCGCGGTCGCTCGCGCTCGCGGCGGTCGCCGCCGGCTGGGCCGCGCTCCTCGGCGCCGCCGTGCTCGGCTGGCCGAAGCTGCCGCAGGCGCGATTCAACGCGGAGCTGGCGGCCGCGGCGCGAAAGGCCGCTCCACCCGGAACGACCCTCGTCGGCTACAAGGCGTATCTCAACGGCGTATCGTGGGAGCTGAAGACTCCGATCCCCGTCGCGGACTACAGGGGCGAGCTCGAGCCCGAGTTCGAGACGCGGCCGGAAGTTCGGGACGCCATCTTCTGGCCGAAGGAACGTTTCTGGGAGCTCTGGCGAAGCGACCGTCCCGTCGTCGCGCTCGTGCGCATGAAGGACCTGGTGGAAGTGATGAAAGCCGCGCCGCCTGCGAGAGTCGTGAGGTGGGCGGGGAGGCATGCCGTGGTGGCGAATTTCCCGGAGTGACGGGCGAAGCGACAGCGAACGCCCGTCATCCCGAGGCGCGCAGCGCCGAGGGATCCCGCGCTCGACGAGTCCGGGATCCCTCGCTATCGCTCGGGATGACACGAAAGACGGCTTAGGGGATATACCCCTTGATCGTCCGCGCCGTCACTCCCGCCTTGCTCACCCCAACCGCCACAGCCCGGTATTCCCCGTCCGGCTTCTGGGAGTCGGTGCGGAACGCCAGGATGTACTGGGAGCGCAGCTCTTCCTCGATGCGCCTGGTGATCTCGCCGATCTTCGCCGCGGAGCTGATGTGGAACACCTCGCCGCCGGACTCGCGCGCAATCTCGCTGATCTCCTTGCGGATGCCGAAATCGAGAACCGAGATCCCGACCCCGATGAAGTAAACGGGAGCCCCCCCGGAGCGTGCGTAGCGCAGCAAGGTCTCGAAGTCGACGTGGGAGTGGTTGTCCGCCCCGTCGGTGACCACGATGAGCGCCTTGCGCCCCTGCAGCGTGCGGAACTGGTAGAGCCCGAGGACGATGGAGTCGTACAGGGAGGTCGCGCCGCGCGCTGAAGTCTCCCGCGAGGCGCGCTGGAGCGCCACCGTGTCGCCCGTCAGCTCTTGCACCATGTGCGGCTGTTCGCGGAATTCGATGATGAAGCCCTTGTCTTTGTCGCGGATCAAACCGCGGAAGAGCTCGGCGGAGGCGTCGTGGACAAAGGGCATCGACTTCTCCATCGAACCGGACCCGTCCACCACGAGGCCGATCGTCAGCGGCAGCTTCTCGGCGACCTCGAAGCCGGTCAGCTTCTGCGCACGCCCGTCTTCCTGGATCGAGAAGTCCGTCTCGAAGAGCCCCTTGACGAAGTGGTTGTCCCTGTCGAGGGCCGAGACGTGGAGCTGCACGATGTCCACGCGGACGCTCTCGATTGTCGTGTTCGGCCCCTTGAGGAACCGGATGTCGTTGGCTTCCTTGCCGTCCTCGGCGATGGCGGTGGCCCGCAGGTACTCCGACTTCGAGTACTCGGCGAACGGGATCGTCACTTCGTAGGGGCCGGCCGCTGTCCAGGTCTTCAGTTTCTTGTCGCCAAGGAAGAGCTCCACCTGTTTGGCCACTCCGCCCCCGATCGACTGGACCGCCACCCTGACCTTCACGTTGCCCGCCGCCGGGTCCGGCTGCGGCAGGATCTTGACCGCCAGGCGCGCCGAGCCCTGGTTGATCGCCCAGGCGTCTTCGTCGATCACCTTTCCGTTGGAGTCGTAGCCGACGGCCCGGACGGTCTGCTTGCGCGGCACCCCGCCGAGATCGATCTCGACCGAGTACGGCGGCCTGGTGCGCCGCACGATCAACTTGTCCTCGAGGTAGAACTCGACCTTCGTGATCGGCGGCGAGGCCTCGGCCTCGAGGCGCAGCAATCCGACGGGCGCCTCGCGGGCTGGCGGGAGGATCTTCAACTTCGAGTCGCCCGGGCCGGCCGCGGCGCGTGCCGCTTCGTCCGCGATCACGATGGCCTCGGCCGCCGGAAGCGTCGACGCCTCGGTGGGCGCCATGTCCGGCGAGAATAGCGTGCCGACCTCGGGCACCGAGAGATCGATCGCGGCATCGCCGATCTCGCGCCCGCCCGGCGCGACGAGCGTGAGCTTCAGCTTGTAAGTCCCAGGCTCGACGGAACGCAGGAACGCGTACTGGAAGGTCGTCCGCTCGCCGAGCTCGCCCGAGACCGGGTACTTGAAGGCCTGGACGATTTCCTCGCCCCGCACGAAGGCGCCCAGCAGCTCGCCCGAGAAGCTCTTGAGCCCCCGCTTGGCCGCCGCCATGGAGAGCTCCGGGGCGCGCAGCCGCAAGCGGACGACGGTTTTCAAGCCGGCCATGCCGAGGTACTCGGCGGTCACGTAGAGCGGGAACTTCCCGGCGGAGGTCGCAAGGTCCGTTTCACGCGTCTGGGCGAATCCGGCGGAAGAACCCGCGAGGGACAGGGCGACCGCAAGCAGGGCGTTGAGTGCTCTGGATCTCATGCTGACGAAACGAACGGCCAGACGGTGGGGCGGAATTCCCGGTACCGCCCCCCCATTGAAGTCACGGTCGTCTACTAGGGATCCTTCGGGCCCTGCTGGGTCCTCAGGATGACAAAGTGAGGGCTGTCGCCAGTTCGAGGGGCGCCCCGCCTCCCGCTGCGCCTTCCTCCAACCCCGCAAAGAACTCGACGACCGCGGTGCGGAAGTCGGCAGGGGTCGCGAGCTGAGAGATGCGGACCCGCAGGGCTCGGCCGTGGGGCAGGCCGTTGGTGTACCAGCCGGTCATCGTGCGCAGCTTGTGGAGCGCCTCTTTGGGTTCGAACGCCGTCTCCTCGATCGCCGAGAAGTGGGTGAGCATGAGGTCGCGCCGCTCGGCGAGCGTCGCCTCCTGCGCCGGCCTGCCCGCGAGCCGGTCGGCAATCTGCCGGAAAATCCAGGGGTTTTTCATCGTGGCCCGCCCGATCATGACCGCGTCGCAGCCGGTCTCCGAGAAGAGCGCGAGCGCGTCCTCGGGCGCGCTCACGTCGCCGTTGCCGACGACCGGAATCGAGAGGTGGCGCTTCAACTCGGTGATGCGCTGCCGGTCGGCCTGCCCGGTGTACATCTGCCGGGCCGTGCGGGCGTGCATCGCAACTGCGGCGACGCCCTCGTCCTGACACATGCGTCCGAGATCGAGAAAATTCATGCGGCTGTCGTCGAGGCCCAGGCGAAACTTCACCGTCAGGGGCATCGTCAACCGCTTCTTCACCGATCGCACGATCTCGCGCGCGAGCGGCAGGTCCCCCATGAGCGCCGCGCCGGCGCAGCCCTTCAGGACCTTGTTCGCGGGGCAGCCCATGTTGATGTCGCAGACGTCGGGCCCGAGCTCCTCGACGATGTCGGCCGCCGCGGACATGCGCTCCGGGTCCGAGCCGTAGATCTGGATCGAGAGCGGCCGCTCCTCGTCGGAAAAGAGCATCTTGCGCCGTTGCCGGGCGTTGCCCCGCGTGATCGCCTCCGAGGAGATGAATTCCATCGTCACGAGGCCCACCCCCCCGATGCGCCTCAGCATCAGCCGGTACACGTGGTCCGTGATGCCTGCCATCGGGGCGAGCACGAGGGGGGGATCGATGCGGAGGGGGCCAAGCTGGAGCATCGGACCGGTCATCTTAACGTCTCCCCACCCTGTTTGGAGGGGTGCGCCGCCCCCCCGAGGCTTGGTAGGATTACCAGGGATTCATTTTCAGGAGGTTCTCATGTCCTCGACGGCCGCCGCGGCCCGGAGCGACGACTCGCTCTGGATCAACAACAAGCGTTTCGACCTTGTCTTCCTGACGCTTTCGGGAGCGCTCGTCTTCTTCCCCTACCTCTCGTACGGCCTGCTCCAGCGCCTCGGCGCGTCGGCGGCCACTTCGAGCCTCATCGTGGGCCTGTCGGTGACGCTGCTCGTGGGCGGACCCCACATGTACTCGACGTTCCTGCGCACGGCGCTCGAGCCCCGCTTCCGCGCGCGGTACGGCATCCTCGCCTACCTGCCGCTCGTGGTCATCCCGACGCTCGTCATCCTCGGCGCCCTGTACGCCTTCATCCTGCTGCTGACGGGGTTTTTCCTCTGGGCCTCGCTCCACGTAACGCACCAGGCGCAGTACATCTCGGAGACCTACCGCATGCGGACGGGAAAGCCCACGCGCGCACTCGACCGGTGGCTGGATGGTGCGGTCATCCTGGGCTCCCTCTACATGATGGCCATGTACAAGTTCGTCGAGAACCGGTTTGCGCTCGGCGACGCTGTCCTCTTTTTCCCCGACTTTCTGAAGCACCGCTGGGTGGCGGTGGCCTTCACCGTCGGCTACGCCGCGTTCTTCATCTTTTACGTCGTGAAGACGTTCGGCGAAATCCGCCGCGGCGAGACGACCTGGCCGCGCCTGCTCTTCATGACGATGACAGTCATCATGGCCTTCGTCGTGCCGCTCTTCGACAACCTCGACATGTCGTTCCAGGGCTTCAACACCTGGCATTCGCTCCAGTACATGGCTCTGACCTGGTTCATCCTCGGCCGCCAGGCCGAGAGGGGGCAGATCGGCAGCAACATCGGGCGTGCGCTCGCCGGTAAGGAAAAGACGAAGAAATTCTACTTCGCGATGGTCGGCGCGACCGCCTCGGCCGGCGTCATCTATCTCTTGCTCTGGAAGGGGTTGCATTTCCCGCAGGTCAAGAGCTACTACGTGGTCGTGCTGTCCTTCCTGCTCGTCCACTACTTCTACGACCACATCCTCTTCCGCGACTTCGAGCCCTTCGAGCCGGTGAGCCGAAGAGAGCGGATCGCGGC